>Ga0268298_10005126_pt1 | contig 12421 bp, 12 predicted proteins | sample WWTPWeurt_MetaG_FD_194462 | JGI IMG/M metagenome (GOLD analysis project Ga0268298, IMG submission 194462) | Activated sludge microbial communities from WWTP in Nijmegen, Gelderland, Netherland - WWTP Weurt | ecosystem: Engineered > WWTP > Aerobic digester > Activated sludge | place...
GCCCGCCAGCACATCGTCACACTCTGGGGTCTCGGCGGTCAGCTCGAACAGCGGGCCGTCCCGCTCGACCGCCGGCTGAAGGGAACGCCTCCGGATCTCGAAGCGGGTCGCCTTCTCGCGGAGGTTCAGATCCGCCTTCGCCGCTACGGCGACGCCGAGCGCACGCTGAACTTCGTGGCGCAAAAGGCACCCGGCGACGTCGGCACGCTCACGCAGCTCGAGCGGGTGCTCGTGCTCCGGCGCAAGCTCAAGGAAGCCATCGCCGTGCTGAAGAAGCTCACGGACGCGGATCCCAAGCGCGCCCGGGAGTACTACCAGCGCATGGCCGGCTACGCCGCCGAGCTCTACCGCGACGACGAAGCGATCCAGTATGCCGCCAAGGCCGTCGAGCTCTCGCCCGACGACGCCGAAGGGCACAAGAAGCTGGGGGAAATGTATCGCCGGCGACAGGACACGAGTCGCGCCATCAACGCCTTCCGGCAAGCCATCGCCAAGAACGACCGCCTGTTCACCGTACACTTCCAACTCGCAGAGCTGCTCATGGGCCAGGGCGAGCTCGAGGAGGCCGACCGACTCCTCCGGCGCGTGGTGCGCGCGTCTCCGGACGAGGACCTGGTGGCGCAGGCCGCCCGCCTCAGCATGCAGGTGAACCTCGGGAAGGGCACCCTCGAATCTTTGGAGAAGGAGCTTCTCCCCGTCGCCCTCGGCAACCCGCAGAAACCGCTCTACCGGCGCCTCTTGGTGGAGCTCTACGGCGCCATGGCGTTCCCGCTCGCGCACCAGACGCGGAGCCCTGACAAAGAGGTGAGCGAGAAAGCGCGAGCCGAGCTGAAGCGCATCGGGGAGCGCGCGGTGAAGCCGTTGCTCGACGCGCTCAGCGACGAGAAGGACCAACAGCAGCGCACCGCCATCGAGCTCCTCGGCTACATCGAGAACAAGAGCGCCGGCTCGGCGCTGTACGCGTTCGCGACCGGAAGTGCCGACGCGGAGCTGCGTTCACGCGCCATGCTCGCCGTCGGCTCGCTGAAAGATCCGGGACTCTTACCCAAGCTCGCGGACGTCTTGGCGCCGGGTGGACAGATCCGAGCCGACGAGTCCGACCCCGTCATCGTCGCCGCAGCGTGGTCCGTCGCACGCATGCAAGCACGCGAAGCGCGGCCGTTGCTCGGTAAGCTCTTGAAGAGCGACGCCCCGAGCTTGCGCGCGCTCGGCGCCATCGGCGTCGGGCTCTTGAAGGACAAACACGCGAGCGCCGAGCTCGCGGAGATCGCACGTTCAGTCGACGTGGGAGCTCTGCCGCGAGCGGCAGCAGCCTTCGCGCTGGGCGAAATCGGCGACACCACGCAGGCCGACGCGCTGTCCCAGCTCGCGGAGTCCAGCGATACGGGGGCGAGAGCAGCGGCGGTGATCGCCTTGGCGCGGCTCGGTGCGGCGGGAGCGCCGCGTGCCATCAGTGAAGCCCTGGTGAGCGGGGACCCGGCGCTCGCGCAGGCTGCGAGTGCCGCCGCGTTGGTCAACGCAACGGGGACCTATCGTGCACCCCGCGATGCTCTGGTCGTGCCCGAAGGGCGCGTCGACGTCCGCGCCGTGCTCGATCGCCTGGTGCCGAGAGGCTACTCGGCCGACGAGCACGCGAAGGCCCTGGTGAAGCTCGCACCGACGCTGGGTCAAGCGGCGCTGTCCGCGGCTCAGAGCTCGCCAGAGCGGGCGCGGGCCGTGGCCGACGCGCTCTTGTCACGAGACGGGAAGCCCGCATTCGGCCTCTTGACCCGCGACCTCGACACCGCGCAGGCAGCCGCCCGGACCGACGCGGAGAAGGCGGCCGAGAGCATCGCTCTGGCCGTGCTGCCGGCATTCGTCGCGCTTTCGGGTCACCCTTCGGCGGAGGTCCGATCGCGCGCGATCCAATTGCTCTCGATGCGCAGCGAAGAGAGCGCGAAGCGGGCCGTGCTCGACGCCATCGACGATCCCGATCCGGTAGTGCAACGAGCGGCGCTCACGGCGGTCGAGCGCACGCGACCAACCGGCGCCATCACGGCCGTCACTCGCCTGGTGACCAAGGCCAAAGACTGGCCGGCTCGAGTGCGCGCGGCCGAGGCCCTCGCGCTCCTCGCGCGCGGCTCGAAAGACAAGCTCGCTGTCGAGGCCCTTCGCCGCGCTGCGCTGCGCGACGAGACGGCCCTGGTGCGTGAGGCCGCCATCACCGCGCTCGGCAAGGTCGACGCCGAAGCAGCTCGGGAAGTCGCAGCCGAAATGACCAAGAAGGACGCAGAGCCGCGCGTACGTGATGCCGCGCGCGCCGTGGGGAACGGAAGATGAAACGGCACGTCGAGCTCGCGCTCGCCGCGATCTTCGGCTGGTCGATCTTCGGCTGCAACACCCTCGACCGCTTCGACACCAAAGACGGCGAGGCGTACTGCGGGAGCATCGTCTCGGCAGCGTTCGTGCGCGAGGGCTTCCCACCGGATCTCCGGCTGCGCATGACCCTCGACACCGACCAGCTGTCCTCGGTACCTGGAACGTTGACCACCGACGACGCCAAGGCCGGGCCGTGCGCGCCCACGCCCCGCCTGCACGCGGCGCCCATGCGAGTGACCGAAGCGATGCTGCACGATCCGCTCTCGACCTTCGATTTCGGGACGGGGCGCGATCACAACTTCATGGCGTGGGTCGATTCGAGCTGCAGCGGTCCGATGCTGGCGGTGGTCTCGTTGCTCAAGAACGACGACGTGGAAGTGCGACTGTTGATGCCGCCAGCCGCCACGGCCGCTGGTGAAGAGCCGCCGCCCGCCTCGTTTGCCCTGTTCCAACTGACGCGTCAGAAGGGCGACTGCGGGTTCTGAGGCGCGTTCGGCGGGACGTGATATAGCGACGCCGTGCTCGTCTTGGGCATCGAAACCTCGTGTGACGAAACCGGCGCCGCGGTGGTCGACGACCGCGGCACGGTGCTGTCGGACGTCGTCCAATCTCAGATCGCCGTGCACGCGCCCTTCGGTGGCGTGGTGCCCGAGCTCGCCTCGCGAAACCACCTCGAGAACGCCGAGCCGGTGCTGACCAGCGCTCTCGAACGTGCCGGCGTCACGCTCGCGGACGTCGACGGCATCGCCGTCACTTGTCGACCGGGTCTGTCGGGCGCGCTGCTCGTCGGTGTTCAGCTCGCGCGCGGTCTCGCCTGGGCCACCGGGAAGCCCGTCGTGGGTGTCGACCATCTCGTCGGTCACTTGTTCGCGGTGTTCTTGCGCTACCCCGACCTCGAAGCGCGCCCCCCGCCCGAGCTCCCGTTCGTCGCGCTCTTGGCGTCGGGCGGCCACACGGCGCTCTACCGCGTCGAGGGCTCGGACCTCTCCCAGGTGCGAGAGCTCGGCGCCACGCGAGACGACGCGGCAGGCGAGGCGTTCGACAAGGTCGCCAAGCTTCTCGGTCTCGGCTACCCCGGCGGGCCCATCGTCGATCGCCTGGCGAAGGAAGGCGACCCCGACGCCATCCCGCTGGCTCGACCGATGCCCAGCCGAACCAGTTTCGAGTTTTCGTTCAGCGGGCTCAAGACCAACGTGGCGCGGTGGGTCGAACAGAACGGCCGTCCGCGCGACGACCAGACACTGCGCGATCTCTGCGCCGGCTTCCAACGCCGCGTCGTCGATTCGCTCGTGAAGAAGGCGATCCTCTGCGCACGGCGAGAGGAAGTGAAGACGCTGGTCCTGGCCGGGGGCGTCGCTGCCAATCGCGAGCTCCGCGAACGGGCGAAGACGCGCGGTGCGGAGGTCGGCATCGACGTGATCGTTCCACCGATCCGCGCGTGTACGGACAACGCCGCGATGATCGCCTACGCCGGCTTGCCCCGGCTGCTCCGTGGCGAGAACGACCTGGGCGTGCTGGAAATGAGCCCCAAGAGCGCGCTCTTGTCCGTCACGCGGAAGGGACGCGGTCGGCGGTCGAGGTCGAGCAGCTGACCCGGCACCGTTTCAACGACTCGCATCGCGAGCGCGGACCACGGCTTCCAGGAACTCCGAACACGCCGCGGCGTATCCACCCTCACAACCCAGGGCGGCGCGCGCTTCGGAGTGTCTGCCCGCCTGGACCAAGCGCACGAGATCGGCGACGGCGCGGTGGAACGCCGCGTGTTTCTCGAGCACTTCGCCACGAAGCGCCGGGGCCAGGACCTGACCCGCATCCCCGCGTAGCCACCTGCCGAGCTCGCATCCGTCATCCTTCTCGGCCAACGCCGCGTCCAGCGCAGGCGACTTGCCATCGACGTAGTTCCGAAGGCGCCACTTCCACCGCGAGTGGGCCACGATGCCTCTCAGGTAGGTCTCGCGCAAGCTCATGATTGCTCTCCTGGTCTCGGGTTCGAGGGCCACCACATGTCTCGCGCCCGGCCCCGAAACGGAGTTAGGCTCGACGCCGTGGACATCCTGGTCGTCGAGGACTCCCAAACGGACGCACTGGCTCTCCAGCGCATCGTGAGCGCGTTGGGCTACGAGGTACGGACGGCGCGCACGGGGAACGAAGCGAAGGCGCAGTTCGCGAAGCAGATGCCCGACGTCGTGCTCATGGATTGGATGCTGCCGGACGTGAACGGCGAGGCGCTCACCAAGCTCGTGCGCCAGCACGATTCGGACAAGTACACCTACGTGGTGTTCGTGACGAGCAAGGCGGGCGTCGACAACATGCGCTCTGCATTCGCCGCGGGGGCGGACGACTACGTCCAGAAGCCGATTCACCGAGACGAGCTGGCAGCCAGACTTCGCGCCGCCGAGCGCATCGTCCAGCTCGAGACGCGCCTGCGACAACGCGTCCTCGAGCTCGAAAGCGCGCTGCGCCGACTCGACGTCAACGCCGCTGCGCTGGGCGCTCGGGTCGCAGCGTCCAACACCACCGCTGGCGCGCCCGTTGCCGTGGACGACGCCGTCCTCGAACCGCTGACCGAGCTGGCCACCTGGTCGCGTTTGCCCGAGATCGCTCGGCTCTCGGTCTCGGAGCTGCTCCAGGGGGAGTTTCGACTGGCTGATCCGAGCGGGACGCCCGTCGAGTTCGACGCGCGCATCTTGCTCACCAACGTCGCCCTGGGGCTCCAGTTGGTGTTGAGCGTCGCAGTTCCGCGCCGGACGGCCGAGGTGTTCGCCGAGCGCTTGTTCGGCGCAGCCGATGACGACGCGATGCTCCAGGATCTGCTGGGCGAAGTCTCGAATACCTGCATGGGCGCGGTCAAAGCGGCCTTCTCCGGCGAGGGCTCGGCTTGGACGGCGGGCATCCCGATTTCGGGGCGCGGCGAATCTTCTGCGTGGCTGGCCGAGAACTGTCGCTACAGCCGCAGCTACGGCATTGCCGACGACGACGCCTCCCTGACGTTCGGGGTCGGCGTGCGGGAGCGGCCCACCTCCGACCGCAAGGTCAAGGAGCTCGGGGAGGGGATGGTGCTCGCCAAGGACGTGAAGGACGACCTGGGACGCTTGCTGGTGGCGTCGGGGACTCGTATCACCGCCACCCTGGCCGAACGCTTGCGGCGGGTGGCACCCAATACCACCGTGTGCATCATCGACGACGCTCAGGGCTGACCGGGCTGGCGGCACGCTCGTGAGAACGGTCGTGCGGATACCTCGTTGAGTGAGCCGCGGCGCTCGGAGTCAAGTAGCTCCCACACCTCCCGTTCTCACGGGGCGAAGCAGGAGACTTCGCGCATGAGCCTCGCCAGTGTCCGCGTGCCCGCGCCCCTGTCCGAAACCCGATCCCGACTTCGCAGCCTTGCCCAAGTCGTGGCCGCTCTGGCCGACGGGGAGCCGGCGCCGAGCATCGACGTCGCGGGCGACGACGTCGTCGCCGAACTGGCCCGGCAGGTCCATCGGCTGGCCGAGCGGCTCGAGAAGCAGGGCCGCCGCTTCGACGCGGCGACCCGGGCGTTGGACGCGGCGGCCATCGAAGCTTCCGCTTCTTCGGAGCTCATCGTCATCTTCTCCGACGAGACCTCGCAAAAGGCCAGCGTCGCGGCAGCCGCCACCGAGCAGGTCAACCGAAACTTGCAGACCGTGGCCGCCAGCGCAGAAGAGATGACCGCGAGCATTCGCGACATCGGTAAGAACGCCGCCACCGCCTCACGGATTGCCAGTGAAGCGGTGACCCGCGCCCAGAGCGCGGGCGAGACGGTGACCAAGCTGGGAGGGAGCAGCGTCGAAATCGGCAAGGTGGTCAAAGTGATCACGACCATCGCCCAGCAGACCAACCTGCTCGCGCTCAATGCCACCATCGAGGCCGCACGCGCCGGTGACGCCGGCAAGGGGTTCGCCGTCGTGGCCAACGAGGTGAAGGAGTTGGCGAAGGCCACGGCTCGCGCCACCGAGGAGATCAGTCGGAAGATCGAGGCCATTCAAGCCGACACCGAAGGCGCGGTATCTGCCATCACCAGCATCAGCGAGGTCATCGACCAGATCAGCGACATCCAGGTCGTCGTCGCCAGCGCCGTCGAGGAGCAGACCGCCACCGCCAACGAGATCAGCCGGAACGTATCGGATGCGGCTCAAGGCAGCGGCGAGATCGCGCGCAACGTCGCCGACGTCGCAGCATCGGCCCAGCGAACTCACACGAGTGCAGACGACACCGGACACGCGGCTCGGGAGCTCGAGCAGCTCGCGAGCGAGCTCGCCGAGTTTACCGCGGCGCGGAAGCGCTGACGCTTCGGCGGGAGCCTTCGGCCCGGGCGACGCCCCATGTCCCCCTCACTCGGCGAGGAAGGAGAGGTGGCAAACGCCGAAGTCCGTGATGGTGACCTCGAAATCGACCCTTTGGGAGGGTTTCTTCAGCAGGCTCTGGGCATCGGCCGGGACCGCGTTGGGCGCCACGAGGGCGTTCACCCGAACGTGTCCACCACTGGCGACGTTGATGGCAGCCGCCAGGATGTTCACCACTTCGTAGAAGTTTTCTTTGAGGTTGTCTTCGAGCTTCCTGCGCTTCACGCTCTCCATGGCCACGCCCGCGGGGATCATCGCCAGCGCGGCCCCCGCGAAAGCCGCGAACTCCATGTCTGCGAGACCGAGAGCACGCGGGGTGCCTTCGGGGTCGACGTAGACCGCGACGAACGCGACCTTGGCGACCGGCAAGGCGCCCCCGGCTTTCACCGGGGCGGGTTTGGCGAAGAGGTCACGCAGATTCCTGGAAATCGCTTCGGCACTGGGCAACGTCATTCGCAATCCCCCGACCCGAGTCGGTCCGAAACCTTCACTTCATGACCGGCCCTAGAGCTTCTTGGAAGGCCTCGACCGTAAACGGTTTGGCGATCAAGAACAACGCCCCTTCCTGCTTGGCGCGCTCGCGCATCTCGCTCGTCCCTTCCGACGTGACGAAGCCGAACTTCACCTTCACGCCGTCCGAGTTCAGCTTGCTCAGGAGCTCGATCCCGGTCATTTCCGGCATGTTCCAGTCGGAAAGCACCAAGTCGGCTCCGCCCTGCATCAACAGGTCGAACGCTTCCTTGCCGTTGGCGGCCTCGGCCACGTCCAGGTTCGCGTATCCAGCCTGGCGCAGAGTCTTCCGCACGATCATACGCATGGCTTTGCTGTCGTCCACGATCAGGAGTTTCATTGGGGTCGCTCCTTGCCCGCCGCGGGACGCGCCCGCGCTGTGCGCTGGTGAACCAGGACTCGGAGCGGCTGCCCCGCATACTGGAAACTCTGCAAGAGCAGCAGCTCGCTACCGGGAACGACGATGCCGCTTTCACGCTGAGTGACCGCCGGCAGCGACAGGAGCGACGGCCCGGGTAGCAGCGCCTTGATGTTGCCGCCGATCATGTTGGCGATCTCGCCCATGGCGTCGGCAACTTCGGCGATGGACGCCGCATCGGGCGCGAGCTCGAACATCGCCGCGGTCACCTGCTTGGCGAGCTCGGCCGAGCACCCCACCGTCACCGCACCTTCCCACGCTCCGCTCACCGTCACGCAACCCGTGAACAGCGGGGCGTCGAAGAAGTCGTCGGTCACCGGGTCGAGCGCGACTTCTTCACCCAGCACGCTCGTCCAGACCATCTGGGTGACTTCCACGACTTCGCTTGCTTCCAACGACATGGCACCCTCACTTCAGCTTGTAGCAACCGCCGCTCTGGGCGAACGCTCGCTCGAATCCGTCATCGATGTTCAGCGTCGTCTCTGCGCCCCCGAGAAACAGATAGCCGCGCGAGTCGAGACGGCCTTTGGCGCGCCGCAAGATCTCTCGCTTGGTGTCGAGATCGAAGTAAATGAGCACGTTGCGGATGAAGATCACGTCGAAGACCGGGAGCGTGGGCCAAGACTCGATCAGGTTCATCTGGCGGAACTCCACCATGCTGCGGATGTCGGCGCGGACGCGCCACTCCGCACCGGCACGCTCCATGTATTTGACGAGATACGCCGCCGGGAGACCTCGGTTCACCTCGAGCTGCTTGAAGGTGCCGGTCTTGGCGCGCTCCAGCACTTGGCTCGAGAGGTCCGTGGCCAGGATGCTCACTTTCCAGCTCGAGAGTTCGGGAAAGCTTTCGCGAAGCAGCATGGAGATGGTGAACGGCTCCTGCCCGGTGGAGCAGGCTGCCGACCAGATGCTGAGCGTGCGCTCGCGCCCGCGACGCTGGATCACGTCCGGCAGAACCTCCTTCTTCAGCAGCTCGAACGGGTGGACGTCGCGAAAAAAGCTGGTCTCGTTGGTGGTGAGCGCCTCGACCACCGCCTGATGAAGACCATTTTTGGGAGTCCCACGCAGCTTGGTCACGAGCGAAGAGATGGAGTCGAAGCCCTCGGCTCGTGCCACTGGAGCGAGCCGCGCCTCCACGAGGTAGTCCTTGCCTTGCTCGAGGACGATGGCGGAGTTCTTCCGCACCAAGTCACACACGTACTGGAAGTCGGAGGCGCTGATCATCCGCTCGCCCTCCCGGCGACGGCCGGCATTTGCACGAGGGAACCCGTGCGCTTCACTCGTCTCAGGATCTCCCCCGCCACTTGGGACAACGGCAGCACCGCCTCACACATGCCCGAGCGCGCCACGAACCCTGGCATGCCCCACACCACGCTGCTCGCCTCGTCCTGCGCCAGGATCTGCGCTCCTGCGTCGTGCATCGACTCCGAGCCGCGGAGACCGTCTTGGCCCATCCCCGTCAACACCACGCCGAGGGCCCGTGGCCCGTAGACGGACGCAACCGATCGGAACAGCACGTCGACGGCCGGGCGACAGGAGTTCTCGGGGGGCTCTTGGTTCGTGGCCAAGAACACCCGTGTGCCTTCGCGCCGTACGGTCATGTGGAAGTCGCCAGGCGCAATCCACGCGGTGCCGGCCACCACCTCGGCGCCGTCGAAACCCTCCTTGACGTCGAGCGGGCAGCGCGCGCTCAGGCGCTCCGCCAGCAGGCGTGTGAACACCGGCGGCATGTGCTGAACGACGACGACCGGCGTGTCGAAGCCGGGAGGCAGCGCCGTGAACACGTCGGCCAACGCGTTGGGGCCACCGGTGGAGGTTCCGATGGCCACCACGTCGACGGGACCGCTGCGAGGCCGAATCGGGCTGAGCGGTCGCGGAGACTCCGACTTGACGGGCACGAAAACCGGCGGGGCCGCCGCCAACTCACGCCTGCCCGTGAGCGCGTGAATGCGCGGTACGAGCTCGTTACGCACACGCTCGAGAGATTGGGTCACCGAACCCGCGTGCGTGGGCTTGGTCACGTAATCGGACGCTCCACGCGCCAGCGCCTCGAGGGTGACCGTCGCGCCCTTCTCCGTGAGCGAGCTGAACATGATCACGGGCAAACGCGGGTGCGTCTTGCGCAGCTCGCTCAACGTCTCCAAGCCGTTCATCTCCGGCATCTCCACGTCGAGCACGATCACGTCCGGGTTGATTTGGGGAACGCGCGCGAGTGCGATGCGCCCGGTCGCCGCAGTGCCGATCACTTCGATCTCGGGCTGGTCGGCCAGCGCGTTGCTGACCAGCCGGCGAATCACGACCGAGTCGTCGACGATCAGCACACGCGCCTTGGTCATGGCATCTCCCTCCCGTCAGCGCAGCCCGAGCGCCACGAGCTTCATTTGCAGCGCGTCCCGTGTGAATGGCTTCATGATGTACTCGTCGGCGCCAGCCGCCAGAGCCTTGCGCACCTGTTCGGGTTCCGTCTCGGTGGTCACCATCATGAGCCGCATGGTGGAGAACCCGGTGTCGGCCCGCACGATGGAGATGAACTCGAGGCCGTTCATCTCCGGCATGTTCCAATCCACGAGCGCGAGGTCGGGGCGCGCGTCGCCGCGAAGCCGGTCCAGCGCCTCGCGGCCGTTGGCAGCCTCGACCACGTCGAAACCTTCTTTGATCAGGGCGTTCTTGAGGATCGAGCGCATGGCCCGAGAATCGTCGACGACTAGTGCTCGCATGGCTTGCTCCATCGGTACGGCGCAGGGCCTCAGCACTTGAACTGAGACACCAGCGTTTGGAGCTCGGTGGCCATGCGCGCGAGTTCACTGGCCGCGCGTTGGGTGTCGCCGGCGCCCGAGGTGGTGTCGGCAGCCGCCCGCGCCACTCCCGAGATGTTCTCGGCGATTTCACCGCTGCCCCGCGCAGCTTCCGTCACGTTGCGACTGATCTCGTTGGTGGTCGCTGTCTGTTCCTCGACGGCGCTGGCGATGGTGTTCTGGATGTCGTTGATCTGGCTGATGATGGTGCTGATCTGAGCGATGGCTTCGACGGCGCCGCGCGTATCCGCCTGGATGGTCTCGATCTTCTGGCTGATGTCCTCGGTTGCCTTGGCGGTTTCCTTCGCCAGCTCCTTGACCTCGTTGGCGACCACGGCGAAGCCCTTCCCGGCCTCTCCGGCCCGGGCTGCTTCGATGGTGGCGTTGAGGGCCAGCAGGTTCGTCTGTTGAGCAATCGAGGTGATCACCTTGATCACCTTGCCGATTTCGGCGCTGCTCTCGCCCAGCTTCGCCACCGTGGCATTGGTGGACTCGGTGACCTTCACCGCTTGCGTGGCCACGCGCGCGGCGTCCGTGGCGTTCTTGGCGATCTCACGAATGCTGGCAGACATCTCCTCGGCGCTCGTGGCCACCGTCTGCACGTTCTTGTTCACCTCTTCGGAGGCAGCCGAAACCACGTTGGCTTGGGTCGCCGTCTCCTCGGCGCTGGCGCCCATCTGCTGGCTCACCGCGGTGAGCTCTTCGGAGGCCGCCGCCAGGGCGTTGGCGTTGGCACCGATAGTGGTGATGCTCAGGCGGAGGTCCGCGAAGAACTTCCCGAGTCCCGAGCCGAGCTGGCCCACCGCGTCACTGCCCGACACGTCGACGCTCTGGGTGAGGTCACCCGTGGCGGCGGCGTTCACCACCGACAGAATGCTGTCGACCTTGCGCTTGAGCTCTGCGGCGGCTTGCCGCTCGCGTTCGGCGGCCTCTTGTACCTTGCGTTCGGTCTCGAGCCGTTCCGTGATGATGTCCCACGTCACCATGGCGCCGACGTAGTCCCCGTTGTGGTCTCGAACCGCGCTCACCAAGAGGTCGAGAGTCTCGGGGCCCACCTGGATTTGGGCGCGATGGGGCAGGTTCTTGGGGTCGCGCAGGAGCTGGCGCTGGTGCTCCGGGCGTTTGTGCATGCGGTCGATGCAGGTCCCGACCAGCTGGTCGACGCGCACGGGCAGGTACTGCTGAAGGCGCTCGAGGGTCCGTTGCGACGCAGGGTTCACGTACCTGAGCACGAGGTCGAGGTCGCAGTACATGACGTTGATGGGTAGGTTCTCCATCATCGAAGTGATGCGCCCGATTTCGGCCTCGGCCTTCACCTTCTCCGTGATGACCGCCCACGCGACCATGGGCCCGGTGTAGGTCCTGTCGGCGTCGAAGACCGCGCTCGCGGTGAGCTCGAGCCACTCGCTGCCGAGCTGGAAACGCGCGGTGTGCGGCAGGTTCTTCGGATCGTCGAGCAACCGCCGCTGAACCTCCGGGTTCTTGTGGAAGCGGTCGATGCAGGTTCCGAGCACGCGGTCCGCGCTGACCGGCAAGAACTTCTCGAGTCGCTTCAGCGTTTCGAGCGAAGCGCGGTTCATGTACGTGATCTCGAGCGCGCGATTCGCGACCATCACGTTGACGGGCACGTTTTCCAGAATCGAACGGAACTCGGCGACGTCGGGCGCCGGCTCCTGCGGTTTCTTCGGCTCCATCGCGATGGGGTGCAGACTGCCGTTTCCGTTGCCCATTTTCCTTCTTCCTCTCGAGAGTCTCGTTGAAGTCACTTTGCTCACGCCGCGTTCAGCACTTGTTCGGTGTCGAGGACCAACAGCAGCCGATCCGGCAGCTTGTACACGGAGCGCACGAGCTCGCGGGCGGCGCCGGTCATGGTCTCGGGGGGACGCTCGACGGTGGATTCGTCCACCTCGAGCACGTCACCGATTTCGTCCACCAAGAGGCTCACGGCGCCGTCGCTCGAGCGCACCACGACGTTC
>Ga0268298_10005128_pt1 | contig 12418 bp, 9 predicted proteins | sample WWTPWeurt_MetaG_FD_194462 | JGI IMG/M metagenome (GOLD analysis project Ga0268298, IMG submission 194462) | Activated sludge microbial communities from WWTP in Nijmegen, Gelderland, Netherland - WWTP Weurt | ecosystem: Engineered > WWTP > Aerobic digester > Activated sludge | place: Netherlands...
GCGTGCCTCGCGGTCGCTGGGAGAGACGGCCGCGAGCGACGCTACCTCGCGTGCCGTCACCCCGACGGCGAACGGGCCCGCGCGTTCTGGATCGAGGCGGCACGCGCGGGCGCACCGATCGAGGGAGCCTACCTGATCGAGCCGGACCGCTTCTGGGTCGCGGAACGGTCGCGATGAGCCCGCCGGACGGCACGCCGTTCGCCGCGATCCTGCTCGCCGTGCTCGCGAGCGCGTGCTTCGGCACCGGGCTGATCACGACGCGCTTCGGCATGCGCGGCGCCGACGCGCGCGGCGGCGCGGCGATCAGCGTGCCGACCGCCGCCGCGTTCTTCGCGTGCGTGAGCGTGTTCGCGCTCGACGTGTCGGCGTTCGACGCGCGCGCCGCCGCGGTCTTCGCCGCGGTGGGCCTGTTCTTCCCGGCGGCGGTGACGCTGATCAACTTCGTGTCGACCGAGCGCCTCGGCCCCGCGCTCACCGGCTCGATCGGCGGCACGTCGCCCGCGTTCGGCATCGTCGCCGCGCTCGTGGTGCTCGGCGAGCCGATCCCGGCACGCGCGCTGCCGGCGGTCGCGGGCATCGTCGCCGGCGTCACGCTGATGTCCTGGGCGCGCACGGGGCCGTCGCGCGCGCACGCCGCGTGGCTGCTCGCGCTGCCGGTGGCCGGCGCGGCGATCCGCGGACTCGCTCAGGTCTTCGCCAAGCTCGGTCTCGCGTGGTGGCCGAGCCCGCTGGCCGCGACGCTGATCGGCTACCTGGCGTCGGCGACGGTGCTGACGATCGCGGCGCGCGCACGCCGCTCGCGACCGGCGGCACGACCCGACGCGCGCACGATCGCGTTCTTCGTGGCGACCGGGCTGCTCAACGGCCTCGCGCTGCTGCTGTCGTACCTGGCGCTGCGCCGGGCGCCGGTCGCGCTGGTCTCGCCGATCGTCGCGAGCTACCCGATCTTCACGCTCGCGCTCGCGGCGCTGCTGATCCGCGACGAGCGCGTCGGCGCGCGCAGCGTCGCGGGCGCGCTGCTCACGATCGCCGCGGTGGCGTGGCTGGTGTCGGGCTGACGGCCGCCCGCCGCGAGGCGGCGCGGCGCACGGCCGCTCACTGGAACGGCGGCTCCTCCCACCACGGGAAGAAGTCCGGCATGTCGGCCGACACCTTGTTCGGGTAGGCCGGCGCGCGCTTCTCGAGGAACGAGCTCACGCCCTCCTTCGCGTCGGCCGAGCGCCCGCGCGCCTGGATCGCGCGGCTGTCGATGCGGTGCGCCTGCATCGGGTGGTCCGCGCCCGCCATCCGCCACAGCATCTGGCGCGTGAGCGCGACCGAGACCGGCGAGGTGTTGTCGGCGATCTCGCGCGCGAGCGCGCGCGCCGTCGGCATCAGGTCCTCGGGCGCGTGCAGCGAGCGCACCAGGCCGCGCGCGAGCGCCTCCTGCGCGTCGAACACGCGCCCCGTCATGCACCACTCGAGCGCGGTCTGCATGCCGACGACGCGCGTGAGGAACCAGCTCGACGCGGCCTCCGGCACGAGCCCGCGGCGCGCGAACACGAAGCCGAAGCGCGCCGCGGTGGACGCGATGCGGATGTCCATCGGCAGCTGCATCGTCACGCCGACGCCGACGGCCGCGCCGTTGATCGCGCCGATCAGCGGCTTCAGGCTGCGGTACAGGCGCAGCGTCGTGAGCCCGCCGCCGTCGCGAAAGACGTCGCCCACCTGCGTCTCGCGCCGCGCGGCGTCCGCGCGCGCGGCGTAGTCGAAGGTGCTGCTGCCGGCGGAGAGGTCGGCCCCCGCGCAGTAGGCGCGCCCGGCGCCGGTGAAGATGACCGCGCGCACCGCGTCGTCCGCGTCGGTCTCGTCGATCGCGGCGATGATCTCGTCGCGCATCCGGGTCGTGAAGGCGTTCATCTTCTCGGGCCGGTTCAGCGTGATCGTCGCGATGCCGTCCTCGACCGAGTACAGGATCGTCTCCAGGTTCGTCAGTGCCATCGGGTTCCTCGACAGTGGGCGGGCGGGCGCGCCGTGCGCAGCGCCGGGGCCAGAGCGTACCGCAGGCCGCCCGCCCGCGGGACCGCGGGCCGTTTCGCTCGCACGTGCGATCATTCGCCCCGACCCGAGGCCGGGTCGCCCGACCACAACGACAGGAGACCCCACCTTGGACGTGAGAGAAGCGATCGCCAGCCGGCGCTCGATCCGCGACTTCCTGCCCACGCCGGTGCCCGGCGAGACGATCCGCCGCGTGCTCGCCGCCGCGTCGCGCTCGCCCTCGGGCGGCAACGTGCAGCCCTGGCACGTCGACGTCGTCGCCGGCGAGCCGCTCGAGTCGCTCAAGGCGAAGATGCGCGCGATCGCCGAGGGCGCGCCGCGCAGCGAGCCGCTCGACTACAGCATCTACCCGAAGGAGCTCGTCTCGCCGTACCGCGACCGCCGCTTCAAGTGCGGCGAGGACATGTACGCGACGATGGGCGTGGCACGCGAGGACCGTCCCGCGCGCCTGCGCTGGTTCGCGCGCAACTACCAGTTCTTCGGCGCGCCGCTCGCGCTGTTCTGCTCGGTCGACCGGCGCATGGGCCCGCCGCAGTGGTCCGACCTCGGGATGTTCCTGCAGACGGTGATGCTGCTGCTGCGCGCCGAGGGGCTGGACAGCTGCGCGCAGGAGGCCTGGTCGGTCTATCCGGTGACGGTCGGCGAGTTCCTCGGCCTTCCGCCGGAACGGATGCTCTTCTGCGGCATGGCGATCGGCCGGCGCAACCCCGATCACCCGGTGAACGGCCTGGTCACCGACCGCGCACCGCTGGAGGAGTTCGCGAGCTTTCGCGGGATCTAGGGCCTGTTCACACTACGAATGAGCCCGCGCCGGGCGCCGCCGCCCGTCGGCCCGGACGGGCCGCCCTCCGACCGCGCCGCAACATCGGCTTGCGCGCACCGCCCGCGCTCGCGAAAATGAACGGGTCTGGCGCGAGCCTGCGCCCCGGAGCCCCTATCATGCCCCCAGCCGTCGATCGGCGCCGCTTCTGGCGCGCCCTGTTCACCGCACCGGTGATCGTGCAGGACGGCGACGGCCGGATCACGGCCGAGCTCGTCGACGTCTCCCTGAACGGCGCGCTCGTCGAGGTGCCCGACCTCTGGGAGGGCCGCGTCGGCCAGCCGGTCGACCTCGAATTCCCGCTGTCGGAGGCCGTCGTCGTGAAGATGTCGACCACGGTCGCGCACCTCGAAGGCCGGCGCGTCGGGCTGAAGTGCGAGCACGTCGACCTCGACAGCATCAGCCACCTGCGCCGGCTGGTCGAGCTGAATTCGGGCAATCCGGAGCTGCTGCGGCGCGAGCTCTCGGAGCTGATCCACCCGCTCTAGGGTCCCCGCTTCAGTCCTCGTCCGGATCGGGGCGCGGCGGCGCGCGGCGCGGAAGCGACAGCGCGAAGCGCGTGCCCTTTCCCGGCACGCTCTCGACCCGGATCTCGCCGCCGAGCACCTGCGTGGCGAGGTTGTACACGATGTTCAGCCCCAGCCCGCTCCCGCCCTTGCCGAGCTTCGTCGTGAAGAACGGGTCGAAGACGTGGCGCAGGTGCTCGTCGGAGATTCCGGAGCCGTCGTCGGTGAATTCGAGCTCGACCGTGTCCGCGCCGGGCTCGCGCGCCGACAGCGTCATCGTGCCCGCGCCGCGCCCGTCGAACCCGTGCATCACGGCGTTGGACACGAAGTTCGTCACGATCTGGCCGATCGCGCCCGGGTAGCCCTCCATCGCGATGCCCGGCGCGACGTCGACCCGCAGCGTGTAGGGCGACTTGCGCAGGCCCGCGCGCAAGGTCGTCGCGACCTCGTCGAGCACCTTGCGCAGGTCGAAGGGGCGGCGCTTCTCGCTGGTCTGGTCGACCGACACCTGCTTGAAGCTCGCGATCAGCTCGTGCGCGCGCGCGAGATTGCGCAGCAGCAGTTCGGCCGCGTCGCGCGCCGACGACGTGAAGCCGGCGAGCTCGGAGCGGCGCATCTGCGCCGCCCCGGCCCGCGCGTCGAACTCCACGGTCTGGTCGCGCAGCGCGCTGGCCACCGTCACGCAATTGCCGATCGGCGTGTTCAGTTCGTGGGCGATGCCGGCGACGAGCGCGCCGAGCGCGGCGAGCTTCTCGGAGCGCACCAGCGATTCGTGCGCCCGCTCGAGCTGGCGCAGCGTCTCCTCGAGCTCGGCATTGGCCCGCTCCAGGTTGCTGGTGCGCTGGCGAACCCGCTCCTCGAGCTCGCTGTTGAGCTCGCGGATGCGCCGCTCCGCGGCCCGCTGCCCGGTCACGTCGCGCAGGATCCAGACCGCGAACCGGCGCCCGCCGTCCTCGAGCACGCGCCCGGCCATCTCGACGTCGAGTTCACGCCCGTCGCGGCGCCGCATCCGGTAGGCGCGCATCGGAACGCTCCCGTCGCGCTGGATCGCTTCGCGGGCGCGGTCGCGGTCGGCGGGGTCGACCCAGAGGTCCAGGTCGAGCGCGCCGCGGCCGATCGTCTCGGACTTGGGCCAGCCGAAGGTCACCTCCCAGTGCCGGTTCACCTCGACGAATTCGCCGCCGGGCATGTCGACGACGATCACCGCCTCGGGGATCAGCTCGAACGTGAGCGCGAGCCGCTGCTCGCTCTCGCGCAGCGCCCTCTGGGCGGCACGCGCCTCGGTGACGTCGTGAACGACCGTGAGCAGGTACTCCTCGCCGCCCTCGACGAACAGCGCGCACGACAGCTCGGCGACCACCTCCTCGCCGTCGCGGCGGCGCAGCCGCGCCTCGAACTTGCGCGCCTCGCGCTCGCGGCGGATGCGCTCGGCGAGCGCGCGTCGTTCGGCGGGGTCGGCCCAGACGTCGATCTGCACGGACGTGCGCCCCACCATGTCCTCGCGGCGGTAGCCCAGCAGCGGCCCCCAGTGACGGTTGACCTCGACGTACAGGCCGTCGGAGGCGCGGCTGATCGCCATCGCGTCCGGCGTCGTGTCGAACACCCGCGCGAAGCGCTCGCCGCGCTCGCACGCGACGGTCTCGGCGCGCAGCATCCGGTTGAACTGCGCCGCCAGCGCCCGCAGCTCGTCGACGCCGCGCTCTTCGACCTGCACGCGCTGCGCGCCGGAGGCGACCGCGCGCGCGGCGGACGCGATGTCCTCGATCGGGCCCACCACCCGACGCGAGACCGCACTGATCCCGAAGACCATCACGCCGAGCGTGCCCAGCAGCAGCGCCGCACCCGTGCCGAAGCGCAGGCGCGCGGCCGATTCGAGCTGCCCCGCGCGCTCGCCGGCCTCCGCCGAGATCGCGCGCATGAGCGGGACGAACGCTTCCAGCGTCGCCACCGCGAGCCCGCTGTAGGCGGGTGCCGGGATCGGGCTCGGGCGCGCCTGAGCCCAGGCGCCGAGCACTTCGTCGTTGCGCCGGCGCAGCACGCCGAACACCGCTTCGTGCAGGCCGCCCAGCGCGGCGGTGATCGCGGGCGCATCCGCCAGCGCGACTTCGTGCTCGAGCATCCACCACGCGGCGTCGGTGCGCGAGCGCATGCGCCTCACCGTCTCGACGAGCGCCGGCGGCGGCACGGCGCCGAGCGCGCTGGCCGCGACCATCGGCGATGTCTCGTCCCCGATCGAGGCGCGCAGCCGCATCGTGTTCAGCCGGACGTCGATCAGCCCGTCGAAGACGCTGTCGCGCGCCGCGGCGTGCCGCACGTGCGTGCGCACCACGGTGTCGAGCTGCTCGAAGACCTCGCGGAATCGCTGCGCGACCTCGCCCGTTGCCGACGGGTCGCGGTCGGCCAGGGGCCGCCCGAGCGCGTCGTCGACCGCGCGCCGGACCGCCGCGAGCGCCGACGTCGCCCGGTTCAGCGGCTCCGCCGCCTGGGGCGCCAGGCCGCGCCGCGCCCGCACCAGCGCCGCGTCCGACGACGCTCGCCACTCGGCGAGCGCGCGCCGCTGCGCGTCGTCCGCCGGTTCCGCGTGCGCGAGCAGAACGACCGTGCGGCCGCGCTCGAACCCGAGGGACGGGATGCCGGCGAAGACGTCGTCGGCGACCCGATTGCCGTTGGCGATCGCCGCGGCGCGCTCGCGGTCCTGCCAGCCGGCGTGGACGATCAGCAGCGACGCGACCAGCTGCATCAGCCCCATCAGTGCGAGGCCCCCGACGACGAGCCGGCGAAGCCCGCCGCCGGACGGCGCGGGGACCGGTGGGTCGGAGGAGCTCATCGCTGGCGGGGTGACGGGATGTCGGAGGGAACGAAACCGGCGCACGGCCCGGCGGCGGGCGCCGCGCGCGCGCTTGTGGCGCGCCGCCGGATCGGCGACCATCCCCCGGGGGGGGCCCGCGTGCATCGTAACAGGGTCGAGGCACGGCGGGCGCACCGGAATTCCACGTGAGCCCGAACGCAACGCCGCCGAGACACACCCGACCGGCCGACGCGACGCCTGCCAGGACGCCCCGTCAGGGGTCCGCGCTCGAGGACGCCGCGCGCGGCCCGCCCGAGGCGGCGCTCGCACGGCTGCACGCGTCGCCCGAGGGCCTGACGCGGCGGCAGGCGCTCGCGCGCCTGCGAACCCACGGCCGCAACGTCGCGTTCGACGAGAAGCGCGGCACGTCGCCGGCGCGCCTGCTCGAGCTCGTCGCATCGCCGCTGTCGCTGCTGCTGCTCGGGCTGGCGGCGGTGTCGTGGGCCACGGGCGAGCCGCGCGGCGCGCTCGTGATCGCGCTGATCGTCGTGTTCTCCGCGCTGCTCGGCTTCGTTCAGGAGTACCGCTCGAGCAGGGCGGCGGAGCGGCTGCGCGCGATGGTCGGCACGACCGCGTCGGTGCTGCGTCGCGCAGGGCCCGAGCGTGCGGGCGCCGAGCCCGCCGGTCCCGAGACCGCGGGCCGGGCGATCGAGGTCGCACTCGAGGAGATCGTTCCCGGCGACGTCGTTCACCTGAGCGCCGGCGACATGGTGCCCGCCGACGTGCGCGTGCTGCGTGCGCGCGATCTCTTCGTCGACGAGGCCGCGCTCACCGGCGAGTCGCTGCCGGTGGAGAAATTCGCCGACGCGCCGGCGCCTCCGGACGCGCCGCTCGCGGCGCTGCGCAACGTCGCGTTCATGGGCACGCACGTGGTCTCGGGCACCGCGCTCGCGCTGGTCGTCGCCACGGGCGCGGCAACGCACTTCGGGGCGCTCGCGCGCTCGATCGCGGGGCCGCGCGAGACCACCGCGTTCGATCGCGGCGTGCGGCGCTTCACCGTCCTGATGATCCGCTTCATGGTCGTCATGGTGCCGCTCGTGTTCGTCGTCAACGGGCTGTCCAGGGGCGACTGGCTCCAGGCGTTCCTGTTCGCGACCGCGGTCGCGGTCGGCCTCACGCCCGAGCTGCTGCCGATGATCGTGACGATCAACCTCGCCAAGGGCGCGATCGCGATGTCGCGCGAGCAGGTGGTCGTCAAGCGCCTGAACGCGATCCAGGACTTCGGCGCAATGGACGTGCTGTGCACCGACAAGACCGGAACGCTCACGCAGGACCGCGTCGTGCTCCAGCGCCACGTCGACCTCGCCGGCGAGGAGAGCGAGCGCGTGCTCGAGCTCGCGTACCTGAACAGCGCGCACCAGTCGGGGCTGAAGAACCTGCTCGACGTCGCGGTGCTCGAGCACGGCCGCGCGCTCGACGCGGTGGTGCGCGCGGGCGAGCGCCACGCGAAGGTCGACGAGGTGCCGTTCGACTTCCAGCGGCGGCGCATGTCGGTGATCGTCGCGGCCGGCGACGGCGCGCACCTGCTGATCTGCAAGGGCGCGGTCGACGAGGTGCTGGCCGCGTGCACGCACGCGCGGATCGGCGGGCAGCCGGTGCCGATCGCCGCCGGGCACGAGGACGACGCGCGCAGCGCGCTGCGCTCGCTCAACGAAGACGGGTTCCGGGTGATCGCGGTCGCGTGCCGGACGCTGCCCGCCGGAGCGCGCGCGTACTCGGTCGCCGACGAGCGCGAGCTCGTGCTCGAGGGTTTCGTCGCGTTCCTCGACCCGCCCAAGGAATCCGCGGGCCCCGCGATCGCACGGCTGCGCGCGCAGGGCGTCGCGGTGAAGATCCTCACCGGCGACGGCGACGTCGTCGCGCGCCACGTCTGCCGCCAGGTCGGGATCGACGTCGGACGCACCCTGCTCGGCGCCGACGTCGACGCGCTCGACGACGACGCGCTCGCGCGCGAAGCGGACGCGACCGTGCTCTTCGCGCGGCTGTCCCCGGCGCAGAAGGCGCGCGTGATCGGCGCGCTGCACGCGCGCGGGCACGTGGTCGGCTTCCTCGGCGACGGCATCAACGACGGCCCGGCACTGAAGGCGGCCGACGTCGGGATCTCGGTCGACACCGCGGTCGACGTCGCCAAGGAGTCCGCCGACATCATCCTGCTCGAGAAGAGCCTGCTCGTGCTCAGCGAGGGCGTGCTCGAGGGGCGCAAGGTCTTCGGCAACATCGTCAAATACCTGAAGATGAGCGCGAGCTCGAGCTTCGGCAACATGCTGAGCGTGGTCGGCGCTTCGGCGTTCCTGCCGTTCCTGCCGATGGCGCCGGTGCAGGTGCTGTTCGTCAACCTGCTGTACGACGTTTCCCAGACCACGGTCGCGACCGACGACGTCGACGCCGAGTACCTCGAGCGCCCGCGCCGCTGGGACATCGCCGGCATCGGCCGCTTCATGCTGTGCGTGGGCCCCGTGAGCTCGCTGTTCGACTACGCGACGTTCGCGCTCCTGCTGGCGGGCTTCGCCGCGTGGGACGCGCCCGCGCTCTTCCACACGGGATGGTTCGTCGAGTCGCTGCTCACGCAGACGCTCGTGGTCCACGTGATCCGCACCGGCGGCGTCCCGTTCGTGCACGGTCGCGCGAGCCTGCCGCTGCTGGTGAGCACGATCGCGGTCTGCTGCGCGGGCGTGCTGCTGCCCGCCTCGCCGCTGGCGCCCGCGCTCGGCCTGGTGCCGCTGCCGCCCGCGCTGTGGGGCGCGCTCGCCGCGATCGTCGCCGCCTACCTGTGCGCGGCGCAGCTCGTCAAGCACTGGCTGGTGCGCCGCTTCGGCCCGAGCTGAGAACGTCGTCCGGCTCGCCCGCGCGAACGCTCGACCACGCGTCGTGCGCGAACCCCGGGAGGTCGGCGCCGTCGACGTTGTCGACGACCCGTACGCAGTCGGCCTCGGACGGGTCCACCGGCTCGCGCGAAGCGAGCTGCGCGTCGAGCACGCGCAGGTCGGCGTCCGACGCGTCGGTGCCCGCCGCGTGGCGCGCCGAGACGCGCTCGCGCAGCACCGGCTCGGGTGCGCGCACGTCGACGATCGCGAAGCGCACGCCGTGCGCGCGCGCGAGCTCGCGCAGTCGCGTGCGCCGGGCACGCTCGAGGAAGGTCGCGTCGACGATCACGGTGAAGCCCGCGCCCAGCACCTCGCCGGCCAGCCGTGCGAGGCGCTCGTAGGTGTCGGCGGTGGCGCGCTCCGAGTACATCGCGCTCGTCGCGCCGCCGTGGTCGTCGGCGGCGAGCCCGTGGGCGCGCTTGCGCTCGACGTCGGAGCGCACGCGCACCGCGCCGGCGGCCTCGAGCAGCGCCTGGCTCACGCGCGTCTTGCCCGACCCCGATACCCCGTGCATCGCGATCAGCCACGGTGCCGGCCGCCGGTCGAGCGCCTCGGCGAGCGCCATGTCGGCGCGGCACTCGTCCCACGCCGCCGCCGACGGCGCGCCGGCTCGCTCGCGCTGCGCGGCGCGAATCGCGGCGACCTTGGCGCGCACCAGCGCGCGGTAGCGAAGGTAGAACGGCAGCAGCGCGAGGCCGGCGTAGTCGCCGGTGAGCTCGAGCCAGTCGTTCAGGAAGCGCGCGGCGAGCTCGGGCCGCCCGCGATGGAGCAGGTCCATGACGAGGAACGCGACCTCGCTGGCGACGTCGATCCAGCGGAACGCGTCGTTGAATTCGATGCAGTCGAACACGACCGGCACGCCGTCGAACTGCGCGACGTTGCCCAGGTGCAGGTCGCCGTGGCACTCGCGCACGAAGCCGTCGCGATTGCGTGCGGCCGCCCGCGCCGCGACGCGCGGCCACTCGCGCGCGTGCCCGTCGCGCAGCCGCGCGAGCAGCGCGCGCTCCGGCGCGCCGGCGAGCAGCGCGTCGAGCGCGTCGAGGTTGTCCTGCGCGAGGCGGCCGACGTTCGCCGGGTCGCCGTGCACGCTGCCGCCGCGCGGGGCGGGCAGCGCGAGGTGGAAGCGCGCGACGATGCGCGCGAGCGCGTCGACGTGGGCGGGCTCGAGCCGGCCGTCGCGGGCCATGCGGTCCCACTGGTCGCGCTGCGCGAACGCGCGCATGCGCACGGCCCACTCGATCGCTTCGCCGTCGCCGCCCAGGCGCGGCGACGCGGCGTCGCCGGTGACCGGCACCACGTCCAGGTACAGCGCCGACGCGAGACGCCGGTTCAGGCGCAGTTCCTCCTCGCAGAAGAAGCGCCGGCGCGCGAGCGCGCGGAAGTCGACGAAGCCGAGGTCGACCGCCTTCTTGATCTTGAACGCGTCGTCGCCGACGAGCAGCACGAACGAGATGTGGGTCTCGATCGGCTCGGCGACCGAAAGGCCCGAGGCACGCGCGCCCGCGCACAGCGCGGCGACCAGCGCCCGCTGCGCGGCGAGCGCGTCCGTGTCGCCGCCCGCGAGGTGCGCACCGAAGCGTTCCGACGCGGACGCGGCGGCGCGCTGGACGGGCAGCGGCGGCATGCGGTCCATCATAACCCTGTGCGCGCCGGGGACGAAGGCACGGGGTCTCCCCGCCGCCACGCATAAGCACATGCGCACTTGACAGGCCGGCAGCGCACGCCCGCCGCGCGGCGTAGACTTCCCGTCCCGAAAACCACCCGCCGACCACCGCCATGAAAGCCGAATCGATCCTCGCCACCATCGGCAACACGCCGCACGTCCGCATCAACCGCCTGTTCGGGAGCACCCACCAGGTGTGGGTGAAGGCCGAGCGCGCGAACCCCGGCGGCTCGATCAAGGACCGGATCGCGCTCGCGATGGTCGAGGACGCCGAGCGCAGCGGCAAGCTCGCGCCGGGCGGCACGATCATCGAGCCGACCTCCGGCAACACCGGCGTCGGGCTGGCGATGGTCGCCGCGGTCAAGGGCTACAAGCTCGTGCTGGTGATGCCCGACAGCTTCTCGGTCGAGCGGCGGCGGCTCATGCTGTCCTACGGCGCGACCTTCGTGCTCACCCCGCGCGCCAACGGGATCTCCGGCGCGATCGCCAAGGCGCAGGAAATCGCCGCGCAGACGCCCGGCAGCTGGATCCCGCAGCAGTTCGAGAACCCGGCGAACATCGACGTCCACGTGCGCACCACCGCGCAGGAGATCCTGCGCGACTTCCCCGGCGGCATCGACGTCCTCATCACCGGCGTGGGCACCGGCGGGCACCTGACCGGCTGCGCGCGCGCGCTCAAGCAGGCGTTCCCGAAGCTCAAGGCGTTCGCGGTCGAGCCCACGCTGTCGCCGGTGATCTCGGGCGGCAAGCACTCCCCGCACGCGATCCAGGGCATCGGCGCGGGCTTCATCCCGAAGAACCTCGACACCTCGGCCATCGACGGCGCGATCCAGGTCGACCCCGAGCACGCCAAGGAGATGGCGCGCCGCTGCGCGCGCGAGGAAGGCATGCTCGTGGGCATCTCGTCGGGCGCGACGCTCGCCGCGATCGCGCAGAAGCTGCCCGAGATCCCGGCCGGCAGCACGGTGATCGGGTTCAACTACGACACCGGCGAGCGCTACCTGTCGGTGGAGGGGTTCCTGCCGGCGGAGTGAGGTTCGGGCGGACCCGCGGCGAGTTCGCCGCAGGTCCGCGTCGAATCGCGGAATTCATGCAGAAGTGCAGAATCCTGAATTTCTGAAATGATTCGCACATGAAGACGACCGTCACGATCAGCAGCCGCGGCGTGATCACACTCCCGGCGGCGTTGCGCCGTGCCCTCGGACTGAAGCCCGACGACCAGCTGCTCGCCGAGACGACGCCCGACGGCCTGCTTCTGCGCCCGGCGGTCACGCTGCCGATCGAGCTCTATACGCCGGCCCGTGAGCGGGAGTTCGATCGTTCCGAGGCCGAGCTCGCGGAAGTTCTCGGCGGCGGCACCCGCCGGCCCGCTGGGCGCGCTCGCACTGCGCGGCCACTCAAGCGCTGACCGTCCCCAGCGATCCGATGCGCATCTTCCTGGATGCGAACATCCTGTTTTCGGCCGCGAAATCCGACGGCGCGATTCGCGAGCTGCTCAGGCGCCTCCTCGACGCGGGCCACGAGTGCTGGATCGACGATTTCGTGGTCGCCGAGGCTCGGCGAAACCTCGTCGCAAAGGGTCCCGGGGCGATCGGCAATCTCGATGCGCTGATCGGTCGGCTGAACACCGGCACCGTGCGCGAGCCGCCGCGCCCGACGGCCGACGTCGACTGGTTGCCC
>Ga0268298_10005129_pt1 | contig 12414 bp, 9 predicted proteins | sample WWTPWeurt_MetaG_FD_194462 | JGI IMG/M metagenome (GOLD analysis project Ga0268298, IMG submission 194462) | Activated sludge microbial communities from WWTP in Nijmegen, Gelderland, Netherland - WWTP Weurt | ecosystem: Engineered > WWTP > Aerobic digester > Activated sludge | place: Netherlands...
ACGATGGTGAAATCCCAGATCCACGCCGGCGGCCGCGGCAAGGGCACGTTCACCGACGGCTACAAGGGCGGCGTCAAGTTCTGCAAGACCAAGGCCGACGCCAAGGAGGTCGCCGGCAAGATGCTCGGCAACACCCTCGTCACCATCCAGACCGGCCCCGCCGGCCGCAAGGTCCAGACCGTTTACTTCACCGTCGCGAGCGACATCAAAAAGGAATACTACCTCGCCATCCTCCTCGACCGCGCCTCCTCGAAGCCGGTCATCGTCGCCTCCACCGAGGGCGGCGTGGAAATCGAGAAGGTCGCCCACGACACGCCGGAGAAGATCATCCGCGTCGTGGTGGACCCGGCCTACGGCCTCGCCGACTTCCAAGTCCGCGAGCTCATCGCCAAGCTCGGCTTCGCCGGCGCCGAGGCGAAGAACGCCGCCAAGCTCATCCGCAACCTCTACACCGCGTTCTGGGAGACCGACGCCGCCATGATCGAGGTCAACCCCCTTATCAGCACGCCGGCGGGCGACATCCTCGCCCTCGACGCCAAGGTGTCCTTCGACTCCAACGCCCTCTACCGCCACCCGGAAATCGTCGCCCTCCGCGACCTCAACGAGGAGGACCCGAAGGAAATCGAGGCCTCGAAATTCGGCCTCTCCTACATCGCGCTCGACGGCAACATCGCCTGCCTCGTCAACGGCGCCGGCCTCGCCATGAGCACGATGGACATCATCCAGCACTTCGGCGGCACCCCGGCCAACTTCCTCGACGTCGGCGGCGGCGCCTCCAAGGAGCAGGTCGTTGCGGCCTTCAAGATCATCCTGGGCGACAAGAACGTGAAGGGCATCCTCGTGAACATCTTCGGCGGCATCATGGACTGCAACGTGATCGCCCAAGGCATCGTCGAGGCTGTGAAGGAAGTCGGCCTCAAGCTCCCGCTCGTCGTCCGCCTCGAGGGCAACAACGTCGCCGCCGGCAAGGCCACCCTCAACGCCTCCGGCCTCAAACTCGTCTCCGGCGACACCATGGCCGACGCCGCCCAAAAGATCGTCAAGCTCGTGGCGTGAGCCACGAGCCAGTAGCGAGCATCGAGTAGCGAGTAGTGAGCACCCGAACCACCAATTCTCACCTCTCCCACTCGGCGCCCCGCTGAATTATCCTACTCACTACTCGCTACCCGCTACTCACTACTTCTCCCCCTCATGTCCATTCTCATCACTCCCCAGACCAAGATCCTCATCCAGGGCATCACCGGTGACTTCGGCGGCCGCCACGCCAAGCTCTCGCTCGATTACGGCACGCAGGTTGTCGCCGGCGTCACGCCCGGCAAGGGCGGCCAGTTCTTCGAGCACGGCGCCCACAAGGTGCCGATCTTCAACTCCGTCGCCGAAGCCAAGGCCGCCACCGGCGCCACCGTCGCCGTCGTCTACGTGCCGCCGCCGTTCGCGGGCGACGCCATCCTCGAGGGCGTGGATGCCGGCCTCGATCTCGTCGTCGCCATCACCGAGGGCATCCCGATCAAGGACATGATCCGCGTGAAGCGCGCCATCACCGGCAAGAAAACCCGCCTCATCGGCCCCAACTGCCCCGGCCTCGTCACGCCCGGCGCCGGCGAGGGCTCCAAGGGCGGCTGCCGCATCGGCATCGCCCCGGGCTATATTCACAAGAAGGGCCACGTCGGCGTCGTCTCCCGCTCCGGCACCCTCACCTACGAGGCGGTCTACCAGCTCACCTCGAAGGGCATCGGCCAGTCCACCGCCGTCGGCATCGGCGGCGACCCCGTCAACGGCACGTCGCACCTCGATGTCATCAAGATGTTCAATGATGACCCCGACACGCACGGCATCATCATGATCGGCGAGATCGGCGGCAACGCCGAGGTCGAGGCCGCGCGCTGGATCAAGGCCAACTGCCAGAAGCCCGTCGCCGGCTTCATCGCCGGCGCCACCGCTCCCGCCGGTCGCCGCATGGGCCACGCCGGCGCCATCGTCGGCGGCGCCGAGGACACCGCCGCCGCCAAGATCGCCGTCTTCCAGGAATGCGGCATCGAGGTCGCCGCCACCCCCTCCGACATGGCCGACGCCCTCCTCCGCTCCGCCAAGGCCAAGGGCGTGACCCTGGCGTAAAGCAAGGCGCGACTGCGGGACGCTCCATTCCTCTGCTCACGCGGGAAACTATCCGTTTAGCGTATAGTATTTGCTTGACGGAGCAGTGAGCCCGGCGTAGCTCCATCTCGTGATCAGGAGCTTCGCCAACGACGAGACGGAGAAGCTCTGGCAGGGCACACGTTCGCGCCGGCTTCCGCCCGACATCCAGAAGCGGGCGCTTGCCAAATTGCAACTCATCGACGCTGCGGTGGAGCTGGCCTTCCTGCGGCGACCGCCCGGCAACCGGCTCGAACCGCTGCGCGGCGACCGGGCCGGCCAGCACAGCATACGCATCAACGACCAATGGCGCATCTGTTTCAACTGGACCGGAACCGACGCCGAACAAGTTGAAGTCACCGACTATCATTGAGGATACGACCATGAACAAACCACCCCGCCTGACCCACCCCGGCATCATCCTTCGGGAGGAGTTTTTCGAGCCGCTTGGCATCACCCAACTGGCAGCCGCCAAGGCCACTGGCATTCCACAGAGCCGCTTGAGTGAAATTCTCGCCGGTCGGCGCTCTATCACGGCCGACACCGCCGCGCGCCTCGGGCGGTTCTTCCAAGTTGATCCGCGGAACTGGCTGAATCTCCAGACCACCTTTGATCTGAGGGAGATGGAGCGTTCTCATGGCCGGGAACTCGCCCGGGTTCTCCCGGCGGAGCAAGTGGCCTGAGCCGTCACTGATCCCATGCACACATCTGCCACCGCCAACAAGATCGTCGTCTTCCAGGAATGCGGCATCGAGGTCGCCGCCACGCCGTCAGACATGGCCGCCCCCTCCTCCGCTCCGCCCAGGCCAAGGGTGTGGCTCTGGCGCAATATTCAGCATTATGAACCGGCTGCTTAATATCGGTTTTGAGCAAGCTGGTCACTGGGGCTTAAAAGATGGCGCGCTCATTTTTGAACTCTCCCGCCATTCCACACAGCGCAACATCCTATACGCATTCATCTGCAACGGGCAGGTCATGTATGTCGGGAAGACCACTCAACCGCTCCGCACCCGCATGTCCGGGTATAAGAACCCCGGCAACACCCAAGCCACGAATGCAGCCAATCACAGTCTCATCAAATCGCTCCTGATTTCCGGTGAGTCGGTTGAGATACTTGCCTTGCCCGACAACGGCCTCCTCCACTACGGGCAATTCCACCTCAACCTAGCAGCAGGGCTGGAGGATAGTATTATCAAAGTGTTGGATCCTGAGTGGAATGGCGGCGTAAGAGAGATTGAGCCGTCCCCTCTGACTGAAACCAAGCTGACGGCTCCAGTCACGAATCACACCTTCAGACTAACACTACAGCAGACTTATTTCAAAATGGGGTTCTTCAACGTAGGAGTAGAGAATTCCAAGTATTTAGGAGACGACGGCCAAACAATCGAATTGTTCCTGGGGACCCAAGAACGGCCTGAACTTGGCACGATCAATCGAACCGCAAACACCAATGGCACGCCTCGAATTATGGGCGGAACTGCATTACGCGAATGGTTCAAGATTAATGCTGAACCCTTGAAAGAACTGACCGTTTCGGTCCTCTCTCCGACAGCTATACGCATCAATCTCTGACACCTAGTGACACTAGAATAGAACCCGACGGCAGGCGCATGTTGCTCCACTCCACCGCCGAACCAGAGATTGACCGTCTGCACCGTCTGACTAGCTTCCGGCCATGACTCTCGCCAATTTTCCCGAGCTGACCAAACTGCCTAAGCGGCAGCGGATGAAGCTGGCCGAGGAGCTTTGGTTCTCCGGCGTGGATGACAGCCTGCCGGTCAACCCGATCCACAAGCAGATCCTCGATCAGCGCTGGACCGCCTACAAGTCCGGCAAAATTAAGCGGATCACCCTGCCCGAGTTGGAACGAAGACTTGCCCGGTCGTGAAAAACCAGCGGGTGGAGTTCCTGGAGCCGGTTGAGCATGATCTCAACTACGCCCGCGACTTCTACGACTCCTGGCTGACCGGCGGAGCTGATAAATTCCTCGCCCGCTTTCGCGAGGCCGTGACCTGGATCGAATGGAATCCCGAACAATTCCCCGTAAAGCACCGTTTCTTGCGCGGGGGCCATTATCCGGCGGACCTACTTCGGCATCTATTTCGCCATCGAACCCGGGGTCACCACAGTTGTGGCGGTGCTCGATATGCGGAATGATCCCCGGGCAATCCGAGACCTCCTGAGGCTGCGACAGCCAAAGCGGTAGCACCGCCGGGCTGGGAAAATTTCGGCCACCCTGCAAAGCCCTACCGCGGGGCCACGATTTCGACCTTCACCTTGCAGCCGAGCACGGCGGCCGTCCGCGCCAGTGTCGTGAGCGTGAGCGAGGTGTTCAGCGGATCGAGCACCCGGTTGACTGCGGCGCGGCTCGTGCCGAGCGCCCGGGCCAGTTCGGTGACCGTCATGTCCAGCTTCTCCATGCGCTGCGCCAGCGCCGCGGCGATGACGTGCTTCATCGCGTTCGCCTCGACGTCGCCGTAGATGCCCTCCTCGCGCAGGTGCTCGGTTGATTTTTCCTCAAAACGCAGGCGCTTGTCGGTCTCCATGCGAGCATTCTCCCCGGCCGGCCACGAATGGCAATCTAAACGTATCAGTAAAGATACGCTTTATGTGTTCGGCACGAGGGATGGCGGACTTCTAAATCAGCCATTGGCAGACATTTCTCGGACTCCGGATCCGGATCGGAAAATTTCCGAAGATTTTTCTGGCATAGGACGCGCTGATTCGCACAGTCGGCGTCGCATCAGGAAAGGATCGGCTGGCAACAGTCGGTTCTGCCAACCGGGTCTAGGAGTGATCACGGTGGTTTCGAGTGGCGCAAGCCACCCGGATGTGAGGCCGGTAAAACGGCCTAACAAAATACTCCTCCTAAAAAAGCGAAACGCCGCCTGATGCCCTCAGGCGGCGTTCGTTTTTTCCAGGAAAACCCTGATGCGCGAACGATTAACCTAAACAACCGCTAACCGCTCACGCATCATGTCCACCACCAACGTCATCACCCTCGCCTCGCTGCGCATCAGCGAAGCGAACCCGAACCACCACCTCTGGAACAACAACGGCACGTGGTTCCTGCACTACACGGTCTATCCGACCGCCTTCACCAAGGAGCGCATCCGCCGCTCCCTCGGCACCAAGGATGTCAATCAGGCCCGGGAACGCCGCGATCAGTTCTTCGCCCACCTGGCGAAGCAGTCCTCGGCTCCGGCCGCCCTGCCCGGCCAGGCCGCCGTCGCCTGAAGGCTTGGTTCAGACCACTCACGAGGCCCGCTGCCACGCGGGCCTTTTTTTATTCCTTGTGTGTCTAATACCCCGGAGCTTCAGCCGTCGCCAGGCCTAAGGCTGACGAGTGCTCCGGCTTGGATTGGTGTAGGAGCGGCTTTATGCCGCGATGCGCAGGTCGCGCCACGCTCGGATCGCGGGGTAAACCCGCTCCTACAGAGAAAGAGAAGCCCGCGCGGGCGGACACAAAGTCCGCCCCTACAGCGCCAATTCACGACGTAACTGGTTTTAGCCCTTCTGTCATCGCCACGGCCCGCTTTGCGGGCCTCGCGATGACAGAGGTCTTAAAGCTACGGGCGTTTGGTATAACTGGCACGAGTCCTGAAAACTCGGCCGGAGCCCGCGTGCCATCTTCCCGCCCTCACGGGATCCGCAACTGCATCCCCACCCGCAGTGTGCTGGAACCCTGCAAGACGTCGCTGTTGGCGTTGTATATCTCCTGCCAGCGGTTGGCGGTGCCGTAGTAGCGCATGCTGATCCGGGAGAGTGAATCTCCGCTGGCTACGGTGTGGAATCGCGCCTCATTCGCCGCCGGGGAGCTGACCACCGGCCGCACGGGCACGGTGCCTCCGGCCGCGATCGTCGAGGCGGGGGTGCCGAGCCGGGCGGCCGAGGCAATCTGGTCCAGCGTGCCCTGCGCCTGATTGAGCCGCGCGGCGAGCGCGCCGTTCTCGGTCCGCAGCTGGGTGATGACCGCCAGCCGATCGCGATCCTGCTGGGCTCCCGCCTCCGCCAGCCGGGCCTGCGTGACGCGGGCACTCTCCAAGTCGCGCTGCAATTGGGCCAGCTGGGCGGTGACGTTGCCGATATTCTGCTGGGCCCCGCGCTCGGCCTCGGCGCGCTGCTGCTCGGCGCTGCGCACATTCTGGGTCAGGCGGGTGATGTCGGCCCGGTAGGAGTCCACCAACCGGCGCATGTCCTCGCGTTCCTGCTCCAGCCGGGCATTGGCCTGGGTCAGCTCGGCCACGCTGTTGCTCTGGGCCCCGGTGGCCTTCTCGGCCTCCGCCACCCGCCCCTGCAGCGCCGCCAACTCGCTGCGGGTCTGCTCCGTCTCCTGCTGCGCCTTGGCGAGCTGTTCGCCCACGGTCTCAAGCTGCTTTTGCAGGACGGCCTTCTCGTCCGTCGCCTCACTCTGCTGGGCCAGCCGGTCTCCGGTCAGCTTCTCGTTCTGCTGGCGAAGCTCCCCCAGCGCCGCCGTGAGATCGCGGACCTGGCCCTGCAATCTGGCGAGCTCCGCCTTGTCCGCCGCCTCGGCTTCGGGCTGCCGGGTGCTCAGCAGGGCCCGGTTGGCCTCGGTCAGGGATTTGTTGGTCTCCCGCGTGCGCGCCAGCTGGGCGGCCAGGGCGGAGACCTCCTTGGCGGAATTGCTGCGCTCGTCCTCGATCTGCCCCTCCAACCCCTTCACCTGCGCTTGCAGCGTGCTAATCTCCATTTTGTAGGCCTCGGGCTGCGCGGCGGAAACGGCCTGCGACTGGGCCGCTAGGGCGGCGGCGGTGCTCTTCCGGGCGCTGTCCAAATCCTGTTCCAACCGGTCATTGGTCGCCGTCAGCTCGGCGACAGTGGCGTTGAGCTTCTCGACCGTGGCGTTGGCCTCGCGCAGCTCGGCCTGCGCCTTGCGCGCATCGTCACCGCCGTCAGCCCTGACCGGCGGCGCCGCAGCGAGCTGTTTTTCCAGCGCAGTCACGCGATCCTGCGCCTGGTTCAAATCCCGCCGGTTCCCGCTTAGGAACGCCGCCATCTGCTCGCCGTCGCGGACCAGCTGTTCGTTCTTCTGCCGCAAGGCCGCGAGTTCCGTGTTGGCCTTGGCCAGTTCGTCGCGGACGGAGCCCTGCTCCGCAGTGCCCGCGCGCGCGGCGGCGAGTTCCTTTTCCAGGCGGTCGTTGGCCCCGGTCAACTCGGCCACGGTGGCGCCGCTCTTTTCGAGCGCCTGGTTGGCGCCGGCGAGTTGCCTCCTGAGCTCCGCGGATTCCTCGGCCTGGCCGGCATTCTCCCGGGCCGCGCGCAAATCACGTTCCAGCCCGGCGACGCGCGCCTGGGCCTGACCCAAGCTGCGCTGCCCCTCGGCGGCTTGATCGGTTAGCGCCTGCACGTCGCGGGCCGATTTCTCGGCCGCCTGCCGCGCTTCGGCCAATTGTTGGCGGAGGCCGGTGAGTTCGTCGGGATCGACCTGTGGCGTGCGAGGCTGCTCCGCCTGCGCCAGCCGGGCGGTCAGGTCGCGGTTCTCGTTCCCGGCTGTGGTGAGCTGCTGCTCCAGTTCGGCGACGCGGGCTTGCGCTTGGCGCAAGTCGCGGCGGCTGCCGTCCATGGACGACGCGAGTTGCTCGCCGTCGCGGACCAGCTGACCGTTTTTCTGCCGCAAGGCCGCGAGTTCCGTATTGGCCTTGGCTAGCTCGTCGTGGGCGGCGCCCTGCGCCGCATTGCCAGTGCGCGCGGCGGTGAGTTCCTTTTCCAGGCGGTCGTTGGCCCCGGTCAATTCGGCCACGGTGGCGCCGCTTTTCTCGAGAGCCTGGTTGGCGCCGGCGAGCTGTTTCCGCAAGCCTTCGGCCTCGGCACCGGCGCCGGCCGACTGGGCGGATTTTTCGTTGAGGGTCTGCTCCAGCGATTGGCTCCACTTTTCAAGCTCGGCTTTCTCGGCCTGCAGGGCCGCGAACTGTTGTTGCGCCTGGGCTGCCGACTGGGCGGCCTGCTCCAGCTTGGCGGTCAGTTGGGCGACTTGTTCGCCAGAGGTGCTGTCCGGAGTGGCTGGCGTCGCCGGCTTGGCGGCCTGATTGCGGAGGGCCCGCAATTGGCTGTTGAGCGACAGCAGCTCCCGGGTGGAGCGTTTCACCTCGTCGTTCAGGCGGGCGTTGTCGCGCTGCAGGGTGGCCACGATGGCGGCCTGATCGCCAGCCGAGCCGGGCGCGGCCGGGTTGGCGGACTTGGCTTCCATCTCCTGCTGCAGGCGGGTGTTGCCTTCCGTCAGTTGCCGGTTGGCCGCCTGCAGCTGGGCGAGAGTCTCACTGGCCTGGGCCAGCTTCGCGGTCAGATCAGCGACCTGCTGCTCGGCGCGAGTTTGATCCGCCGTCGGCGCACCCGCTCCGGCCTTGGCCTTCGCCGCCTCCTGCTGAGCATCGCGGACCTGCAGGTTCAGCAGCGCTACCTCGCGGCCGGCAGCTTCCTTGTCTGCCGTGAGGGTTTGCACCTGCGCCGCCAGACGGGCGTTTTGCGTGCGCAGTTGTTCAACGAGGCCGGCTTGGGCTCCGCCTTGGGCGAGTTGCTGTTCCAACCGGGCCTTGTCCACCTCGAGCCGCTGATTGGCCTCGGCCAATTGGGCGTTGGCGTCGCGTGCCTCGTCCAAGGCGGCGTTCAACTCCGGCGCGCGGGCCGGCGTCGTGGCTTGGCCGGGCGCGGCCACCGGAGGAGCCGAGGCGACGGCCGGCGTCGCGGCCTTGCCGGCGCGGCGGGCCGCGAGCAGCTGCGTGGCGCGCGCACGCTGCTCGGCACTCATGCCCTGGGCCACCATGTCGCGCGCGGCGGGATTGGTGCCATTCTCCGTGGCGAGGCTGAGCCACACCCACGCCTGCGCCGGGTCCTTGGCGAGGCCGCCCCGCCCATCGGCCCACATGAGGCCGAAATTGTTCTGCGCCGCCGCGAAGCCCTGTTCGGCGGCGGCGCGATAGTAGCTGGCGGCGGCGGCTTCGTTCTTCGCCACGCCGCGCCCGTCCTCCAGCAACAGGCCGAGATTGTATTGGGCGCGGGCAAAACCGCGGTCGGCCGCCTGCTTATACCAGCGCGCGGCCTGGGTCTCGTCCTTTTTCACTCCCCGGCCCGCCTCATAGGCCAGGCCGAGATTGAACTGCGCCTCCACGATGCCCTTCTCCGCCGCCTGCTTGAACCAGAGGTTGGCCTCGAACAGGTCCTGCCCGATGCCGCGCCCCGTGGCATACATGTTGCCCACGTTGTATTGCGCCGGGCCAAAGCCCTGCTCGGCCGCCTGCAGGTAATATTTGAACGCGTCGCGCTCCGCCGCCGGCACCCCGTGGCCGAGTTCATAGGCGAGCCCCAGATTGTATTGGGCCTGGGCAAATCCCCGCTCGGCGGCGCGGCGATACCATTTCACCGCCTCCGCATAATCCTGCTTCAGGCCGGCCTGGCCTTCGTTGTAGGCATTGCCCAGGGTGTTCTGCGCGTCGCTGTCGGCCTGCTCGGCGCGGGCCCGCACCTTCTCCAGGTCGAGCCCGCCTTGCGCCCAACCCGCCAGCCATCCGAGACTGGCCAAAAGCACGATGCGGCCCAAGGCGCCGCGGTTGCTGAGAAAAAGGCGGACAGGGGTTGGCGCGGCGGATGTCGGCACGGCTTTACGTTAAGGAGAAAACCCTACACGGGAGCAAGGCTGCATCAACCATCCCGTGGATGATTTTTTTGTCCGGCGGGCAGAAGGTCGCCAGCGCCCCGGACAGCCGGGCCTGGCCGCCGATGACGAAATAGTAGGGACAAAGCCGCAACCGGCCCGCCTTCGCCACGGCTTCGGCGGGCAAGCCATCCTTGGGCTGATCATACAAGGGGTGCTCCACCCGCTTCGGCTTTCGGTATTCCTGCAGGAGATGCAGGTTGTGCGGTGCCATGCTGAGCGCCTGCGCCACGCCCTGCTGCCACTCTTCACGGGAGCAATCGCTGCCCAGCACCACGCTGCGCGCACCCCATGCCGTCTCATGAAATCCGGAAATCTTGATGATCAGGTCGCGCTCCTTCTGCGAGGCGCCGGCCAAATCGCGCCAGTCATTGAGCAACCGGTCGCCCACGGTCGGGCCGTCCAGCACCGCTCCGGGTGGCAGGGGCGCGGGATCCATGACCCACGAACGCGGGATCAGGCGCTGGAGCAGTTTCCGCGTGGGTGCGCCCAGGGATTCGGCCCAGTAGTCTTGCAGGAGATGGTGGTGGAAGAGCGCCAGCGCCAGCTTCTCCTCCTGGAACGGCCGCATCGGCGGGGCGATGGCCACCGTGCCGGCGGCCCAGGCTTCCAGGATTTCCCGTCCGACCTTGAGGCTGGCCCAGTCAAAGAGCTCGAAGAAACGGTAGAGGATGTCGATTTTCTCCGGCGTGCCCTCGACATCGAAGCACAACTCGCCGCCGAGTGGAAACACCTCGTCCACCCGCAGACAATAAACGCGCCGGCCGAGCCGCTGGAGTTGCTCGGCCAGCCAGTGCATCTCCGGCCGGTAGGTGGCGGCCTCGTCGCTGACCAGGATCGCGATGAGCGGGTTGCGCACCGCCGGCCGCAGCGCGGCGAGCGAGGCATGGAAGTTCTCCACCATCAAATCACCGGCACCGAGGATGTCACCTTCAACGCCGCGGGGTGCGGGCACCCCGCCCACAACGGCAGCCGGGTCTGGTGCAGGCGGGGTGCCCGCACCCCGCGGGGAGTAAAGCCGGTTGAGGAACGCCGTCAGGCCGATGCCGCCGGGCACCGAGTCCAGCTCCGTGAGCGCAAAGCCGGTGTCCGTCAGCAGCAAGTCGGGCCGGAGCACCGTGGGCAGCAGGCCGCGGTTCTTCGGGTCGCGCGCATGGGCCACGAGCCCGGCGGGCTTGCCGCGGTCGAGATAGTCCGCCACCCACGGCGCGAGCAGGGGCTTGTTGCGGAGGAGGTTTTTGCCCGCCGCCGAGCGGAGGTAGAGCGTCTCCAGCGCCGTGTGAAACTCGAGGCACGCCGTGCCGATCGCCTCCAATTCCGCCACCTGCGCCGGCGTCAGCGGCCAGGGCGACGGCGAGAGCTGCCAGGTCTTGTCCTCGAAGAGCGACTGCTCCGCAAAGGCGGTGCGCAGGGTGGCTTGGGACAATTCCGGCATGGTCAATTCAGAAGCCAGAAAACCAGGAGTAGCAAAACCTGTTTCAGGGCTTCCTGGGTTCTGAATTTAAACTCAGTCATCGTCGATCTGGATGTCCTTGTTGCGGTGCCGCGGGCAGCCGGCGCGGAGCCAGCCGGTGATGAAGCGGTCGAGGTCGCCGTCGAGCACGGCCTGGGTGTCGCTCGTGCTCACGCCGGTGCGGAGATCCTTCACCATCTGGTAGGGCTGGAGCACGTAGCTGCGGATCTGGGCGCCGAAACCGATCTCGCCCTTCTCGCCGTAGAACTTGTCCATCTCGGCGCGCTGCTCGTCCTGGCGCTTTTCGTAGATGCGGGCCTTGAGCACCTGCATGGCGGCGGCCTTGTTCTTGATCTGGGAGCGTTCGTTTTGGCACACGACCACGATGCCGGTGGGCGCGTGAGTGAGGCGCACGGCCGAGTCGGTGGTGTTGACGCCCTGGCCGCCCTTGCCGGAGGAACGGTAGACGTCCACGCGGATATCCTCCTCCTTCACCTCCACGTCGATGTCCTCGGTGATCTCAGCCACCACGTCCACGGCGCAGAAGGAAGTGTGGCGGCGCTTGTTGGAGTCGAAGGGGCTGATGCGGACGAGCCGGTGGACCCCGCGCTCGGCCTTGGCGTAACCGTAGGCGTTCTCGCCCTTGATGAGGATGGTGGCTTTGGAGATGCCGGCGGTGTCGCCCGGCTGCACGTCCATCAGCTCGACCTCGAAGCCGCGGCGCTCGCACCAGCGGGAATACATGCGGAAGAGGATGTCGGCCCAGTCGTTGGACTCGGTGCCGCCGGCACCGGCCTGGATGCTGAAGATGGCGTTGTTGCGGTCGAACTGCCCCGTGAGAAACGAGGCTATCTCCAACTTGTCCAGTTCGTCCACCATCGCGGGCACGGTGGCGTTGAGCTCCTTGGCGTATTCCTCCTGCTCGGCCGGGGTCGAGGCCTCGACCAGCTCGACCATGACGGCGACGTCGTCGAGGCGCTTCTGAAAGGCCACGAGCCCGCCGATGGTGCGCTTCAGGCCGTTGACCGCCGCGATGTGCTTCTGGGCCTTCTCGGTGTTGTTCCAGAACTCGGGGGCGCCCATCTGCGCCTCCATCGCCTCTATCTCGCGCTGCTTTTGTTCGACGTCAAAGAAACCTCCATAAGTAGCCGGCGCGCTT
>Ga0268298_10005130_pt1 | contig 12412 bp, 10 predicted proteins | sample WWTPWeurt_MetaG_FD_194462 | JGI IMG/M metagenome (GOLD analysis project Ga0268298, IMG submission 194462) | Activated sludge microbial communities from WWTP in Nijmegen, Gelderland, Netherland - WWTP Weurt | ecosystem: Engineered > WWTP > Aerobic digester > Activated sludge | place...
TACCCGGACAAGTATTGCCTGACAAACTAGATGGGCAACCTGTAAAATTCCCCTTTGTTGGAGGTGTATCATTGCAATTATCATCACCACAGGCAACGCCTGGTGCATTGGTATTTCCCCATGTATGAGATAAATTGAACCAATGTCCACACTCATGCGTTAAGGAACGTGCCTCAGCTCCCTGTAAATAATCCCAACGATAAACGATCGCATCATGCGCATCACCCACCCCCCATGTTCCGGGCTTATAGGTATACCCTACAATTTGGCCACCACCTGTTACAGTTCCTTGAGAGATGATGTTGGCAACGACGTAAATATTCAAATACTTTGTAGGATCCCAGGTATAGGTCCAGTATGCAGCACTGTTAGCAGAAGCCTGGCTCCAGTTGGTCTTTGAATCAATATGACGAACAATACCATTGATGCAATTACCACTAGGATCTTTCTTGGCCAATTTCAATTGGATCTCAGAATTGATGTAAAGTGAACTGAATGGAGCTGCAGTCAATGAAGCGTCTAGTTGTGCCTTTGCAAGGTCATTGTTCACCCACTGAACAGCATTGATCAAATCAGCATCGGGAAGATTTTCCGGACCACCTTGATGCAATACGTGGAATACAACCGGGATCGTATACACCGGAGGAGCCATTGATTTATTTTGAGCCTTTACATAATCAAGAGCAGCCTTATTCAATTGCTCCTGGATCTTTTCGTATCGAACTTTTGCTTTAGGATCACTTGCAAAATGCATATCCATGGCCTCATAAGTTCCACACGGCATCACTTTTCCGCTTTGTGAAAAGCCCAATGCCGAAGAAAGTAGGGCAAGTGCTAAACTGATTGTAGATAGATTTTTTTTCATTGTATTTGTGTTTGTGTTTGTTTATTTCGTTTTAAGTTGATTCACTTGATTCAAAGCCATCATTTGCTTGATGCTATTTTGCATGCCATCAAGACTTCCGTCTAAAAATATAACATTTCCTTTCCCCTCTTGAGCGAAGTTTTTAACAGCTTCCGTCCACATACTGAATAAGATCAATGAAGAATCCAGTTCCGCTTCTTTCATTTCTTTCGCGGCTCCTGCCATTCCTTTCGCAACTTCCTGTCTGAATAATGCGATACCCTGTCCTTTCAATTGAGAAGCTTCTTTCTCAGCCTGAGCCGAAATTTTAATTGCATTTCCGTCGGCTTCAGCTGCCTTTGTTTTTGTGATCAACAAGGCCTGGCCTTCATTTTCTGCTGCTGCTTTTAAATTGTTACTTGCAACAACCTTTGCCATTGAACGCATCACTTCTTCATCAAATGTGATATCATTCAACTGTAGATCGATCAAATGATAACCCCATCCTTCTAAGATCTGATCCAATTGATCTTTTACGGCATCAACTATATCTCTTCTTAGAGAAAGTACTTCCGATTGTTTTTTGGTAGCAACAAAGGCTCTTACTGAACCCTCAATGGAACGAACCAATGCCTGCATGAAATTTCTTTCATCCACAAATTTGAAGGCAACACTTTTAATGGTCTCAGGATCGCTATTAATAACCGAATAGAGGAGCATCGCGGTGAAGTTCACATTCGCCTGATCGATAGTGACCGCCTGGAAACCCAATTCAGCACTTCTGTTCTGTACAGAGATCTTTTTAAATACCCGCTCTATGAGAGGAATGCGAAAATTCAATCCCGGACTTAAAATTCGGCTGAACTTTCCGAAAATGGTCGTTACTGCCACCTTACCTTGTTGTACGGTAACAAGGGAAAGTAGAAGTGTTAATGTTACTAAAACGAGTACGACAATTGTTATTGAACCGGGCATAAAAAAGTATATTTGTTATAAAGATAGTAAAATTTGATTTTATTTCAAAACAATGCTAAGGCTTAAGGAAATAATAACAAAATTCCGATTCACCCTTGCTATTCTGCTCATTTCGGGGTCACTACAGGCACAGGAAGAGATCAGCGATTATGTTGAAGAAGAAGTTCTGGTTGATACCTCCGCAGAATACATCAAAGACTATCGAGCCGGCGTAAAACTGGCCGATTCCGGAGAATACAACAAGGCTTGGCCGGTCTTTAAAAAGATCATCAAGAATCATCCCGACTTTTATCAGGCCTATGTAGAGATCGCTTATATCTATTATAAATTGGAACGTTTTGATGAAGCAGAAAAGAATATAATCAAGGCAGAAAAGATAAGACCTTTGAGTTTTGAAGCTTTGAAAGTGAAAGGGATGATCTATTTCGATACGAAAGATTACCCTGCTGCCAAAATTGCCCTGGATAGTGCCGTTGCCGTTTCAAAAATCAAAAAGATCGATGACCCCGAATTGTATTATTATCAGGCACAACTCATGTATGTGGGAAAAAGTTACAAAGAAGCGATTTTAACTTTGATCGCTGCACTTGATTGGAAACCTAACTACCTTGAAGCGATCAAACTGAAATCAGAGATCCGTTATGTGATGAAGGATTATAACCGGGCCATTCCCGAACTGGATGAGGCTATTAAAGCCATGCCTGAAAAAGAGATGGACTACTACTATTATAAAATGAGGGCCATTTCAAAATTCAACATCAAAGATTTTAAGGGTTCTATCAAAGACTGGTCTATTGTAATAGACAATGATCCAAAGGATGAAGAATCCTATACCTTCAGAGGCAATGCAAAGATCAATATAGGAGATAACAGCGGGGCAATTGCAGATTTTGATAAGGCCATTGATCTGAACTCAAGAAATCCGGTCAACTATTGTCATAGAGGAATTGCAAAAAATCAGAACAAAAGTTATGTAGAGGCCTTGAAAGATATGGATATGGCCATTAAACTCAAATTCAATTATGCCGAGGCTTATTTCCGTAGAGCCTGCATTAAGTTGAACAGTAAAGACAAGGCAGGTGCTTGTGATGATCTTTCGAAAGCAGAGAGCTTAGGTGACCCTGATGCACACAAATACTTTGATCGATTTTGTCGAGTGAATTAAAGTTGACCCCGTTAAAATGATGTGCTTAATTTAATTTAGCCGGCACGATCAATTCAAAGCGAGGAATTTCGGCTTGAAATTCTTTTTGATCCAATATTCTCATCATGGTGTAATACCCTTTCATATATCCCATATCTGTACTTAAATTACAACCACTGTTGTATTCAAATTCCTCGCCGGGTTCCAATACAGGAGTTTCACCAACAACTCCATCACCGTCAACTTCTCTCTTCTCTCCATTGGAATCAAAAATATCCCAATGACGTTTTAATAATTGAACGGCATACTCACTCTTATTATGGATCTTGATGAAATAAACAAAGAAGAAATGATTTTCACGGGGAATGCTTTGCTGCGAAAGGTATTTCGTCTCAACAGTGATCTCAATGCTATGGGTATTGATCTTTACCATAATTAACCACAATATTAGAACGAATTTTTGATTGACAGTAATTTTAAGCAGAAATTAACGCTTGTCGCCCACCCAAAAGATCAGAATCATGCTTTAAGTCATAAAAAAAGCCTTCTTATTGTAAGAAGGCTTTTTAATACAGTGAGAATAAATTATTCGGCGATCACCTCAAAATTAACAGTAGCTGAAACATCTTTGTACAAGCGTACTTTCGCTGTGTAATTTCCAAGTTGTTTCACGCTTTCCCCGTTGATTTCGATGTTCTTGCGTTCTACATTGAATCCTGACTTCAATAGTGCATCAGCGATCTGAATATTGGTAACTGAACCAAAGATCTTACCGTTCTCTCCTGCTTTTGCTCCTACTTTAATAGAAACAGTTGCAAGTTTCTCAGCATTCGCAGCAGCTTCTGTACGAAGTTTTTCGTCTTTAAAAGCTGTTTGCTTGATAAGTTCAGCATGCATTTTCTTTGCGCTGTCAGTAGCTAAAATAGCCATTCCCTTAGGCAACAGGTAATTTCTTCCGTAACCGTTACGTACTGTTACCATGTCGTTCTTATAGCCTAATCCTTTTATGTCTTGTTTTAAAATAACTTCCATTTTACTTTCCTCCTATTTTATTTTAACAAGTCAGCTACATAAGGCATTAAAGCCAGGTGACGAGAGCGTTTTACGGCCTGAGCCACTTTACGCTGAAATTTCAATGATGTTCCCGTTAAACGGCGAGGAAGCAATTTCCCCTGCTCATTTACGAATTTCAATAAGAAATCCGGGTCCTTGTAATCAATATACTTAATACCACTTTTCTTAAAGCGGCAGTATTTTTTCTTTTTAGCCTCAACTGTTGGAGGATTAAGATAACGGATGTCGTTCTGTTTGCTCATTTTCTAATTCTTTCTGGTTAAACTTAAGCCGCGTTCTCTTTTTTCTTTGTCTTGGCCTCAGCTACTTTCCCTTTGCGTTTATCTGCATAGGCAACAGCGTGCTTGTCAAGTGCAACAGTAAGAAAACGTAAGATACGTTCATCACGTTTGTAAGCCACTTCAAGATTACCAATGATCTCTTCGCCCTCACCTGAGAACTCGAATAATTGATAAAACCCTGTGGTTTTTTTCTGGATAGGATAGGCCAATTTGCGTAGGCCCCAATGCTCTTCATTCACGATCTTGCCTCCCAGATCTGTGATGGTTTTTTTGAATTTTTTTGCGGCCTCCTTTGCCTGATCATCAGACAAAACGGGAGTTAAAATGAAGACCGTCTCGTAGCGTTTGCTCATTTGTTAATTTTAATGGGGTGCAAATATAGAGAAATAATGTAATATCACCGAAAAATAGACGATTTTTTGCGAAAAATCTTGCCCTTTGAAGACTTATTTACCCTTTCATCGACCAAAAGTAGCTTAACAGACCATAACTTGCTAAGATGGATGGAGGTAAATATACCATTTTTAACCCTAGGCGTACCTGAGCTATTTCCATTAGTTCTCTGTTTGTTTTATTTCGATTACTGCTTTACCTTCATTTGCCTTAAAAGATTACCTTTATTTTTCGGAAAGCGAATTTAACCATGAAAAAAAGACCTGTACTTCTATTCATCCTTCTCATTCTTCAGTTTTTCTCGGTTTTTTCACAAAATGAATACATCGACTATCGCTCCGTTACCAATCCCCTTTACTGGAAGAATAGAAAACCTTTTGAAGGTTATTGGCAACAAGATGTTCATTATAACATCAAGGCAGAGATCAATGACAGCACCGATATCTGCAGTGGATCGGAAGAACTGATCTATTGGAACAATTCTCCTTACGACATTTCCTTCGTCTATTTTCATCTGTTCAGCAATGCTCAAGTAAAAGATTCTTATCTGTCTGACCTCTACAAGAACAATGCCTATCGTTTACCTTATGGTAAATACAGAGAACAGGGACTTGGAACACAAGTGGAAAAAGTAAGTAGCGGTGGGGTAGATCTAAAGACTGAATTAGATAACACGATCTTGAAAGTTTATCTACCTAAGGTTGTACGATCGGGCGAGTCCATTACACTTAATTTGGATTTCAAGACCTACTTCGACAAAGAAGTTATTCGCAACCGAATGAAACTATTCAATTCCTTCGGCTCAAAACATTATGACCTGGTGCATTGGTATCCAAGAGTGACAGTTATCGATAGAAAATTTGTCTGGAACACCGATCAGCACATGGATCATGAATTTTATGGAGACTTTGGTTCCTTTAATGTTGAGATCACCATGCCTTCGCATTATGTAGCAGATGGTACCGGAGTACTGACAAATGAAGCAGAAGTTTTGCCGGAAGAATTGAGAAAGAAACTGGACATCAGTAATTTCTTAAAGAAGCCTTTCAACTCTCCTCCCTCTGTTATCACACCGAAGGACGGAACAAAAAAAACCTGGAAATTCAGCGCGATGAATGTGCATGATTTTGCGTTCACAGCCGACCCCAATTACCGAATAGGAGAAAGCAACTGGAACGGAGTACGCTGTATTGCAATGGTACAAGAACCTCATGCAGCAGGATGGTACAATGCATCCCAATACATTGCCAAGATCATGGAAGTGAACTCCTACAATATTGGCGCTTATCACTATCCTAAAATGATCGTTGCCGATGCACAGGACGGAATGGAGTATCCTATGCTTACACTTTGTGGAGGATTCGATCCAGGTTATCGTTCATTGATCATTCATGAAATGACCCACAATTGGTTCATGGGCATGGTGGGAAGTAATGAAAATTACAGAGCTTTTCTCGATGAAGGTTTTACTCAGTTTTATACAGCAGACACCTATCAGTTCATTGATGGAGCAATAGAAATAACACCAAAACCGAAGAGCAAATACATACAACGTTTCATGGAACCTCAGCGTGTTCTCGATAACGAGATCTATGGTGGTTATTACAGAAGTGCCGTGATGCGGAATGAAGAAACACCACTAAATACACATAGTGATGATTTTAACGGAGGAATAAGACATGGTGGTGGTTACGGACAAGTCTATACAAAAACAGCAGCCATGCTGAAGAATCTGGAATATGTATTAGGTCGCGCTTTATTCGACAAGGCCATGCAACATTATTTCAATCAATGGAAATTCTGTCACCCCTACCCTGAAGATTTCAGGAATTCCATCATCCAATACACGGGGGTTGATCTCAACTGGTTCTTTGATCAATGGCTGGAGACCTCTAAGACCATCGACTATAAAATTGGTCGTATTAAAAATAAAGGAAAAGGAAATTACGAGATCACTTTTAAACGCAAAGGCAGTATGCAAATGCCTATTGACTTTGTTGTGATAGATAAAAATGATTCTGCTCGTCACTATTATATACCAAATACCTGGTTCGAAAAACCAACAAAAGCAAATACGCTGCCACGTTGGATCGGCTGGGGACCTAAATTAAAAACAACTTACACAGCCTCGGTTCAGATCAACAATGGGATCAAGAATGTGATCATCGATCCGTCTTACAGACTGGCAGATGTAGATATGACCAACAACATTAAAAAAGGAAAATTCTCGCTACGCTTCGATTCCAAAGTTTATAATTCACCAAACTGGAGAAAATATGATATGCGCGTTAGGCCCGCACTTTGGTACAACGGATACGATGGTTTAAAATTCGGAGCGGCACTAAGTGGAGATTACCTGCAAACGAAACATGTATTTGATCTTACGGGTTGGTTCTCTTCAGGATTAGGACAAGCTTATCTTGATTCAACAATTGCTATCAATAAATTCAATCTGCTCTCTTTCGTTTTCAATTATAAAACAAGTACACACAACTTCATCAAGAAATCAAACATTTATTTACAGGCTAAATCGCTGGATGGATTGGATGGGGCAACAGTTGGATTCGAGAAATTCAGTAACAATGAAAAGACCCGTGTGTATGCGCATGCCAAAGCCATGTTGAGAGATCTGCCACAAGACATGGTGTACCTCATCAATAATAAAGAATGGGGCTATCAAAAACTGAACAGCGCAATTCACATGGGCCTTGAACACAATTACCGCTACGGAAGAGGATCCGGAAATATTCTGATGAATGTAAGAACAGCTGCTTTTACCCATGATTATGACTTCTCTTCAGCCAGTATTTGTGCTGTGAATAAGAATGATCTTGGCAAGATCAACATCAATACAAGGGTCTTTGGTCAGATCGGATTTGGAACAAAATTACCATCAGAATCGATGCTGTTTGTGGCGGGAGCTAACAATGAAGAATTAATGGAAAATAAATATACCCGTGCAATGGGATTCATTCCGCCGGAATGGGGAGGATATGGAAATGTAACGAATCACTTTACTGCCGGTGGAGGTTTGAATCTGAGAGGTTATTCCGGCTATTTACTTGCTGAGCTAAATGAGGATGGTACTTATTCTTACAATTACAAAGGAACAACAGGAGCTTCCTTTAATACGGAACTTGAGTTCGGGGAACTATTTTCTTTTTTCAATCCACGCTTTTTACACAACAGCATTAAATTTCAACCTTATCTTTTCGGAGACGCTGGTATCATCAATAAAAATGCACCCGGAACGGCCAATGTAATGACAGATGTGATGGTGGATGCAGGTGTTGGTGCAACTTTCAATATTGTTAGATGGGGTCAGCTGAGTGGTCTCAAACCATTAAGTATTCGAATAGATTGTCCGTTCTTCATTAACCGACTTCCTTATGAAGAAAATGATTATGTGCAGTTGCGCTGGATGATCGGGATCAATAAAGCATTCTAATAAAAAAATCCCTTCCGACACACACACGGAAGGGATTTAAAATGTACCGAAGTACGGAACTCAACAAAACAGTATGAGTATTATTAACTTGTACATTTATACGCCCACTAAAATGCATTGGTTGGGAGTTTTTTCAAATAACGGCTTAAATATCTGAATTACAGCTAATTAAAAATGTAATGCTGAGATTACGGGAAATAAAAAAGGCCCTCACTTGAGGGCCTTTTAATTAAGATTTATCTTCTTTCTTACTTTTCTTTCCTTTCGGCTTGTGAGCTGAAACGATTATCTCATCCTTTTCTTTGTTGTAATCCACTTCAATTTCATCTCCTTCACTCAAATTACTTTTAATGATCTCTTCTGCCATTGGATCCTCAAGGTATTTCTGGATCGCACGTTTCAATGGTCTTGCTCCGTAGTTTGGATCGAAACCTTTTTCAACAATATAATCTTTTGCGGCATCGCTGATCTTGATCGTATAACCCAAACCTGTTACTCTACCGAATAAATTAGCGAGTTCGATATCAATGATCTTATGAATATCTTCACGTACAAGCGAATTGAACATGATCACATCATCTATACGATTCAGGAATTCTGGCGCAAAGGCTTTCTTCAATGCATTTTCTATAACCCCTTTTGCAGCATCATCCTGAGCATCTGTTCTTGCTGCAGTTCCAAATCCAACGCCTGTTCCAAAATCTTTTAACTGACGAGCACCTATATTCGAAGTCATGATGATGATCGTATTCTTGAAATCGATCTTTCTTCCTAAACTATCGGTCAATTGCCCGTCGTCCAGTACCTGCAGCAACATATTGAAGACATCCGGATGCGCTTTCTCGATCTCATCTAAAAGCACAACCGCATAAGGTCTGCGACGAACTTTTTCAGTCAATTGTCCACCCTCTTCATAACCTACATATCCCGGAGGTGCCCCGATCAATCTTGTTACGGCAAATTTCTCCATGTACTCACTCATATCTATTCGAATCAATGCATCGTCATTGTCAAATAAATATTTGGCAAGTACTTTTGCCAATTGCGTTTTTCCGACACCGGTAGGACCTAAAAATATGAACGAACCAATCGGCTTATTCGGATCTTTCAATCCGGCCCTGTTACGTTGTATGGCCTTCACCACTTTAGCAAGAGCTGCATCCTGACCAATTACACGTCCACGTAAAAGTTCATTCATCTTCACTAGCTTCTCGCCCTCATTCTGATTCACACGCTGAACGGGAACTCCACTCATCATGCTCACAACTTCGGCAACATTATCTTCTGTTACGGTGACTCTATTCTGCTTTGTTTCTTCTTCCCAGGCTTTTTTCGCAACCTCTAATTGATTCTGCAATTGTTTTTCCGTATCTCTTAAGCGAGCAGCTTCTTCGTATTTTTGACTGCGCACAACCTGATTCTTCAGTTCTTTGATATCTTCAATCTTCTGTTCGATCTCAAGAATGTTCTGTGGCACATTGATGTTTGTGATGTGCACACGACTTCCAGCTTCATCCAATGCATCAATTGCCTTATCCGGTAAATGACGATCCGTAATGTATCGTGAAGTTAATGTAACGCACGCTTTTAATGCTTCATCGGTATACTTCACATTGTGATGATCTTCGTATTTTGATTTGATATTGTTCAGGATCTGTAAAGATTCATCCTGTGTTGCAGGCTCCACGATCACTTTTTGGAATCTTCTTTCCAAAGCGCCATCTTTTTCTATGTACTGACGATATTCATCTAAAGTAGTAGCACCAATACATTGTATTTCACCTCTTGCAAGGGCAGGCTTGAACATGTTACTTGCATCCAAACTTCCACTGGCACCGCCGGCACCAATGATGGTATGAATTTCGTCAATGAATAAAATAACATCCGGACTCTTCTCCAGTTCATTCATCACGGCTTTCATTCTCTCTTCAAACTGTCCACGGTATTTGGTACCTGCAACCAAAGAAGCAAGATCAAGTGTCACTACCCTTTTATTGAATAGAACACGACTCACTTTACGTTGTACAATGCGCAAGGCCAAACCTTCCGCAATAGAAGATTTACCAACTCCAGGTTCACCGATCAAGATTGGATTATTCTTTTTTCTTCTGGATAAGATCTGAGAAACTCGCTCAATTTCTTTTTCACGGCCAACTACAGGATCTAATTTTCCGTCTTCTGCCATTTTGGTAAGGTCTCTGCCAAAATTGTCTAAAACCGGCGTTTTTGACTTGCTTTCTCCGGGCTTTTTCTGACTACTTGCACCGGCTCCTCCGCCAAATCCTGACTCATCTGCATCTTCATCATCGTTACCAGCAGTAGAGTTTTCTATCTTTCCTGGATTATCTAAAAATCCTTCGAGTTCTGCGCGCGTGGCATCATAATCCACTCCGCTTTTCAATAAAGATTTTGTAACGATATTATCGTTATCCTTTAAAATGCAAAGCAACAAATGTTCTGTACCGATCTGCACTGACTTGAAAGTCTTTGCCTCGAGATAAGTCAGCTTCAATGTTTTTTCTGCCTGTTTTACCAATGGAATATTGGCCAGGTTGTTTGATTTGCGAAGTCCAGGAGTTAGATTCTGTTCGATCGTTCTGCGTAGCTCTTGTGAGTCCACGCCGAGATTTTTCAGCAATCTCATTCCTACTCCATCTCCGTCTCTGATCATTCCCAGCATCAAATGCTCAATTCCTATATAATCATGTCCAAGGCGCAAAGCTTCTTCGCGACTGTAAGTAATTACATCTTTAACCCTTGGTGAAAATTTTGCTTCCATAAAATAAGTCTTTCATTAGTTAAGTTACACAAATAATGCCAATTTCAAAAATAGTTTATTCTAAACCGAAGGAAGTTTTTTCCGGCCTCATTTTTTAACAAATTTTTTGTTGATAAGTTTATACCCCATTTAGTGATTTTTAGGTACTTTCAACAGTTCGATAAAATGCGTGAAATTAGTGCTCTTTTCATTGGAAAAACTGATAAAAGGCAGGCAGGCAGAGTCGCTCAGAAAACAGAAAGCAAAAACTAAAAATAAAAAGGAACTTTATGGCAGATGGAGAAAAAATAATTCCTATCAATATTGAAGATGAAATGAAAACCGCTTACATCGATTATTCGATGTCTGTGATCGTTTCAAGAGCATTACCCGACGTAAGAGACGGGCTTAAACCGGTACATCGACGCGTACTCTACGGTATGCTTGATCTTGGTGTATTACATAATAGACCATATAAAAAATCGGCTCGTATCGTAGGGGAGGTTTTAGGTAAATATCACCCACACGGAGATGCCAGTGTTTATGACACTATGGTTCGTATGGCACAGGATTGGAGCTTACGCTACATGCTGGTTGACGGACAAGGAAATTTCGGAAGTATGGACGGAGATCCTCCTGCAGCAATGCGTTATACGGAGGTACGATTCCGCAAGATCGCCGAAGAGATGATGGCGGATATTGAAAAGGAAACAGTTGACTTCCGTCCGAACTTTGACGATAGTTTGACTGAGCCCACCGTACTCCCAACAAAGATCCCGAACTTATTGATCAATGGCGCTTCCGGTATTGCAGTGGGTATGGCCACGAATATGGCCCCGCACAATTTAAGTGAAGTGATCGATGGCACCATCGCCTATATCGACAACAGAGATATTGATATTCCTTCCTTGATGAAACACATCAAAGCTCCTGATTTTCCAACCGGAGGAATCATTTACGGTTACGAAGGAGTGAAAGAGGCTTTTGAAACCGGAAGAGGCAGAGTGGTGATGCGTGCAAAGGCCATCATTGAACAAGTTGGTGACCGTGAGCGCATTGTTGTTACAGAAGTTCCTTACCAGATCAACAAAGCTGAGATGATCAAGCGTCAGTGGGAACTTTGCAATGAAAAGAAAATTGAAGGTATCAGTGAGATCCGTGACGAGAGTAACAGAGAAGGAATTCGCGTTGTGTATGAGTTAAGAAGAGATGCAATAAGCAATGTGGTTCTTAACAACCTGTATAAGTTCACAGCACTACAAACTTCTTTTTCGATCAACAACGTTGTTCTAGTGAATGGAAGGCCAGAGATCCTGAACGTAAAACAACAGATCCATTATTTTGTTGAACACAGACACGAAGTTGTTGTAAGAAGAACAAAATACGAACTGGCACAAGCAGAAAAACGCGCGCATATATTACAGGGATTATTGATTGCCATCGATCATTTGGATGCTGTGATCAAGATCATCAGAGAAAGTGCCACTCCGGATAT
>Ga0268298_10005131_pt1 | contig 12412 bp, 11 predicted proteins | sample WWTPWeurt_MetaG_FD_194462 | JGI IMG/M metagenome (GOLD analysis project Ga0268298, IMG submission 194462) | Activated sludge microbial communities from WWTP in Nijmegen, Gelderland, Netherland - WWTP Weurt | ecosystem: Engineered > WWTP > Aerobic digester > Activated sludge | place...
GTATTTTTTGCGAAGGATAAACGGAGTCAAAAATACTTTTTATTTTTTGGGCAATCAGTCGTTCGCCATTGTACACTGATAACACTACGGCAAGATCGGGTAACTCGTGTTCTTTTAGTTCAATTGTTTCCAATTTTTTTCCCCTGGCAAGCCAGTTTAGCAGAATGGGGTAAATGATATAGGAATGTACCATCAGCACCAGCGAAATCCAGAAGAGTATCATCCACATCATGCCTGTTTGCGGTATAAGTTAAGCAGGTTGGCTGCTAAATGTTCGTTATCAAAATTGGCCCGGGCAAATGCTGCGGCCTTCTTCCCTATTTGTTTCACCCGTTCTGGTTCCTCTAAACACAAGCGCATGCAATGTTCAAAATCTTCTTCGTTTTGCGCTATCAGAATATTTTCGCCATCGGTAGCACCTATACCTGCTGCGGCCAGCGGAGTGGCAATAATGGTTTTACCCATGGCCATCCCTTCAATAATTTTAATTCGGATACCACTTCCTGAAAATAACGGAACCACCATTACTCCGTGATGCGCCATATAGGCATAGGCATCATCTACTTCGCCATCTACTACTAAGCAGGGAATATCGGCCTGATAAAAAGCAGGAGGCATATCACGCCCGGCTAAATGAAAACGTACATGTGAAAAATGTTCGTGAATATAGGGCCACACTTTTTGCAACAGCCATTGCACGCCTTCTACATTCGGCCTCCAGTTCATAGAGCCGATATAGAAAAAGTTGTGTTTTGGTTCAATATTCAGGTACCTATTTACCAAAGAAAAATCAAACCCCGAATGATGAACCGTGATGGGTATAATGCATCCCAAACGTTTCATTTCTTGAGCATCAGCAGATGAAATGGCCAGAATATGATCAAAAGCATTGATGTGTTTAATTTCGTAATCCTGCAACCTTCGGGTAAGTAAATTGAGGTAAGCTTTTTTTAAGGGTTGCGTGCTATTATTTGCCAGATTTTTCCAGATATGATGTTCGATATTATGCGAACGGAGAACCACCTTAGCTTTTGAAAGGGTACGAATAGTTTTGAGATAAGGAACCATAAATAAACTATCAATGTGCACCACATCAAACTGCTCTTCGCTAAGTAATTTTTCGAGAGCGCGGTTTACCTTTCGTTTGTAAAACCTGGTAATATTATATGATTCATCAGTGAAAAGATTCATAAAGGCATCAAAAGGTTTCACTGATAAATCCGCATCAAACTGAAAAATGCGCATTCCCGGAAAACGTTCCTGAATCAATTTCGGGTCAGAATAATGCTTAAGGGTATTGAGGGAGAAAAAAGTTACCTCTGCTCCTGCTTCATAAAGTCCTTTTAATGCATGATACGTGGCAAGTGTACCGCCATCAACTGCCGGATAAGGAATTTTACCTGCCAGAAACAGTACCTTCATTTGATTTAGGTTTTATAAAAAACTTTTTAATCCGGTTAAACAGGTTGCTGTACACATCGGTATTAAACAAGTTTGAATCAATGGATGCTTTGTAGGTGAGAAATGCTCCTAAGGGCGAAAGAATAAAACTGGAAAGCCACATGCCGAAAAACGGAGTAAATACCATTTGACGCGCAAACTTATCTCCTATCATCGAAATTACGTGGTAAATCACAAACAAAATAACCGAAAACACAACCGGCATCCCGAATCCGCCTTTCCTGATAATAGTTCCTAATGGTGCCCCGATAAAAAATAGAACAAGGCAGGCAAACGACAACGTAAATTTGCGGTGCCACTCCACCCAGTACCGGGTACGTAACTTTTCAAGATTAAACTGAGCCTGCACTCCATAGTCGGTAATGCTTTTTACTGTACGTGCCGAATTAAGCGCATTGTTGAATAGCAGTTGCTGATCTACTTTATCAAAATTAGCCAGTATATTTTCTTTGTTCCCGAGCAAACCGGCATTGCGGTATTTGGTGTAATTAGAATCTAACGGACGGTAATAAATTTCGGCATACGAAGGAATTTTGCCCAACACTTCGGTTTCGGCTTTCACAACCGAATCGGCTGCTTTTTCCAGTTCAACCACATTAAGCATATGGTAGCTGTCTTTAAATAAATCTTCGTTGGTGCGGCTAAAACTGAACGAACTTAAATCAAACGTAAGATGTTCCTCCGAGAACCGCACGATATTGTGAGGGAAATTTCGTTTCACATTATCCCGCTGCGGCATATCCTCGTATCGTTTTCCCTTATATAAATCCAGAAAAAGATAGCGCTTGTCCTCCGACATTTTCATGGTTCCGTTTTCGGCTACCAGCACACTGCGCCCCGATGACGCATCGGTTACGTTATCATAAATGATAATATCGCGAATGGTTTCGTTATCGCTTTCTTTTTTGCCAATGCGAATGCTGTATCCCTCAATTTCGTTGTTAAAAACCCCTTCCTGAATAAGCAGCGAAGGTTTTTGATTTTTTACGTCATACAGCAGCGACTTGCTTTTTAAATTTGCTTTAGGAATAAGAATATTGGAAATAAAAAAAGCACTTATGCTTATAAAAACCATCAGCACCATCATGGGAGCAAACACTCTTCTTATTGGAACCCCGGCCGCTTTAATGGCAACCATTTCGTAATGTTCTCCCAAATTTCCGAAAGTCATAATGGAGGAAAGTAAAATAGCCAGCGGTAAAGCCATGGGTATTAAACTGGCCGAAGAATAAAAAAGTAACTCCCCTATTACAAAACTATCGAGCCCTTTACCAATGAGTAAATCAATGTAATTCCAGAGAAATTGCATAAGAAGCACGAAAAGGGCTACAAAAAAAGTAGCGAAAAATGGCCCGATAAAGGACTTAAGAACAAGGATGTGTAATTTTTTCAACTCGTAAACTGATGCGGCTCAAATATACAGCATTTATACTTGTTTCATTGAATGTGTTTATCCAATGGCTTTGCTTTATTTTGCCTGAAGAATATGCATATAACATCCAACGAATTCGAGCTCATTTCAAACAAAACCCTCATTGAGCAAAAACAAGCAGCTATAACCAATATGGTGAATCGGTTTCATCAACTGGCTGCCACCCTCAGGGTTGAACTGCAAAAGGAAAATTTATGGAGCGAAACTCTTTTTGGCGGCAGGCACGCTAAAGTAACCAAAGGCGAAAATTTTCATTGTTTTCCGTTTGTGGTGCTCGATACCCCGCAGCTTGGTGGTGGTGAAATAAAGGTTGCGCTACGTACGTTGTTTTGGTGGGGACATCACTTTAGCTGTCAGTTTATAGCAGCAAAAGAAAATATTTCTATTGATAATAATTATCTTCATAGATTAACTGCTTTAACTACCCAAATTTATACCGGTGAAGACCTATGGGAACAAAACCTGCTTTCCCCCTTTTTTAAACCTGTTGAGGCAAATAAATCTGCTCAAAACTTTTTAAAACTCGGAATGATTATACCACTGTCCGACTTTGAAAAGTTAGAGGAAAAAGCGGTTGCATTTTATTCGTGCTGCCTTGGTATGTATCAGGCAAAATGGTGAAAGAGCACCTCGAAAAAAGCACTGAACACCATGCTGAATCCAAGTGCTAATCCCGTTTTGAACTGATTTTGGGTAAGATAAAAAGCGGTGGCAATAGCCGCAAACGGAAAAAGAAAAACCAATACCCGTTCTGTTTCACCAAAAATATTTCCATTAAGAAATGCTATAAGTAAGGTTAAGCCAAAACTCTTCCACCACTTGCTGCATGTAAATGCTGAAAAAATAAAAAGTGGCAAACAGGAAATAATAACTCCGAAAAAAGTTTGCGAAAACCGGAATAAAAAACGCGGTAAGGTATCGAACACATTAAAGGTATTAATTGCTTTGCTTCGATGTAACGAACCAATAAAACATTCGTACATATTAAATCCGCTAATAAGGTAAAGTGCGGCAAACAACCCCAGTAAAATAGCTGAGGCGATGGTGAGCTGTTTTAAAAATGCCTTCCACTTTACGTTTTCGCGGCTGAACCAAAAAAATATAATCCCGAACAGCGCCCACAGCGAGGCTACAAAAGTAAAGAGCAAAAACACAAAACTACAGAGCGAAAAAAGCACGGTAAAAAGAAAAGAGTTTTGGCGCGTGAGGCGGTGCAGGTAGTAAAAACCACCTACGGCACAACAGGCGGCTAATGCCACCGGATCGATGGTGGGATAAATTAAAAAACCGGGAACTAATGCAATAAAAAACGAGGCAGCGGTGGCTGTTTTTCGGTCGTAGAGTTCATTGGCTAATTTCCATGTTAAAACAATAGTGAGTAATCCGGCCATATAAGTGATTATCCTGAAAATTTTTATTCCGAATAACATGAGCAAAAACAAATATCCGGGAGGATAATGTTGACCGTGCACATCAAGTTTGGGTTGATTTCTCACGTAATGACACCACATGTCGGAAGGCGATGAGAAATACGCTAAATCATTGGTAAATGTGAGGTAATGAGCGTAGGCCCCCCATATTCTGTCGGGATGATCGGAGGCTGCAAACAGGATAGAAAAAACAAGCCAAAGCATACAGGGAACAAGAAGTACCCAGCGCCAGGCTGAAATACGTTCATAATAAACTGCAAGCAAAACGGCTACTGCTAAAGCAAACAAACAAATCCATCCGTTAAGGGCTTTCCAGGGCATGCGCCATATGTAAAACGGAGCCCACGAATCATACATGGTTGGACGAAAGGAATCACCGCGATAAGAATCTGTTGCCAGTTGAATATGAAACAACTGATGCCATAAAAAAGAAAGGGCAAAAAAAACAGCCATTATAAGAATGGCTTTGAGAATAATTTTAGATGAGGAAGGAGTTAATTTTAAAGCTGACAAAGGCATAACGGAGCCGAGAAATCAGGCGCCTAAACAACCTTTTAAATCATGAATCTGACTTTCCCACAAGGCCGAGGCTTCTTTCTCCTCTTTTTCATTTACAAAATCAGTAATTACTAAAGCTACATCTTCGGTTAATTCGTCTTGTGTAATTTCAAATTCAAGAAACTCTTCATTCTCTGAATCAATCCAGTGAAAACGAATTAATTTATTAGGTGTACGCTTTAATAATTTGGCCCGCACTTCATCTCCATCCCATTTAAATTTATATATTTCGTTGTACACATCTACATCGTTACAAAACCACTGCGATAATCCGGATGGAGTACTGATATAATTAAATATGAGAGCCGGAGAAGCTTTAATGGTAAACTCCAGCCTTATTTTTTTCTTAGCCATGCTCCTGTTTCAATTTATTGCTGTTTTTGATTAAGCAGCGTGACAAAAATAACCTAAACAAGAGTATTTCAAAGTTTTTATCTTTTTTTTTATCAGTCTTCGGCCTCTACTTTTCCCACTCCGCTCTGATTTACATATTTAAGGCTTGGTTTTCCTTTATACCTCACTTCCGAAGTACCGCTGGCATCGGCCTTTAAACTGCTTAATGCATTCACTTCTGCCGAAGACGCCCCCGCGCAATCCACCATCACATTTTTACATTCTAAATCAAAAGCCTGCAACTCGGCTGTTCCTGAAATTTCGGCACGCAGTTCTTTACAGGCTCCATCTATATTCATCTTTGATGCTCCGCTTAAATCCATCAGTAATTCGGTTACCTGCATATTCGTAGCTTTCACACTGCAAACCCCCGAAATATCGGCAACCATCTTTTTTGAACTCATTCCGCTCAGGTATATTTCATTCGCTCCGCTTGTGTTTAATTCTTCCAGTTCGGGCATTTCAATCATCACCTGTATTTTTTTCCCTTTTAAACCCACAATATTCAGCAGGTCTTTGTCCATTTCAACTTCAAGTGTATTGCCGTTCCGTCTTATTAAAACATCGTTTAGTTTATCCTCCTCATTCGAATAAACCGTAACTTTATAACCGGAACCTTTGGTAATAAACACTTCAAACATTCCGCTTACATCTACTTTGGAAAAATAATCAAGCGGATAATTCTTTTGAAATGCCCCTGATACTGATTTTCCGCTTACGGTGTATTGTTCGCAATTCACACAGGTAAATCCTTTATTGGTCATGTTCCAGGTGGTATTCGACACTACCTCTCCGTTGTTAATAGCCAAGTGATCGGCTCCATTCATAAAAATGATGGTTTTACCTACGGGCACTTTCAGCTTAAACGACACCCGCTGATTGCGCCATGTGTTGTGTTTTGATAATTTAAATCCGGCTTCGAAAAGAAGTGTTGAATCATTTTGCTCCACCAAAGGATTAGCCTGAGCCGCTGCCATATTTGCTTCACTCACCGACCGGCCTCTTGCATTTACTGTACGCAACAGTTCAAATACCGGCTTGTCCGATTGCTCAATCGTTAAGTCAATATCTTCCATTATAAAAGTATCGTCATCAAATAAGGTAAGATGCGCATTGTTGAATGTTATGCGATCATCATCTCCCGAAGACGAAGATAACTGACGCACGTCAACATAGAGGGTATCGGTTGCGGCAGCAAGCATGGGAATGGCAGTTTTGGTTTTAGCCCCCACCGAAAACTCTTTTACGAGATAGGTTGTGCTCACTAATAAAAGAATAATTCCGGCACCAAAAAATGAAGCTGCAACCCTGTTAAAATATTTATTTTTGAATCTGAGGTTGAACAATAATTTAATGCCTGTGTATACCAGAAAAATTAAAGGAACAATACTTAGCAACAGGAAACCGCTTATGCCTATATACAGCATTCCGGTACCGGCAAAAAGCATTTGAAGAAATGTGAAGGGAGAAAATGAAACAGGCCAGCTTAATCCCAATAGCAACCCGATAAGCGCAACGAATAGAAGTATACTAACAACAGCAAGACAAAATCCAACAAAACGGGTTACGGCTATGGCAAACATGGCTGCAACTTTTATGAATACTTCTATCAGCCGCCTGAAACCATCCTGTGCTTTGGGTTTTGAATTTTTGGCAAACTCACTAAACTTTTGTTCTACATCTTTGAGTTCTTCTTTAATTTTTTTTTCGATATTATTAATGTCAACAGGCTTTCCGCGCATCTGCAATTTCTCGGCAGTGGTAAAGGCTTTAGGAATCACAATCCATAAAATAAGGTAAAGTAAAAATCCTGTACCCATAGCAAAAAACGCAAAGGCAAAAGCAAGCCGTATCCATACCGGTTCAACTCCAAAATAGGCTCCCAAACCCGAACAAACTCCTCCTACCACGCGGTCGTCTTCGTCTCTGAAAAGGCGTTTTTCATAATACCCGTAATTCATGCGGGGTTCATCGGCTCCGGGTTGTTCTTTGCCTGTCTGCGGTTCTTCGTCAGCAGCCATTTGCGAAGGGTCGCCCATTATGGCAATTACTTCTTTTATATCTGTGTCACTTACTACTTGTTTGTGCGCACTAAGCCTGCTTTGTAGCAGCTCGGCTATACGGGCTTCTATATCTGTAATAATTTCATGTCCGCCATCAACATTTCTGAAATGATTGCGCAAACGGTCAAGGTATTGTTTTAACTCATCAAAAGCGTGCTCGTCAATACTGAACACCATCCCGCTGATATTGATTTGAATTATTTTATTCATAAGTTTATTTAGTTGATTGATTATGTTTGGTTGATTGATGAACGGCATACACCAGCTCTTCCCAGGTGCTTTGCAACTCTTTTAAACATTGTTCGCCAGCCTCGGTAAGGCGAAAATACTTTCGTGGCGGACCTGATTTGGATTCTACCCACTGGTAACTCAGCAGTCCGTCATTTTTTAACCGTGTAAGTAGCGGATACAAGGTTCCTTCCACCACAATAAGTCGGGCGCTTTTTAATTGCTCAATAATATCTGAAGCATACATTTCGCCTTTTGATACAATGGATAAAATGCAGTACTCCAATATTCCTTTTCGCATCTGTGCTTTCGAATTCTCTAAATTCATGGCACAAAGATTCAGAATATTTTTAGTACTATGCAATACATAATACATGGTTTAAAATAACTATATATGATTATCAGCTATTTAAATTTTAAATAAAAGAAATGAATCGATAAAAATCTACCTGTTCCCGATAAAATAGGGATAGAATTGTTGCGAACTTCCCTCATTTTTGCGTCATGCTGCAACTCATCCGCAAAAACATCCTCTTCTACGCGCTTTATTCATTTATTCTTTTACTGGCATTGGTTGGCCTTGCTGCGTACAGTAAAATGCAACTCTTTGAATTTTTTAATGCAAACAGGTCGGCCGAGGCCGATATCTTTTACTACTACCTTACCGCCTTTGGTGATGGTTGGTTTTTTGTAACACTCATTTTAATTTCAGCTTTTATTAAGTTAAGGTATGCCTTTACCGGTGCCGCCACCTATGCCCTTTCGTCATTAATTGCGCAGGGGCTAAAACGTTTAGTATTTTCGGGAGAGCCGCGCCCGTTGGAATATTTTAAAAACACCGCTGTAAAAGTGTACACCTCTCCCGGAAATGAACTTTTGTCGTTCAACAGTTTTCCATCGGGGCATACCACCACAGTGTTTGCCATTGCCTGCCTGTTAAGCTTATTAGTACCGAATAAAAAAATGGCTGCTGTGTTTTTACTGATTGCCCTGCTCACAGGTATCAGCCGCATTTATCTGGGACAACATTTTTTGGCCGATATTACTGCCGGCAGTCTTATTGGAGTTGTATCAGCTACTCTTTGCTACCAATGGATAATGCCGGTTAAGTCAACATTTCTTGAAAAAAACTTTTATCCAAATTGGCTAAAAAAATAATGTTGTTGAGTAAACGGGGGCTCAACTGATGCGCGTTGCAAAGGAGGATGAGTACTACTTAAAAAGCTAAAATTACTGAGTCATTGTATCTATCTGCGTACAAACACCATTTCTGATTTATATCATACATAAAAATTCGTTCGTAAATAATTGAGAGTCCCACCTCTGAATTGGGTAACCCAGTAATCCCAATTGTGTTAAACGAAGTCATCACTCCTAAGTATTCTTTATTTGTATCTTTTGTAAGATCAAGTCTAAAAATGGGATCGCTCAAAGGCATAGTCGTGATACAAAATTCTGATGCAGTATCATGGAACTTGGATTTTAGCTTTGCGAACATACTTTCATTACGTATTTCCTCGAACAGGAAATGTTCAGTAAAAGAGAACTTTTTTAGTATCACTTTTTCCATGATATTCTCTTCCATATTAAACATCGCGTTCTCTATTGACCTGTATTTTTGTTTTTCAACTTCGTCTAATATAACTTTCATATCATTCTTGATTGAATCTTACCCAACTCGCGCGTTTGTAAAGCGTGTGTTTGTTGTTTTCATATTTTATTAATCAAAAGTAGTGCAAATTGTTCTCCTCAACTGGTACTCGTTTGCAAAGAGTATCTTCTTTCATACGCATACAGTTTAGTACTCATAAAACAAAAATAACATTTGCCCGTTGAAACTGCTAATTTAGATTATTGTGCTCGTTGAACCTGGCCACCCACTGCCAGAAATGGGGTCAACCTTTCAGAAAAAAATAATGCTACTGAGCAACCGGGTCTCTGCGCATAAATACAAAACCATTTTTGCGGTATAATTCCTTTACACCTGCAAACTGCATATAATACTCAGCGCGGCCCACCTTTGAAATCAGGTACACCGGTTTATCAATATCGCCTGCAATTAATCTGTCTTTAAAATAAGTTGAATCGGTTAAAGGTTTTAAGCGGTTGCCATAAAATAAATGCGCATAGCTTTTATATCCCACCACTTCAATATAACAATCCTCTTTTGATTTTTCTTTCATAAAATCGATAGCTGCCCCCTGCGAAAATCGCTCTACTCTTGGTACAATAATATACGAAGCCAGAAATACGGTGAGTGCGGTGCCTCCAAACCAGGCAATGGCTGCCGTTTTTATATTTCCTTTATTTACCTGAAACAACCCGGCAAAAATGAATACCAGAAAAAGAATGCCGATAAGAGGTTCCCACCCCGTCCAGTTTACTTCGGCTGCCAGATTTGCTTTGGCAAATTCATCCTTTATATAAGGAGAAAGCATATAGGCATTTTTAGCAATAAAAGGGAAAATAGCCAGCGCACTGCCAATAAGCACTCCAACCAAAATTAATATTACCTGCATAAACTTTTGCCAGTAATAGCTTTGGGTAAACAAATTATACATAGTGTAGGCGGCCAGAAAAGTAACCGCAAACCACGCCATAGACGAATAGTGAATAATGCGCGATTGCACAATGGTAAACAAAATGGTAACTACCCAAAACAGGGTAACCATCCATCCTTTAAAATGACTCTCCTCGTCTAAATTTGCTTTATTCCGGAAGAAGGCTGCAATAGCCAATACCGAAGCGGGAAAACAACCAATAAGCAACACCACATAATGATAGCCGAAGAATCCTTTTTGTCCGGCATCGTGGGTGGTAAATAACCTTATCTGATACGTGATAAATTCTTCTAAAAACCAGGTGCCGTGTTTCCATACTTCATACCCGTACCAACTGCAACTTACCAACAGCGTTATGAATAAAAACAGGAATAGGTGTCCCCATTTCCAAAATACCCTGAAACGGCTGTAAAATATCCAATAACTACCGGCAGTAAGCCCTAAAATTAATAAGGCTGCCGGGCCTTTCATCATCATGGCCAGCCCTACAAATATGCCCGAGCAAATGATGTAATAAGAAGGAGACCGTGGCGTTTTATCGGGGTTTACTCCGGTATTTTTCCAGGAATAAAGGATGAAATGATACAGCGAAAGAAAAATAAACAGGTTAAAAAACGGGTCAATAATCCCCGACTTAAAATACAAATTCGGAAAAAAAGAACCGGCAAAAGCCATAGCCCAAAACACTCCGAACTGATGCGAAATAATTTTGTGCCCGATATTGTAAACCACCAATAAGGTAATCACTCCGCAAATAGCATTGGGGAAACGGGCTGAAAACTCATTCACGCCAAATACATTCATACAAAAAGCCTGCATCCAGATAAACAAGGGAGGCTTTTCCCAAAAGGGTTGGAAATTAATATATGCCCGGTTATAATCATCCAGTATCAGCATTTCTCTGGCACACTCGGCAAAGTTTATTTCGTCCCAGTCAAACAGGTGAACCGCCCCCAGAAATGGTACAAAAAGTGCAATGCCCAGCAGGGATATGATTAAATTTGACTTTGAAGCTAATCTCATGATGCAAATGTCAACAAAAATTTAATGTTCTGAACAAGTAAATCATAAACAACAGTATTCAATTATTATTTTTGCGTTATGAATCTGAAACTAATCCTGCTTACCCTGCTTACCCTCTCCGGCTTTTCGGCCTGTCATAAAGTTCCTATCACCGGAAGAAGGCAACTGAGTCTGGTTTCGGAAAAAGAAATGCAAGCTATGAGCTTTAAGGAATACAGCAGCTTTCTTTCTCAGTCGCGTATAGTACGCTACACCCCCGATGCCGAAATGGTAAAACGTGTTGGGCAAAAAATATCAACAGCTGTAACCAACTACCTCCATTCAAAAGGACAAGAAAAATTACTTGAAGGTTATGCTTGGGAGTTTAATCTTGTTGACGACCGTCAGGTAAATGCCTGGTGTATGCCCGGTGGCAAGGTGGTAGTATACACGGGTATTATGCCCATCGTAAAAGATGAGAACGGCCTAGCGGTAGTAATGGGACACGAAATTGCACATGCCATTGCCCGGCATGGAAACGAGCGTATGAGTCAGGGCTTGGTACAGCAGCTTGGAGGCATTGCCCTGACAGTAGCTTTATCAGATAAACCAGCAGAAACGCAGCAGGTTTTTATGGGTGCCTATGGCATTGGAACTGCCGTTGGGTTAATGCTTCCCTTTTCGCGCACTCATGAAAGCGAAGCCGATATAATGGGAATTGATTTTATGGCTATGGCCGGTTACGACCCCAACCATGCCGTTACTTTTTGGCAGCGAATGGCCGAAGCAAGCAAGGGACAGGCAAAACCTGATGAGTTTTTGAGCACTCATCCCAGCGATGCCACCCGTATTGCCAATATCAAAAAACATTTACCTGACGCGCTCAGGTATTACAAAAATTAATTCAGCAAAGCCCGTGTACATCAGGTGCCGGTTACCTCTTAAACCTTTTATCCACTTTGATGTACCAATGCATAGAGGGTTTTCCACAGCAGTTAATCCATGCAGGTTTCACCATGCTTGCTTATCTTGTAACCGGCTTAAATGGTAAAAATGAAATCACGGAAATTAATCCTGTGTTTTTTTCTTTTGGTTGCATGCAGCGGGGTGGCTACTTCGCAAACCTTACCATTTAAAAAAATTGACCGTAAATCGAAAAATATCTTCTTGTTTTTATCTCCCGATGCCGAAAAACTTACTAAAAAACTTACAGCCGGATACACTACCGATGAAGAAAAAGTAAGAGCCATTTATGTGTGGATTACAAGTAATATCAGCTACGAT
>Ga0268298_10005132_pt1 | contig 12410 bp, 5 predicted proteins | sample WWTPWeurt_MetaG_FD_194462 | JGI IMG/M metagenome (GOLD analysis project Ga0268298, IMG submission 194462) | Activated sludge microbial communities from WWTP in Nijmegen, Gelderland, Netherland - WWTP Weurt | ecosystem: Engineered > WWTP > Aerobic digester > Activated sludge | place: Netherlands...
GGAGATCGTATCAGATTTTGAATTAAGCAAGTTAAAATCCCAAGATACCATAGATCCTAAGAAGAAAAAGAATGATGAAGTAATGCTCCTTTTACGTTCATATTCAGATTCTATTGTAATTAGATTTGCGCCAAATGATTACAGCACGTTTGTAAATGTAATAAGAAAGGGAATACAATTAAACAGGAGTGAAGACAATATAAATTTTAAAACTATTGCAACCATATTTCCAGTCCCAAAAGAAAAAATTGATCCAAAGTCAATGAAATCAGACTCGTTTGCCATAATGGCAGCATCCATTCTAAATGATGAAAAAATCAACACGAATGGCATGAACTTAGGGCAAATCAACCAAGCCAACAATGAGCTTTTCGGGATGGCTCTTATGCTTGCTGAATTCTCAGCATCTGCAGCCCAAATATTAGGATTAAGATTTGTTGATAAAAACGTAGAGAAAGGAAAGACTTATTTTTATACTGCTAATATCACTGGAAATGAAAATATTAAAACGAACGCACAAATATTAAATGAAATTATAGAACAAAGAGCTCCATATCTGTTTCAGGTGGATACAGGTGACGGTTTTCTGAAATTAAAATGGAGTAAAGAATATAACAGGAGACATTTCTCTAATTATTGGATAGAAAGATCAGTGGATAATAAAACTTTTTATCCAATTCTCCAGAAACCTCTGGTTATGTTTGAGACAGAACTATCAGAGAATTTCACGACCTATGAATATATTGACTCCTTCAACCTTTTCAATGATCAGATATATTACTACAAAATTTATGGCGGAACTGCCTTTGCTGAATATAGCAAACCTGCCCTTGCCAGTGGAATGCCTAAAGACTTGAACCCTCCGGCTCCACCGACACAATTTGAAGTGAAATATGATAAAGATTTAAAAGAATTTCAAATCGATTGGAATTTTGATTTGGATCTTTTAGCTGAAGACTTCGATCATTTTCAAATCATGCATTCCCGAACTGCTTCAGGCCCTTTTACGCCCATAAGTTCAGCACTTGATTTAAGCGAAGCCGGATATGAGTATAAATTTAAAGGAGATTGGAATGAAATGAATGAGGGCAAGCATTATTTTGCAATGAATGTGTATGATGATCATGGAAATTATAGTACCTCCTTTACGGTATTGGCTAATGTTCCTGATTTTACAAATCCTCAAACGCCAGAAAATTTTTCCGGATACATCGATTCTATGGGTATCGTTCGATTAAAATGGAATAGAAGTCGTTCAAAGGATGCTAATGGGTATTGGTTGTATTGGTCGCATACGCCTGATGGAGAATTTTCTTTAGTTAAACAAGAAATGATTTCGGATACAAATTACATCTACTACATTCCAGAAAAGTCTTTGAATAAATATATTTATTATGCCTTGCGTGCAGAGGACTTTGCCTATAACAGGAGTGCTTCCTCAGACATTTTGAAAGTCAAGCGTCTGGATAAAATTGCGCCTATTCCACCTTCTATTTTAAAAGTATATAATGATTCATTGAATTTGGTATTGGATATTAAACATAGTCCAAGTGAAGACTGTATCAAACATTATATCTATCGGCGCCAAGCAAATAGTTCGGATACCAGTTGGCAGTTATTGGATTCTATAAAAACAGAAACATTATATAAAGATCGAGTTACAGAAGTTGGGAAAACATATTATTACAAAGTTTTAGCAGTCGATGACTCTGGAAATAAAAGTGAATTATCTGCATTAAAGCAAGCAACGCTTTTATTCCCTAAAGAAGAATTAGTAGTTAAAAATCTAAAAATCAAACAAAATAATAAATCCGGAATAGAATTAACATGGGATTTTGAATTACCAAAAAAGTTAAAAGATAAAAAATATACCTACGAAATCTTCAAATCTTCCGGATCTGAAAGCGTGCATTTTTATAAAACGCTTACAAAGGATGAACTTCTTTTTAAAGATGAGAACTTAAAACAGCAAAGTTTATACAATTATGCTGTTAGAATCCATTTTGAAGATGGAATTTCAGGATCCTTAAGTAAAACAAAATCCATTCTAGTAAAATAGTTCAATAACTTGAATCATGACTAATCTAAAAATATATCAAAAACAATTATTTATAATGTGTGCTTTCTTGTCCATATTAAGTGCACATGCCCAAACCTTTGTACCTGTCAATGTTACAGGATTCAATCACGATTTGATTGCGAACGGATCCGGTGGAACCAACCGGGCTGCAGCTACTACAACGACAATTTTTGATAATTTTAATCTTGGTGGAGACAATGTCATGTATTCAAAAGATTTTAGAGGAAATAATAATCTAAATACGGCTCCGCCCTATGGCCTACCAATTGACAGAACAATTTTAAGTGTTAATCTTAATGGGGCCAGGTATACATTGGCTCATTATGATTCATTAAATGCTTTGGTACTCAAAACAAATGGAAGTTCGGGAACCTTGAGACTTGAAACGCCAGGGGTATTTTCAAAAATTGCATTCCTAGGATCTAGTGCTGAGGGTTCTTCCTCATTTAACGTTACATTGAATTTTAGCGACGGAACCAACACCAATGCAAGTTTTTCTGTACCGGATTGGTACGATGGCCCTAATTTCGCAATTAAAGGAATTGGGAGGGTGACCAGAACCACCATCGGTTCGCAATTACCCGATGTATTTTCTGGCAATGCTGAAAATCCGAGGTTATATGATAACCAAATTACTTTGAACGCACCATTCACTACAAAAATATTAACAAGCATTACGTTTTCGAAAACTTCCAGCGCAGGTAGTACTGCTATTCTTGCGATCAATGGTATAACAGCAGTCAATGCACCCGCTGCACCAATTGCATCCGCCGCAACTAATATAACTTTTCCATCCTTTACCGCAAACTGGCAAGCCTCTTCAGGAGCAACAGCCTATATACTGGATGTATCTGCCAGTCCTACTTTTAGCACACTTTTGCCCAACTATAACAATCGTAACCTAGGGAATGTCCTAAGTTTTAATGTGACAGGACTTGTGAGCAGCCAGACCTATTATTATCGTGTGCGAGCTTCCAATGTCTCTGGAATCAGTCCCAGTAGCAATACTATAAATGTACCTTTTCCCGACTGTCCTCCGGGGGACTATACAGCATTCACTCAAGGCAAGGTGGATAGTTTTTTATTGCTCTATCCAAATTGCAAACAAATTTCCGGCAATTTAAATTTTGCAGATAATTCCAATATTACGAATTTAAACGGTTTTAAAAATATTGAGAAAGTAACAAGCCAACTCAATATCGTTCGTAATGCCGCATTAACCAGTCTCGATGGTCTTCAAAATTTAATATCTGTCGGAGGAAATTTGTGGATACAAGGCAACGCTTTGGTTTCCAGGATCAACAATTTTAATAAGTTGACTTCTTGTGGTGTATTATTTATATCTGATAATAAAGCACTGGTTGAGATTAGCGGTTTTAATGCTTTAAGTCAATTTCCTCAAACTATAATAGAGCTAAATGGGAAACTTAGTTTAATAAATATTGTCAGTCCGGTTAATCAAATCAATGGAAATCTGAATATCAATAATAATAGTAGCCTTAAATCAATAGCTGCTTTCGGCAACGTGCCTAATATAAACGGGAGTTTAATTATTACTAATAATGATTCTCTGCAAAATTTAAATGCTTTTTCTCAATTGACTTCTGTTACTGAATTGTCGATACAGAATAATGCCACACTTACAAACCTGGATGCACTCACCAAACTCAATACGATTAATGGCAGTATACAGATTGCTGGTAATGCAAAGCTGATAAGCATCATTGGATTAAGCAATATCCCTTCAAGCAATATCAAAAATACCGGACTTTTTATTCAGTTCAATCCATTGCTCTCCATTTGTGATTTGCCGAATATCTGTGAATACCTTCAAGGCTCCGGCCCACGCACAATTACAGGAAATGCTACAGGTTGTGAATCTGAACAAAACGTCAAAAATGCCTGTGCGCCTCCTGTTTCACCTGTTGCTCTCCCTGCTACAAATGTTGTTTTCCCCGGCTTTACAGCCAACTGGCAAAGTTCAGCCGGAGCTACAGAGTATTTTTTGGATGTTTCCACAAACGCAACATTCGCTACCAATCTTCCGGCATATAATAATAGGAACGTTGGCAATGTGACCAGCTTTGCAGTTACAGGTTTATCCACCAACACAACACATTATTACAGAATTCGCGCAGGCAAATCATCCGGAACAAGCCCCAATAGTAATACCATCTCTGTGTCGTTTGCACAATGCCCACCAGGAGATGTTAATGTCAACACACAAGCACAGGTCGACAACTTTAAAATACTCTACCCTAATTGTATTCAGATCTCTGGAAACCTAAACATCACCGATAATTCAAACATTACCAATTTGAATGGTTTTAGCAATCTTGAAAATGTAACTGGTCAAATAAATATCGTACGCAATTCTGCGCTTACTAATCTGGATGGACTTCTGAATATAAAATCAGTGGGTGGGAATTTTTGGATTGCAGATAATTCATCCATTACTAAAATTAATAGATTCAATAAATTAACTTCCTTTGGTCAAATGTACATTGGAGAGAATAAGGAGTTAACTGAAATTTCAGGATACACTTCCCTGACCACTTTGCCAAATGTGACAATTCAAAATAATGACAAATTGAATCAGATAAATATAACAAGTACATTGACTCAAATTAACGGATCAATAAGTATAATTAATAATCCACAGCTCCAATCCCTAAATGCTTTGGGTAATGCCCCAAGAATTAACGGAATTCTTACTATTCAAAACAATACTTTATTATCCAATCTCACAGCACTTTCTCAGCTCACTTCTGTAAATGAAATTATTATAAAAGATAATCCTAACTTGATAAACTTGGATGCATTATCTAAAGTAAATGCACTCAATGGAAGTCTTCAAATCATTGGCAATATTAAATTGAACTCAATATCTGGATTGATTAATATACCAGCAACTTCTATTAAGGGAACCGGGCTAACGATTCAAAATAATACAACACTCGCCATCTGTGATCTCCCTAACATATGTACATACCTGGATGGTTCAGGTCAAAGATCCATTTTCGGAAATGCACCGGGCTGCAATGCAGAACAAGCTGTTAAAGATGCCTGTAATGCTTCTTCCAGACCTGAAATACCCGTCGCATTACCGGCTACTAATCTGACTGCTTCCGGATTTACAGCAAACTGGCAGCCATCTGCCCGAGCGAGCTTCTATTTTATTGACGTTTCAACCAGTGCTTCTTTCAATACAACCTTACCGACTTACACCGATCTGAACGCAGGCAATAATCTTAGTGTTATGGTTTCTGGATTAACTGGCAACCAAACTTATTACTATCGCATCAGAGCTGGGAATAATAAGGGCATCAGTCAAAACAGCAATACGATCTCTGTTTCACTAACTGCTTGTTTTGTTACCATACCAGATGCTAACTTTAAAAACTACTTACTTGGAAACACTGCTATCAATGCCAATGGAAATACTGAAATAGAATGCTCAGAAGCGGAATCATATGACAAATCTATCGATTGTATTAATCGTAATATTTCTGATCTCACCGGAATAGAATCGTTTATTAATGTTTCTGAAATCAATTGCAGTAATAATTTACTGACAAATTTAGACCTGGGTCAAAACGCAAAATTGGAGAAACTAAATTGTTCAAACAATAAACTGTCTCGACTCAACTTAAGTGCAAATCCAAAATTAAAAGAAGTGTTTTGCTTCAAAAATCAAATAAACCAACTTACAGTTAATTCAAATTTATCTTTAGAAGCGATTGGGTGTAATGACAATAATTTACAAATCCTGGATTTAAGCAAGAACAACAGTCTGACGAAGATTTGGTGTTATAATAACAAATTGTTGACTCTAAATCTTGCCAACGGCATAAATGAAGACATAACCATTATCGAAGCACTTAATAATCCTGACTTGAGCTGTATTCAGGTAGATGATAAAAATTATAGTGATATGAACTGGCGAAGCGGCAGCTTTAAGTTTGATACACAACATAATTTTAGCGAAAAATGCGCACCTTGCAATGACCCCTTGATTGTATTTATATCCAACTTTTTGGTATCTGGTTTTGCTTGCGTCGGAGACAGCATAAGGCTCATTGAATATGGATCATTTATGGACTCCGTAACAACCATGGTGTTTTCCTGGAACTTTGGAAATAACGGCAATTCCTCCGATAGAGATCCTATTGTTGTTTACGATAAACCCGGAGTATATAATATAGAATTGAATTTAAAAAGTGAGGATTGTGAAGCAAGAATCAGTAAGCAAATTGAAATATTAAGTTGCATCAAGGATGGTACATCAACGTTACAATTTGCAAATCTATACCCAAATCCAAGTATGGGCCCTTTACAATTAAATGTAAATTTACCATTTGTGAGTGAGCTTTCCTTTAATCTATTTGATTCACAAGGCAAACCTGTTTTATCGAAATTTTTTGCAGATGCAAAATCATTTTCAGAAGAAATTCCAAAATTTATTTCAGGAATTTACTACGCTGAAATTATTTATTTGGGTGGAACGGAAAGATTTAAAATCATTTTCTATTAATAAGCTTATTTTAAAGCAACATATTATAACCTTCCGCTGGGTTGAAAACTAAAAAAAGAAATATTGCATATTTTATTTATAAATTATTCATGGCAACGTTATTTTGATTAATTTAATTAAAGAGCATATTGTACAATAAAATATAAATCAAAGTACCAAAGGATATACTTATTAATTTTGTATTTATCAACTATCGTGAAAAAAAGGATTCATTTAAAATTGGTTGTATGTATTTTAATAGGAATCCTATTTACACTATCCAATGCAACAGGACAATCTTGTGATAAAGCATGGCTTAAAAATGCCAGAATCCATCTGGACAAGCTCATACTGTCCTACAATCCGGTAAGTGCTTTAACATTTGCTGATTCCATAAAATCTAGAATTGAAACAGAGAGGGTCACACAATGTGCGGATGCACTCTGGATTTTATATAATCGTGGAGAGGTACTTGAATTACATTATAGGTTTCAAGAAGCATTAGAGAATTACTACTCCCTCATCGCAGTAGCAAAATCCAAATTTAACTATGAACTTATGGCGTCTTGTCATATTTCCATTGCCAGATGTATGGAAACAATAGGCAGAAAGGCTGATTGCATTAGACATCTTCTCATCGCAAAGGATTTAATTGAGACGAATAAACTAGACTTGTTATACAGTTATTACTGGGTCAGATATGCCAGTTACCAAAGGATATATGGTTCTAAAGATTCATGTCTCTATTTTGCAAAATTAGCATTACAGGATAGTGAAAAAAATAAAAATACACGTCAAGCAGTAGATGCATACATGTTAATGGGTATGGCTGAACAAAACATGGATAGTTCGGTCCAATATTTTTGGAAAGCTAAAAACTATTTCATTAACCATAAAAATTACGATGGTGCTTCATATATGGCAAGAAGCATTTATTCTTCCATTAAAAAATATAATCTTAAAGCACCAGCAGGCAACTGGTTTGATACCCTTGCCGTTTATTTAAGTCAGATAAAAGAGCACAACAAGTCATACCATATTCTTATGGCGACTTTTTATGATGAAAGAAGTAAAATATTTAAAAGTAAAAATCAATTGGACTCTGCACTTTTTTACTTAAATCTTAGCCAAGAACACTTAAAGTCGCAAAACACTGAAGTGAATCATTCAGAAATTTCACAATCGGAATTGGATTTTCTAATCAGTTCTGAGAAAAGGAAGGCAGATAATTTATTGAAAGAAAGCAATAATCAGAAAATTGCACTATGGATATTAATTTTGGGGATAATTGTTATACTCGTTGTTTTATATAATAATCATTTAAAAAGATTAAAAATTGAACAGCAACAAAAATACATATTGGAGCAAAACAATCAATTGAATAAATATTTGGAGCACCAACAGTTATTACTTTCAGAAGTGCATCACAGGGTGAAGAACAATCTACAACTTGTAATTAGTCTTCTTACTCTTCATTACAATAAAATAAAAAACAAAACAGACTTTCATTATCTGGAAGAAATTGCAAATAAAATTAGAAGCATCGCCTTGATCCATGAACATTTGTATAATTCTGGTGAATTTGAAAGAATTGAATTGAGCTCTTATGTAAAAGAGTTGTTAGAACACTATTTGGCTTTACATACCAGCGCCCAAACGTTTGAGTATCGTTTGGAGGCAGATTCCCCCATCTATCTAAACTTGGAAACTACCATGCCCATCGGAATTATATGCACAGAACTTATAAGCAACTCTCTCAAATATGCCCGAAGAGAAGATGCAGGCTTGTTGTTAGAGTTTAAACTCAGTACTTTAGAAAACAAATATATTCTAAAGTATCAGGATAATGGCAAGGTCAATTCTGTCATAAGCAACAAAAACGAAGGAATGGGAATCTTGCTAATCGAGAGTATGGTTAGACAATTACAGGCTCAAAGTTCTTCGTCCGCTATTGGAACAGCATCATTCAATTTAATATTTCAGGAAAAAAAGATATCCCAGGTATAGTATGAAGAGTTTAAATATACTGATTGTAGAAGATGAGATTCTTATTGCAGAAACCATCAAATTGTATTTGCAGGAAGCAAATCATAAAGTATGTGCCATTTGCATTTCCTATGACGAGGCCATTACAGCTTTTCACTTGCATTCACCGGATCTAGTGTTATTAGACATAAGGTTGTTTGGGGAAAAATCCGGTATCGATGTGGCAAATTACCTGAAGTCCATAGAGCCAAAATCACTATACATTTTTCTCACTTCACAACATGATAAAAGAATACTGGATTTAGCCTTAAAAACTATCCCTTACGGTTACATTGCAAAACCATTACAAAAAGAAACACTGTGGACAAGTATTGAAGCCGCGTACCAGTTATTTACATTTCATTATAAAGAGCCTGAAAAAATAGAGATTTCAGATGGCAAAGAGAATTACAAGCTAAATGTAAATGAAATACTGTACATCCAAGCAGACCATGTTTATTCTCATATTTTCCTGGAGAAAGATAAAAAATTAATTATTCGAAAAGCAATACAATATTTACACGATTTGTTAAGTCCTACCCTATTTGTCAGATGCCACCGAAGTTTTATCATCAATACAGAATTTGTCAAAAAATGGAACCGTGAAGTGGTGGAAATGAGTAACGGAACCATAATACCAATAAGCAAATCCTATAAAGAAATTACAAATAACAAGCTTAAGGATTAATAATTGATGGCACCCTGACTAAACAAATTAGAAAAACTGTTGTCATCTTTTAGAAAACTATGACTTCTTGTAGGATTAAAATGATTTAACTATAGATCTTACACTCAGAATATAAACTTGTTCTGCATTAAAATAAAGTGCTTTTTGTAGCAGATAAAACAGCTTACTCGTATCCACTTTTTATCACTGTCAACAGTAATTTAAACCGCCCATTCGGTTCTATTTGACTTGATTTATGTGCAGGGATAAGTATTCCATCACCAGTCTGTAGCTTAGTAACCTTGCCATCAATTTGTATAACTGCACTCCCATCAATCACCTGTGCGTAAGTGTCATAAGGAGAAATTTTTTCATGGAGTCCTTCTCCGCTATCAAAAGATAGAGCATTAATTGAACCGGTTATCTTCTTCATAATTGATCTGTTGACCACTGAATTATGTTCGTACTCAATTAGTTCGACAATAATGTGTGCAGTTCCCTGTTGAATATTGCCATCACTGCTTGGTAAACCTTCAAGTTTCTTAGTATCCATCGCCTTAAATTTAAATATGTAAATCCCGACTTCCTATATAAGTCTTCCAGCTCATTCTGTAGAAATCAAAATTACGTAGTTAAATTCAGATATGATTATATCTAAAAACCTAAAAGTTGTATGATTCACACATCTGTAGGTAAGGCCTAAAGGATTGAGATGTTTTAGCAGAAAAACAAAAAAAAAGATGGATTCCCCTATCCTACTCATTAACCTAAACATTCCAATAGTTAATCTGATAAGGGTAGCAAAACTGCCAGTTTGATGTAAATTTTAAAGGGAGCATCTCAATTGGTCGTGTTCATTTGCAAAATAAAAAAAGATTAAATTGTAAATGCATGATGGCTTTTTAGAATACTTATTGTCTACATTCACAAAATACCCTAATTTTACATATATAAAATATAAAACGGAGTAATTATTTAATCATAAAAGATAAGTTTTTTGTGATCAACACAAATTATAATTATAGTTTAAGATAAGTGAAAAATTATTCCAATTCAATAAAAAACATCGTTTGAAAAATCCAATAGAAACAATATTAATTACAGGCGCAAGGGCACCGATAGCACTGGAGTTGGCTCGTAGTTTTTATAATCATGGACATAAGGTAATAATGGCTGATTCTCAACATTTAACCATTGCAAGATGGTCTAATAGCGTTGCAAAATATTTTGTCATTTTTTCACCCAGGCATAACACAAATTTATTTATAAAGGATATACAAAGAATCATACAAAACGAACATGTAACGCATTTCATACCTACTTGTGAAGAAGCTATTTATGTTTCTGCACACAAAGATAATTTTAAATGCAAAGTATGGACATGTGACAAAGATTTAATTCTATCCCTACACAATAAGTTCTCTTTTTCTAACTACAATAACAATCCATTTCCAGTACCAAAAACAAGCCTGGTTTCAGATTTTCGCGACTGGAAAAATAGTTTGCAATATGTGTTTAAACCTTGCTATTCAAGGTTTGCCTCTTCTGTAATTATCAATAAAAAATTAGATAGTCAGTATTTTAAAGAAGAAGATAAAGAAAAATGGATAGCACAAAATAAAATCGATGGATTAGAAATTTGCACCTACTCTATTTGGGATCATGGCCAATTAAAAGCGTATGCAGCATATCATCCACTATTCAAAGCAGGAAAAGGAGCAGGAGTTTATTTTGAACCCATAAAAAATGATCTGATTTATAGATATGTTAAAGAAATTGGGAAACAAATTCAATATACCGGACAACTGTGTTTTGATGTAATAATAGATAAATTTCAGATCCCTTACTTCATCGAATGTAACCCCAGAGGAACCAGCGGTGCACATTTAATTGGCGATCAACTGGCTGAGGCATTTTTAGGAAACAGTACATATATTTATGAAGACAAGCAAGAATTTTCCATAAAATATGCCATGGCCATATTACATTTTAAATCATTTTTCAAAAAACGAGTTAGAAATTCAAAAGATATCATTTTTAGAAGTAATGATTTAAAACCATTTTTTCTTCAGATTTTTAGCCTTATAGAAATTACTTTCCTTAAATTAACGAAACGAATTTCCTGGCTGGAAGCAACAACAGGAGATATAGAATGGAATAGCGATGAAATGTGATTGGGTAAATTGGCATGAAATACCGGATGGACTGCATAAATCGTTTGCTGAATTGTTTTCGTCCAATAAATCAAATGAAATAATTTCCAATGTATTTACTGAGGTAAAAATGCTTAAGGCCAACAAAGACCTATATTTTCCTGTTACCATTAACAATGTCGAATTAAAAAATTCTTTTGTATGTTCACCCTATACCGCCTACGCATTATACGCTAAGGAAGAGATTACCCACAAAGTAACTAATAGAACTCTAATATTCCTTTTACAGCAACTCGTAAAAATATTAGATTCATTTCTCAAGATTGGAAACATAGACAGGAATGTCCATATCCAAAATTTCTTGTTGTCCACAAATCCATATCCAGAGTGGAATGGTAAAGAGATTTCTAATATAACCGATTTTGTTACGCAAGAGTACCCTCGACATGCCATAATTTTCAGATCACTTAACGTATATCAACACCAACATTTGATCAACGAATTTGAAGCTAAAGGATATCATAAAATTGGAAGCAGGCAAGTTTATATTTTTGATTCAGATATTCAATCCTGGTATAGACACCAAAATAACAAACACGATAAGCGCATCATTAAAAAGCATCAATTAATTTATGTCCCACATGAAAATATGTATATATACTTAGCTCAAGCTCTGGAATTATACAACAAGTTATATTTAATAAAATACTCCGTATTTAATCCGCAATATACACTCAGCTATTTCCAGGCATGTCATAAAAATAATATTATCCATTTTCAGGGTTATGTGGACAGCAATGGAAAATTAAAAGCCTTTTCAGGATTATTTATTTTGGGAAATACAATCACTTCACCGCTTGTTGGATACGACACAGATGCCCCCCAAACAGAAGGGTTGTATATTCATGCCATTCATTTAATCATGCAATACAAGTTTAAGCACAGCTTGCTACTGAATTTAAGTTCGGGCGC
>Ga0268298_10005133_pt1 | contig 12409 bp, 16 predicted proteins | sample WWTPWeurt_MetaG_FD_194462 | JGI IMG/M metagenome (GOLD analysis project Ga0268298, IMG submission 194462) | Activated sludge microbial communities from WWTP in Nijmegen, Gelderland, Netherland - WWTP Weurt | ecosystem: Engineered > WWTP > Aerobic digester > Activated sludge | place...
GAATAACCGGACGGATGCCAAGAATCCTGAGAAGTCATCGCCAGACATTCTTTTGTCCAAAGGAATACTAGCCCCCGAGATCATTCCCGGTGGCGTATGGATGAACAGTAGCCCGCTTTCGCTCCAGGAACTGCGGGGCAAGGTGGTCTTGATCGACTTTTGGACCTACTCCTGTATCAACTGTCAGCGGACGCTCCCATACCTCAAAAAGTGGCATGAGAAGTATGCCGACAAAGGACTGGTAATCATCGGGGTGCACTCACCGGAGTTTGAATTCGAAAAGGCAGAGAAGAATGTGCGCAAAGCGGCGCAGGATTTCGGACTCATGTATCCCATCGTGCAGGACAACAGCTTTGCTACGTGGCGCAATTACAACAATCGGTACTGGCCGGCCAAGTACTTTATCGACAAAGATGGCAACATCCGTCATAGCCATTTTGGCGAAGGCGCTTACGACGAGAGTGAGGAAGTAATTCAGATACTGCTCGAAGAAGCGGGGGTGGCTGATTTGAGATGAGGGAAGTCCTTCTTGTCATTCGTCCCAAGACAGGAGTGGCGCAAGTCAGAGTTTCGGTTGATGGAGAGGGGCAGTACTTTGGGGAAAGCGTTCAGTCAGGCAAGGTGATAGTTGATGTCGACCGACTTTATAAGCTGGTTAATCTCCCTACGCCGGGACAGCACACGCTGAGGCTTGAGTTCTTGGATGAAAATGTTGAGTTCTACGCTTTTACTTTCGGTTGAGGGGAGAGGATGTTGGGTGTGTGAGATAAGTTCCAATGTTATCTACCAGGCGGAGCCAAATGAAAAGCACATTCGAGAGAGTGTGTTTTTTCTTGGGGTTTGGAGTAGCACGTGGAAGAGAAAGGGGAAAGAAACCAAAAGGAGTAGCTGATCCCTTTTCTGTTTTCTCGTAATGTTAAAAAACAAGGAAGATTAGAAAAAGGTACCTGACCCCTTTTCCGCTTTTCTGTTTTTGCGCGTGGTATATGCGGGGAAATTTTTGACACTGTGGGACGAAGTTGTTATCGTGGTTTTGAGTTCTTGTGGAGGATTTGTCATGAGCACGTTCTTTCCCAGGTACATCGCTGGATTATTGGTTGGAATAATTTTGGGACTTCTTAGCCCAATATTTGCATCAATATGGAGCTTTCTTGCTCTTTTGGGGATTCTTGCCGCAAATGAACTCGTTGGCAGGTGGGGGTTCGGGAATCACTGGAATGAGTATCGTTTTTTTTCTTATGCTCTTTACACTGGTTTTGCAGCGTGCATATGGATAGGTATCCAATTCGGAAGCGGGAATGTCGGCGCCCTCCTTATTGCTGTGGGTAAAAGGATTAGCTAGACAATCACGGTTTTTCGACAATGAAATCCCACCAGTAGAAAACTACTTCGGTGGGTTTTTTCTTTGCAAGGAGGTTCGAATTAGAGTGTCCAGTCCGCGGAGCTAAGAAAACGAGGCTGTAGCAAGTCCTGTTTTTTGTTGCCTAAAATGGAATTTGAAACTGAAATTTGTTAGCAGTGCAAGGGTACAAGTATTGACAGGCGTAAAAATGTATGATAGATATAGAGCGTCATGCTGAAAAAGCACGATAAGAGTACCTTAAAGAAAAACGGAATGGAGATTATTTGTCATCCGTCGGCGTTTTGGCTGTATGTAATGGAAGAACATATTGTCAAAACGCCGATCGCGGCAAATAACCTCATACACATCTGGAGATCTGGAGAAATACTCATGCCCAAATCCGACGTATTCGACCGTACTGGCAACGATGTAATGACTCGTGGTGCCTTTTACCTTGTCCTCGGCTGCGTTTTGACCTGGGGCTTCGTCGCGACATACATTGTCGCCGAGTCTACTTCCGGTTGGCAACCGAGTCTATGGGAAATCCTTGGCTGGGGTCTGGCGGTGCCGATCGTCGGTATCCTCCTGTCAATTTCGAGCAATGCGTTTGTGTCGTTCATTGGCTTCAACTGTGTCGTCATACCGCTCGGTGCTATTCTCGGCCCGGTCCTCGCCAAGTATAACCTGGCCTATCCAGGTCTTGTTGTCGATGCCGCATCTCTGACGGCCGCCGTTACTGGTATTATGGCCGTTACGGGTCTGATGTTTCCGAGTTTCTACAAAAGTATTGGCGGTGCGTTGTTTGGAGCCTTGAGTTGCCTGGTGATCGTGTCGTTGCTGAGTCTGTTTATTCCAGCTCTTCAGCACTTCACGATCATCCACTACATCGCCGCCGGCATTTTTGCACTGTACATCGGTTTCGACATGTATCGGGCTAGCACGATACCGGCGACCCTAGACAATGCGGTTGACGTTGCCATTAGCCTCTACCTGGATATCATTAACCTGTTCCTCCAGATTTTGAAGATTCTGGCAGAAAGTCAAGGTAGTGATGACTAATATCTAGCTCTGGAATACTCTCTAACTAACTACGGAGTGAGGATGTTCCGTAAATTATACCAACCCCGATTCGCTGGATGTGTCTCGGGGTTTTTGTATTTATACGACTCAAATTTGATAAGGATGTTTTCCAAATCAGGTTCGAACTTCATTTATAGTGCTTGGAGCCAAACGAAAAGCGCATTCGAGAGGGCGTGTTTTTTCTTGGGGTTTTGGGGTAGAGTGCGGAGGAGGAAAGGTAAAGAAGCTAAAAAGGGCGACTGACTCCTTTTGTCTTCTCCTTTTTATTTATAACGGTGTCTGGACAAAGTTGGAAGTATATGATAATGTGTGGAGTCCAAATGGACACCGTGGTTTTTGTGGTTCCTTAAGGCGAATGTGAGGTGACAAAATGGCGCAGGCACACAGTGTTTTGGAAATTCTTGATCGTCTTATTGGAAGTGGCGAGCTGAAGTCGACCGTCGACCAATATGAAGACTCTTTAAGGGTGAGTCCAAGCTCTTTCTATCATCGAGAGCTTCGTGAGAGGGGGCGTGAATCCGCGGAAAAACTCCTCGATGATGTTATCCGGCGCAGAGGCTTGCGTGAGTTTTCGGATGCCATTGAGCCTATTGCTGTTGGCATGCGAGGTCTTGTTGAAAAAACCGATGTATATTCTTCGGTGATCAAGTATGGAAGTGAGATACCTCCTTTTCCTATTTACTTTGATTCCGATACTGTCTTGGTGGTTGTGGTCTACAGCTTGCCGCAACACGCGGGACGCTGTTGTACTCAACTGGATGGGGCGGAGGTTTTCGGACCGTATGGAACGTTGCCTCTGAAGGCGATGTTGTTGGTTGAGTCATCTAACCGAAATCACAAGCTGTACTTGGTGTTTCCGGTGCGAGATGATTCAGTTGGTGTTGTGAAGGGGGGCTTTGCGTTTGTATCAATGGGACGAGCTGGAAATGTTGATGGACAAGTCCTCGTCTCGCGTATGACGACGGAGAGTCTCCTCCAGTATGAGCTCGGCATTGTGTCCGCGGATCGGGCATTGCAAGTGTTCTCTGCGTCGGGTGGTTTATTGGATGATCGCCTTGGATTTCCGGGAGCGGAACGGTATTTGCTGGAGCACCTTCCGCAACTTGGTCCATACCTCTCAACCATTGCCGCACATCAGACACATTAGAATCAGAATTTAGTGCGTTTACATAGCCCTGACAGTCAAATTGTCAGGGCTTTTTTTCATGGTGAATTTTGTGCTACTCTCTTTCTATGGGAAAGGGACGAATCTTCAGGAGCAGTTTTTTCAGCCGGAAATAATACGGGCGTAATTATGTGGACAAAGAACTCCTTGTGAAGACGTGTAAGAAATACAAAACTGTCTTCTTCGATTGGCACAATACGCTGTCGACGTCCTTGTTTTGGGATCAGTGGGAAAATCCCGAGCATCCGCGGCATGAGTGGTATGCTCCCCTTTTTCGATATCTGCTTGGCGAGAATATGCCGGTGGTGATGGAGTGGATGCGAGGAAAAATGAACGCGGAAGAAATCTCTACGATGCTCGCCGATCGTTTCGGATATTCTCGAGACACCATCTTTCAGGATCTCAAAGAGAGTTGCGAGTCAATGCGTTTGGTTTCCGAGGACATTCTTCCGCTTGTCAAAAAGCTGAGAGACAGTGGAACGAAATGCGTCATCGCAACGGATAATATGGACACGTTCACGCGGTTTACGGTGCCGGCTTTGGGGCTTGAGAAATATTTTGACGATGTGTTGAATTCTTTCGAGTTGAAAGTACTCAAGCAGGATGTGGACGAACGAAATCCCGATCGAATCCCGTTTTTTGACAAGTATTTGAAAGAGAATGCTTTGAGATGTGAAGAAGTGGCGCTTATAGACGATTGCGCGTATGAAGTTGACTCTTATCAAAGACGAGGTTTCGATATTCTGCAAATTTTCAGTCCCGATGATTTTGTGGGAAAGTTGAAACAGTTGGTTTGAGGAGGTATAAAGTGAATAGCAGGGCGGGGGAGGCTTTTATGAAAGAGACTTTTTTAACTCTCTCTTAGAAAGGCGGTGAATACAGTATGGCAAAATATGTAGACGGATTTGTACTTGTCGTTCCAAAGGGCAAGGTTGAAGAGTACAAGAAAATGGCAGAAGATGGCCGCGATATGTGGATGAAGTATGGCGCGCTTGAATATTATGAATGTCGAGGCGACGATCTGGTTCCGCAGGAAATGGGCGGCGAAAGAGCGCGGGCATTTCCCGAGATGACCGGGGCGACGGGTGAAGATGCGGTGTGGTTTTCCTTCATCGTCTTTAAATCCAGAGAACATCGAGATGAGGTCAATGCGAAAGTGATGGAAGAGATGGGAAAGAAGGCGGAAGAATTTAAAGATATGGTGATGCCTTTTGATATGAAGCGAATGGCTTACGGCGGTTTTCAAGTTGAAGTAGAAGGATAGAAAACTGAGCAGGAACAAAAACCACAAATATAGACTGTCACCGGTTTGTCTTGTGGTTTTTTGTTTTGGTTGTGCGGATATGGGGAGTGGTTATAACCTGCTCTTGCAAGGTGAATTTGTGATAAGATTGAGGTGAAAGCCTGAATCTGGTGAGAGGGGCCAGCACAAGGGATTCGGTGCGCGATATGATTGGACTATTATGAATATTTCAAGGACAAAATTTGTTATTCTTTTCCTCGTTTCCGCGTTCGCCTTTATGTTTCTCTCGAATGCGCTTTTTGGACTAGAAGCCAGGGTCTTCCCCTGGAACGAAGAGTCTTTCTTGGGAACGGATTCACCAATAGCTTGGAAGAGTGTCGGATATCATATTTCATATCCCATCAAAGTTGTCTTGATAGGACCTTTTGCCTTTATCAAAATATTTCACGATGATCCGCCACCTCCGTTCGTTGCCGTCGTGTTTGCTCTCTACTGGTCAATCCTTGCCTTGGCGCTTCATTATCTTCTTTTTGCTTTTTACAAAAAGCAGTGAAGAGACTCTTACAATTGCGCTGTGTTCACTAAGAGCGCCTGAACCCTTTTAGCTTTTTTAAAAAAGAGGTAATGGAGGTAGAGCTCAGAGAATGGAGCATTGACTATCGAACCAAATTCTGAGAAGCTGGTTTCCGAAGTTCTTTTGTAGTTCTGCGGCCACGGTATTCTGTGGCGACCTCTTGGAGGAGAAGTTTGTGAAAGACTTTTCAAGGTGGCAAGAATACGCAGTGGACGTCGTCACCCGTGCTCTGGCGACGCAAGAGATTGAAGGGAATTGTGAGGCAATCACAGCTGCTCTCGCGCTTATTGGCGAGTGGGAACGAGGGCACCCCTCCTACTACAACGCACAGTTTGCGATCGGAGCATTCTTCCTGTCGGATTATTCTCTTCGGGTGTATGCGTGGCGCATGGTGGTGAATGGTCTCGGCGGCTACTGGCAGTGGCAATCCCATAACGGAGGCGACTTCAGTGTAGCCCTCGCGTTGCGGCATCTCGGTATCTTGTCGGAGGGCGAGTGTTGTAACCCGAGTCAGTTCGATGTCTACGAGACTCACAGAGGTTGTCACTACAAGGTGGTGAAACCCGAACTTCTCGCGCGGATTGTCAGGAAGTACAACTTACCGACCATAAATCTTGCGATAGGTGGCAAGACCGCACTTTCCGAATCAGAGTTCCAAGAACGGGAATGTATGAAACAGAAATGCTTCGGGGGCGGTGTTGGTTGCGATGGCCGCCTTCTCTACGAGTCAACCATCAAAAGTATGTGATCAATTCGAACGGCTAATTTTGTTTGCCCTCCAGACGAAGTTGTCTTATGCCACATGGTATCGCCCAGTGGCCTTTTCTTTTTTAAACCAGCATTAGAAGTCTCTGCATTTCTCGGAGTGAAACTCTATGATCATGAAAAGGGGTGATTGGCTTTTTTTCTGCCCCTGTTTTTTCCCTTTCGTATCCACACTCTCAGATTTCGAAAGACGCTCTGTCAGTCGATACCTTAAAATAAAGACTTTTCTGAAGCTCTTTCCCCCAGAATGAATGTTTGAATCGATTCTTTAGGTTAAACTATTGTGTCAGTTGTGAAGCTATGCTATATTGCAGGTGCTCATCATGTATAGCTCTCCTGGAAAAGGAGGGCTGCGAGGGGGAACGACTTAGGGAAGGGCAGTTCAAACCCAGACCAATAGCTAAGGTTCTTTTAATCAAGAGAAGTCACTCCGTTCGGAGTTGACACCGAAGCTTTGGACCGCCCACGCGTACACCTCTTGGCAACGAGGGTATGTAGCGTGATAATGGCTGGTGGCAGATGAGCTCCTGGTACGCCTATGAAGATGGGCTGTAAAGCTCCCCGGAGGTATCCAGGACTCTTAATTCCTCGGCGGATTCAATGTATTCGCTGAATGCAAATGAGGCGTTTCTTCTCTATAGAGTGAGACGCCTTTTCTTTTTTCGTAAGTTATACAGCGCGTACTGCTTAGACCCATAAGCACTTCTGTCAAGAGGGAGTCAAGAAAACAATCCCGCTCAGCGGGATTGTTGTATTGCCCTACGAGGTGGGATTCGAGTCGATAGATAGGGTGCGAAAATGGGTGGACGCATACACGTCCTTGACAAAGAAGTTGATGGTTGCTAAACTCGCACAAGTGCTCGGATTTCGCCGAGTGTTTCTCTTTCGTAGCGAGGGGGAAATCGTGTAGTATGAAATATATAAATCGTTAAGCGTTACGCGAGGAGGTTTCCGAAACTTCTTCTTGAAGGAAGTTTGGACTTCTCGGGCCACACCTATGGTGGAGCAATTCAAGCGGGATAAACCGCACGTAAATGTTGGGACAATCGGTCATGTTGACCACGGGAAGACGACGCTGACCGCGGCGATTTTGCATGTCTTGAGTATGAAGGGTTTCGCGAAGGCGAAGAACGTGGATGAAATCGACAAGGCGCCGGAAGAGAAGGCGCGCGGTATTACCATTGCGACCTCGCACTGCGAATATGAGTCCGAAGCGCGGCACTACGCGCACGTGGACTGCCCGGGGCACGCCGATTATATCAAAAATATGATTACGGGCGCCGCCCAAATGGATGGCGCGGTCCTCGTTGTTTCCGCGACCGATGGTCCTATGCCGCAAACGCGCGAGCATATCCTCCTGGCTCGCCAGGTGGGCGTGCCGGCGATTGTCGTCTTCCTCAACAAGGTGGATATGGTGGATGATCCGGAGTTGGTAGACTTGGTGGAAGCGGAAGTGCGCGAGCTCCTTTCAAAATATGAATTTGACGGCGACAATGCCTCGATCATTCGCGGAAGCGCGCTCAAGGCGCTCGACACGAAGTCGGTGGATGACGCGGATGCCAAGCCGATCCTCGATCTGATGGAGGCGCTTGATAACAAGATTCCTCAGCCGGTTCGCGATACGGACAAAGCGTTCTTGATGCCGATCGAAGACATCTTCTCCATTGAAGGTCGCGGGACGGTGGTGACGGGTCGCATTGAGCGCGGTTCGGTCAAAATCAACGAAGAAATCGAAATTGTCGGTATTCGTCCGACGGCAAAAACCGTGGTGACGGGTATTGAGATGTTCAATAAATCTCTTGACAGCGGACAGGCGGGGGACAATGCCGGACTTCTTCTCCGCGGTATAAAGAAAGAAGATGTGGAACGTGGGCAGGTCTTGGCGAAGCCGGGATCGATTACGCCGCACACCGAATTCGAGGGTGAAGTTTATGTGCTCACCAAAGAAGAAGGTGGACGTCACACCCCGTTTTTCAAGGGTTACAAGCCGCAATTCTATATTCGAACAACCGATGTGACGGGAGATGTCACGCTTCCGGAAGGATCGGAGATGGTGATGCCGGGCGATACGGTGAAGCTCAAAGTGAGCCTTATTGCGCCGGTTGCCATGGAAGAGGGGATGCGCTTTGCGATTCGCGAGGGTGGACGCACGGTCGGCGCCGGTGTCGCTACCAAGATTCTCAAATAGTTTCGAGGAAAAGAGCGAGTCGAAACAGTCTTCGGCTCGCCACTGTTCCCCGAAAAAGGCAGGTATCGAAGTTTCTATCTGGGATTTTCGCGGAACGGATCGTTTTATTTCGAGAGAACACCTCCATGAAGAAGACGGAACCGGCGGGAGCGCTCAATCGGGTGCGCATCAAGATTAAGGCGTACGATCACAAGGTTATCGATCAGACGGCGAGGAAGATTGTGGAGACGGCCGAACGGACCGGTGCCGGTGTCGTCGGGCCTGTGCCATTGCCGACCGAGACGCATCGAGTGACCGTGAACCGTTCTTCGTTTGTGCACAAAAACGCGCGCGATCAGTATGAAATGCGAGTGCATAAGCGCGTGGTGGATATTGTGAACCCGACCGCAAAGACCGTGGATCATCTTACGAATTTGGATCTGCCGGCGGGAGTAGACATCGAGATTAAAATGTAGAAGACTTTCAAATTTGGCACATTTCCGCGTCAGATGTTCCAGTACTCGACACCGTATGTCTACATACGGCTTACCCCGTGCTTCACATCTTCCTTGAACTGTACTCAAATTTGAAAGCCTTCAGAAAATGACAACTCGTGTAAAAGTCCGACTCTCGGGATGCGAGGAGAAAGGGTGGAGAGTGCGGATACTATAGCGGGACCACAAGAGGCATTTGCGTGCTTATTTTATGGGACTGGCGTAGACCGGTTTTTTTGTTTCTATGAAATTTCTTTTGGGAAAAAAACTTGGCATGACGACGATTCACGACCCGGAGAAGGGGGCGAGGAATGTGACGTTGCTCGAATGCGATATCAATCGGGTGACGCTTGTTCGAACCCCGGAGCGCGATGGCTATTCGGCGGTACAGTTCGAGATGCCGAAAACGGTTCGAAAAAACGTTCGGCGTGAATTTCGACTTGATACGAAAGTGTCCGAATCGGAGGTTTCCGCTATACTTGAGGCGCTTCCGATTGAGGCGACAGTGTCTGTTGAAAATTTTTCCGTCGGAGAGCGCGTTTCCGTTTCCGGCATTTCAAAGGCAAAAGGATTCCAAGGGGTTGTCAAACGACACGGGTTCAAAGGCGCGCCGAAAACTCATGGACACAAACACGACCTTCGCGCGCCCGGTTCAATCGGGGCGACTTTCCCTCAGCATGTTATCAAGGGTATGCGCATGGCGGGACGTATGGGGGGGGTGCGGGCGACGACGAAAAATCTTTCTATTTCATATATTGATCCGAAACGAAAGTTAATTGGAGTTCGCGGCGCCGTACCCGGCATTGTCGGGAGTGTGGTGGAAATACGATCAACAAAGTAAAACAGTATGGCGGTACTTCCGGTCTACAATCTTGCGGGAAAAGAAATTCGATCGATAACGCTTGACGATCGAGTTTTTGCGCTTCCAAAGAACGATACCTTGCTTCATGAGGTGTATGTGTCGCTCTCGGCGAATGAACGGGGGGTGTTCGCGCATACCAAGGGTCGCGGAGAGCGAGCGGGTTCCGGAAAGAAGCCGTGGAAGCAAAAGCATACGGGTCGCGCTCGCGCCGGCAGTGTCCGGAGTCCTCTTTGGCGAAAGGGCGGCGTCGTTTTCGGTCCGAAATCCGATCGAAATTTTTCAAAAAAAATCAATCAAAAAGCTCGACGAAAAGCGATGATGCTCGCCTTGAGCGAAAAGGTTCGAAACAAGACGATTCGAGTTGTCGAATCCTTCGTTTTGCCGGAATGGAAGACGACGGTCGTCGCGCGTTCACTTCGTGCCCTCGATATGTCCGGTAAAAGCACGCTTCTCGCCTTTACGCCCGGGGAGAGTGGTATCGGTCGAGCGAGCCGGAATATCCCGGGAGTTTCACCCATTTCAGCGCACACCGTGAATGCCAAGGAGCTCCTCGGTTGCCGATTTTTCTTGGTGAGCGAGGCGTCGATCGGGGATATAGAAAAGCGTTGTCTCCATGAAATACCGTCCACGAAAACCGTATGACCAAGGAAATATCCAAAAAATCGTCTCCCACCGAAAAAGATTCGCAGGTACTCCTTCGTCCTCGGATGACCGAGAAGGCGCATCTCTCGCTGTCGGTTGGGAAATATGTCTTTCAGGTGATACCTTCCGCTACGAAACAACAGGTGCGATTGGCAGTCGAGCGTGTGTATGGAGTTTCGGTGACGCATGTCAATATGGTGCGGATACCGAAAAAACGACGAGTGTTTGGACAAAAGGTTGGTTGGAAGGTTGCCCTCAAAAAAGCGATAGTGACCCTCAAAAAGGGCGAGAGCATTGAACTCTTTAAGGGCGTCTAGCTTCAAAACTCCTTACGTATGGCAATTCATATTTATCGAAAAAATACGGCGGGTCGGCGGAATATGTCGGTGGTAAAGCCCGATGCAGTGAGTCGCGACATAACGCGCCCGGAACGATCTCTTACGGCGCCGCTTTCCAAGAAGTCCGGACGCTCGCATGGGAAAATTTCCATTCGTCATCGAGGAGGCGGACATAAGCGTCGATATCGAGTCGTTGATTTCTTTGAAACAACGCACGCGGATGTTCCGGCTACCGTGCTCTCAATTGAAAAGGATCCGAATCGATCGGGGTTGATTGCACGTCTCCAGTATGCAAACGGCGCAAGAGCGTATGTCCTTGCCGCCGCAGGAGTCTCCGCGGGGCAAGAGGTCATAGCGGGACCACACGCACCTGTTTCTCCCGGGAATCGCCTCCCGATCAAGAACATTCCAGCTGGGACGACCATCTCAAACGTAGAGTTTTTTCCCGAAAAAGGGGGAAAGATTGCTCGGAGTGCCGGATCGAGCGCGACCCTGCTTTCCGTTGAGGGGGAAAAGGCTCAGGTGCGGCTTTCTTCTGGAGAGATTCGCTTGGTGAATGTCGAATGCTATGCTACCGTGGGCGGAGTGAGCAATTTCGAACACGGCGTGGAACGGATTGGAAAGGCGGGACGAAGCCGATGGAAGGGGCGACGACCCGCGGTTCGAGGAACGGCAATGAATCCCGTGGATCATCCGCACGGAGGAGGCGAAGGGCGGCAACCGCTCGGTATGCATCCCAAGACCCCGTGGGGAAAGCCGGCGCTCGGCAAGAAGACGCGGCGAAGAAAGAATCCGACGAATCAATACATCATCAAGCGTCGCTTTAAGAAGACGAGGAAATAATTTGGAAAAGAGTTTTTATGTCTCGAAGTCTCAAAAAAGGTCCCTATATCGATGAGCGGGTTCTCGCGAAAGTGAGAAATCGCAAACCGACTGATCGAAGCGCTATCAAGACGTGGTCTCGCGCCTGCGTGATTACGCCCGAAATGATCGGAGTTACCTTCGCGGTGCACAACGGAAAGGATTTTATTTCCGTCTATGTGACCGAGGATATGGTAGGACATCGACTGGGCGAATTTTCTCCGACACGGAAGTTTACTCGTCACGGAGGAAAGATGCAGAAAGAAATCGAGACGGCCGCCAAGCAAAAAGAGGTGGAAGTGTCCAAGGCAGCCAAGGCCGCTCCCGCCGGTGGGAAGAAGAAATAACGAAAGAATTGCCGACCTATGAACATAGAAGCCAGTCTCAACAATATACGAATTTCTCCCCGAAAAGTATCGGTTGTTTCAAAAATGCTTGCGGGACTTTCGGTTCGAGAGGCGGAGATTCAGCTCGATCGCGAGTTGAAGCGTGCCGCGCTTCCGATACGGAAGCTCCTTGCGAGTGCTGTCGCCAATGCCGAGCATAACTTTCGGGCGATTCCGGAAAATTTGGTGGTGATGCGCGTCGTGGTTGGCGAGGGGAGGAAGCTCAAACGGTGGATGCCGCGCGCGCAGGGTCGAGCGACTCCCATTTGGAAACGAATGTCGCGTATTCGCATCGTGCTCAATGAAGTGGACCCGAGTCTTCGCGCGAAAGCATCAAAGAAAAAGCGTGTCAAAAAGGACTCAACACATCATGAAAAAAATGAAAAAACGGCGAAGTCGGTGGGATTTTCGGGTGTTGCTCCGTCGGGGAAAGTCGGGAAGCCGTCCGGCGCTCATTCGACCCGGTCGCTCTTTCATCGGAAGTCAGTCT
>Ga0268298_10005135_pt1 | contig 12407 bp, 12 predicted proteins | sample WWTPWeurt_MetaG_FD_194462 | JGI IMG/M metagenome (GOLD analysis project Ga0268298, IMG submission 194462) | Activated sludge microbial communities from WWTP in Nijmegen, Gelderland, Netherland - WWTP Weurt | ecosystem: Engineered > WWTP > Aerobic digester > Activated sludge | place...
TTGCGAACACCACCGGTGCCAAGCTGTCACCGGCTCCGGCTAGAATGCCGGGTTTACTTGTTAAGTCATTGATTCAGGATAACTTTATGGCCATTGAACGCACGCTGTCGATCATCAAGCCGGACGCGGTTGCCAAGAACGTGATCGGTCAGATCTACGCCCGCTTCGAAGGCGCCGGTCTCAAGATCATCGCCGCCAAGATGGCGCACCTGTCGCGCGGTGAGGCCGAGGCCTTCTACGCCGTGCACAAGGCCCGCCCCTTCTTCAAGGACCTGGTGGAATTCATGATCTCCGGCCCGGTGATGATCCAGGCGCTCGAAGGTGAAGGCGCCATCGCCAAGAACCGCGATCTGATGGGCGCCACCGACCCGAAGAAGGCCGAGAAGGGCACCATCCGTGCCGACTTCGCCGATTCGATCGACGCCAATGCCGTGCACGGCTCGGACGCCCCGGAGACGGCCGCCGTCGAAGTGGCGTTCTTCTTCCCCGGCATGAACGTCTACAGCCGCTGATAGCTTCGGCGCGCCGAGTGCGGTGGTGGAACGCGTCAACCTGCTCGATTTCGACCTCGACGGGCTGACCGCGTACTGCGCCGAGCTCGGCGAGAAACGTTTCCGTGCGGTCCAGCTCTTCCGCTGGATCCATCAAAAAGGCGAGGCGCGTTTCGATCGCATGAGCGATCTGGCGCGCAGCCTGCGCGACAAGCTCGAGCTGGTGGCCGAAGTGCGGCCCCTGTCCATCCTCAGCGAGCACGCCTCGGCCGACGGCACCATCAAGTGGCTCTACGACGTGGGCCAGGGCAATGCGATCGAGGCCGTGTTCATCCCCGAGGATGATCGCGGCACCCTGTGCATCTCGTCGCAGGCCGGTTGCGCCGTGGGCTGCCGCTTCTGCTCCACCGGCCACCAGGGCTTCAGCCGCAACCTGAGCACGGGCGAGATCGTGGCCCAGCTCTGGCAGACCGAGCACCACCTGCGCCAACGTCTGGCCCTGCCGGCGGGCCAGCGCGCCATCACCAATGTGGTGATGATGGGCATGGGCGAGCCGCTGCAGAACTACAGCGCCTTGCTGCCGGCCCTGCGCACCATGCTCGATGACCATGGCTATGGCCTGTCGCGCCGGCGTGTGACGGTGTCCACCTCGGGCGTGGTGCCCATGATCGAGCGCCTGCGCGACGATTGCCCGGTGGCGCTGGCGGTGTCGCTGCACGCGCCCACTGATGCCTTGCGCGACCAGCTCGTGCCCTTGAATCGCAAGTACCCGCTGGCCGAGCTGCTGCGGTCCTGCAGTGCCTACCTGGACAAGGCCCCACGCGACTTCATCACCTTTGAATACTGCATGCTCGAGGGTGTCAATGACCAGCCCGAGCATGCCGCTGCGCTGGTGGCCCTGGTGACCGGGCGGGGCGGCGCGGTGCGCGTGCCCTGCAAGTTCAACCTCATTCCGTTCAACCCGTTTCCGGCCTCCGGTCTGCGGCGATCGTCCAAGGAGCAAGTGATGTCTTTTGCCAGGATCCTGCAAGATGCGGGCATCGTCACCACCGTGCGCAAGACGCGTGGGGACGACATCGATGCCGCCTGTGGCCAACTGGCTGGCGAGGTGCAGGACCGCACCAATGCCCAGCAGCGCATGACGCGATCGGTGATTCGCGTGGTGCCCACGTCGGCGGCGTCATGAGGCGCGCTCGAGGCCTTGTCCTGGCGTGGCTGCTGGCGTCGGCCAGCGTGGCCGGCCTGGTCGGCTGTGGTACGCCGGGCGCTGGAGATGCCAGCGAGGCTGGCGCCACGTCGTCGGACCAGACCGATGTCGATCGGCGCGCCCGGGCGCGCATGGAGCTGGCCTCGGCCTACTTCTCGCGTGGACAGTTGGAGACCGCACTCGACGAGGTCAAGCTGGCCATGCAGGCCAAGCCCGATCTGGCCGAGGCGCACAACCTGCGCGGCCTGATCTACGCCAGCCTGGGCGACCTGGGCCTGGCCGAGTCGAGCTTCAAGCGCGCCTTGCAGTTGCAGCCGCGCGATGCCGACGCCTTGCACAACTACGGTTGGTTCCTGTGTCAGCAGCAGCGCTTCAAGGAAGCACTGGTGCAGTTCGAATCCGCGCTGACCGTGCCCCAGTACCGTGGCACCTCGCGCACCCTGGCGGCCAGGGGCCTGTGCCAGGCCCAGTCAGGGCAATGGCTGGAGGCCGAGGGCTCGCTGATGCGCTCCTACGAGCTCGATGCTGGCAATCCGTCCACGGCCATGAACCTGGCCGAGGTCTTGTACCGTCGCGCAGACTACGAGCGCGCGCGCTTCTATGTCGGGCGCGTGAACAACCGCCAGGAAAGCGCCAATGCCCAGTCGCTGTGGCTGGCGGCGCGCATCGAGAACAAGCTGGGCAACCCGGCGCGCGTGAGCGAATTCGGTGAGCAGTTGAAATCGCGCTTCCCCAAGGCGCCCGAAGTGCAGTTGTACGAGAGGAGACGCTTCGATGAATGACCGGAGCGCAGAACAGGCCGCTTTGGCCGCAGGCGACACGGCGCCAGCCGGCTTGCCAGGCCCGCACTCGGAGGCCGGTGCCATGCTGCGCCGTGCCCGCAAGGCGCAGGGCCTGCACATCGCCGCGCTGGCGGCCTCGATCAAGGTGCCGCAGGCCAAGCTCGAGGCGCTGGAGGCCGGCCGCTTCAATGAGCTGCCCGACGCCACCTTCGTGCGCGTGCTGGCCCAGGCGGTGTGTCGCGCCTTGAAGATCGATCCCTTGCCCGTGCTGGCCGAGTTGCCCGCTGCCGGGCCCCTGGCCCTGGACAAGGTGGAAGGCGGCCTGAACACACCGTTCCGTGATCGCCCGGGCCGCATCGATCCGCTGGACCGCCTCTGGCTGCGCAACCCCGTCACCTGGCTGGTGATGGCGCTGTTGCTCGGTGCCGCCGCGGTAGCCTTTGTGCCGACCGAGTGGTTGCGTGGCCTCACCGGCGCTCGGCCATCCGCCCCGGGCTTGGCTTCCGAGGCGGCCAAGCCGGCTGCGGCCGAGGCGGCAGTGCCTGTGGCGGAAGCTGCGTCCGTTGCCCAGGCTGCGGACACTGTGTCCACTGCGGCGCCCGTGCCCGCTTCGTCGACACCTGCCAGCGTGGCCCTTGCCCCTGAGGCGCCTGCGGGCCCGACGGCCACCACCACCGAGGCGGCCGTGGTCGCGCAAACCGTGTCAGGCAACGTGGCGCCGGTGCAGATCCGGGCCATCGAATCGACCTGGGTTCAGGCCACCGATCCGGCCGGCAAGGTCTTGTTCAGCGGCCTCGTCAATGCGGGTGAGACCGCCGGGGTGGACGCACCACCTCCCATGAAAATCCGCATCGGCAACGCCAAGGGCACCGAGTTGCGCTGGCGTGGCCAGGTGGTGGACATTGCGTCATCCACACGCGCCAACACCGCCACGGTGGACTTGCGGTGAGCGGGCCAGAAGAGATCCTCCAGATGAACACCCCCACCGACGAGCGCGACGAACCGATCATCGGCGCCTTGCCGCGCCTGCGCCAGACGCTGCAGGCCCAGGTGCGCTGGGGTGATCGCCTGGTCACAGTGGGCGGCGATGCGCCGGTGCGCGTGCAGTCGATGACCAACACCGACACGGTGCAGGTGATCGAGACGGCCATCCAGGTGAAGGAGCTGGCCATCGCCGGCAGCGAGATGGTGCGCCTGACGGTGAACACGCCCGAGGCGGCGCAGGCCGTGCCCGCCATCCGCGAGCAGCTCGATCGCATGGGCATCGACGTGCCGTTGATCGGCGACTTCCACTACAACGGCCACACGCTGCTGACCCAGTTTCCGGACTGTGCGGCGGCCCTGTCCAAATATCGAATCAACCCGGGCAATGTGGGCAAGGGCGACAAGCGCGACCGGCAGTTTGCGCAGATGATCGAGGCCGCCTGTCGGCACGACAAGGTGGTGCGCATCGGTGTGAACTGGGGCAGCCTTGATCAGGAGCTGTTGGCCTCGATGATGGACGACAACGCCAAACGGGCGCGCCCGTGGGATGCCAAGCAGGTGATGTACCAGGCCCTGGTGCAGTCGGCCCTGCAGTCCGCCGACTGGGCTCGCGAGTTGGGCTTGCCGGCGCACCAGATCATCATCAGCTGCAAGGTGAGTGGCGTTCAGGACCTGATCACTGTGTACCAGGCCTTGGCGCAGCGCTGCAACTACGCGCTGCACCTGGGCCTCACCGAAGCCGGCATGGGCACCAAGGGCACGGTGGCCTCGGCCGTGGCCATGGGCCAGCTGCTGCAGCAGGGCATCGGCGACACCATCCGCGTGAGCCTCACGCCGCAGCCCGGTGAATCACGCACCCAGGAGGTGGTGGTGGCGCTCGAGATCCTGCAGGCGCTGGGCCTGCGCAACTTCAATCCGAGCGTCACCGCCTGCCCGGGCTGCGGCCGCACCACCAGCACCACCTTTCAGGAATTGGCCAAGCAGATCGACGATCACCTGCGCACCATGATGCCGGTCTGGCGCACGCGTTATCCGGGTGTCGAGAACCTGAAGCTGGCGGTGATGGGCTGCATCGTCAACGGGCCCGGCGAAAGCAAGCACGCCGACATCGGCATCAGCCTGCCGGGCACCGGTGAGGCGCCGGCCGCCCCCGTGTACATCGATGGCCAGAAGGCCATGACGCTGCGCGGCGAGGGCATCGTGCAAGAGTTCCACAAGATCGTCGAAAGCTACATCGAGCGTCGCTTCGGCTCGGTGACCGCAGCGCATTGACGCTCGCCATCGACCGCATCCCACCGAACTCTCCTCCATCTCCACGGCAGGCCTGCGCGCAGGCTGCCCATGACACCGGGCCCGCTCGCGCAGGCTCCTCACCACACATGGCCGAAGCACTGCAAGCCGTCAAAGGCATGAACGACATCCTGCCGCCGGAATCGGCGCGCTGGGAGTGGTTTGAACACACCGTGCGTGCGCTGATGCGCCGCTACGGCTACCTGAACATCCGCACCCCCATCGTCGAGCCCACGCCGCTGTTCGTGCGTGGCCTGGGCGAGGTGACCGACATCGTCGAGAAGGAGATGTACTCCTTCATCGATTCGATGAACGGCGACCCGCTCACGCTGCGCCCCGAGAACACTGCCGGCGTGGTGCGTGCGGCCATCGAGCACTCGATGCTGTATGACGGCGGCAAGCGCTTGTTCTACATCGGCGCCATGTTCCGGCACGAGCGCCCACAGCGTGGCCGCTATCGGCAGTTTCACCAGGTGGGTGTCGAGGCCCTGGGCTTTGGGGGCCCCGATGTGGATGCCGAGGTGATCCTGATGGCCCGCGCGCTGTGGCGCGATCTGGGCCTGTCGGACGTGCGGCTCGAACTCAACAGCCTCGGGCAGTCCGACGAGCGCAAGGCGCACCGCGCGGCCTTGATCGCTCACTTTGAGCGTCATGCCGATCAACTGGATGCAGAGGCCCAGCGCCGTCTGCACAGCAATCCGCTGCGCATCCTGGACACCAAGAACCCCAACATGCAAACGGTGGTCGAGGCGGCGCCGCGGCTGATGGACTACCTGGGCGAGGCCTCGCTGAAGCACTTCGATGCCGTCAAGGCAGCGCTGGATGCGGTGGGCCAGCCCTATGTCATCAACCCGCGCCTGGTGCGCGGCATGGACTACTACAACCTCACGGTGTTCGAGTGGGTCACGCCGAAGCTGGGTGCCCAGGGCACGATCTGCGGCGGTGGCCGCTACGACGGCCTGGTGGAGATGATCGGCGGCAAGCCGGCGCCCGGCATCGGCTGGGGCATGGGCATCGAGCGGGTGCTTGACCTGCTGGAGCAGGAGGGCATCCAGCCGCCCGCGAGCGCCCCCGATGCCTATGCGGTGGTGCCCGATGCCGGCGCCGTGCCGGCGGCCGTGGCCACGGTGGAAGCCCTGCGCTCGGCCGGCGTGGCAGTGGTCATGCACGCGGCCGGCAAGGACGGGCAGGGCAGCTTCAAGTCGCAATTCAAGAAGGCCGATGCCAGTGGCGCGCGCTTTGCGCTGGTGTTCGGCGGCGATGAGCTGGCGCAGGGCATGGTGGCTGTCAAGCCGCTGCGCGATGCTGCCGCCACGCAGACGCTGCGGCCGCTCGCCGACGTGTCGGCCTGGGCCGCTCAACTTCGCAACGCATAATCCACGCTTCAGCTTTCAGACCCGGCCGACATGGCGAACCAACTAGACCTGCAAGAGCAGGAACAACTCGACGAACTCAAGGCCTTCTGGAAGCAGTGGGGCAACCTCATCACCTGGGTGCTCACTGCGGTGCTGCTGGCCTTTGCCGGCTGGAACGGCTGGAACTGGTATCAGCGCGACCAGGCCGTCAAGGCCAGCGGCCTGTTCGAGGCCCTCGATCGCGCAGCGCAAGAGGGCGACGTGCAGAAGACCGGGCGCGCCTTCGACGATCTGAAGGACCGCTACCCGCGCACCGAGTTCGCCGGCCAAGGTGGCCTGCTGGCCGCCAAGCTGCAGTTCGAGAAGGGCCAGGCCGATCGCGCTCGGGCCAATCTGCAATGGGTGGCCGACAACGCCAGCGATGACGACTACCGCAGCCTGGCGCGCTTGCGCCTGTCCGGGCTGATGCTCGAAGCCAAGCAGTACGACGACGCGCTCAAGCAGTTGGATGCGGCCAAGTCCGCCGCGTTCGCGGCCCTGGTGGCCGATCGGCGTGGTGACATCCTGTTGGCTCAAGGCAAGCGCGATGAGGCCAAGGCGGCCTACACCGCCGCCTACAAGGGCATGGACGAGCGCATGAGCTATCGCCAATTGGTGGACGCCAAGCTCATGGCGCTGGGCGCAGCGCCCGCGGCCTCGGGAGCCAAGCCGTGACCGGCCGCATGCGTCTGTTGGCCAGCATGGGCGCGCTGCTGGCACTGGTGGCCTGCTCCAGCGATCGGCCCAAACCCACCCCGCTGGCCACGCTGGCGCCCAAGATCGCCGGCAAACAGATCTGGCAAGCGCGCGTGGACAGCGTGCGCATGCCGCTGGCCATGCCCGTGCGCAATGGCTCGGTGGTGGTGGCCGGCGGCGACGGCACGGTGATGGCGCTCGATCTGCAGACCGGCCGCGAGCAATGGCGCGCCCAGGCCGGCGCCAAGCTCTCCGCAGGTGTGGGCAGCGACGGTCGCTTTGCGGCGGTGGTCACGGTCGACAACGATCTGGTGGTGCTCGACAAGGGCGTGAAGGCCTGGACGGCCAAGCTTGAATCCAACACCACCACCGCGCCCTTCGTGGCCGGCGAGCGCGTGTTCGTGATGGGCGTGGACCGCGCCGTGCATGCCTTCGACGCCCTCGATGGCAAGCGCATCTGGACGCACCAGCGCTCGGGCGAGGCGCTCACGCTCGCGCAAGCCGGTGTGATCACCGCCTACAAGGACACACTGTTGGTGGGCCAAGGCGCCGTGCTGGTGGGCCTGGACCCCACCACGGGCAGCGTGCGCTGGGAATCCGCGCTCACCTCGCCCCGCGGCACCAACGAGGTGGAGCGCCTGAATGACCTCGTGGGGCCCGCGCTGCGCCTGGGTGATGTGTTCTGCGCACGTGCCTTCCAGACCGCCGTGGGCTGCATCGCCGCCAACAACGCGACGCTGAAGTGGAGCCGCCTGGCCGGTGGCCAGCAGGCCCTGGGCGGCGACGCCGATCTGCTGGTGGGTGCCGATGCATCCGACCGCATCACTGCCTGGCGCAGCACCAGCGGCGACATCGTCTGGACCAACGAGACCATGCTCTACCGCGGCCTCAGTGCGCCGATTCTGGTGGGCAAGACGGTGATCTTCGGCGATGTCGAAGGGCAGGTGCATTTCCTCGACCGCGAAACCGGCCAGGCCGTGCTTCGCCTGCCGACCGATGGCTCGCCCATTGCTGCGCCGCCGGTCTTGAGCGGCACCACGGTGCTGGTGGCCACGCGCAACGGTGGCATCTTCGCGTTCCGTCCGGAATGAGCGAACGCGTGCGGCTGACCCGATGAAACCTGTCATTGCCCTGGTGGGGCGCCCTAACGTCGGCAAGTCGACCCTGTTCAACCGAGTCACCAAGAGCCGCGACGCGATCGTGGCCGACTTCGCCGGCCTCACGCGCGACCGCCACTATGGCGACGGCAAGCACGCTGGCCGCGAGTACATCGCCATCGACACCGGGGGCTTCGAGCCCGAGAAACCCAGCGGCGTGGTGGCCTTGATGGCCCGCCAGACGCAGCAGGCGGTGGCCGAGGCGGACGTGGTGATCTTCGTCGTCGACGGCCGCGCCGGCGTGTCCGGGCAGGATCACGACATCGCCAAATTTCTGCGCACTTCGGGCAAGCGCGTGCTGCTGGCAGTGAACAAGGCCGAAGGCATGTCCGAGTCGCCGCGCCTGGCCGAGTTTCATGAGCTGGGCATCGGCGAGCCGCACCCGATCTCATCCGCGCACGGTCAAGGCATCCGCAGCCTGCTGGATGCGGCGCTGGAAGACTTTCCGGAAGACGCGGACGAGCCTTCGGCCGAAGAGGATTCACCGATCCGCCTGGCCGTCACTGGCCGGCCGAACGCCGGCAAGTCCACCCTCATCAACACCTGGCTGGGCGAGGAGCGCCTGGTGGCCTTTGATCAGCCCGGTACCACGCGCGACGCCATCAGCGTGCCCTTCGAGCGCGCCGGCCAGAAGTTCGAGCTGATCGACACGGCCGGGCTGCGCCGCAAGGGCAAGGTGTTCGAGGCCATCGAGAAGTTCTCGGTGGTCAAGACGCTGCAGGCCATTGCCGACGCCAACGTGGTGGTGCTGCTGATCGATGCCACGCAAGGCGTGAGCGAGCAGGACGCGCACATTGCGGGCTACGTGCTCGAGGCGGGCCGGGCCGTGGTGGTGGCGATCAACAAGTGGGACGCGATCGACAGATACCAGCGCGAGATGCTGGAGCGCTCGATCGAACAGCGCCTGGCCTTCTTGCGCTTTGCGCCGGTGCTCAACATCTCGGCGCTCAAGCGCCAGGGCCTGGGGCCGCTGTGGAAAGCCATCGCCGACGCGCATGCATCGGCCACACGCAAGCTGCCCACGCCGGTGCTCACGCGCCTGGTGCTGGAGGCGGTGTCGCACCAGGCACCCAAGCGCGCAGGGCAGTTCCGCCCCAAGCTGCGCTACGCGCACCAGGGCGGCATGAACCCGCCCATCGTGGTGATCCACGGCAACGCACTCGAGCACGTGAGCGAAAGCTACAAGCGTTTCCTCGAGGCCCGGGTGCGCGAGCACTTCAAGCTGGTGGGCACACCGCTGCGCATCCAGTTCAAGTCGTCCAGCAACCCGTTCGACGAACACGGCAAGTCCTGAAGCGGCCCTGCCGCGCCTGATGGCCGTCACGCTGTGATAAGGTGCGGCGTCTTTCTACTTCCAACACGGAGCATATCGTGTCAAACAAAGGGCAACTCCTACAAGACCCCTTCCTGAACCTGCTGCGCAAGGAGCATGTACCGGTCTCGATCTACCTCGTCAACGGCATCAAGTTGCAGGGTCACATCGAGTCTTTTGACCAGTACGTCGTTCTCCTGCGCAACACCGTCACGCAGATGGTCTACAAGCACGCCATTTCCACGGTGGTGCCCGGGCGTCCGGTGAACTTCCACGCCAACGAACCAGGCGACGCGGCCTGAGTGCCGCAAGCCGAGTGGCGCGTACCGATCCCCACACCTTGACCCCCGCTGATGCCGGCGCGCATGCGCCGGGCGACAACTCGGGTGCAGGGCAGCCCAACCGGGCTGTCCTGGTGGGCGTCGACCTGGGCTCGGGCCACAGCTTCGATGCCACGCTGGATGAACTGGCCTTGCTGGCCAGCTCAGCCGGCGATGAGGCGGTGGCGCGGGTGGTCTGCCGCCGCAGTGCGCCGGACGCGGCGCTCTTTGTCGGTTCGGGCAAGGCCGATGAAATCAAGGAACTGGTGCTGGCGCACGGCGCGCACGGCGTGCTCTTCGATCAGACCTTGTCGCCTGCGCAGCAGCGCAACCTCGAGCGCCACCTTGGCGTGCCCGTGGCCGACCGGACGGCCCTGATACTGGAGATCTTTGCCCAGCGCGCCAAGAGCCACGAGGGCAAGCTGCAGGTCGAGCTGGCTCGGCTGCAATACCTCTCCACGCGCCTGGTGCGTCGTTGGTCGCACCTGGAGCGTCAGCGCGGTGGCGTGGGCCACCGCGGTGGCCCGGGCGAGGCACAGATCGAGCTCGACCGGCGCATGCTGGGCGAGCGCATCAAAACCCTGCGCGCCCGGCTGGAGAAGGTGAAGAAGCAGCGCGGTACGCAGCGCCGCTCGCGCGAACGCAGCGGCAGCTTCCGCATCTCGCTCGTCGGCTACACCAATGCTGGCAAGTCCACGCTGTTCAATGCGCTGGTCAAGGCCAAGGCCTACGCCGCCGATCAGCTCTTTGCCACGCTGGACACCACCACCCGCTCGATGTACATGGTGGAGCTGGGCAGCAGCGTGTCCCTGTCCGACACGGTGGGCTTCATCCGCGACCTGCCGCACAAGCTGGTGGAAGCCTTCCAGGCCACGCTGCAGGAGGCGGCGGACGCCGATCTGCTGCTGCACGTGGTGGACGCCGCCAGCCCCAATGCCAGTGAGCAGATCGCCGAGGTCGAGCGCGTCTTGCGCGAGATCGATGCCGACCGCATCCCGCAGGTGGTGGTGTTCAACAAGCTCGACCAGCTGGAGTCTGCGCCCAGGTTGTCGCAAGACTGGATGGAGCGTGAGCCGGGCCTGTGGGTGCCCAGGGTCTTCGTCAGTGCGGCCAAAGGCGTTGGCCTGGACGCATTGCGCCAATTGATTGCCCAGGCGGCCTCTGGACAGGGCTTGAATCCCCCGTTCGAGGCGCCATCTGCTGCCGTGGGCGATCCGCCCAGCGACGCCGCGGCGTTACCATCCTCCTCCTGATGAGCATGCAAAAAAATTCCTCCAGCGCCAGCGTCTTCTCCCGCGCCTGGCATCGGCTGTGGATGGCCAATGGCCGCAACGACGGCCCGCCGGACCTTGACGAGCTGTGGCGCGACTTCAATCGCAAGCTCAGCGGCCTGTTCGGCAGCGGCAAGGGCGGTGAGCCCGGGCGTGGCGATTCGGGCCCGCCCACCGGCGGGGGCGGTCTGCAGCCGGACGCACGCAGTGCCGGCATCGGCCTGGGCCTGATCGTTGGCGTGGCGGCGCTGGTGTGGGCCGGCAGCGGCTTCTTCATCGTGCAGGAAGGCCAGCAGGCCATCATCACCACCTTTGGCCGCTACAGCGCCACGGTGGACGCAGGCTTCCAATGGCGCGGGCCTTACCCGTTCCAGGCGCACGAGACGGTCTCGGTCACCCAGCTGCGCACGGTGGACGTAGGCCGCAATGCCGTGGCGCAGGCCACCGGGCTGCGTGAGTCATCGATGCTGACGCAGGACGAGAACATCGTCGACATCCGCTTCACGGTGCAATACCGCCTGAAGGACGCCAAGCTGTATCTCTTCGAGAACCGCGACCCGGACAAGGCGGTGGAGCAGGCCAGCGAAAGCGCTGTGCGCGAGATCGTTGGCCGCAGCAAGGTCGATTCAGTGCTCTATGAGCAGCGCGACGCCATTGCCGCCGATCTGGTGAAGTCCATTCAAGGGCAGCTCGACCGGCTCAAGGCCGGCATCCTCGTGGTCAACGTCAACGTGCAACACGTTCAGGTGCCTGAGCAGGTGCAGGCGGCCTTCAACGATGCCTTCAAGGCCAGCGCCGATCGCGATCGCTTCAAGAACGATGGCCAGGCCTATGCCAGTGACAAGGTGCCCAAGGCCCGCGGTGACGCCGCCCGCCTGCGTGAAGAGGCTGCCGGCTACTCACAGCGCGTTGTGGCTCAGGCCGAGGGCGATGCGCAGCGCTTCCGCTCGGTGCTGGCCGAGTACCAGAAGGCGCCCGGCGTCACGCGCGACCGCATGTACATCGACACCATGCAGCAGGTCTATTCCAATGTCACCAAGGTCATGGTGGACAGCAAGGCGGGCTCCAACCTGCTCTACCTGCCGCTGGACAAGCTGCTTCAGCAGCAGGGCACGGCGGGGGCTACGGCTCCAGGCGCAGCGGCACCCGCTGCGGCGCCCACGTCGTCGTCCAACGTGCCAGAGAACGCTGCCATGACCGGCACCAATGATGCCCGCTCGCGGGATGGCGGTCGCAGTCGCGAACGCGACCTGCGCTGATCGAGGAGGGCACACCATGAATCGCATCGGAATTGCAGTTGCCGGCCTCCTGATCGTCGTGATGATCGCGGCGTCCACCATGTTCGTGGTCGACCAACGCCAGGTGGCGGTGGTCTACGCGCTGGGCGAGATCAAGGAGGTCATCACCGAACCGGGCTTGAAGTTCAAGCTGCCGCCGCCTTTCCAGAACGTTGTGTTCCTGGACAAGCGCGTGCAGACGCTCGACAGCCCCGAAACCCGCCCG
>Ga0268298_10005136_pt1 | contig 12407 bp, 7 predicted proteins | sample WWTPWeurt_MetaG_FD_194462 | JGI IMG/M metagenome (GOLD analysis project Ga0268298, IMG submission 194462) | Activated sludge microbial communities from WWTP in Nijmegen, Gelderland, Netherland - WWTP Weurt | ecosystem: Engineered > WWTP > Aerobic digester > Activated sludge | place: Netherlands...
GGTGTGGGCGCGCAGGCTGACCGGGCCGTTGGCGGCGATGAGCTGGGCGCCGTGGTCGCGCGTGTACAGGCTGGTGGTGCGGCCGCTGACGCTGCTGTGGGTGTGGGCCGCGCTCAGGTGCAGGTCGTCGTGGGCCAGGACGGTGAAATCCTGGGCGGCGTGGGCGGCGATGTGAGCGGGGGTGGCCAGCGCCAGCGCGGCGGAGCTGTCGATCATGAGCAGCGGATCGGCGCTGGCGTGCACGGCGTCGGTGTCGTTGCGCTGGGCGTCGGCCTGCAGCGCGCGCTGGCCGCCCACGGCGCCGTCGTGGCGGCCGCGCTGGGCGGGGTCGACGGCATCGGCCTGGGCTTGCACCGCGGCGCCGGCGTCGTGGCTGGCCAGGCCGTGGGCCTGGCCGTGACGGGCCGCGCGGCTCAGGGCCTGGCCCAGCTCACGCGCTGCGCGCAGGCGGGCCACCGATTCGTCGGCATCCATCTGCGTGGACTGCGCCGAGCCGTAGCTGCCCGCGCGCGCGGTGCTGCCCAGCCACAGCCCCTTGTGGGCGCGCACGCTCGCCCAGGCCTGGGTGGCCAGCTCGAAGCCCGAGCCGCGCCAGGGGCCGCGCTGGGCGCTGCTGCTGGTTTGCGCGATGAGGTGACCCAGGCCCACCTCGGCCAGGGTGTAGCTGCACAGGGTGCGCATGCGCAGCTGCGCGGTGGCATCGTCGATGAGCCACTGGTTGCAGCCGGCGTGGTCGAGATGGTGGGTGTGCAGGCCGCTGATGACGCCGGGGTGGTTGATGCCGGAGTCGGCCCCGGCGGACCACGGCGGCAGGTCTTGGCCGTTGTACAGCGCGCCCAGCACCACCGGGCGGTCGATGTCGCCCTCGACGAAGCCCACCGCCACCTCGGTGCCGATGCGCGGGGTGAACACCGCGCCCCAGTTCGCGCCGGCTGCCGGCGAGGCCACCCGCACCCAGGTGCCGCTGGCATCGGTGCCCGGGGCGTTGCCTTCGGCATCGGGCGAGCGGGCGTCGTGGCCCAGGCCGCCGGGCAGCGGGCGGCGTCCGCGCTGCCAAGGGAACTGCACCTTCACGCGCAGGTCGCGGTCGGTGGTCAGGGGCTCGCCTTCGATGCCCACCACCAGCGCCGTTTGCAGGCCGGGTGCGGTGGGCCTGCGGTGCAGTCGCGGCACCGGCACCGCCGTCGCCGGGCAGGCGTGGAAGTGGTTGCGATAGGTGCCGTGCTCGAGTTCGGTGGCGTGCAGCAGCTGGGCCGCCTGCGCGCCCAGGTTGTTGGTGACATGGTGTTCGATGGCCAGCAGCGTGAACGCGTTGTCGGCGCGTGCGTGGCTCACCCAGGTGTCGACCGCTCCGCCGCTGGTGCCTGCGCCGTACAGCGGATGGTCGATCAGTTCGAACTGGCGGCCGACTTCGAAGTGGCGGGCGCTGCCATGACCCTCGAAGCGCTTGATGTCGAGCTCGAACGCCGTGAGCGCCAGCTCGGCGGCGCGCCGGGCGTGCTGGGCGTCTTCGTAGCGGTAGGCACCGGCGCCGTCGTAGTGCTCGAGCTCGGGCACATCGCCCACATCGAGCGCCGTGGCCACCTGCCCCGTGGTGCCGGCCAGGTGGCGGTAGTTCCAGGAGCCCAGCGTCACCGCGTGGGTCTGCATGCGGCGGGTGGCGCCGAAGGCGGTGACGGCGTCGCGCTGGCCATCGAGCCGGGCCGTGGGATGCTGCATGGCGAAGCGCACGGCGCCCAGCTTCGGGCGGCGGGCGCTGCGGTCGGTGACCACCAAGGCATGCAGCGCGCTGGTGGCGCTGGCCAGCGGCGCGCCCGAGTCGTCGTGCTCGTGGTGGTAGGTGAGCCCCTCCTCGGCGAGCAGGCGGGCGACGAAGTCGAAGTCGGATTCGCGGTACTGCACGCACAGGCTGCGCTGGCGCAGGGTTTCGGTGACTTCGAAGCGGAAGTTGGCCTGGGGGTAGTCGGCAAACACCGCTTCGCAGATGGCGCGCGCATCCATGTCCTGGTAGACGAAGCAATCGCGCCGCGCCTTCAGGAACGACAGCCACGGCCGCATCACCAGCCGGTAGCGGGCCAGGCCGCCATCGGCGCCCAGTTGGGCGGCCTCGAACACGTAACCGTGCCAGGGCTTGTATGAGCCATCGGGCTGTAGCAGGCGCAGCGACATCTGCTCGCCGATGAGGCGCTTGAGCTCGAAGTACGCCGATGTGCTGACGCAGTCGACCGCCAGCTCGAACGGCTGGCCCAGCGCCTCGTGCAGCGTCAGCCGTTCGGGCAGCAGTGCCAGCCAGGGCAGGGCCGTGCTGATCTGCAGCATGCGGCCCTGCTGCTGGTAGGACGCGGTGAAGTCGAGGCGGTCGGCCCAATCCGACAGGTGCGCCATTTGGGCCAGATCGGCCACTGCCGATGCTGTGGACATGCAAGCTCCCTGGAGTGCCGGGCTGTGGTTGTCGGCGACAACCACCCCGGACGGGCTGCACCCATCGGTACAGGTGAGCGGCCGCATTGTCCCGATCGGAACGCAGATCGTCACCCCCCAATATCGCAGTGCGATCTGTAACCGATTGTTCGCTCACCCCTTGCGTTAGGTGTTTGCGCGGATGACCGCAGCGCACACAATGCGCGGCCTCGCCCTGTTGGCGATCGACGCCCCACTGCCATGCCGACCGACTCGCTCCTGCTGCCCATCAGCGACACCCGACGCTGCGGCGACGACCTTACCTTCGGCCCGGAGTTCGACGCCATCGCCGAACTGCGCCGCGAGGATGACGCGAGCCTGCCGCTGGGCGACTGGAAGGAGAAGGGCAAGGAGCCGAAGGTGGCCGACTGGGAGGGTGCGGCCGCGCTGTGCGAGCAACTGCTGCGCACCCGCAGCAAAGACCTGCGGCTGGCGGCCTGGCTGACCGAGGCGCGCACGCACGAGCAGGGCATGAGCGGCCTGGCAGGGGGCCTGCAGTTGGTGCACGGACTGATCGAGCACCACTGGGACGGGCTGTATCCACTGTCGGAGGGCGACGAGCACGAACAGCGCGCCGGCAGCCTGGCTTGGCTGCTCGCCCGCACGGTGGCCTTGATGCACGTGGTGCGCGCACACGGCTCGCCGCCGACGCGCCGCGACGCGCAAGCGGCCTTGCAGGCGCTGCTGACGCTGCAACAGGCGGTCGATGCCCGCATGGGCGCCGACGGACCGAGCTTCATGACCGCGCGCGAGGCGCTGGCCGGACTGCTGGCCGATCTTCCGGCTGACGCCGACGAGCGGTCCGACACCGCGGTTGTCGCGGGAGCCGGTCTCGAGCCGACGGCGCCATCTGGCGGGCCGGCGGCTTTCGGTGCTGCGCCGCAAACCCGTGCCCAGGCGCTGCAGCAGCTGCGCCAGGTGGCCGATTACTTTCGCCGAACCGAGCCGCACAGCCCGGTGGCCTATCTGGCCGACAAGGCGGCGCGCTGGGGCAGCACCGACTTGCACACCTGGCTGCGCACCGTGGTCAAGGACGGCGCGTCGCTGGCCCAGCTCGAAGAGCTGCTGGGCGTGCAACCACCCGCGGCCGGGTAAGCCCGCGGGCGCGGCCACGATCAGGCCAGCAGCCGGAACTCGATGCGCCGGTTGCGCGCGCGGCCCTCGCGGGTGCCGTTGTCGGCCACTGGCTTGTCGGGGCCGGCGCCCGACGTGACGAACGCTGCGGCCGGGATGCCGCGTTGCACGAGGTAGGCGCGCACGGTCTCGGCCCGGGCCTGCGAAAGCACGAGGTTGTTCTCACGCGTGCCGTCGCTGTCGGTGTGACCGATGATCTCGAAGCGTCGGCCATTGAGCGTGTTCAACACGGGCAGCAGGTCGTCCAGCACGCGCTGGCCGGTCGGTGTGAGCTGCGCGTTGCCGGTCTCGAACTCCACCACCCGGTTGGCCATGACCTGGTCGATCGCCTGCTGACCGCTGCCGTGCACGCGCAGGGCATCGTGGACGTGGTAGTGCGGCGACTCCAGACGGGACTTCACGCCGCGCAGCACCTGGTCACGGGTGGACTCGCTGTCGACAGCGCCCACGAGTTCGATCGCATGGCCCTCGATCTTGATCTGGCCCTGGCTCACCCGGCGCAGGTCGGGGCCCAGCAGCTTCTGCACCTGCTGGGTCCATTGCGGTGGGGCGGCCAGGGCGCCCACGCCGAGCTGGTCGACCACCCGCTCGGCGCCGTAGAGCTCGCGCACGCGCGACAGGATGGCCACGCGCGTGGCTTCGTCGGGAACGGTGCCGGACACCACCACCTTGGCCGGTGCGGTGACCGTCGCGGCGACCGCAGGGGCTGGTCCAGGCGGTGGCCCGGCGGGCTGTGCGGGTGTTGCCGCTGCCGTCAGGCCGGCCAGGCACAGTGCGGCCAGCCGGATCACCCGAAGTGAGCGGCGTGGCGGGCTTGCGGATCGAAGCGGGATGTTCATGGCGGCGTTGTTCACTGGCGCTCAGGCACCGAGAAAGGCTTCGTTGAAGGTGGATCGCGCCTGCGCCAACGACAGCTGCGGCTGGTGCAGGTAGCTCGACAACTTGCGCACGGGGCCTTCGAGGCTGGCGCCATCGTCGACCCAGTCGGGTGCGGCCAGGTCGATGAAGTGCTCGCCGCGCGCTTCGAAGTCGAGCAGGCCGTGCAGCAGTGCCGGGGAGTCGCCCGAGAAGCCCAAAGCAAGACTGGGGCTGCCGGGGCGCGCCGGCTGCGGCAGGAAGGCTGCCATCTCGAAGTCGCCGCGCGCGAGAAAGGGCGACACCAGGTCGATCCACAGGCTCGCCGCCAGCGGCTGCAGCAGCGGGTCGGCTGGCAGTGGCAACTGCACGCCCTTGGCGAGCTGGTGGACGCCGCTGCCGGGCACCGGCTCGAGCAGCAGGCCGAGCGCCAGCAGGGCACGCCGCAGATCGCAGGGGCGGCCGTCGGCATGCAGGCTCTGCTGCAGCTGGCCCAGGGTATGGACCTCGAGGAACTCGTGGTACTGGGCCAGGAAGCGTCGGGGGTCGGACTCGAGCCGCGCCGGCGCCTGGCACAGCGCGTTGAGCCCGGGCACTACATCGGCAGCCGCATGGGCTTGCGCGCTGGCCTGCGCGAGGTGATCCCAGACCGGTTGCAGCGCCAGCGGTGCCAGCCGCATGAACGCCAACGGTTGATCGACATCGGCGCGGCCGGCGGTCACGAACGGGAAGCGCCGCCCCGACGCATCACGGCTGGCCAGCAGATGGCCGACGACGATGGCACGGCTGCGCACACCGAGGAAGGCAAAGTGCGCGGCGCCGGCTTGGTCGTAGTGTTCCTTCCAGCGCGGGTCGCGGGCCATGCGCTCCAACCCGTGGGTGAGCCACTGGTCGAGGCGATCGGTCAGGCCCAGCGCATCGCCGTTGCGAACGAAGTCGCCGCGCGCGGGCAGCTTGCCAAAGTACACCAGCTGCACGTCCACCGGCCGGCTCATCGGTTGCTCCCGGTGGTGCCCATGCCCGCGGTCAGCGCCGCGGGGGCGGCGACAGTAACCGCCGCAGCCGGTACGCCGTCGCGGCCGACGACCGCCGCCGGCAGGCGCAAGCCGCGCAAGCCTCCGGCACCGCCGGGGGCGGCGGTGGTGGTCGCGGTGGCGGTCGCCCCGGGCTGACTGATGACACGCAGGTGCAGCGTCACCGAGGCACCGTCGCGGGCCCAGGTCATCTCGTGGCTGCCGTCTGGCAGCTTTCGGCGCTGGGCGGCCTCGAACATGCGCTGCAACCCGAAGCGACCGGGTACGCTCAGCAGCTCCACCGTGCGTCCGTCCAGCGTGACGCCAGCGATGCGCACACCGGGTGTTCCGGTCGGGTGTGGCCAGACGAAGGAGCTCCAGGCCGCAGCGGTGTTTCGGTAGCGCAGCACCTGCCCGTCGATCTCGACGGTGTACTCGGTGAGTCCGGGCGCGCCCTGGGGCAGCACCTGGAAGCTGGTCTGGGCGGCTGCCGGGGCTGCCGCAGCAGTCGCCTGGGCGGCCGCCGCGCCGTCCAGCGGGCCAACCCAGCCGGCGAAGGCGCCGCTGAACTCGGGGCGCAGCGTCACGCCCATGTCGAGCCACGTGCGTGGCGCCACGGTGTCACCACGACGCACGACCAGCGGACCCAGGGTGTCGTTGGCGAAGCGCGCCACCGCGCCCTCGGGCCCGAACACCTTGCCGATTTCCTGCGGCACGGCCTCGACGCGCGAGGCGGTGTCGAAGGGGTACTTCGGTGCCAGCGTGCGCAGGAAGGGCTCGTGCACCTGGGCAACCCAGGCGCGATTCATCTCGGTCTCGGCGGGCGGCACCAGCACGGCGAAGCTCTGCATCAGCGGGCGCACCAGCAGCGGGCGCAGTGCGGTCCGGTTGGCGTCGCTCATGCCCGTGAGCATCTGCTCTTCCACCAGGCGCACGGCGTCGACCAGTTCCGAGGCACGACCCTCCAGCGTGGCGGCCATGAGCTTGTGCGAGGCGGGGCCGGGATCCCCCTGCGCCTTGATCTGGTTGAAGCGCGATCGCACCTGACCCAGGGCCTTGAGGTAGTCGTTGACCAGCGGCGGGTTGCTGTCGCGTTGCGTCATCCACTTGTGCAGTGGGGCGAACTCCCGACCGATGGCACCCATGGGCACGCCGGCATTCGGGCCGTTGACGTCGACGCGCACCTCCACTCGCGAGGGAGCCATGCGCAGGATGCTCTGCTTGAACCACTCGACGAAGCCCCGTTGCACCTGGCCCATGCGCTCGTTGAAGATGGTGGGGTTGTCCCAGGCGGTCTGCTCGTGCAGCGTGGCCAGCAGCTTGCGGATGGGCGACTCCGCCGGATCGCCCAGTCGATTCATGTGCTGGACGGCACTGTCGAAGCTGCCGAAGTCCACGACGGCGATGCCTTGCACGAAACGTCGCCACTCCTGCACGTACTCGGCCTTGTACAGCTCGGTGAGCGACTTGCGGATCTGGTCGGGACTGCCTTCGAGTGTGAGGTCGTCGCGGGCGGCTGTCTGCAGCACCCAGTCGGTGCTCTGCAGCTCGCCCTGCGCGGCTTCCTTGAAGGCCTTCTCGACGTAGTCGTCCCAGGCCTGGCGGGTGAAGGTGCCCGGCACCACGTAGCTGCCGGCCACCGACGTGCGCCCCTGCTCGCCGACGATCGCGGCCACTGTCACCTGCGGAAAGCGCGTGGATGCGCGTGCCTTGACCTCGGCGTAGACGCGTTCACGTGCTGGCATGCCGCGCATCACCTTGCGCAGACTCACGCGGGTCTGGTCGACGAGCGTGAAGTTGTTGTCCAGCGTGGGAAAGGCAGGGTCCTGCAGGTTCTCCATCGCGAAGGACAAGAGCGTCTCGGCCCGGCGCTGCAGCGCATCACCCGGTGTGCTGGCACGCTGGCTGTCGAGCCAGCCGCGCCAGAAGCGCGCGAGCTGGTCTTTCAGATGGCCCGGCTCCATGCGCTGGCGCTCGGCGAGCATCAGGTAGGTCTTGAGTGCGTTGTACGCGTCCTCGATGTCGGTGGTCGAGGCCTCCACATAGCGCGACGGCACGGCGGCGCGCGCTGCAGCCGGCGCGCTGGCCGCCGCTGGCGGTGTCGTGCCGGCGGCGGTCAGCACGGCGGCCGCGGTGGTGACCGAGGGCGCGCCCGATACCGGCGGGCGCGTGAGCGGCTGCAGTGCATCGGCATGGGCGTTCACTTCGCCAAGGTAGCCCTCGATGGCGCGCGCCACGGGCTGCAGCATCACTTCGCGCAGGCCGGCGTAGTACTCCCGGCGCAACGAGCGCTCGATGGCCTCACCCTGGTAGAGCCCGAAGCCCAAGCCCCAGGGCCGGTCGCGCTTCCAGGTGCCCAGTTGCTCGATGCGGTACTGCAGCACTTCCATCGCTTCCAGCCGCGACGCCAGGTCGGTGCGCTCGGCCTGCAGGCGCACGGCCTTGCCCAGGTCGGCCTGCACGTCCTGCATCAGCTGGCGGTTGCCCAGGTAGGCCCAGCTCCACAGCCCCAGCAGCAGGGCGAGCCCGCTGACAGCAGCGGCAAAGGTGACCAGGCGCAGGCGCTGGCGGGCGCGACTGGCGTAGCGCCGCACGAGCTGGCGGTCGGCGAAGATCACCCGCTGGAACAGGTCTTTCAGGAAGAAGCCGTGGTCGGCAACCACGCGTGCCGTGGTGCGCTCCTGGCGGGGCATGAGCGCGAACTGCCGCGCCACCTCCTCGCTGGCACGGCTGGTGGCCGAGCCTTCCTGCACCGCGCTGGTGAAGTAGAAGCCGCGGAACACCGGGCGGTACTGGTACGGGTTGTCCTCGAACAACGTGGCCACGAAGGCCCGCAGCGCGGGCTGCACGGCCGCGAACTCAAGCGGGAAGGTCAGCAGGCCGGTGGGCAAGGCCTGACCGCGCTGAAGCGACATGCGCGCCAGGGCGATCTCCTTGAGGCCCTCGCGCAGGTGCTCGAAGTGCTCGTCGAACAGCGCCACCGCATCGACCTTGGCGTCGGCCACGTACGGCAGCGTCGCGCCCCAGACCCGGTCGCGCTCGGCGCGGTCGAAGTCCTCGAAGAACTCGGCGAAGCCGGCGATCAGATCGGCCTTGGTGAACACCAGGTACAACGGAGCGAACACTTCCAGCCGCTCGGTCAATTCCTGGACACGTTGGCGCAACCGCTTGGCGAGCTGGATCGCGGCTTCGGGCTTGCCCTGGGAGAGCTCGGCGACGCTGGCGGCGATGACGATGCCGTTGATCGGCGCCTTGGGCCGATGCTTCTTCAACAGGCCCAGGAAACCCAGCCACTCGTCGCGGTCTTCTTCGTGCACCGAATAGCGGCCGGCGGTGTCGAGCAGGATGCCCTCGCTGGTGAGGAACCAGTCGCAGTTGCGCGTGCCGCCAATGCCCTGCACCACGACCGCCTCGCCACGGCTGCCGTCGGCGGCCAGCGGGAAGTTCAGCCCGGACTTCACCACCGCTGTGCTTTTGCCTGCTGCGGGGTTGCCGATCACGACATACCACGGCAGTTCGTACAACGCCGCCGAACCGGTGAGCTCGCCCAGGCGCGAACTGCGGATGGTCTTGACGGCCGTCAGCAGGCGATCCTTGACCGCCACTGCCGGTGCGCGGTCTTCAGCTCGTATGGCCAGCGTGGCTTGTTCGGCGTCGTCCTCGATCGCGTCTTCGAGCTTGCGAGCCGCCCGCACGGCCAGCCATTTGCGCACGCCCCACACCAGCAGCCACACCAGCGCCACGCTCACCAGCGCCACAGCTACCCACACCAGGGCCACCTGCAACTGCGCTGCACCGATGAACAGGAACGCCGCCAGTGCGGCCAGGCCCAGCACGCCGAGCATGCGTGGGTCGAGCAGGAAACGCCAGAAACGGTTCATCGTCGGGCCTCCGGGGCCTTCGCAGTCGGGGTGAGGGAGGGCGCTGCGGCGCCTGCTTCGGGGCCGGCAGGCACGGGGCGCAGCAGCAGCGCCAGGCGCCAGTGCGAGTCGCCCAGCGACAGTGCCAGGCAGGGCTGGCCATCGGTGGTCACGCGGGCCGCGGCAGCGGCCACCACCAGCAGCGCACCGGCCGACCCATGCGCGGCGATGGTGCCCAGCCGGCACATCTGCTCGGCCGGGTCCAGATGCGGCAGCGCCTTGAGCGTCGTGCCAAAGAGTTCGGTCGCGCGGGGCGTGTGGGCGTCGGCGTCGCAGATCACGGCGGCCACGGCGTCTGCGGCGATGGCGCCCGCCTGCAGCGCCTGCCTCAACACATCGGCCAGCACCTGGCTCGAGACGGCCCCGGCGGCCTCGATGGGCTTGTCGCGCCGCGCCAGTGCGGCCCGGTGCAGCCAGGCCAGCGGCGGCGCATCGGGTTGCGGCGATGCAGGCGCGGTGGATTCAGGGGGCGCCCGGCGCGTGCCGGCGGTGGGCAGATCAGGAGACGGTTCTGGCGGGGACAGCACCAGCGCCGCAGCGGCCTCGCCGGGTATGGCCCCGCGCGGCTGCTGGCCCGCGTCGAACAGCCGGCGCTCGCTCTCGAGTGCGGCGATCGCCTCTTCGGACAGGTCGCTGTGGCAGCCCAGCATCAGCAGCCGCATGTCTTCGCGATGCCGGGTGGCGGCCAGCAGCAGTCGATCGGCATGCGCCCAAAGCTCGATGCCATCGCAGACCTGGACGCTCACATGGGCAATCACCTCGGCGGCCGACCAGTGCCGGGTGATCTGCTCGCGTGCCCACCCCGCGGCCAGTTCGCGCAGCGGCGGCTGCCATGTCGCCGGCAGTCCCAGCCACACCCGCAACCAACGGTCAGGCGCTGGCGTGGGCGCGGCCTCCGTCGTCGCCCACGGCGTGAGGTCGTCGAGTGCCTGCTTCAGCGCCGGCGCCAACGCCGCCAGTGCCCGCACGATGTGGTCAGGCACGGCGGCTGCCTCGACAGGTGCGTCGTCTGTGCGTGCCGCGCCGGTGTCGCCAGGGGGAGCCGATGCGGGGACGCCCGCGCGCAGGTCCTGCAGTGCCAGCCGCACGTCGTCCAACGCCAGCTCCGTGATGCGCGTGGACAGGACGGGCAGCCCTTCGGCGTTCACCAGCTCCGTGTCGAGCGCCGGCAACGGTTGCCCCTTCATGCCGGCCTGCAGCAGTGCCGGGGCATCCTGCGCGCACGGGCAGTTCAAGTGGGCCGAGTGAAGCTGCCAGGCCCAATGTCGCTCGGCTTCGTGGCCGGCAGGTGCAGCGGTCCCGGCGCCCGCCGGGCCCACGCCTGCGGCTGCGGCCGCGCGTTCGGACTCGCGCGCAGCCGCGCCGCGCCACGCCCATCGCAACGCCCAACCGAGGGCCAGCACCACGAGGGGCAGCACCAGCAGGTAGGCCATCAGATCGGGACCCGAGACGTCGCGCCCGGTCGCCTGCCATCGCCACAGCACGGCCAGCCAGACCACGCTGCACACGGCCACGATCCACGCAAGCCCGCGGAAGACACCGTTCATCGTGGCCGTCTCCGCGCGCGCATGGGACCATCCTGCGCCCCCCGCCCGGCGGGCTGCGGAACTCGCGCTTGGGAACGGCCCGGCGCGCTCATAGGTGATCGATGGTCGGACACTGCGAGTGGTAAAGCACGGCCCCGCAGGCTGTGACGTCGCGGTGGCGGGCCACCGGCTTGCCGTCGATGATGCAGGTCGGGTCGCCGCTGGCGATGTAGTTGGTGCCGTGGCCGGGCACCGGGCATGTGACGGCATCGCCCAGGCGGGCGATCGGGATTCCGTAGTGATCGGTGGCGGGTGCACCTTCGATCACGTGACCACCGTGGCTGTGGCGATCACCGAGCAGGATGACGGGACGGGTCATGCGGTCTTCCTCATGGGGTTCGGGTTGAAGGGGGCTGCGCCGCGGGCGCAGCTGGGGAGGTGCGGGCCGACACGGCCGCACGGGCTGCGGCCAGCACTTCGGGACGTGCGAGCTCGAGGTGGCCCCAGTCACGCAGGCTGCGCCAGTCGCCACCCCAGGTCAGACCCAGCGATCGGGCCAGGGCGCCGGTGTGTTCATAGCCGCGCATGGCCCACGGGTCGGCCTCGGAGATGACGATGCGGCCGTCGCGCAGGAAGGCCACGTCGGCGGCCAGGCCGAACTGGTGGTAGCTTTCGTAGGCCCCCGCACGTGTCACCTGCGGACCCAGGCCCGCCAGTTCCGCCTGGCGCTGCGGGCTGCGATAGCCTTCGATCAGAACGGCTTCGTAGCCGTGCTGCTCCTTGAGCAGCCGGAACACCAGCAGCAGCCGGCGCCGGAACTCCGGATCGAGCAACTCCCACTGGCGGCTGGCGGTGCGGGTCAGCGGCCGTGCCATCTCGATCTCGGGCGTGCCGAACAGCTCAGGCGGCAACGGCGGCGGCGGTACCAGCTCCTCGCCTCGGAGCAGCGCGGCAATGTGCTCGTCGACTGCGCGGGTGGCGGTGTGGTCGTAGCCGTCGAAGCGCCACCAGCTGCGCACGCCCAAGGCCAGGCCGGGCACCAGCACCAGCAGTGCCAGCGCGCCGGCCAGCGGCACCCGCCAGCGACCCAGCCAGGCCAGGAGGCCGCGCATCGACAGCCCGGCGCCGGCGCGGGTGCGGCGCGCACGCGTCTGCGCGGCGGCCGCTGCGCGCAGCGTCGCTGCTTGACCGCGACGCCGCCAGCGCTGCGCGCGCGCGATCGCCGCACTGCGCACCGGCGGCAGCAGCAGCCAGGCGAGCAATGCGGTCATCAGCAGGAAGTAGAAGACGATGCCGTAGACCATGTTGCGGTTGACCCCTGTCGCGCCCAGGCCGCATGCTGCGTGCATTGGAAGCTATCCACTTCTAGAATGCCGCCAGCCACCCGGTGCCGACCTGCGGCCCCGACCCGCCCCTGCCCGTCAAGGAGCGCGCATTGTCCAGTACCTCATCCCAGCCGCCAACGCCCGATCGACGCGTACCCAGCCTGTTTCCGCCCT
>Ga0268298_10005138_pt1 | contig 12403 bp, 3 predicted proteins | sample WWTPWeurt_MetaG_FD_194462 | JGI IMG/M metagenome (GOLD analysis project Ga0268298, IMG submission 194462) | Activated sludge microbial communities from WWTP in Nijmegen, Gelderland, Netherland - WWTP Weurt | ecosystem: Engineered > WWTP > Aerobic digester > Activated sludge | place: Netherlands...
TTCGGCGCCAAGACGAGTTTGGCCCTGCCGTCCTCGGAAACGCGCGTGGAAATCGACAAGCTTCGGGCCGCGTCCTACCACCTGAACACCGCCGAAATTGCCCGAACCGCCCTGATCGGGATCAAAGGCTTTGTGGCCACCACCTACAAAGAGGCCGGGCAGGAAGTCGACGTTCGTGTGCGCCTTCGGCCGGAGGACCGCGCCGATGTGGATTCCATTGGACGGTTGACGGTGTTGGCCCCGGGGAATGTGATGGTGCCGTTGAGCGAAATTGCGTCCCTGGTTTCGGCCCGAGGGCCCAGCGAAATCAAACATTTGGACCAACAACGATCGATCGTCGTTTCGGCCAACGTGGCTAAGCGATCCACCAACGACGTGATCAAGGACGTCACCGCTCTTCTGGAAAAATACCACAACCTCTCGGACTATCAGGTGGTTCTTTCCGGCGAAAGCCAACGCATTAAAGAGTCTTTTGGCGGGTTGGCCGTGGCCATGATTTTCGCCACCCTGCTGGTTTACATGATTATGGCGGCCGAATTCGAATCGTTCGGCAACCCCTTCATCATCATGATCACCGTGCCGTTTTCCGTCGTGGGCGTGGCGCTGAGCCTCTTCTTCACCCGAACGCCCATCAGCGCGCCCGTGATCTTGGGGATGATTTTGCTGGTGGGCAGCGTCGTCAACTACGGCATCATCCTGATTGACTTCATGAATCAGAAACGGCGGGAGGGATCCACCCTCTGGGACGCCGTCGTGGAAGGTTGCACGACCCGCCTCCGTCCCGTTCTGATGTCCTCCCTGACCACCATCCTCGCGGTCTTTCCCTTGGCCCTCGGCCTTTCGGAAGGGTCGGAATTGGCGTCGCCCATGGCCGTGGTGACCTTCGGCGGTTTGGGCATTTCCGTTTTGCTCAGTTTGTTCGTTTTGCCTTTGATCTATTATTTCATCGAAGATTGGCGTCAACGACGTGCCGACGCCGAAGCCGCCGCTCTCTCCGCCGCGGAACCCCCGCCGGCCCAGTCCTGATTCCATGAGTTTGCCTCGCTTCGCGGTGCGACGGCCTGTCGCCACGCTGATGTTTTTCGTCGCTGTTTGTTTAATGGGCTTGTTCGCTTGGATTCAACTTCCGGTGGACTTGATGCCCAACGCCACCGCCGGGACCTTGACCATTTACATCGGCGTCCGGGGCGGATTGCCTCCCGAAGACATCGAAACTCTCGTCACCAAAATCACCGAAGACGCCGTTTCCAGCGTCCAACACCTGCGAAACCTCCTCTCGGTGTCCCGAAAGGACCGCTCGACCGTCACTCTGACGTACGAACCGGGCACCGACCTGAGTTTCGCGGCCCTCGAGGTTCAGGAGCGCCTGGCCAAGATCAAGAACAAACTCCCCAAGGACATCGAAAAACCCATTGTCGCCCACTATTCCGAAAACGATTACCCCGTCATCATTTTGGCGTTGACCAGCGACAAATACAGCCCCGAGCGGCTCCGGGAACTGGTCGACAACAACATCAAACCGCAGCTCATGCGGGTGAGCGGCGTGGCCAACGTGGAAGTGGGCGGCGGTCGGGAGCGCAAAATCCTCGTGGAATTCGATCAAACCCGTTTGGAAGCTTACCGTCTTTCCATCCGGCAGGTGATCGACACCATCGGGAAGAACAACGTCAACCTGTTGACCGGCAAGCGGGAGGACGAACGAAGTTCCTTTTTTATCCGAACCATGGGCCAATACCAAACCATGGACGACCTGCGGAAACTGGTGATCCTTCGCAGCCCCCAGGGGTCGACCATTCGATTGGAGGACGTGGCCGACGTCAAAGATTTTTATCTCGAAGCCCAAAGCTACGCCCGCCTGAACAAAAAGCCGACCGTCTCCATTTACGTCCAAAAGGAAAACAATTCCAACACCATTCGCGTGGCGGAACGCGTCTTGAAAGTCGCCAATCGGGTCCGCGACAACGTGTTGGGTTCCGACATCCAACTGCAGGTCGTGACCGATCAATCCGTGTTTATTCGGGAAGCCATGGAAAACGTCACCAGCAACCTCACCTGGGGCATGCTCTTCACCTTGCTGGTCATTTGGTATTTCCTCAAGGAATGGCGGCACACGATTCTCGTGTTTTTGTCCGCCCCGATCGCGGCGCTGATTACCCTCGCCTTCATGTGGATCACGGGGCTTTCCTTGAACGTGATGACCCTCTCGGCCCTGGCCCTGGGCATCGGCATTGTGGTCGACAGCGCGACGGTGGTTTTGGAAAACATCTTGGACAAAAAGAGGGAAGCCGCCCATCACCCCGAAATGAATCTGGAAGAAGACTCCATCAAGGCCACCGAAGAACTTTTCATCTCCCTGGTCGGGGGAACGCTGACGACCATTGTGGTGTTTCTGCCGATCGTCTTCATCAACAAACAGGTTAAAATTCTTTATTCCGGCTTGGCCTACACCATCGCCTTTTCCATGGCCGCATCGCTGTTGGTGGCCGTGACGTTGATCCCGTTGCTGGCCTCCCGGATTTCCCTTCCAAAACACAACGGTTTCATCGCGCCGGAAACCCATGAAAAAATCCGCCAATTTTGGGCCGACTGTCCGCCCTTCCTCCATCGAGCCGCGGCGTTTCTGATGCGGGTGAAGGATTTGATTTTTCCGACCGCCGCGCCGGTCCCCCGCGGGGAGGCGCCCCCGGGTCGATGGGCGCGTTTAAAATCCTTCTGGTTCGAACGGCTTTGGCCGGCCGTCCACCGGGAGTTCCTTAAGCTGCGCGCCCATCCTCGCCGAACTTACGTTCATTGGTGCGCCTGGTGCCTCCGTTATCAACGGGTCATTTCCGTGGTCATGGCCGTCGCCACCGCCGGGGCCATGATGATGTACCTCTTCGTCTTGGAAAAGGATTTTATGGGGACCACCGAACAAAACGAATTCATCATTTTCATTGAACTCCCCGCCGGGGCCAAGCTCGACATTTCGGATCAAGTGGTGCGGGAGGTTGAAAAAGTCCTTTCCGACACGCCGGAAATCGCCGGGGTCGTCAAAACGGCCGCGGCCCGGGTGGAGGGTTGGTCCTCGAAGGTCTATGTCACGTTGCGCCCCCGGGCGGAACGGTCCCGATCCATTCAGGACATCATCACGGATCTCCGGCCGAAAGTGGCGGACATCGGCCAACAGTTCGACAGTTTCGTCTATTTTTCGGAACCCGAAAGTTCGAAGGAATTTCTGATCGACACCTTTGGGCCCGAATACACGAACCTCCGGGACATGGCCTCCGGCATCGCCCAAAAACTCCAAAGCGTCAAAGGCCTGACGGACATCAAGCTGCGCTACAAGCCCGGCCAACCGGAAGTCCAAATCAAGGTGGACAAGGAGCGCGCCGCCCTTTTCGGACTGACCATCAAGGACGTTTCCGAAGACCTCCACGCCCGCATCCGGGGCCTTCGTCCGACCTATTTTTACACGGAAAACGCCGAAATCGAAATCATCGCCCGGGACCAGGAAAAATTCCGAAAAACGCTGGAGGACGTCCACTATTTGACCCTGACGGGGCCCGACGGAACATTGATTCCCATCGACCAACTCGCGGAATTCAACTTTGCCTTGACCCCCAGCGAAGTTTGGCGCAAGGACAAACAGCGCGTGATCCAGGTGAGCGCCAACCGCGACAAATTGCCGCTGAGCACCGCGGCCAAGCGGACTCTGTCGGCCATGAAGGGCCTGGAGGCGCCCACGGGGTACTATTTCCAGATCGGCGGCGATTACGTCGACATGGTCCAAAACGAGAAAGAGTTCCGCTTTGCCTTTTTTATCATGGTCGGTCTGGTGTTCATCGTGTTGGCGAGCCTGTTTGAATCGTACATCCAGGCTTTGATGATCATGGTCACCATTCCCATGGCGATGATTGGAAGCATTCCGCTGCTTTGGATCACCCACACGTCGGCGACCATGAGCGTTTATATCGGAATGATTATGCTGGGGGGGATTGCCGTCAGCGCGGCGATTATTTTGGTCGAAAAAATCAATCAATCCCGGGCGGAGGGGACCCCGTTGATGAAAGCGGTGTTGAAATCCAGCTGGCTGCGCCTCTCCCCGATTCTCAACACGTCCCTCACCACCATCGTGGACCTTATTCCCATGGCCCTGAGCCGAAGCGAATCCGCTTCCCTTTGGGCCCCCTTGTCCTTGACGGTCATCGGGGGCGCCACCATGTCCACGTTTCTGACTCTCTTCATGATTCCGGCTCTTTATTACCACATTGAGGCGTTTAAGGAGCGCTTTATGGGGCGTGTGGCGGCCGCGGAAGTCCCCGCGATCGCGGGGGAGACGTCCGCGTCGGCTTTGCAGCCGCAATAGGGTATTATTCGGATTTTTTGACGGGTTTCGCCGTCGGCGGGGGGGGGAGGATGGGCTTCTCCAGCCGCTGACGATTCTGCTGATTGACTTGATTGATGCGGTTGATTTCCTGAACGGTCTGCAACGCCTCTTGAATCCGCGGATCCACCCCGGGCGGGGGGATCTTTCCCTCCTTGTTTAGCTTCCGAAGGGCTTCAATTTCACGAAGGGTGCGCTCGCGATCCTCCAGCGATCCGGGGAAGGGTCCCGGTCCGTTGAGGGAACGGCGTTTCTTTTCCTCATTGAGACTGGCAAAAAAAACCCCGCCGGCCAGGAGGGCTGTCAGAAGCGCCACAGCGCTCAACAACCACACCTGCCGGCGGGTCATGAAATCACCGATTCCCGAAGGAACCGTCTAACGACGGGTGTTGGATTCGATCTTGATCAACAGGCCAATGACCTCCGCGATCGTCCAGAAGAAAAGGAGGTAAAAGAAGCCCAAGATCAAGGCAAGAACCGACGTGACCCGAGGGGCGTCCGGCGTACCGCCACCAATGAGAATGATGACGAAGAAAACCAATCCCAACGCCGCGGAAATCAGCGCCAGGGCCTTAAACGCCAGGGGAATATACTTCAGGGGCTTGTTGTCCATTCGGTCGAAACCTCCTCGAGAATAAAAACGCAGGATGAATACGATACGCCGGTTTCCCGACGTGGCCTGTTAAATCTATAACAGACTCCCAACCCTGTCAAGGGGAAATTTAAACGGGCCAAAATCGACAATTTAATAAACACAATTTAACGCGTTTGGTTGATGTGTTGCATGTGTCATTGGGTATGAAGTTCGACCAAAACAACGGCACGGGCGCTCAAAACCGCATAAAACTCCCTGTTACAATCAAAACATCATTCAGTTTCATTTCATTTACCTGCATTTTCCGATTAGTTTACATCTACTTAAGGCCTTCTTAAGGCCCGGGCACTATATTAGAAGGGTCATGAAGCCATTTTCCTTAGGGGGAAAATCCATGCAAGACCAACTCTCGCAGTTTCGCCGCGCTTTGTTCGCGCCCATTCCGCACACGCCGCCCGTCGAAAAATTCCTTCCGCGCCTGGAAACGCTACGACGGGCGTTGGCGTTGGCGTTGGCCATCGTCATGTTCCATTCCCAGGTGCTCTGCGCCGGCACGACCAGCCTCCCCCTCTGGCCGTCCGCCCAAGGCGTCGTCGCCCGTCCCGGCTTCCTGACCCGTTTGATCGCCCGCCTCGGCGGCAAAGCGAAACAGACCCCCTATCTGTTCCGCGACAGCATGTCGAGCGATCGGCGTCGCCTTTTGCACCCCGAAGAGGAGTCCGGCGTCTCCCCGGACACCCTCAAGCGCTTGGAAGGCGCGCAAAACGGCCGGGCGGACATCGCCGGCCAAAATCAGTTGAACACCGGTTTTCGGGACCTGGAAAATGCCCGGCGGCCGGACTACGCCACGGGCGCCGGCGCTTTGGGGCAGATCAACGAACTGGAAAAAGCCCTGACCCCCGCGGATTTGGCCGCCAAATCGATCCAAGAAGTGATCGAGGCCATTCGGACCAAAATGAAAAACCTCTTTGGTCAAGGCGCGGAGTTCAAGTTCGACCTGAATAAGAACTTTGACGGCACCTATTCACGGAGCTACCTCATCAACGGCCGGGCCCACCGCATTCTGGACGCCAAGGCCCGCAACCCCCACGGATTGGCCATCGTCTCCAACACCACGGACATGACCTACAACCGATCGGGTCTGCTCATTTCAATGAACATCGAAAGCACCGACCCCAAGGGCATGCGCACCTACACCGAACGCAAAATGTCCTATCACGAAGGCGCGAAAGCGATGATTCAGAAGACCCAGAAGATGAAAACCCTCGACGAGGTGACCACCACCCACACCGGGGAGAAAAAAACCCTGTCGCGCTGGGACATGACGTACGACGGCAACAACAATCTGATCCGCTTCAACGAAAAAGCGGTGGACGAAAACGGCGTTCAAACCGACCGCTGGTGGTATGGCGCCAAATACGACGGACACAAAAATCTGATGTCCTATAAGGAACTGTCCCGCACCAAAGGCATCGACACCTACGTGGAATGGGCCGCCGATTCCTACACCACCAACCCGGAATGGACGGGCATCGACGATGGGACCACGGACGATTGGGGACGTCAGTCGCACTTTTTGACGGGTTACACCAAGAAAACCTTCAACGGCGACGGCACCGAACAGACCGACATCTACCGCAACATGACGTACAACAAGTATTCCAACATGACGCATTTCGACCGGACGGCCATCGATTTCCAGGGAAAACCTTCCCAAATCGTCTGGGACGGCGGCTACGACCAATACGACCGGGCCACCGATTACGACCAAGTGACCACGGACTCTTTCGGCCATCAGCAGCGCCTGGAATTCCGCAAAGCGGACTACACCATCGACGACAACATGATTTCCTATATCGAGAAAGTCACGGAAGACGGATTGACCCGGGAACGCCAATTCTCCAACGGGACCTACGATTCGAAACGCAACATGATCGGATACACGGAGAAAGTCATCGATTCCGCCGGCCGCGTATCGAACCGCGTCTGGAGTTCCGTGGGACCCGATTTCGGCTACCTCAAGGGCGATCTGCGCGGCTACCAGGAAACCACGACCCTCGAAAACCTCACGATCAACACGACCGTCACCGGCATCACCTACGACGCGCTGTGGCACCGGAACGGCGGGACCGAAGTAAAAGTCATTAAGGGGATCGAAACCGACGGTCGGCCGGCGGACGTCACCTTGACGACGGTGACCACCGCCAAGCCCGACGCCCTTGAGACCGGATTGGCCCCCAAAGACATCGAGTTGGGAATCATCATGAACAAAAAGCGCATCACCGACACGGCGTCCGTGCAAACCGTCGAAGGGCGCGATAACGCCACGGGGGAACTCCTCCGGCAATTGACCGTCACCACCACCCGGTCGGACTTGACCCCCCAGGGCGACTTCCTCGAAACCCGGCACACCAAGGGGGAGGCGGACGGCGACGTGCTGGACACCGAAACCAAAACCCATCGCACCGGAACGGTGCTGGACGGTTTCGGCCGGCCCGTGACCTTTAAGGAGGAGTCCATTCAGAACGGCCGCCCCTCCACGTGGACCGAGCGGACCGTGGACAAAATCGTCCACAACGTGGACAGCAACATGATCGCCAGCCACGAAGTGTCGCTGAACGCCCTGGGCGTCCACACCGACCTTTCCCGGACCGGGATGGTTTATGACCAACAGAACCGCCTGGAAAGCTATCACATGGAAACCGCCAGCGATGCCCAAGGCATTCACACGGGGTCCACGGTGGACCGCACCCACATCGGCTACAACGCCTTGGCGGACGTCACGGTTTATCACGAAGTGGTCGCCCACCTGGGCTCGTCGGTGATTGACACCCAGGATTGGCACGGCCAATACAACGTCCTGGGCCTCGTTTCCTCCTCCAATCAAACGATCCACAAATTGGGGGAAACCACGGTCAACGGCGTGGCCCAGCGGCTGGACGTCATCGAAAACACGAGCACCTACGGGATGAAATACACCCGGGACGGCGTCTCCCTCATTAAGTACACCGAAGAATCCGACAGCACGGCCACCGCCGGCCTGCTCCAGGTCACCACCTTCGACGGCGCGACTTACGACGAGTTCGGGCGCGTGGCGACCTTCAACCAAACCACCCGCCGGGTCTCCCAAACAGCCGTGTCCCGGGACGCCAAAGGGCACGCCGTCGTTGATTCCTCGGCCGCCTCCTTTGATAGCGTGACCACGACGGAACGGTCGGAGGCCACCTTTGACGCCCTGGGCGCCTTAACGGGCTATACGGAAAAATCCACCTTAACGGACGGCCAAGGCCGCCCGGCCGGGGGAAGCCTGTTGCACCGGGACCACCTGGTTTTCCACCCCATGGGTCAACTTCTTTCCTACCGAGGGGACGAATCCCGCCTGGAATCCCCCGAAGTGACGACCGCTTTGACCTGGGACGGCCGCTACGATTCCCTGGGCCGCTCCGCCGGGTTTACCGAAACGCGCACCGAACAGCTGTCCGGGGGCCTGCGGGGCCTGGTGACCGTCACCTCCCGGGACGACGTTTCCTACGACGATTTAGGCCACGTCCGCCACTACACGGAGTCCTCCACCCGATCCGACGCGCCCGAACTGACCAATCGCACGGATTGGTCCGCGGCGCTGTATGACGATCGCGGCAACGTGACCGACTCCGTTGAAACCGTCCAAACCTCGGGCCGCACCGCCGCCGGCGGGTACGACGTGACCAAAACGACCCGTCGCTCGGCCGTGGTGGTGGACGACCAGGGGTTGACGCGCACCTTCCGGGAAACCCAATGGGATTCCTCCCAACCGGACGCGACCACGACCACCGACCGGCAATCGACGGATTTCGACCTGGTGGGCCGGGAAATCGCCTCCGTGTCCCTTCGGCACGAACAGGGCCAAACCACGACGCCGGACATCAACGGCGTTTCCCAGACCATGGCCCTGGACAAATGGACCACCGTCGTCCAATCGGGACGGACCTTTAACGACGTCGGCCAACTGACGGCGTCCAAGGAATTGAGCTTCGACGGCGACACCATCGCCTTAAACGGCACGGAAACCGCCTGGAACGCTTTGACCAACGCCCAACGGGCCGGCCTGCAGTCCGGCGCCCTGGTGGCCGACGAAATGGTCACCCTGACCTCCCGGACGGGCATCGCCTACAACGGACGGGGCCTCGCCACCGATTACACCGACGCCACCCGGGAACTTTCGACGTCCTTGGACCACGTCCGATCCACCGAACACCGCGGGGTCGTCTACAACGCCCTGGCCCAGGCCACCGATTACACCGACACCCTTCGCGACAATCTGACCCCGGGCGTCACCGAAACGACACGCGTCCAATCGATCGAATACAACGGGTTTGGGCAAATGATCGCCAACCACGAAACGAAAACCCAGACGGGCGATTTGATCTCCGCCGTTGAAACCGACCGCCGCCTTTCGTACGACAACGCCAACCGACTCGCCACCGAACACACCGTTGGCGTCAACGCCCAGGGCGTGACGACCGATCGCCTCTACGCGGTAAAATCCTACAACGGATTCGGCCGGGTGTCGTCGGAGTCCATCGAAACCTTGCAATCGGCCGACGCCGGCACCGACGTTTTGACCGGCGCGCCGGTGTCCGGATTCAGCCTTTCCACGCTTTCGACCAAGACCGGCCTTTATTACGACGCCAAAGGCCGCCTGGTCGCCTCCCGGGAAACCAAGAAATCCAGCGACAAATCCAGCGTCACGGTTGTCACCGATTGGAAAGCCACGGACCTGAACGCCAACAATCAGGTGGTCGCTTCCGAGGAAGCCCGCGTCGAAACCAACCCCGCGGGTTCCCACCGCGTCGAAACAACCCGCTCGAACATCCGCTACAGCCTTCCCGGTCAGGCTCAATCCTATACCGACGCCATCCTCAACGACGCGGACAAAATCACCGAGGTTTTGAATTGGTCCGCGGACGGGTTCAACGGCGCGGGGTTGGCCACCGGCATTTTGGAAGTCCGCCGGCGGTTTGCGGCCGGCAGCACCGCGCCCTTTGACGTGACCTCCACCCAGAAAAAATCAAACCTGACCTACGACGCCTTCGGCAATTTGATTGGGTACCATCAGGACGCTTCGGCCACCGACAATCCCGCCCTCAAGCAGGCCACGGAATGGACCGGCACCTTTGACGCCTTTGGCCGCCTCTCGTCCTTTGTTGAACGGTCCCGCCAGTATGACGACGACGGGGCGTTGGACGTTCGCACCGTGACCGCCCGGGACGGCATTCAGTTTGACGATCAAAACCGAACCATCGGGTATGTCCAACGTTCCACCGACAAATTGGGCCACGTCAGCGTGACCTCCTGGGCCGGGGAAAACGACGACCGCGGCTTGTTGGCCGCCTTCGATGAGACCACGACGGACGATCGCGGGAACGTGACCCACAAGGTCCAAGAGGACATCACGTACGACGCCGCCGGCCGTAACGCCACCTTTCGCCAAACCGTCACCGATCCCCTGAACACCGTGACCGTGACCGAACGCCGAGGCACCGGCTACAACGACGCGGGGCTCATGGCCGAAGTCGTTGAAAACACGGTGGCCACCGACGCGGCGGGGGTGCGGACCGAGACGCTGTCCAACCAAAAACCGATTCTCTTCGACAGCACGGGTCACGTGACTCAACGGCACGAAGAGGCCTACACCTCCATTTTCGATGAAAACGGCGTCCTGGTCCGGGAATCGAACAAATCGACGGACATGACGGGAGGGCGCTACAACGCCCTGGGCCAGTCGATTCAATACCATCAATTGGCCATCACCACCAACCCGGACGGAACCTTCAATCTCAGCGTGTCCAACGACTTTTCGGAAGGACTCTACAACACGTTGGGCGATTTGACGTCTTTCCACCAATCCGACGGTCAGCAGGGGTTCAGCGTGGAAACCCTGACGCTCCCTTCCAATTGGGAGGATCTGGCTCTCAAACCCGAAGAGCGCCTCCTCTGGCTGACGAACCTCACCTTCGTGGTCGGGGCCGAAAAGGAAAAGAAAGGGATCGACGAATTGAATTTGATGGCCCCCGGTTCCGAGGGGGAAACCGTTCGATGGAACGAGCTGTCCTCCGCCGATCGCGTTCGCCTGCTGGCCAGCGGCCAGACCACCCTGAACGGCGAAGTTTTCCGGCTTGAGAACGCGACCGTGGTGTGGGATTTGAACACCACCAACACCTACGATCAATCCCGCATGACGTACAGCAATTACGGCGCGCTCGCGTCCTACCTTCGCTCCGGGACGGACAACGGCGTGGCGTATTCGCAAAATTGGCGGGCCCTGGGTTTTGACCGTTACGACCGCATCACGGGCTACACCGAAGACAACACCCGCGCCGGAACGGCCGACACGCATTTGACCCGGGACAACATTGTCTACGACCTCCGCTCCCTCATCGCCTCCTACCGGGACACGGCCCGCAGCGCCGCCACCCCGGACCTGGTGAGCGTGACGCAGGCCGAAATCAGTTACGACGCTTTAAAGCGTCAAACCGGTGTTTATCAGACCGTTTCCCAAACCGGCCGGGACAATCAAGGCCACCTCCTGGACGTGCTTCAAACCGTCGTGATGGACGCCTTCGCGTACGATCGGTTTGATCGGTCCACGGGTTACGACGAAGTCCGGTTCCAAGGGGAAACCCTTAATCTGGCGGGTCAATCCCGCGCCTGGAAATCCTTGTCCACCTCGGAAAAATCGGACCTTCGGTCCGGGGCCGTCAAAACCACCGACCAGCTGGTGTCCACCACGCGAATGTCGGGAATCGCTTACACCACCGAAGGCCAACAAAAAGGTTACGCGAGCGTCTCCCAAACCCGCGGGGTGTCCTCCACCCCCGCCTCCACCTTGCCGGGGGCTTCCAATCTCGTCGACGAAGCTTCCCACGCCGTGCGCGCCCGCACGGCCTACAACAACGTTGGGCTGGCGGCGGAATATTGGGAAGGGACATCGACCAACAAGGAAGGGGCCGTCCAATCCCTCACCCACGTGCACGACATTAATTACAACGCGCTGGGTCAGCAGGTGAAAACGATCTCGGATCTTCACAAGATCGGTCTCGATCTGGACCTCTTCCAGACGCTCCAACGCGATGGGATGGCCTACAACTCTTTCGGCCAAATCATCGGCTACGTGGACCACACGACCCAAAACGGGCTCAATGTGGTCACCACGGTTATGGACATCACCTACGACCGAGAGGGCCGCATTACCTCCTCCAAGAGTGTTACGAACAAACAGGGCGAGGAACTTCAAACCTTCTACACCGTGGGGGGAAACGACTTGACGCCGGTCCAATTGGCGGCCTTCCTCGAAGCCCACCCCGGCAAAACCGTGGCCGACTTGGTCACTTCCGGCGCGCTCAAATTTGAACGTCGAAAAGTGGCGGTGAACGAAACGGTGATTTCGGTCACGAGCGATTTGA
>Ga0268298_10005141_pt1 | contig 12400 bp, 13 predicted proteins | sample WWTPWeurt_MetaG_FD_194462 | JGI IMG/M metagenome (GOLD analysis project Ga0268298, IMG submission 194462) | Activated sludge microbial communities from WWTP in Nijmegen, Gelderland, Netherland - WWTP Weurt | ecosystem: Engineered > WWTP > Aerobic digester > Activated sludge | place...
AGGAAACTTTACCCGGTTGCCACCTTCACCGAGATCCGCGGCAACGTGGACACGCGCCTCAAGAAAATCGCGGCCGGGGCCGCGGACGCGACCATCCTGGCCCGCGCCGGCCTGAACCGCCTCGGCATCCCCAGTTGGCCGGGTGTCGCCTTCCGCCCGCTCGGCCTCGATGAAAGCGTGCCGGCCGTGGGGCAGGGCGCCATCGCCATCCAAAGCCGGTCCGGGGATGCGGCGCGCTTTGCCGCGGCCTTCGATGGCATCACTGCCCGCAGCGTCACGATCGAGCGGGCCCTGCAAGCGGCCCTCGGCGGTGGCTGCCAGATGGCCTTCGGCGCGCATGTCGCCGGCAATAAACTGCATTTCTTCCACGAAAAGACCGGCATCCGCACCCTGCCGCTGGCCGAGGCGGACTATGCCGCCCCGGCCGCCACGGCGGACCGCGTGCTCAAGCAACTCGGACTCCCATGACCAAAGCCCTGCTCACCGGCCGCCGCATCGCCCTCACTCGTCCCGCCGCCACGTCCGCCGACTGGCGCACCTGCCTTGAAGCGCTCGGCGCCGAGGTCGTCGAGCTGCCGCTCATCAAGGTCAGCAAGGACGTCAATCTCCACACGCTGGCCGAGGTGTTTCAGGAGCTGACCCAATACGAGTGGCTCGTCTTCACGAGCGTCAACGGCGTGAAGTATTTCTTCGAGGAGTTTCACCGGGTGTTCGACGACATCCGCGCTCTCGGCATGGTCCGCATCGCGGTCGTCGGCGAGGCCACGGCGGCCGCCGTCCGCGAGCAGCGCCTGCGGGTGGATCTGCAGCCAAAGAAGGCCACCGCCGAGGAGTTGGCGAAGGAGCTGACCAGCCGCGAATCGATGGACAGCGCCAAGGTGCTCGTCGTGACCGGCAATCAAAACCGCGAGGTTCTCATCGAGAAACTCAACGAGGCCCGCTCCATCGTGGACCAGCTGCCGGTTTACAAGACCGAGGAGACCGATCTGGCGGCCGACCCGCTGGCCGGTGATTTCCGCGCGAAGGGCGCGGACGCCATCCTGTTCGCGAGCCCGTCGGCGGCCCAGTCGTTCTTCGACCAGGCCGCGACGCTCAAGCTCTCCGCCAAGGCGAAGCGCCCGCTCGCCGGCAGCATCGGGCCGACGACGACCGCCACGATGAAGCAACTCGGCCTGCCGGTGGACTTCGAAGCCGCTGACGCGAATCTGGAGTCGCTGGTTCAATCCTTGGTTCAGAAGCTAGGTAACCGCTAATTTGCGCTAATCGGCGCTAATAATGCAGGCTTCACATTAGCGAGAATTAGCGAAGATTAGCGGTTCAAATGAAAGTCCCCTTCCTCGATCTCAAGCTCCAGCACCAGGCCATCCGCACGGAGGTGCTGGCGGCGCTCGCCGACACCTACGACAACACGCGCTTCTGCCTCGGGAAGGACGTGGAGGATTTCGAGAAAGCCTTCAGCGCCGCTTTTGGCCATGCGCGCACGCTCGGCATGAACAGCGGCACCTCGCCGCTGCACATCGCGTCCATCGCGGGCGGTTTTGGCCCGGGCGACGAGATCATCACCACGCCTTTCACCTTCGCGTCCAGCTGCTGGGGCATCAGCTATGTCGGCGCCAAGCCCGTGTTCGTGGACATCGATCCCGACACCTGGTGCATCAGCCCGGAGGCCATCGCCAAGGCCATCACGCCCAAGACCAAAGGCATCGTCGTCGTGCACATTTTCGGCCAGCCGGCGCGCATGGATGAGATCATGGCCATCGCGAAGCAGCACAAGCTGTTCGTCGTGGAGGACTGCGCGCAGGCCGTCGGCGCCACCTACAAGGGCGCGCCGGTCGGCAGCATCGGCGACTGCGGCACCTTCAGCTTTTACCCGACGAAGAACCTCGGCGGTTGCGGCGAGGGCGGGGCGTTCGTGTCGAAACACGCCGCGGTGATGGACAAGGCGCAGCTCCTGCGCGTCCACGGTTCGCCGAAGCGCTACGCGCACACGGAGGTCGGCTTCAATTTCCGCATGGACGGCTTCCAGGGCGCGGTGCTCAACATCAAGCTGAAGAAGCTCGCCGGCTGGACCGCCCGCCGCCGCGCCATCGCGGCCAAATACCGTGCCGGCATCAAACGCAGCGACGTGCAGCTGCCGGTCGTGCCGGCCTACGGCGAGAGCGTATGGCATCAGTTTACCCTCTTGCACCCGAAGCGCGACGACCTGCGCGTCCACTTGGAGAAGCAGGGTGTTGGCACCGAGATCATCTACCCGGGCCCGATGCACCGGCAGGCGTGCTATGCTTCGCTCGGCTATGCTGCGGGCAGCATCCCGGTCGCGGAGAAGACGAGCGCGACCTGCGTGAGCCTGCCGATTTTTCCCGAGTTGACCGACGAGCAGGTGGATCACGTGATCAAGGCGGTGAATGCGTTTTAACCACGAAATACACGAAACACACCAAAGTGATTTCCTTTCGTGTATTTAGTGTGTTTCGTGGTGGCCGATGATCAACGGCGTTAGATTGAAGGTCTGCGGCATCACGGCGCTCGTGGATGCCGATGCCGCCGACGCCGTGGGCGCGGACTGCCTGGGCTTCATCTTCCACGCCAAGTCGCCGCGCAATGTCGCCCCCGCGCAATACGCCGCGATGAAGGACCGCCTGCCCTCGCGCCAGAAGGTGGCGGTGTGCGTCGAGCCCGCCGCCGCCGACCTCGCCGCATTGGACAAGCTCGGATTCGATTATTTCCAGATCCACTTCGGCGCGGAGACGCCGGTGGCCTCGATTGCGCAGTGGAGCCAGTTCGCCGGGCGCAGCCGGCTGTGGCTCGCGCCCAAGCTGCCGCCGGGACAGGACGTGAAGCCCGAGTGGCTGCCGCTGGCCGACACCTTCCTGCTCGATACCTTCCATGCCGACAAATTTGGCGGCACGGGTGAGACAGGCGACTGGGCCAAGTTCAAGCGTCACCGCGAGGCGCACCCCGGCAAGACCTGGATCCTGTCCGGCGGCCTGAGCGCGGAAAACATCGCCGCCGCCGTCACGGCCACCGGCGCTAAGTTCGTGGACGTGAACAGCGGGGTGGAGCAGGCACCTGGCATCAAGAGCCCCGCCAAGCTCCAGGCCCTCGTGCTCGCGCTGCACAACGCGACGAAGGGCGGCAACCCGTCGTAAGGGTCCTGATCGGAATCAAATCCGCGCCACAAGCAGCGCCAGCGTCGGCACAAGGTTGTGCAGGGCGTGCAGGATCACGGTCATCCAGAAGGCCTGCAGCACGGATTTCCTTTCCCAGGCCAGGTAGCAGAGGGCGAAGATCACGAAGCTCCAGAAAACCTCGAGGCCCCACCACGGCGCGCGCAGCGAATGCAGCCCGGCGCAGACCAGCGCGGCGACCCACGGCACATAAGCCGGGCGTGGCATGACGCGCCGCAGAATCCAAATAACCACGGCCAGACCGAAAGTTTCAATGATCGGCGCGATGACGCACAGGGCCAGCAGCGCGCGGGGCAGGGAATCCGCAGGCAGGACAGGAGACGGGAGGCCGGTGAGCCGGGTTATGGCGAAGCCAACCGCGACGGTTATGGGCAAGTCGGCGAGCAACGCGCGTCCGAGGTAGCGGGCGCGCGGCTGGCTGGCGTCAGAAAGGCTTTGCCAGAAAGCGGTCAGGCCTGTGGGCATGGTCAGCGCCGCCGCCGGGCTTTCTTTGGCGCGCCTTTGGACAGCCACCAGACGCCGCCGATGCAGAGGAGCAGGCCGGCCCCGTAGCGCCAATGGTGCGTGAGGACGCGCGTTCTGCCGTCCACGCCGGTCTTGACGTAGGTGAGGCCGGTCTCGGTCCTGCCGGCGAGGGAGACCTCGCGTTCATAGCCGGAGTAGAAAAACCACAGGCCGGCGCCGAGGGCGGCGAGGGCCTGGAGAAGCTGAAGGAAGCGGGGCAAGCGGGAGCAATTGACCGGGAAATCCTGCAAGTGGAAAGCCCGGATTGCACTCCCGCCGCCGCGCGAGACTCCAGCCCGGCAAACCGGGTCAGCCGCGGCCGGCTTCCTCGTTGCTCACGGGCTTGAAGTCGGGGCGTCCGTAGCGCTGTGTGGGCGGTGTGCCTACGGGATTGTGGCGGAACTTGTCCACACCGCGGCACAGGTAGGTCTTGAAGTTGGGGTTCACCGCGAGGTCGTTCTTCACGTTGGTGCCGGAATAACGGATGGTGAGGCCGGCGCGGCGCCGGTCGGAGGGGTTGGCGAGCGAGCCGTGGATGGCGCGGTCGTCGTGCAGCGAGCATTCCCCGGCCTTGAGGCGGAACTGCACGGCGCTCTCGGCGCTGAAGTCGGAGCCATCCTCCAACTCGAGCGTGAGCACGGAATTGGTCTGCTCGGACTTGCGGTGCTTGATGATGCCGCCGGTGTGCGAGCCGGGGATGAGCTTCATGCCGCCGTTGACCTCGTCCACGTCGTCAAACGCCAGCCAGACGGTGACGGAGTTGTTGGGCGCCATCGGCCAGTAATAGGCGTCCTGGTGCCAGCCGACGGTGGACATGCTGCGCGGATCCTTGATGAAGAAATTGCTCGCCCAGCAGTAGAAGTCAGGCCCGAGCACGCCCTCCACGAGGTCGTGAATCCGGGGATTCATCACGATGTCGTAGAGGTAGGTGCTGGTCTCGTGCCACTCACGGATATCCTTGGTGGATTCGCCGGGCTTCAGGAGCGCGAGCAGGTTGGGCAGGCCAGCGTTGATGGCGGCCATCTCCTCCCGGGTGTAAATCGCCGGGAGGCCGAGCAGGTAGCCGTTGTCGTGGTAGAACTTCTTCTGGGCCTCGGAGAGGCGATGGGTGGTGGGGGCGGGCGTGGACATGGCGTGGAGGTTGGGGAGCGGGTGCCGAAGCCGGAATTGGCTGGCTGCCCGCAGTAACGAAAGCATAGCCGGGCCCGGGCCGGGCGGCGTTCACGGGATTACGTGGGATTGTATGGAAAATTACGCTCGGCATAATAACGCGCACGGCTAAACCAAGCCGCAACCCGCCATGCAAATCCTCCGCGATCCGCAGATACTCAGTGGCTTTGTCTATCAACATCCGGTGGATGACCTGCCGGAGCTGACGCATTGCGGCGAGGCGCTGTGCTGCTCGGGACACCACCTCAAGCCGCACGCTCACGCGGGTTTCGAGTTTCTCTACCTGTCGCGGGGGCAGGCGACCTGGCGTGCCGCCGGCCAGACCACGGCGCAGGCCATGGGCGACCTCTACATCGCCTATCCGGGGGAGAAGCACGGCACGGGTGCCGAGCGCAATCCCGAGAACCAGCATCTTTGGGTCGGGCTGGATCTCTCGCGGTTCGGCCGTGAGGGCCAGCACTTGGCGCGACGGTTGCTCGCGGCCCGGCTGCGGCTGGTGCCGGGTTGCGCCGAGGTCGAGCCGGTGTTGCGGGCCCTCACCCGCCAGGTCGTGACGCCCCGCGCGCGGCGCACCGAGGCGATCATCGCCTGCCTGCGGCTGTTCATCACGCTGTTGGAGCAGCGGCTCGACGAGCTGGCCGCCGCCGGGGAGGCACCGTCGCCCCATCTGCCCTATTCCCACGCGGTGCAAAAGGCGGTGGCCTACCTGCGCCAGCACCTGCACAGCCGGTTGCCGCTGTCCGATCTGGCGGCAGTCGCCACCGCGCGCAGCGTGCCGCATTTTTGCACCCAGTTCCGGCGCGAGGTGGGAATCACGCCGGCGGCCTACCACCTGCAACTGCGCCTGCTGGGGGCTCGCGAAGGGCTGCGCCAGCCGGCTGCCGACGTGACCACGCTGGCGTTGCAATACGGCTTCAGCTCCTCGCAACACTTCAGCACGCAGTTTCGCCGCGCCTTCGGGGTGACTCCGCGGGAGTGGCGGCGCGCGGTGCCGCGCAACTGATGCCAACATCCCTTAGCTTTGGACTGTCTTTGCGAGGAGCGGAGCGACGAAGCAATCCAGCTGTATCGCCACGGCCCGCTTTGCGGGCCTCGCGATGACAAAAGTCTAAAAGCTACGGGCATTTGGTATGAGAAGGCGCTGCGCGCGCAGGCCACGCCCACGAGGCTTGTGAGCCCCCCGGCCGGTTCAGAAGCCCGGCATGCCGCCGCGGCCGCGCATCTGTTCCATCTGGCGCATGAGCTTCTTCTGGTTCCCGCCCTTCATCATCTTCATGAGCTTCTGCATCTGCTCGAACTGCTTGATGAGCTGGTTGACCTCGAGAACCTTCACGCCGGCGCCGGCGGCGATGCGCATGCGGCGGCTGCCGTTGAGCAGTTGCGGCTTCCGGCGCTCCTGAACAGTCATCGACTGGATAATGGCTTCCGTGCGCTTCATCTGCCGATCCGCGTCGTCGGGCAGCTGCACGCCGCTCATGCCGGGCATCATGCCCATGATGGACTGCATCGAGCCCATCTTTTTCACCTGCTGCATCTGCGCGAGGAAGTCCTCCAGATTGAAGTCTGCCTTGCGCATCTTCTCCGCCATACGCTCGGCCTCCTTCTGGTCGATGGTCTCCTGCGCCTTTTCCACGAGCGACACGACGTCGCCCATGCCGAGAATGCGGGAGGCGAGGCGGTCCGGGTGGAACTGCTCAAAGTCCGCCGTCTTTTCGCCGGTGCCGACGAATTTGATGGGCACGCCGGTGACGGACTTGATGGACAGCGCCGCGCCGCCGCGGGCATCGCCGTCGAGCTTGGTCAGGATGAGTCCGGTGAGGCCGAGGGCGTCGTGGAAGGCCTTGGCGACGTTGACGGCCTCCTGGCCGAGCGCGCCGTCCGCGACGAGGATAATCTCGTCGGGTTGCACCGCGGCCTTGAGCCGCTTCACTTCCTCGATCAGGTCGCCGTCGATTTGCAGGCGACCGGCGGTGTCGAAAAGGATGACGTCGGCGTTGGCGGCGGCCTCCAGCGCGGCCCGGCCGATGGCCGGCACGTCTTTCGAAGCGCGGTCAGCGAAGAAGCCCAGCTCCTCCTGCTTGGCGAGGATCTCGAGCTGGTCGATGGCGGCGGGGCGGTAGATGTCGCATGCGGCGACGAAGGGCCGGCTGCCCTTCTTTTTGAGGAGCTTGCCAAGCTTGGCGGTGGAGGTGGTTTTGCCGGAGCCGTGGAGGCCGACCATGAGCACCTTGAGCGGACGCGTGGGGTTGAGCTCGGTCGTGCCCTCGCCGAGGAGCTTCACAAGTTCGTCGTGGATGATCTTCACGACCTGCTGGCCCGGCGTGACCGACTTCAGGACGTTCTGGCCGACGACCTCGGCCTGCACGCGATCGATGAACTCGCGGGCGACCTTGAAGTGCACGTCGGCGGCCAGCAGGGCGGCGCGGACCTCCTTGAGGGCCTCCGCCATGTTGGCTTCGGACAGTTGGCCGACGCCGCGCAAGTTGCGCAGGGCGCCCGTCAGTTTATCGGTCAGGCTTTCGAACATGGAGCGCGAACTGAAACCACTACTGGGCACGAATAAACACAAATCTTCCGGCACCGCGCGGGGACTTGAGCCCGGAATCTTCTTGCTGGCCAGTCGGGCTTGTCCCTTAGACCTTACCGTTATGTCCCGAACCGTCGCCATCGTAGGCCGCCCCAATGTGGGCAAAAGCCGCCTGTTCAACCGGCTGGCCAAGAAGCGCATCTCCATCGTCCACGACATGCCCGGGGTCACCCGGGACGTGGTGACGACCGAGGTGAAGGAGGGTGGCTACACCTTGCTCGACACCGGCGGGCTCGGACTGACGGGCACCGACACGCCGGCCCGCATCACGAAGGCCTCGGAGGAACAGGTGGAATTCGCCATCGCAGCGGCCGCCGTCATCCTTTTCACCATCGATGCCCGCGAGGGGGTCACGGCGCTTGACGAGCGCATCGCCCAGAAACTCCGCCGGAGCAAGAAGCAGGTCCTGCTGGTCGCCAACAAGGCCGACAGCGGCAAGGAAAAGGTCAGCGACATCTCCGATTTTCACCGCCTGGGATTCGGCGAGCCGTTCTACATTTCCGCCGAGCACGGCGTCGGAGAGGCCGAGCTGCGCATCGCCATTCTCGCCCGGCTCGGTCCCGTGCCCGAGGAAACCGACCTCGACAAGGAACGCCTCGGCATCGTCTTTGTCGGCCGTCCCAACGTGGGCAAATCCTCCCTCAGCAACCGCCTGCTCAACAGCGACCGGCTCATCGTCAGCGACCTTCCCGGCACGACGCGCGACGCCGTGGAGCTCGACTTCGAATACAAGAGCCGCGAGGGCAAGTCCTGGCCGTTCCGCCTGATTGACACCGCCGGCATCCGTCCGGCCACGAAGCTCGCGTCCTCCGTCGAGTATTTCTCCCGCCTGCGCTCCCTTGAGGCCATCCACCACGCGCACGTCGTGTTCATGGTGGTCGACGCCATGGAGGGCATCACGCAGCAGGACCAGGCCATCGCCGGCGAGATCATCAAGGCCGCCAAGCCCATCGTCATCGTCGTCAACAAGTGGGACCTCGTGCACGAACTGTTCCAGAAGCGCCTGGTCGAGAAGTTCAATACCGAGCGCGAATACCGCGAGGACTACGAGAAGAGCCTGTTCCAGAAACTCTTCTTCACGCCCGGCGCGCCGGTGATGTTCGTGTCGGCCCTGACCGGCCACGAGATCACCCGCATGCTCAAGGCCGCCCGCGCCCTCAACAAGCGCCTCGATACGAAGATCCCGACCGCCAAGCTCAACGCCGCCATCATCCGCCTCGCCGAGCGCACGCCGCCGCACTCGACCTACGGCGTCCGCTTCCGGATCTACTACGCCACGCAGACCGGCACGCGGCCGTTTCGCATCAAGATTTTCTGCAACCAGGAGCGCAGCCTCACCGAGTCCTACCGCCGCTACCTCGAGGCCGGCCTCGTCAAGGAGTTCGACCTCGACGGCTGTCCCATCCACTTCGACCTCGTCGGCAAGAAGAAGCAGTCGGTGGCCGACCGCCTCGCCGCCAAGGGCCAGCGCCAGAACCAGGCCACGGCCGGGGCGGATGAGGACTTTGATTCAGGCTTGATGGATGATTGAGCCATGCTGCGGATCGTATTCATGGGCTCGGATGCGATCGCGCGGCCCGCGCTGGACTGGCTGGCGGGTGAGGGAAGCCAGGTGGCGCAGGTCGCCGCCGTTTTCACGCAGCCGGACCGCGCCACCGGCCGCGGGCAGAAAGTCCAGCCCAACGCCATCAAGCTCTGGGCGCAGACGCGCAACGTGCCTGTGTTCCAGCCCGAGAAAATCGACGGAACCGAGCGGCAGCAACTCGCGGAGCTGAAACCTGACCTCACGCTGGTCATGGCCTACGGGCATATCCTGAAGCAGGACGTGATCGACACCCCGCGCCTCGGCACGCTGAACCTGCACACCTCCATATTGCCGAAATACCGGGGCGCCTCGCCGATCCAGACCGCCACCGCGAGCGGCGACCGCGAAACCGGCGTCACGCTCATGCGCATCGTGCCCGCGCTGGACGCTGGCCCGGTTGCCGACGTGGAGCGCGTGGCCATCGGCGCGCTCGACACCGCCGCCGAGGTTGAGGCTAAACTCGCGGCAGCCTGTGCGCCCCTGCTGGCGCGCGCGCTGCCGAGGATCGCCGCCGGGACGCAGGACTTCACCGAACAGGATGAGGCTCGCGCCACGTTCTGCCGGAAACTTGCCAAAGCCGACGGCGTGCTCGATTTCAGCCAACCCGCCGCTGCGCTCGCGGCCCGCATCAACGGCCTGATGCCATGGCCCGGCTGCACCGTGGCCATCAACGGCGAGCCCGTGAAGCTCGGGCTCGCGGACGTTGGTAGTCTATTAGATGACAAACCGGCCGGGCCGGGCGTCGTGGTCGGCGCGGATGCCGAGGGCCTGCTGGTCGGCACGGGGCGGGGGATATTGCGGTTGCGCAAGCTCCAGCGGGCGGGCGGCAGGATGCTGCCGGCACCGGAATTTCTGCGCGGCTGGGCGGTGGCGGCGGGCACGCGCCTGCCGTCGCAACCGATGCCTCCGCTCGTGGCGGCGACACCGTTCCCGCGCGGCAAGGTCTGAGGTTGTTTTTATCCGGCGGATTTCCCACGCTTCACTTCATGCCCAGCCATCTCCTGCGATTTGGAACCCTCCTGGCCACCTTCGTCGCCTGCGCTCACGCCCAGGTGGACACCACCCGGATCGAAGTGGCCAATCTGCGGCAGGACGTGGCGCTCCTGACCCAGCGCGTGGGCGAGCTCACCATGGCCGTCGAGCAGCTGACCCGCGATAACAACGCTCTCCAGGCCAAGGCTGGCCAGAGTTACGTGACGATCGAGCAGCTCAACAAGGCGGTGGCCGACATGAACCGCACCGTGCAGTCGGCGTCGGCTGACACCAAGAACGACGTGCTGCGGCAGGTCGCCGGCCAGATTGAGCGCCTCGGCCGCCAGACCAACGCCGCGCTCGACGCGCTGGCGAAGAACCAGGCCACGCGTCCAGTGGTGCAGACGACCTTCAGCGACGACTTTCCCAAGGAGGGCATCAACTACACCGTGGTGAGCGGCGACACGCTGTCCGGCATCGCCAAAAAAACCGGCGGCAAGATGGCCGACATCCGCAACGCCAACAAAATCACCGACGACACCCGCATCCGCGTCGGGCAGACTCTCTTCATCCCCCAGGGCAAATAATCATGGCTATCCCGAAATCACGTCTGGGCCGCGGTCTTGGTGCGCTCATCACGAGCGGCAACGCCGCGCCGAAATCCGCGACCCCCGCGCCGGTCGCCCCGGCAACGGCTCCGGCCGGCGAGGGCCTGACCGGCTACCGCGAGATTGCCGTTCATCAGGTCGAGCCCAATCCCTACCAGCCCCGCAAGGAATTCTCCGACGAGGCGCTCGGCGAACTCGTCGAGAGCATCCGCGCCGAGGGCCTGCTGCAGCCGATTGTGGTGCGGGCGGCGGGCGACAAGTTCCAGCTCATTGCCGGCGAACGCCGCTGGCGCGCCTTCCAGCAGCTCAAGCTCAAGACCATCCCGGCCCGCGTGATGACCTCGAGCGACGCCTCCTCCGCCTCGCTGGCCATGATCGAGAACCTGCAGCGCGCGGACCTGAACCCGCTGGAGGAAGCCCACGGCTACGCCAGCCTCATCCGCGATTTCGACCTCACGCAGGACGCGGCCGCGCAGCGCGTCGGCAAGGGCCGCGCGACCGTCGCCAATTCGCTCCGGTTGCTCAACCTCGACGCCGAGTTGCAGGGCTACGTCGGCAAGGGCCTGCTCAGCGTCGGCCACGCCAAGGTGCTGCTCGGGATCGAGAATGCCGCCGAGCGCATCGTGCTTGCGCGGCGCGCCCTCGAGCAAGGGCTCAGTGTCCGGGCCCTGGAGGAGTTGACCCGGCACAAGGCGGGCAGAGGGGCCGGCAAGCAGCGGCGGATGCCCGGCGCGACGGCGGCGGCGCTGACCGACATCGAGAAGCGCCTGACCTCGCATCTCGGGGCGCGGACCACGCTCAAGCACTCGCCCAAGCGCGGCCGCATCATCATTGAGTATCAGGGCAACGAGGACCTCTCCCGCGTGCTCGAGAAGATGGGTGTGACGTTGTAAAGCGGGGGCAGTGCTCCCGCCCTGCCATCACTTCTTCGCGTCCAGGTCCGCGACGAGCCCGGTTTTCGCCACGATTCGGTAGAGATCGCGCAAAGCGCTGTCGGCGGCGTCCTCGAGCGCATCAGCCGTTTCCATCTGCCGGTGGATGCTCCAGCGGTTGCCGTGGGGCCAGAAGAGCGCGGTGCCGGTCACCAAACCTAAGTTCTTCTCGCCGGCGGGAGCCTTGAGATCGGCTGACATCATGCACTGGGCGTTGCCGGTGCGGTCGAGACGCCATTCGGTCAGGCTGAGCTGCAACGTGGGCGTGGCCTTGTTGCCCGCTTCGCCCGCGCCAAGCTGGACGATCTCACCCTTGTAACCGCGACGGCTGAAAACCTCCTTCAACCGGTAGAACAGTGCCTCCGCCACATCGTCATCCAGGAAAGGCCGCCAGCTCGGCGGCACATCCACGACGACCTGGAGGTCAGCCGGTTTCGGCGCGGGCCTCTTGGCGTCGGCGGCCGATGTGAGGGGGGCGAGGGTGGCAAAGGCCGCGAGGAGGGCGGGAACACGCAGGAACGCGAGGGAGGTTTTCATGGAGGGGAGGGGGATTGCGTCTGGACATGTTGACGGTAGCCAGGGTTCCCAAATGCGCAAATCCCGGGTTACACGGAACCTGCACCTCCCGCCCCGTGGCGCGTGGGGCGCAGGGGCGGCTCCAGAACTTTGGTTGACAAAGCCCAGCCAAGCACGCTTCTTCTGCACCCTTTATGAGTCTCGTTATCGGCATCCTCACTTTCGTCCTGATCATCACGTCCCTGTTTCTGGTGCTGGTCGTCCTCATGCAGCGGGCCAAGACCGACGGCGGCATCGGCGGGGCCATGGGCGGCGGCAGCATGGAGTCCACCTTCGGC
>Ga0268298_10005143_pt1 | contig 12399 bp, 8 predicted proteins | sample WWTPWeurt_MetaG_FD_194462 | JGI IMG/M metagenome (GOLD analysis project Ga0268298, IMG submission 194462) | Activated sludge microbial communities from WWTP in Nijmegen, Gelderland, Netherland - WWTP Weurt | ecosystem: Engineered > WWTP > Aerobic digester > Activated sludge | place: Netherlands...
GTTCGTGGCCCCCTTGTGCATCACCACCGAGGCTCATCTCTGCGCCGGCGATTGGTGCTTGTCGTACTGTCTCACCGCCTGCGTCGCCGGAGGCTTGGTCTCGGGGCTCCTCTTCGCCGGTCGGCTCCGCCGCATCGCGCCGGGGCCGATGGCCGGGCTGTTTGGCTCAGGCCTACTACTCTTGGTCGGGATGCTCGGCTGCATCGCCGCGGGAGTGCCGGGCGTGATCGGCTTGATCGTCGGGGGCGCGGTCGGCGGCGTACCTCGCCTCTTCCTCAGCCCGTCTGCTGGGCCTTCATGACCAGCTCGACATAGGTGTCTTCCAGGCGGCGCAGTCGGCGCTTGGAGGGCCGGTAGATCTTCTTGGGCAGATCGAGATCACCGGCGTCGACGTCGAGCCGCTTCTCCAGCTTGTGCAGGCTACGGTCTTTGGTGGTCACGGTCAGCCCCGCGAGCGCCTCGTGCTCCGGATCGGCGGGATCGAGCTGGGCACGGAACAGGGCATAGCGCGCGACCAGGCGATCGGTCTCGCTGGGGGCCTTGTCTTGATCGTAGGTCCGGCCGGTCTCGGCGTAGGCGCGCTCCAGCACCCGCGCGATCGGGAACTCGATGAAGTCGGGGGACTGGCCGATCACCTTGAGCCACACCGGTGGATCGCCGCCGTGCAGGTTGAGCTTCCAGTCGAGATCGTCCTTCACCATCTCGATCTTCCCGGTGAGCACGGAGGCCAGGTAGCGATACGGGTTGTTCTCGAGCTGACCGAAGTAGGTCGGCGCGGCGGCCTGCGTGCTGCCCTGCCGATCGACCAAGTACGCCCAGCGATGCCCGTGCGAGAGCGCCGCAAGCTTCCCCCATAGCTGAGACTCCGGAACATCACGGAGGTCACCCACGACGCGGATCGGAACGTTCGGCACGCCCTCTTTGCCGCCAAAAAGCTGGTTCACGAAGGCGATCTCACCCCCGACCTTGGAGCCAGGCGCGGCGTGCGGGACGCCCGCGCCCACGATCTTGTTCACCACGTGCTGCGTGGCCTTGAGCGCCGCGATGTGGTGATGGCCATCGGTCAGGATCAAGGAGCGCGCCCCCGGGCCGATCACCGCCGTGAGCGCCTCGGGATAGTCGAGCAGGTCGGTCTTCGATTTCTTGGGGTGGGCTTGGTAGTCCTCGCGCCGTTCGTCCACACGGGTCACGAAGTCCTCCATCTTCTCTCGCACGTTGCGAAAGGAGATCTGCACCTGGCCGGGGTGGATCAGGTTCAGCGGAAGCTCGACCGTCTTGCCGACCACGAGCTTTGACAGCCGCGCGGCGATCGCCGCTGGCGCCGGCATCGGGTGGGCGGCCTCAATCGCCTTCACCGCCGAAGCCACGTCGGCGTCGCTCAGCTTGCGGATCTTGCTGTTCAGCGGTCCGGGCCCGAGCGCGCTCAGGATCTTGTGCGTCAGCGGGTCGGTTCCGGGCGCGGTCGCTCCCTTCAACACGTCAGGGCCCGTTATCGGCGGGGTGAACCCGCCTGCGGGCGCGATCGCTGCGCTCAACGCCTTTGCGAGCTTGGGATCGGGCAAGGCCGGAGCCACCTCGATCGCCAGCTGCGCGGCGCCCGGGGCCTTCGCCTTGGCGCTTCGGCGGGGACGCTTGCCACTCGTCGGCGCTTCCTTCGGGGTCTCCCCGGTGTCTTCGGCCTTCGGAGCCGCCGGTCTCCGCCCAATTCGCTCGGTCATTCGGACCTTTTCACCCGCACCAGCCTCGGGGTCAACCCAGCGAATTGACTCACCGCGTCAGTGATCCCGAAGCTTCGAAACATGCTATAAGCTCCTACTCGCATGACCAAGGTCCCAAGCACAGCCGCCAAGCTGAGCCATGCGCCCCATGCGGCGACCAAGGCTGCCGCCAAGACCAAGAAGCCGAACGTCCACGCCGTCTCCGGGGATGCCTACGGCTTCAAGATCGGCTCGGTCCGCACCACCCGCGGGTTCCCCGCCGAGATCGGCGACCTCCCCGGCGACGGCATCCAAGGGACCTTTCCCATCGACAAGCTGTCCTCGATCAAGACCCCGGGCCGCCACGGCATGGGCTTTCGCCTCGACGGCGGGGCGGTCCGCTTTCTGTGGGTGAGCGCGCGCCGCATCGAGGAGTCGAGCAGCAAGAAGAAGGGCTACGAGATCTTCTTTTGGGCGCAGGGGAAGATGGTCTCCACGCTGTCGGACCGGATGAAGCAAGCCGGCGCCAAGGAGTCGACCTTCCACTTCTCCAAGGCCGAGCCCAACGGCAAGGACGCGCTGGTCCATAAGCCCACGCAGTGGAGCTCCGACTCAAACACCGCGCTGACGCTCAAGAAGGCCGGGCAGTGGTCGGTGGACATGAACCCCGGCGAGCCCGAGGCCCTGCGCGGCGCGACGCGGATCCGAGTCTACGGCACGGACGCCGAGGCCAAGAAGGCCCTGGAAGAGGTGCAAAACAAGCTCGGCCTGCACAACGTCTTCGCGCCGAGCACCCCCGCGGCGATGGAGCGCTTCAAGCTGATGCGGCTCCTGTGGGCCACCGACGTCGAAGCGGCGCGCAAGATGACGATGCGGCCCTTCTCTGAGGTCACCTCCGACGAGCTCGATCAAGCGGTGAAGAACCTCGAGGGCGACACGGCGGGTAAGGCGATCAAGGCGGCCCACGCGGCCAAGCTCACCGGCGCCGAGGTGAAGAAGCGCGTGCGGCTGGCGGCGCTGCTCCTCGCCAAAGATCCGCACGGCTTCGTCAGCTGGTGCCGCTCGCTCTACTCCGACAACGGCATTTTGCCCCAGAAAGACAGCTGGGATTCGCTGACCCCTCGCCTGGAGACGGCCAAGGTCGGACCGAGCAGCGCCGCGTACGAGATGGCGCTGGCCGGCGGCCCGCTGACCAAGGAGGAGGCCTTGCCGGTGCTGCTCTTTGGGGTGGTGGCCAAGGAAGACGAGGCGATGGCCAAGGCGCTCCTCTCCCGCGACACCGGCGAGATCCCCGTCGAGGACGTGAAGGCCGCGCTCAAGAAGGCCGGCGTCACGCCTGATGGCGCGCGAGTGAAGCAGCTGCGCTTTGAGGAGGTCTATCCCGGCTACTTCACGGTGATCGACCCCGAGCTGGCCAAGGAGTGCCACAAGGCCGGGGCGCGCTACCTCTACTCCACCTACGACGACAGCGAGCGCGTGATCTCCATGCTCAAGGGCGGGCAGAAGTCCTCGCTGGCGCGCTTCAGCGAGGGGCTGATCATCGAGGGCAAGTCAACGTCCTCGGACTTCGGCACCGGCGGGGCCCAAGCGGTGTTCACGCGCCTGGTCACCGCCAGCGCGATCACCAAGGCCAAGCAGAAGAACCACAGCAACTACGAGACGACCTTCAACGACTGGGGTGGATCGCGGCCCTTCAAGGTGATCCTCAACTCCAGCATCCTGGGCCGCACCGATTGGTGGGGCGCCAACAGTGACACCTTCGGGAACTCCAAAGATCTGTCCAAGGACAACTTCGGAGAGGCGATCGTCAAAGACATCAACAAGGACTACTCCAGCAGCAACGAGCTGATGTTCCCCATCGGAAATGATCCGGCCTACGCGGACTACGTCGTCTGCGGCACCGATGACGAGAAGGCGGAGCTCGTCGCGGCCATGAAAAAGGCCGGCTTCAAGGAGTACAACGGCAAGAAGCTCGATGCCTTCGTGCGCGTCGAGGACAAGTTCTTCGACTACTGAGTCTCGGCGACCGGGCAGGACCGAGCGAGAGCAGCGCCTCGGCGAAGACGACCGCCGCCCCGTAGTGCCTGCCTACTTGGCGCAGACCTCTTTGCGGTCTGGCTCGAGCCAGCGCACGGCGCGATCTGGGAGCGTCGTCTGGTCGCCGTCTCCCACGAAGAGGTTGCCGCGGATGTTGAGCAACCAAAGCACCCCGCTCGTCGCGATCTTCCGGGGTTGGCAATAGTCGGTGCGCTCGGACCACTCCCCGAGCAATCCGCGAGAGAGCCCGGCAAAGATATGTCCCTGGAGCACGGTCAGCGTCTTGGGATCCTCCCAGGGGGCCTGAACGCGCCCGGCCCCTTCGCTGAGCGCGTCGATAGCGGCGGTCCCTCCTCGGCTGACGTAGAGGTTGAAAGTGTCCACGCCGAAGTAGACGTCGCCGCCATAGATGATCGCGGAGTCTGCGTTGCCGCGGCAGGAGGAGACGACGCAGGTCAAGCCCTGCGCGAGCTTGCTCCGCACGCTGAGTTGGTTGCCTTGGAGGATCGCGATCTGATCTCCGCCTGCTCCAAAATAGGCCCCGCCCGGGACCGCCAAGGCGAATCCGTATGGCGTTCCCATGTCCCCCTCCCTGAGCGCCACCGACCCGATCGACCGCCGAGCCGAGCCGGTCAGGCGCGCGATCGCACCGGTCGAGCTGAGGGTCAACAGCTCGGGTGGCGTTGCACCGCGCGCGAGCGCTAGGCGTATCACGAGCGCTCCGGTGGGCAGCGTCGTCGTGCGCGTGAACGGGCAAGGCCGCTCTCGGTCGAGCGCCTCAAGATCGATCCACCCCAGAGTGCTGTCGGCGCGGGCGACCCATAGCTCGCGACGACCGGGCTCGTAGGCCGCGCAGGACGGCAGCGCTCCGGTGGGCTGGCAGAGGCGCTCCACCTCGCCCTTGTCGCCGACCCGAAACAGCGATCCGTCCTTCAGCCCGAGGAGCGCGGACGTCGCGATGGACGGATCCTGAGGGTCGAGGGCCTCGGCCAGCAGATAGCTCGTCTCCGCCGACGAAGGGAGGTTGGCGTTGGTCTCGGTGAAGGTGATGCACCCCTCGAGGCAGCGCTCATGGCGATCGGGGACGAGCGCGTCGAGCACCGCCGGGTCTGGGGTGCTCGCCTCAGTCCAAACCGGATCTTGGACGGGATCCCACTCCAGCACGAGGTGGTAGGCCGGTCGGGTCAACTCACAGCGGCGCTCACAAGCGATCGCGGGCTCGATGGGGCCCGCGGTGAGCCCGAGGCTCGGGAGCTCGCTGTTGTAGCCGAGAGCGTAAAACCGCGTACGCGCCGTGTTCGAGAGGAACTTCGCGGCGATCTGCGGGTCATCGAAGGCGGTGAGCTGGAGCCGCTCATCCTGGCCGACCGCCAGCACCCAGCTGAGCGCTGGCCCCGGCGGGGGGGCCACGAAGTCGACACCTCGGTCCCAGCAAGATGTCAGGTGGCCCACGAGGAGGGCGAGCAACCAGGATCGCCAGGGCCGCAAGCGACTCGAGCATATCTCACTCGTCGTTCGGCGCGCAGCGGATCCCGTTGCCGTCGTCGGTTCACGCGGACTGCACTCGCGCCTCGTCCGTGACCACGGCTGTCAGGCCAACCTCCGACCGCCTGAGCGTTCCTGGAAAGCTCATCGGGCGGCGCCCCCACTGTCTCGGGTCAGTGAAGCATCCTCCCGAAATGACTTGGCTCTTCGGCGATCGACCTCCGCGGCTTCGCCCCGGAATACAACGGAAAAGCACTCGACGAGATGCGCAAGGTGGAGGACAACTCGAGCGAGGAGCGCATGAGCAACGACCCAAAGAAAGGCGGCTCCGGCTCAGGCTCGGGCTCCGAGCCACCCAAGCCAGCCGCGCCGAAGCCTCCCTCAGCGCAGCCCAAACCGGCGGCCACAGCTCCACCAGCGCGGCCCTCGGCGCCCCCGGCTCGCCCGTCCGTTCCTCCGGCGCGGCCGTCGGCGCCTCCCGCGGCGGCGAAGCCTGCGATGCCCGGCGTTCGCCCTCCGGCCGTGGGCGCCAAGCCGCCGACCCCGGCCGTTCGACCTTCGGTGCCGGCGGGCGCCAAACCTCCCGCACCGGTGGGCGCCAAGCCCAGCGCGCCCGGCCAAAAGCCGACGGATCCGCGGGTGCCCGTGCGACCTTCGCAGCCCAGCGGGGCCAAGCCGGGGATGCGCCCCACCGACTCCAAGGTCGCGGCGGTGCGCGCGGCCCCATCCGGCGGCGGCGGTACTGCCACTGCGACCGCGGTGCGTCCTGATGCCAAGACCGCCCCGCCGAGCCCGCTCGATCCCAAGCAGATCTACTACGTCGAGAGCGACGTCGACCCGACCGCGCTGATCGCCCGGCACGTCGGCGTCGACGACGGCTGGCTGCACTGGGACGACACCAACCGCGATCGGCTGCGGCACGCGCTGTCGGTCGAGGTCCTGGAAGACGGCGTAGCCGTGATGACTGAGAACAACGTCCGTTACGTCTTCCGGCCGCTCACCCTGGAGCTCTACGACACGCACGTGAAGGCCAAGGTCGAGCTCTCACCGAGCTTCCCCACCACCGAAGATCTCGTCGAATTCTATCGAAAGACTGTCTTTTGACATGAGCAACCTCGCCCCCAGCAAACCGCTCCCCAACCTCACGCTCACCCAGCACATCATGCGCAAGCAGAGCCTGCACCCCGACGCACGGGGTCAGCTCTCGGCCTTGATCACCCAGATCGGCGTAGCCGGTAAGCTCATCGCGGCCCAAGTTCGGCGCGCGGGGCTCATCGAAGTCTGGGGCGCGACCGGCGAGACCAACGTCCAGGGAGAGACGGTGCAGATCCTCGATCGCATCGCGCAGGACATCTTGGTCGACGTGCTTCGCCGCTCCGGCTGCGTGGCGGCGATGGCCTCCGAGGAAGAGCACGAGATCATCGAGGTCCCCTCGGCGCAGTCCGGTGACTATGTGGTGCTCTTCGATCCCCTCGATGGCTCGACGAACATCGACGCCAACGTCTCCATCGGCACCATCTTCTCGGTCTATCGCCGCACCAAGAGCGACGAGGTCTTGCGCCGCGACGTGCTGCGCCCCGGCCGAGAGCAGATCGTCGCTGGCTACGTGCTCTACGGCTCCTCGACGATGTTCGTGCTCAGCGATGGGCTCACCGTCGACGCCTTCACCCTCGACCCAGGGTCGGGCGAGTACTTCCTCTCGCGCGAGAACATCAAGACCCCGCAGAAGACCAAGGTGCTCTCCATCAACGAGTGCAACGAGCCCTACTGGGGGCCCTGGGTGCGGCCGTATATCGACGAGGTCAAGAAGCGTAACGATCTCGAAAAGCGGCGCGTCTCCTCCCGGCACATCGGCTCGCTCGTCGGCGACTTCCACCGCAACCTGATCTACGGCGGGATCTTCCTATATCCGACCGACGCGCGGACCGGTAAAGGCAAGCTCCGCGTGCTCTACGAGTGCAATCCGCTGGCGTTCATGGCCGAGACTGCAGGATGTCTTGCAGTTACGGATGACATGACCCGCGTCCTAGACCTCGAGCCTTCGGGCCTGCACGACCGTTGTGGTTTCATCGTAGGGCCGAAACCCGAGGTCGAGTTGGCGCTCTCCTTCATGAAGAAGAGCCGATAGGGCGAGCGCTACGGTTCACGTTGCGGGCGGCGGCCTAGCGTGCCAGGTTCCGCCGCCATGGCCTCCACCTTCGTCTTCAAGGACTATCGCGGCCTCGTTCAGCTTCGCTTGGGGTCGGCTGACGATCTCGAGCACGTGCATGATCTCGAGCCGGCGCGCTGGTCCTCCACCAGCGTCCCGATTGATCAGCTCCTCTGCGACCCAGGCTTCACCGCCAACATCGACGCCGACCAGAACGGCCGCGTGCGGGTGCGGGAGGTACAGGCGGCGCATGACTGGGTGAAGGCCCGCCTCAAGAATCGCCAGCGCTTGGTGGAGCGGACCGACACGATCCACCTCGCCGATCTCGATACCGCCAACCCCGACGCCACCCGGCTGAAGGCCCTGGCCGAGCAGCGCATCAAGGGTTCGGGCTCCATCACCTTGGCTCAGATCCGGGAGTTCCGCGCCTCCTACGCCAAGAAGTTCCCCAACGGCGACGGCGTCGTCACGCCCGCGCAGATCACCGACTCGACGCTCTCGGCCTTCGCCGCCACCATCCTCAAGGTCCACTCGACCCTCGATCTGTCGGGAGATCTGGGCGTCGACGAGGCCCAGCTCGACGCGTTCTTGGATCATGCCCGGAAGCTGTCAGCCTGGGAGGCCGAGGGCGCGTCCTCTGAGGCGGCCAAGTCGATTCGGCCCCTGGGAGAAGACACCGCGCCCGCCTCTGATCTGGTCGAGGCCTTGGCGCCCAAGCTCGATCAGTTCTTCGCGCAGTGCGACTTCCTCGGGCAGGAGAAGGCCGCCGCTGAGCGCCTCACCGAGACCGCTGAGACCTTGAAGAGCATCGACGCCAAGGATCCGGCCGCCATCCGCGCCTACCTCAAGGAGGCCTCGCTCGGCCGCCTCAACCAGGAAGGCGTGCTCGATCTGAACGGCTGGCTGAACCCCATCTTCGCCGACGACGTGAAGAAGTTGGCCGCCGAGGTCCTGCCGAAGGTGCTGGGGCTCCCCGCGCCGCCCACCAAGCTCGGCCGCGGGGAGTGGTCGCGGGTCCGTGCGGCCTTCGAGGCCTACCGGGCTTGGCGCCAGAAGAAGCCGGCCGATCTGCCCGACGGGCTCAGCGGTGAGGCCTTGAACGCGATGATCGCGGGCCCACTGCCGGAACAGGTCCGAGCCCTGGCGATCGAGGACAAGAAGGCCTCCGAAGAGCTGCAGGCCATCTCCGATCTCGAGAAGCTGGCGCTCTATCAGCGCTGGCTGCTCGAGCTGGCCAACAACATGGTCAGCTTCCCCGCGCTTTTTCAGGGCAAAGAGCGCTGCCTCTTCGAGGTCGGGACCTTGGTCATCGACGGCCGGGAGATGAGCCTCTGCCTCCGGGTCCGTGATATCGGCGGCCACAAGGCGATCGCTGACTCCAGCAACGTCTTCGTGATCTACGTGGAGTGCGAGCGAAAGAACGCCGACACGCCCGAGAAGATGACGGTCGCCGCGGGGGTCACCTCTGGGACGCGGCGCGGCATCGCCATCGGCAAGCGCGGCGTCTTCTACGATCGCGACGGCAATGAGTGGGACGCCAAGGTCGTGGACCTGATCGTGAAGCCGATCTCGCTGCTCGAGTCGGCGATCGGGCCCTTTGTTCGGCTGCGCACGATGATCGGCGAGCGAGTCCAGAAGCTGGTCGGCAGCAAGCTCGACACGATGGAGAAGAGCGCCGCTGAGTCGGCCGACTCCCACGTCACCGCCGGCGCCAGCGTGGCGTTGAACCCGACGCCCGGCGCGCCCGCTCCTGCTCCGGCACCCGCTCCCGCTCCTGCGGCCCCTCCGCCCGCCCCGCCGGCTGCGGCGCCCGGTGCTGGTCTGCAAGGACTCTTGGTCGGCGGCAGCATCGCGTTTGCGGCGCTTGGCTCGGCCTTGGCCCTGGTGGTCCAGACGGTCGCCAACATCAACCCGCTCAAGGGCGTGTTGGCGCTGGCCGGAGTGGTCTTGGCGATCATGGCGCTGTCGGCCTTCCTCGGCTGGCTCAAGCTCAGGAAGCGCGACGTCAGTACGTTGCTCGAGGCCTGCGGCTGGGCCTTCAACGTGCGCATCTACCTGCGCCGCGCCCTGAGCCTGCGCTTCACCCGTGTGCCGCCGCTGCCCGCCGGCTCGATCCGCGAGCGCAGCTTCGTGCCGCTGGTGCAAGCCGAAGAGGAGCCCTCGGGTCTGCGTTGGCTGATCCCGCTGTTGATCGTCGGCGCGACCGCCGCGGCGCTGTGGTACTTCCGCGCCGAGTGGATGGCGCTGCTCGGGCAATAGGCCGTCTTCTCCGCCCGCGGGCCCTAAGCCGATTCACGGACCTCGGTCGGAACCTCAACCTGCATCCAAAAGGCGGTCTGCTGGCCTTGATAGACCAGCACCCCTTCCTGGGTGAAATTGAACTCATAGCGCACCAGCATCTTGGGCGGCATGCGCCGGACGTGGACCGCCTTGCACTCGAGGACCAGCGGCGGGCCGATGTCGGCCAGCTTGTGAAAGCGCGCGTCTTGGATGCGCACGCCGTAGCCGGTCCAGCCCTGCCCATGGCGCAGGCCGAGCACGTAGTAAAAATGTGCGAAGGCCGCCACGCCCGTCATGTGGACCATCAGGCCGCCGGAGACATGACGCGGGTGGATGCCGGGACGCACGCGCTGGGTGGCCGTGATCGGCAGGTTCTCATGCGTGGGCATGCGGACCTGGACCAGGCTCTGCTCCAGGTCGACCTTGAGGACTTCGTCGATCATCAGGCCATCGGATTCGTAGAGGCAGTCGGCGACGAAGTCTGGATCGAGCGGCATCCCTCGGACCAAAGCACGTCGGGCGCGACTGCGAAAGCGAAGTCTAACGCGCGCGTAGCCGTACGAAGGGGGTGCTCGGCGTGTTGGGATTGTCGCCGAAGAGGTACAGATCGTTGCCGATGGGCATGATGTAGCGAATGTCCACTGACGACGGTCTCAGCGTCGGACAGAAGCCGAAGCCAGCGACATATTGGCCGAACTGGCCAAAAGCTTCTCCGAAGTAGAAACCGTCGCGCGTACCGCGGATCGCATACGGCCACAGTCGCGTAGGGCTACCCGGCAGCATGTGCCACGCGCCCCCGGTCTTCAAAAAGAACTCGCCGTTGGAATTGCCCGCGACCGGACCGCTCAGCCCCGGTACGTCGGCGATGCCCGTAAAGGCGTTGGTGGAGTTGATGTCCTCGTCGATCACCACCCCGTCCTTGATGTGCACGACCTCCTGCCAGCTCGCCCAGGCGATCATGATGTCGCCCGGTCCGAGCCAGAGGATGCCGCCGGGACGCTCCGAATTCACATCGATCGGCGGGAGCGTGTGCAGCGTGCGGAAGGCGCCGTTCTCGTACTTGAGGACGAGGCCATCCAAGGTGAGGGTGTAGACCTCGTCGCCCGGGCCGGCCGCGATCCAGTAGTTGAGCAGGGTCCCGAAGTGGCTGGCCCGGTACGCGAGCCTCAGCGCGGTCCGCGTCTCATCAGTGAAGCCGCCGCGCATCAGCGTGTTGTCCCCAGTGAGGAACCAGTAGTCGTTGTCTCCGATCTTGGTCCCCGCCACCAGGCGAGCGACCGGGCTCTGCACAGCGGTGACGCTGCTGGTGTCGACGCGAAACACTTGGCCGCTGTGTTGGGCGACGAGCACGCTCCGCTCATCGATCGGCACGGCGAAGGCCGTGGCGAAGGCCGAGGGCAGGGTGGCCAGCTCCTCGGTGAACTTCGTGCAAGGCGGGGCGGTGAACTTCACGAAGAAGGCGGAGAGCTCCGTGGCGATCTTGGTGAGCGGGGTCCACTCGGGGTCGGCGCCGCTCACGGCCGAGAAGCTCAAGCCTTGGGCGACGTCGCCTTTGACCAGGAGCTTGGTGTCCTCACGTTGGTCGGCGAAGCCTTCGAGGACGCCGGCGTTCAGGCCCAGATCGACCAGGGAATCTCGGAAGAAGTGGGCCTCGATCCGCACCTCGTCGTCCTTCTTGACCCCCGTCGCGACGTTCAAGACCGGGATGCCCGCGGTGAGATCGATCGCCTGCACCTCGAGCCGCGGCTTGATCAGGGCGAGGATCAACGAGCGGGCCTCCGCCGGGGCTTCGGGCGGCGTGACCACGATGATCCCGCTGCCGCAGCCGACGACCGCAGCCGTGGCCGCCGCTGCTACCCATGTCCGGAGCCTCATCGCCTGAACACTCGTCCTTCGCGTCACCCATTTCTCGCACAGTTCGGCGGTGCTTGTCTCGACCACCGATCGCCTCGGGTGCGCCGTTGCCTCCTACCCGCCCTGTACCCTCCAGGCGACGATCGGCGGCCGCAGGATCCATCATTCTTTTCCGTGAAAAGGCAGCGCAACCCGAGGCCTCGGGGGCTGTTGCAGGATCCACCGATGCACCGACACAAACTCCTCCTCAGCCTGCTCCTCGCTGCGACCCGGCCAGCGTCGGCCGACGACCTTCGCTTCAGCGTCAACGCCGAGAAGCCGGCCGGCACCTTGCCGACCTGGTACGAACCTTCGGCCTTCATCGGCTGGACGTCACCACAGATGCTGCGCGAGTTCAGCGACGACGCGAAGACGACGCACGGCCTCTTCGTCGGTTCCACGCACCTGTACCTCGGCCCATCAACATCGCTGGAAGACTACCGGCGCCGCTTGGAGGGCAGCAGCCTGGCCGACGCGGCTGCGGCCGTCGCTGAGCGCGGTGCCGTGTTCCTCGTACAGGTCCACGGCATGCCGCGCTGGATCTCCTCCTCGAACGTCGGCGCGACGCCGCCGGGCTGCGAGGAGGAGTGGCCCACCTACCAGACGGTCGCGCCCGACCCCGCTCGGTGGTCTGAGTGGGAGTCCGCAGTGGCAGCTACGGTCCGCTACTTCAGCGTCGACCATGGCCTCACGAGCGTCTGGTATCAGCTGTGGGAGGAGCCGGACGCTCCCTGTTTCTGGACCGACACCCAGTCGAAGTACCTCGAGACTTGGCGGCACTTCGTGATCGGAGCGCGCAGCGTCGATCCTCAGGTAAAGCTCGGTGGCCCCGAGCCCGTAGGGGGACCAGAGAGCATC
>Ga0268298_10005144_pt1 | contig 12398 bp, 11 predicted proteins | sample WWTPWeurt_MetaG_FD_194462 | JGI IMG/M metagenome (GOLD analysis project Ga0268298, IMG submission 194462) | Activated sludge microbial communities from WWTP in Nijmegen, Gelderland, Netherland - WWTP Weurt | ecosystem: Engineered > WWTP > Aerobic digester > Activated sludge | place...
CCGGGGCACGGGCCAGCGCGGGGCCGAGCTCACGGTGCGCTACCTGGAGACCCAGCTCCAGAGCCTGGGCCTGCGGCCGGGCCATGGCGCCTCGTACCGCCAGCCGGTCTCCCTGCTGGGCCTGAAGGCCCTGCCCGGACGCAGCGCACTGAGCTTCCTGGGAGGCGGCGCCTGCGCCACGCCGACGTTCGGCAGCGAGATCGTCTTCGGCTCCGGCGTGGCCCTGGCCGAACAGACCTTCGACGCGCCCGTGGTGTTCGCGGGCTTCGGCATCGACGCGCCCGAGTGGCGCTGGGACGACTACAAGGGCCAGGACCTGCGCGGCAAGGTGCTGCTCATGCTGGTGAACGAGCCCGCCCCCACCGCCGAGGAACCGGGTCTCTTCGAGGGGGCCAACCTGAGCGCCTACGGCCGCTGGACCAAGAAGTTCGAGATGGCCGCCCGGCAAGGTGCCGCAGGCGTCCTGCTGGTCCACACCACCCCCTCGGCCAGCTACGGCTGGTCCGTGGTGCGGCCCAGCTGGGAGGCCGAGCGCTTCACCCTGGCCTCGGGGCCTCGCGGCACCGGGCTGCAGGGCTGGGTCACCGAGGAGGTGGCGAAGGCCCTGGTGAAGCAGGGCGGCCAGGACCTGGAGGCCCTCCGCGTCCGGGCCCAGGGCCGCGACTTCCGGCCCGTGGCCCTGGATCTGCGGCTGAAGGGCACCCTGCACAGCGAGGTGCGCACCGTGGCGCAGTTCAACGTGGCGGGCGTGGTGCCGGGCACCGACCCCGTCCTCAAGGAGGAACTGGTGGTTTACAGCGCCCACTGGGACCACCTGGGCAAGGGCCCGGGCCTGGCCGTGGACGCCCATCCCCCGCAGGCCGAGCCCGGCCACGAGGACGACACCATCTACAACGGGGCCATCGACAACGCCTCGGGCTGCGCGGCCCTGCTGGCCATGGCCCAGGCCGCCCGCCACGCCCCGGCCAAGCGCAGCCAGCTGTTCCTCTTCGTGTGCGCCGAGGAGCAGGGCCTGCTGGGCTCCCGGGCCTACGCCGAGGCGCCCCTCTGGCCCCTGGCCAAGACCGCGGCGGATCTCAACCTGGACAGCCTCAACTTCGTGGCCCCCACCCGGGACATCGGCCTGCCCTTCCGTGAGCGCAGCACCCTGGGCGAGGTGGCCGAGGCCGTGGCCAAGGCCTCGCACCTGACGGTGGCCCCCACGCGGCCCGACACCGGCGGTGGCTACTTCCGCTCGGACCACTACAGCTTCGTGCAGGCCGGCGTGCCCGCCCTCTCCGTGGGCGGTGGCCGCGACTACATCGGTACCGACCCGGCCGCCCTCAAGGCCAGGGCCTCCGCCTACGGCAGGCGCTACCACCAGGTCAGCGACGAATACGATCCCGCCTGGGATCTGCGCGGCATGGTGCAGCAGGCCCAGTTCACCTTCGACCTGGGCCAGGCCGTGGCCAACGCCCCCACCAAGCCCACCTTCAAGCCCGCCAGGTAGGGCGGTGGCGCCAGTCCCAGGGCCGACCACCCGGTAAGCGCGGGCTGGTAGGCTGAGCGCACCTGATCCCCAATCCCGTTCTTCGCGCTCATCCCCATGCTTGGATGACCATTCCCCGCCAAGATCCCGTTGCCTGATCCCTGTTGGCCATGCTCGCAAAGGATCTTCACACCAGGAGCGCACATGCCCATCCATTACCTCGTTGATGGGGACCTGAACATCGTGTTCTCCACGTGGTCGATGGAAATCACGGCGAAGACAGCGGCCTCCTATTACAAACAGCTACTCCAAGACGAGACAGCCATGAACTGTGGGAGGAGCTTGGCGGATCTCCGCCAGGCAGATATGAAATTGACTGGCGCCGAGTTCAACGAGGTCATTGCCAAAGTGGTGGTTCCGAACCTCGGGTCAAGAACATGGAGATCAGCCATCCTAGTGCAGAAGCCGGATCAGTTTGGGGTGGCGCGCCAATATGATGTTTTTGCTTCAGGCTATAGCTCTAATTCCATCTTCTACGACTACGATGAGGCCCTTGAATGGCTTTTGAAGGCATGACAAGCGCTCAACTCGCATGTTCAGGGAGAGCCATGGTTCGAGGTCTTTCAATCACCTTGCTTCTCGCGTCGGTCATGGCCACTGGATGCAATGGAAATCACGATGTATCCACGTCCGTCCATATCAGCAACGGCAAAACGGAAGCCGAGCTGTTCGGAGAGGGCGCAAAGGCGACCGTGGCCGGAGAGGAGCTCGAAATCAAAAATGGGACCCTTTTCCTCAATAAAGTCTCCTATGGCGCCATTCCAGCTTCAGGCAGAGTGCGGTATCTCGTACTCCCTTCTGGCAGATCCTTGTCCGTGAACGGAACCCGGCGACATCCAGTCGTCCACTGAAGCCACCCGGCGCGGCCCCTGCACCCGTGGGATCGTGCCCTTGGCTCCGCCCCAGCCCCGCTGACCCGGGCGCCGAGAGCAAAATCCGGCCACCATGAGGGAAGGCCCAGGTCCGCCCCCCCGTTCTCACATCCCACCCGGAGACCCCATGCACCGCGCCGCCGCCCTGTTCCTCCTGCCCGCCCTCCTGTCCCTGGGCTGCACCAAGCCCGACCTGGATGTGTCCAAGCTGCGGATCGGCATGACCAAGAAGGAGGTGCTCATGAGGGCCGGGGGCCCCAAGCGCATCACCGAAGTGAACCTCAACACCGAACTGCACGAGTACGAGGCCTATGAGCGCTACGGCGCCATCAAGATCAACAGCCGCTCCAAGTTCGTGCGCTTCGTGGACGGCAAGGTGGAGGCCGTGGGCACCCTGGAGGAACTGAACGCCGGACGCTCCGCGCTCCGCCCCGAGGCACCCAAGGCCGCTCCGGGAACGCCCGCGAGCACCCAACCCGCGGCCACGATCTTCGACCTGCGGACCGAGCTGGAGAAGCTGGAAAAGCTGAAGAAGGACGGCCTCATCAACGAGGCGGAGTTCCAGGCGCTGCGCCAGAAGGTCCTGGACAAGGCCAAGGCCCAGTAGCAACGGCCCGCCCTTGCGGCGGCCCTGGGCCCGGCTACCATTGATGTGAATTCCTGTATCAATGTCGCTGGCCGCCCGCCCCAGTGGGCCTCGCCGAGGAGCCGCCGCCGTGAAGATCGCCGCCATCATCGTCCGCACCCTCATGGGGCTGCTGTTCCTCTTCGCCTCCATCACCTACTTCTTCAAGCTCATCACGCCGCCGGAGCCCACGGGCGCCATGAAGACCTTCGGCGCCGGCCTGGAGGCCGCGCGGTACCTGCTGCCCACGGTGATGGCCCTCGAGCTGACCTGCGGGCTGGCCCTGGTGGCGGGTCGCTTCGTGCCCCTGGCTACGGTGCTGCTGGCCCCCATCATCGTGAACATCCTGCTGATCCACGCCTTCCTGGCCCCCGAGGGCCTGCCCTTGGCGATCTTCCTCGTGCTGGCCAATGGCTTCCTCGCCTACCACCACCGGGAGAGCTACCGGCCCCTGTTCAAGGCCTGAGGCGCCTATCACGGGCCTGGGCTCAGGATCGTCCCGAGACCCCTTGGAGGGCGGCGTCGGGGGGGCCATCATGGAGGAAGCCCGCCGGGCTTCAGGGTTCCGGCGCAGAGCCATCCCATCTTTTCCAGGAGCAGACCCATGGCCATCAAAGTAGGCATCAACGGCTTCGGCCGCATCGGACGCATGGTGTTCCGCGCCGCCGTTCAGAACTTCCCCGATATCGAAATCGTGGGCATCAACGACCTGCTCGAGCCCGACTACCTGGCCTACATGCTCCAGTTCGATTCGGTCCACGGCCGCTTCAAGGGCACCATCGCCGTGGACGGCAACACCCTCATCGTGAACGGCAAGAAGATCCGCCTCACGGCTGTGAAGGATCCCGCCGAGCTGAAGTGGAACGAGATCGGCGTGGACGTGGTCATCGAGTGCACGGGCCTCTTCCTCACCCAGGAGACCTGCCAGAAGCACCTCGCCGCCGGCGCCAAGAAGGTCATCCAGAGCGCCCCCAGCAAGGACGACACTCCGATGTTCGTCTTCGGCGTGAACGACAAGACCTATGCGGGCCAGGCCATCATCAGCAACGCGAGCTGCACCACCAACTGCCTGGCCCCCGTGGCCAAGGTGCTGCACGACACCTTCGGCATCAAGCGCGGCCTCATGACCACCGTGCACGCCACCACCGCCACCCAGAAGACCGTGGACGGCCCCAGCAACAAGGACTGGCGCGGCGGCCGCGGGATCCTGGAGAACATCATCCCCAGCAGCACCGGCGCGGCCAAGGCCGTGGGCAAGGTCATCCCCGAGCTGAACAAGAAGCTCACGGGCATGTCCTTCCGGGTCCCCACCTCCGACGTGTCCGTGGTGGACCTCACGGTGGAACTCAACACTGAGACGACCTATGAGGCCATCTGCGCCGCCATGAAGGCCGCCGCCGAGGGCCCCATGAAGGGCGTGCTGGGCTACACCGACCAAAAGGTGGTGAGCACCGACTTCCGCGGCGAGAGCTGCACGTCGGTCTTCGATGCCGAGGCCGGCATGGCGCTCGATGGCACCTTCGTGAAGGTCGTGAGCTGGTACGACAACGAGTGGGGCTACTCCAGCAAGGTGCTGGAGATGGTGCGCGTCATCTCGAAGTAGGCGGATCGGGAAAAGCGTAATAAGCGGAGGTGCAGAGGAGTGCGGAGAAAAGATTTGGTTCCTCTCCGCTCTCCTCCGCCTCTCCGTTGTCCTCCGCTTTAAAAATTCTTTCCCAGAAGCTCGCCACCACCCTTGGATTGTCCCAGTGGACCTGCTGAAATGCAGGGGCTCCGCCGTTCCAGGAGATACCTGTGCTGCGTTCCACGCTGCTGTCCTTCCTCGTCCTCCTGGGTGGAACCGCGCTCCCTGCCGTGGCGCAGACCAGCCCGGCTGCGCAGATTCCGATGGATCTGCCCACGGGGGAGCGTTGGCTGAAGCATTTCAACGAGGACCTGCTGCCCTTCTGGAACGTGCCGGACGCCTGGGGCACGCCCCGGGGCGACTTTCCCACGTTCCGCGGCAACGACGGCAAGGCCGTGGATGGGTCAAGGCCGCCGGAGGAACTGGCCACTGCGCCGGGCTGGATCAAAGAGAACTTCGGCCGCGACTACGTGCGCATGAAGTCCCGCCAGACCTACTTCTACGGGGTGGCCTACCACCTGACCGGCGATCCGAAGATGCTGGGGCTGGCCCGGGACGGCGCGGCCTTCATCCGCGAACGGGCGCTCGATCTGAAGACCGGCAGCGCCGTGTCCTACTGGGACAAGGGCGTGCCGAGGCCCGAGGTGCTGGCCCGCACCACCCAGGATCTCGCCTACGCCCAGCTGGGCCTCGCCATGTACTACTACCTGACTCGGGATGAGGCCACTCTGCGCGACCTCAAGCGGCTCAAGCGGCATATCTTCACCCAGTACTGGAACCCCGAGTGGCAGGCCCTCCGCTGGGTGAAGACGGCCTCTCCGGACGGCGAGCACCTGCGCCAGGAGCTGGTGGCCCAGCTGGACCAGGTCAACGCCTACATGCTGCTGCTCACACCCATCCTGCCCGCGGCGGAACGCCGGGCATGGACCGCCGATCTACAGCGTCTGGCCCGGGTGATGGTGAAGGACTATCACGACGCGGAGCGCCACCTGTTCTGGGGCAGCCTCCATGATCCGGCCCAGAAAAAGCTGGGCTCGCGGCACACGGACTTCGGCCACACGGCCAAGGCCTACTGGATGCTGGAGCGCATCGGGCGGCTCACGCAGGACCAGGCCCTGGTGGACCTCGCCACCACGGGGGGAAGGGCCGTGCTGCGGCAGGCCTACCTGCCGGCTTCGGGAACCTGGGGCTCGCGGCTCCGCCCGGATGGCAGCGTCGGCACCGGCAAGGAGTGGTGGATCTACGCGGAGCTGGACCAGCTGGCAGCCACCCTGGCCCTGGCGGACCCGACCCAGGCCGCGCCCCTGCCCCGCACGGCGGACTTCTGGTTCCGGCGCATGGTGGATCCCGTGAATCACGAGGTCTGGGGCGGCACGGGGGGCGCCCCCGACTTCGAGCCCTGGCCGGGCCCCAAGATCCACCAGTGGAAGAGTGGCTACCACTCCGCCGAGCATGCCCTGGTGGGCTACCTCACGGCCCAGGCCCTGCACGGCGAGTCGGCCACCCTCTACTTCGCGCCGCCCAGCGCGAAGGCCCTGCTCAGGCCCTACTTCTTCGAGGGCGCCATCGCGACCCGACGCAGTGAGCCGCTCCCCGGCTTCCCGGGGCGGCGGAAAGTCCAGGTGGCATTCACCGCCTTGAGGTAAAGCCGCGGGCATGGGCCCCGGGGAACCCCTGAAGGTCCCCGCTCACCCGAACACGCGGTGCTTTGCCGCCTCGGAGATGGCCACCACGGCCGGATGTCGGAGCCGCCGGTCCAGGGTGAGGGCATAGACCCGCTCGCGCACTCCCGCCGCCACCCCCAGGCGCTGGACCTGGTACTGCCGCTCGATCTCCTTCGCCAACGGGGAGGGGGCCGCGAAGAAGCCGATCCCCTGCTGGCCGAAGCTCTTCAGCAGGGCGCTGTCATCGACCTCACCGACGATCCGGGGGTGCAGCCCCTCCACCTCGAACCACTGATCCAGCCCCCGGCGGAGGGCCGCACCCTCCAGGGGAAGCAGGACGGGGGCTCCGTTCAGGCAGCCCGGAAAGGCACCTGCGTGCCGCTTGCGGAGGTCTGTGGTGCCGAAGATCTGGACGCCGCACTCGCCCAGCAGGTGACTGAAGGCCTTCACCGCGCTGCCGGAGGGCGGCGGCATGTCGGAGAGCACCAGATCGAGCTCATGGAGGGAGAGCTGGGCCAGCAGGCGATCCGTACGGTCCTCCCGGCAGAGCAGCCGGATCGGCTCGGGAAGCTGAAGGGCGGGCTCCAGGAGGGTGCGCACCATGAGCTTGGGCAGGGCATCGGAAATGCCCACCGCCAGGACGGGGGCCCGATCCGCGGCCCAGCCGGCGAGGGACTCCTGCAGCTCCTTGCCGAGGCCGAAGATGCCCTCGGCATAGCGGAAGGCGGTCCGACCGGCCTCCGTCAGCACCAGGCCCCGCCCCTCCTTCTTAAGCAGGCGCACACCCAGGGCCTTCTCCAGGCTTCGCATCTGGGCGCTCAGGGTGGGCTGGCCCAGGCGCAGCCGCTCGGCCGCCTGCGTGACGCTACCTTCCCTCGCGATGGTCCAGAAATAGAAGAGATGGTGGTAGTTCAGCCAGTCCATGCGGACTCCAATACTTCGATTTTATCGATGTTTTGGGATTTTTTATCTATTGGAATGATCTTTCCCGAGGCCCGAGACTGCCGGTGTGGAGGTCCCATGAACATCCAGATCCGAGGCATCGGCATCCCCCCCACCGCGGCACTGGCGGCCCACATCGAGCGCCGCCTCGCCTTCTCCCTCTCCCGCTTCTCGGCGCAGATCGAGCGCGTCGTCGTCCGGTTCAGCGACATGAACGGACCCAGGGGCGGTTCCGACAAGGTGTGCCGCGTGGGCTTCACCCTGAGGGGCCTCGGCCCCGAATCCGTGGAGGCTCGGGATGCGGATCTCTACTTCGCGGTGGACCAGGCGGCGGTGAAGGCCGGCCGGCGCGTGGCCCGGATGCTCGAACAGGCCAGGGGCTAGGAGGACGCCATGAACCGCTTCAAGACCTTTCTGCTGCTCGGGCTGGTCACCAGCCTCCTGGTGGCCCTGGGAGCCTACCTGGGCAAGGGGTGGCTCATCGGCTGCACCGTCGCGGCCTTCGCCCTGAACCTCGGCGCCTATTTCTGGAGCGACCGGCTCGTGCTGCGCATGCAGGGGGCGGAGGAGCTCCCCGAACGCGAAGCCCCGGCTCTCCATGCCGATGTGGCCGAGCTGGCGGCCCGGGCGGGCATCCCCAAACCCAGGGTCTTCCTCGTGCGGGACGAAGCCCCCAACGCCTTCGCCACGGGCCGGAACCCGGAACACGGCGTGGTGGCCTTCACCGAGGGCCTGCTCCGGACCATGCCCCGCCGGGAGCTCCGCGGCGTCATCGCCCACGAGCTGGCCCACATCCAGAACCGGGACATCCTGGTGGCCACGGTGGCCGCGGGCCTGGCCGGCGCCGTGAGCCTCCTCGCCAACGTGCTCCAGTGGGGCGCCCTGCTGGGCGGCGGCTCCCAGAGCGATGAAGAGGGCGGTGGCAGCCCCTTCGGCGGCCTCATCTTCGCCCTCCTGGCGCCCCTCGGGGCATCGCTCATCCAGTTCGCCATCTCCCGCTCCCGGGAGTTCATGGCCGACGCCCGCGCCGCGCAGGTGACCGGCGATCCCGAGGGCCTGGCCCTGGCCCTGGAACGGCTGGGCCGGCTCCAGGAGGTGATCGAGCCCGGCCCCACCGCCCAGCCCGCCACCGCCAGTCTCATGATCGCCAGCCCCTTCGCCGGCGGCGGCCTCCTCCGGTGGTTCAGCACCCACCCTCCCCTTGAAGCGCGCATCGCCCGACTGCGGGACCACTCGCGCCGCCCCGGCCTCGCGGCCTAAGGAGTTCCTGCATGGAAAGCATCGGTTCCCCCTGGATGTGGGCTGGTTTCATCGGCTTCGTGCTGGCCATGCTGGCCCTGGATCTGGGGGTCTTCCACCGCCAGGCCCACAAGGTGGGGGTGAAGGAGGCGGGCATCTGGAGCCTGGTGTGGGTGGGCTGCGCACTGGCCTTCAACGCCCTCCTCTGGAACAGCTTCGGCCCCCAGCGGGGCATGGAGTTCCTCACGGGCTACCTCATCGAGAAGGCCCTCAGCGTCGACAACATCTTCGTGTTCGTCCTGATCTTCGGGGCCTTTTCGGTGCCCGAGGCCTACCAGCACCGGGTGCTCTTCTGGGGCATCCTCGGGGCCCTGGTGATGCGGGCGATCTTCGTCGGCCTCGGCGCCGCCCTCATCGCCAGCTTCCACTGGGTGCTCTACCTGTTCGGCGCCTTCCTGGTCATCACGGGGATCAAGATGCTCTTGATGCGGGACCAAGGCTTCGACCCCCGGAAGAATCCCCTGTTCCGGCTCTTCCAGCGGCTGGTGCCCGCCGTGGAGACCTACCACGGCCCGGCGTTCACGGTGGTGAAGGACGGCCGGCGCTACGCCACGCCCCTGCTGCTGGTGCTGGTGGCGGTCGAGCTCACGGACCTGGTGTTCGCGGTGGACTCGGTGCCGGCCATCTTCGCCGTCACGAAGGATCCCTTCATCGTCTTCACCTCGAACATCTTCGCCATCCTGGGCCTGCGCAGCCTCTACTTCCTGCTGGCGGGCGTGGTGGGCCGCTTCCACCTGCTGAAGGTGGGGCTGAGCCTGGTCCTGGTCTTCGTGGGCCTGAAGATGCTCCTGGTGGAAGTCTTCAAGGTCCCCGTGACCTGGAGTCTGGCGGTCATCGGCCTCCTGGTGGGCGGTTCCGTGGCGGCCTCGCTGCTGCTGCCCCGAAAGGCCGCCGCGTCTCCGGCCGGTCTCCCCGAAGGCGGGGTTCCCTGACTCCCCGCCCCGTCCTCTGACCCGGGATCCGAGCATCCCATCTCCCAAGGAGCCCCCATGCCCGTCAAACCCAGCACCCCTGAAGAGACCTTCTTCGCCCAACAGGAGCTTGAGCGGAGACGCAGCCTGGCGCTTGCCCGGGAAGAGCAGCTTCGGGCCGAAGAGCGCCGCACACTCAAGGAACGCCACTGGATGCGCTGCCCCAAGTGCGGAATGGAGCTCCTGGAGATCGAGCACCTGGGCCACAGGGTGGACCAGTGCAGCGCCTGCCGGGGTCTCTGGCTGGACGCCGGAGAACTGGAGTCCCTCACCCGGGCCGAAGAGGGCGGCTTCCTGGGAAATCTCAAGAAGGCCTTCTGGACCTAGGGAGCGGCTCATCCAGTCTCTGGATGTTCTCCGGGTCAGGGCAGGGAGAGGGTGGCGGTGGTGGCCCCAGGCCCTGCCGGCGGTGACAGTAGCCGCCATCACCAGCTCCCATGGCCTCCCCCTCCCTGCCCCCATCGCGGACATGAAGCCACACGAGACGCCACCCAAGTGCCCATGGAAGCACCACCATGAACCCCGAGCCATCCGACCGCACCCCCTCCCCGCGAGCGCGCGTCCTCGCCCTCGTCGAGGGGGTCTGGTTCGAGAAGTCCATCACGGCGCTGATCCTCCTGAACGCCGTTACCCTTGGAATCGAGACCTCGCCACTGATCACGGCACGCTTGAAGGATCTGCTTCACGGGTTCGACCGGTTCGTGCTGGCCGTGTTCGTCGTGGAGCTCCTACTGCGGGGCTATGTCCACCGGGGGCAGTTCCTCCGTGACCCCTGGCGCGTGTTTGATCTGCTGGTCGTGGGGATCGCCGTGGTCCCCGCTGGCAGCGCCTTCACTGTCCTGCGGTCGCTGCGTGTGCTCCGGGTCCTGCGGCTGGTTTCACTGGTGCCTTCCATGCGTGGCGTGGTTGGCGCACTGCTCAAGGCCTTGCCCGGGATGGCCTCCATCGTCGGGCTCATGGGACTCGTGCTCTACGTGTCGGCGGTGATGGCCACCAAGCTGTTCGGCGCCATCTCTCCGGACCTGTTCGGCAACCTCGGCGCATCGCTGTTCACCTTGTTCCAGGTCATGACCGTGGAGGGGTGGCCCGACATCGCCCGTGGCGTCATGGTTCGGGCGCCGTATGCCTGGATCTTCTTCGTCATCTACCTGCTCATTGCGACCTTCATGGTGTTGAACCTGTTCATTGCGGTGGTCGTGAATGCGATGCAGACACAGGTCACCGAAGACCTCAAGGACGAGGGGGAAGCCCAGACCCGCTTGATCCTCGAAGAGGTGCGCGCCCTGCGGCGCGACATCGAAGCCCTTCGGAGGCCTCGAAGCCGTGAATCCGAAGGGATGGCATCGGGCAATCTCGGCACAGGGTGGACGGCTCCCGGGGAATCCGGGAAGGATCTCCTGGCGCCAGGATCTATTTCCGGATGATGGCTGAGGTGAGGGCGGGGAGGGTGACCGTGCTGGCCCCCCCGGTGGTGATGATGGTGACGGCGGAGCTTCCCAGGGGGATGGGCGTCAGGCCCGCCTGGGTGCCATCCGCCAGCAGGACGGCGCTGCTCAGATCCACGCCCGTGTTGAAGGATTGGGCCGTGGTTCCTGCGTTGTGGAACACGTAGAAGGCCGAGGCATCAACGGTGGAGGCCACACATCTGTAGCCGAAGGCCAGGGTGCTGGTGCCCATGCCCGCGGGGTCGATGCGGGTGAGATTGGCGGCCCGGACCGCGTCGGGCAGCCGGAAGGCGTTGCTGCTCTTGCGGATGGCCAGGAGCCCCTGGACATAGGCGTAGAGCTTGTAGCCGTTCTGGGTGGCGTCGTAGTTCGTGAAGCCGCCGGTGATGGGGTCCCCCGCGTAGACCGTGGACCACTTCACCTGGTTGATGGCATCGGAGGCGTTGTAGGAGTTGTGTACGAAGATGCGCCCGTTGGTGCTGGCCACCGTGGTGTTGCCTGCCGCCGTGGCCTCCTTGGTGCGGAACATCTCGTCCCCCGCGTGGATGAAGGCCAGGCCCTGGGAGGTAAGCAGGGCCGCGTACCCGATCCGGGCCCGCCTCAGGAGAGCCGCCTCGGCGGCCACATCGTTCTTGGGGGAGTTGGTGCCATAGGCCAGGGCATCGTAGAGGCAGAGGTTGTCGTGGCAGGTGAGGTAGCTGGCCACGTTGTTGGTGGAGCCCGGCGCGAAGCCATTGGTGGGCAGGCCGGCCACGTTCGAGAAGAGGTTGGCGGGGTTCTGGGCCGTGCCAGACAGGAAGGCCGAGCCTTCCGACAGGCCGCCCTTCTTGAAGATGTCCCGGTAGCTGTCGGAGAACATGGCCACGTTCAGGCCGTTGAACTGGGCCGAGTTCACCTGGTCCGCGCCCGTGGTGGCATCGCCGTTGTAGTCGGTGCTGACGCCGCTGTAGAAGCCGTTCCAGCCCTCGCCCAGGAAGAGCACGTTGGGATTGAGGGCCTTGGCTGCCTGGTAGGCCGCCTTGACCGTCTGCGTATCCATGACCCCCATGAGGTCGAAGCGGAAGCCATCCACCTTGTACTCGCCCACCCAGTGGACGACGGAATCCAGGATGAGCTTCCGCACCATCTTGGCGTCGGAGCGCACGTCCTGGCTGCCGGCGCCGTTCCGGCTGGTGCTGCGGTAGAAGTAGCCCTGGATGCTGGAATCACCCAGGACGTTGTTGTTGGCGGTGTGGTTGTAGACCACGTCGAGAACCACGCCCATGCCCTGCTTGTGGATCTCGTTGATGAGCGTCTTCAGCTCATTGATGCGGGCGGCGGGAGTCGAGGGAGTGGCGGAGTACATCCCCGAGGGCGTGAAGTAGTTCTGGGGGTCGTAGCCCCAGTTGTAGTTGGCGCCGGAGTACTGGGCGGGGTTCATCTCCCGGG
>Ga0268298_10005145_pt1 | contig 12396 bp, 6 predicted proteins | sample WWTPWeurt_MetaG_FD_194462 | JGI IMG/M metagenome (GOLD analysis project Ga0268298, IMG submission 194462) | Activated sludge microbial communities from WWTP in Nijmegen, Gelderland, Netherland - WWTP Weurt | ecosystem: Engineered > WWTP > Aerobic digester > Activated sludge | place: Netherlands...
GCTTGAGGCCCTTAAACAGAGCCTCCACCTGGGCACTCTTCTGGTTGTTGTACACATAGATGCCGTCACTGAAGAAAATGACAGTGGCGCCATCAGGGTCGATAGCATCCACGGCAGTGCTCATGGACACGGCTGCCTCTCGAAGGTCCTGCCACCGGGTGACATTGAATCGAGCCTTGGACACGGGGCCTGACATAGAACCGCTCTTGTCAAAGAGCATATACATGTCATATCCCTGAAGAAGGGTATCCAGGGTCACATTTGAATTAGGCGCAGCCTGAGCAGCCTTGACCACTCCAGGCTCCTTCACATCTTCGGCCTCTCCTACACCCCCAGGAGGAGCGTATGCGGGAGGAGCCCCCTTGGGAGGATCAGGGTAAGTCACAGTTTTCTGCGCGGAAGCCATCGTATCCGTTTACAACTACCCAGGGATAAGGCCTGGTATTCAGTTTTTCCATGTCTAAAGGGAGACCAGTAGAAAAAATGAGTACCGATCTGGATACTAGTAGCCCGGACCAACTAATCCAGATGGAGCCGGAAAGTCTCCCAGAGAGACCTGAGCGAAAAACAATAGTTACGTTCACCCTTCCAGATGAGAGCCAGAAGATGAATAGACATTATACATGTGCAACATGCCAGAAGAAGTTTCTGAAGCATGTAACCCCCTGTTCCCAGACAGAAGTATGTCCATTCAAGAAGCCCTGGAAGCGATCGGGGTTGTGGTATTGTTCATTTGCGTGCTGTAAGTGACGGCAAGGGGCCTTCATCAACTCACTAAAAATGTATCGAGGGCCGTTCACGGGCAAAATTGATCGCCACGGACAGTCTTAAGAGGTGAAGCAACTACCTCAACCAGCCCTAGCAATCGTCTGATCGCAAGCATGAATCCCCAGCAAGTGAAGATGGTTCCCCAGCCTGAACGGCTACGCACACCCCTGTATGTCCATCAGAAGGCGAACATCTACGCCATGGAGCAGATGGAGAAGAACCAATGTGTCCGTCTGAACGACTCGGATGTATTGGAGGCAAATGTTGGCATTCTGGGTGATCCCCCAGGAACAGGGAAGACAAAGACCATTATTGGCCTGATCTGCCGTGACAAGATGAAGTGGACTGGACCTCTCGTTGACCGCAAGTCCCAGGTGTGCAGCAACGTCGATGGTTCTATCCGCATCGTGAGGGTCGACACTCAACCATGCATCCAGACCACCCTCATCGTTACTCCGCCCTCCATCTTTGGCCAGTGGGAATCTGAGCTGAAGGAGTCTGATCTCAGTTACAAGATGATCAAGGAGCGGGCGGCCATGACAGATGTGGAGAAGTATGAAGTGGTGGTGGTCACCATCAGCATGTTCAACTCCCTGATGGAGAAGTACAGGGAGCTTGTGTTCAAGCGCTTCGTGTATGACGAGATGGACTCCGCCTACATTCCCAACATGGCGGAGGTCAAGGCAGGATTTCAATGGTTCGTGTCGGCCACCTTCAGTGAAGTGATTGACACCATCCGCCGTTCCCGTCGGATCCACCACATGAAGCACTTGTTCATGAACATCCTCAGCTTTGAGTACAGCCAGCACCGTCTGCTTGAAACCATCACTGTCCGCTCTACCGAACGACTGAGAAATCTCCGCCCCGTGCCAATGGAGTATGAGAGCAAGTTCTACGATGTCAACCGGGCGCCCGTGGTCAATACCCTAGGCGAATACATGGACCGCAACCTGATTGCAATGATCGATGCGGGCAACATCAGGGATGCCATCCGGCACTTGGGTGGTGATGAAGAGTCCACTGACATTGCAGCTCTCCTTCGCGGACGTGCAGCCAATGAACTGGCAGAGGCGGAACGGAAGGTGGACGAATACAAGGGACGCCAACGGGATGAATGGGTCACACGTCTGGCGGCTGCTCGCCGCAAGATGGACGATATTGAACGCAAGATCGTGGCCATTCAAGAGGACGACTGCTCTCTGTGCGCTGTCAAGATGGTGTATCCCGTGCTGGTAGGATGTTGCCAGCATCTGGGGTGTGCCAAGTGTATGGTGAAGTGGGTCAACCAGCACCATTCTTGTCCCTTCTGTCGCCATGCCAACCCACATCTCACCCACATCCGAGGTGTTCCCCAGAACCAGGACCCGGATAGCCCTGGTGAGATGAAGATCGCCAGTCCCCACACCAAGTTCGACTATCTGGTGAACATTGCCCGTGCTGGAAAGAAGGTCCTGCTGTTCGCATCTCACGATAACCAGTTCAAGGAGATCTCGGCAGCTCTACAGGCCCACGGCATCAGCTATGGGATGTTGACGGGAGCTGTTAGTCGCCGTGAAGCAATCCTGACAGCATACACCAAGGGCGATACCCGTGTTCTCATCCTCAACAGCAGGTTGAATGGAGCAGGACTGAACTTGCAAGTGAGCACAGACATAGTCATGTGGCACTCCATGAGTGCCCCGTTGACCAAGCAGCTGATTGGTCGTGCTCTCCGATACGGACTTGACCATCCCATTGTTGTCCACAAGTTCTATCCCCGTGAGGAGGATGGGATTGCCCAAGAGAAGCCAGCCAGGCGTCGGCGAGGGGCCGCGGCCGATGAGGAAGATGCAGGAGGTGATGATGAGGATGTTAGCTGCCACTAGAACCCACAACGTGTAATAAGATGATACCCCTCGGGGTATTATCATACACCATTCGCTTATACGTCAGAATCTTCGTCAGAAGAGGAAGCACCTTCCTCGTTTTGAGGATCCTCGTCTTGAGCCTCCACATCAGAAGGCGGATATTGCTTGGCCAGCTTATCTTTGGTTCGGTCATACGCCTCGTTCCGGATCCAATCAGTAACCTCGCCCAGGCATGCATAGTCATCCCATGCTCCTGGGGGATCTGTTGATGATTTGCTGATCCCCGTACATAACACCTCCGAACCATCAACAGAACGATACACGTGTCCCGCGTGGTCGCCAACGTTCATCATGACCGAACGGCCATTTTCCTCGGCGCGTATTTCCCTGGGTTCTTGCTTGAACTGATTGGTGTGGTACTGCTTAGCAGAGAACCACCCATAGCTTACCTGTTTCGACTCCGTCTTAGACTCCATTTTGGTCCCTTTAGCACCCATGTTAATTTCCGATGGCGAAGACCCCTTATCGTTCACTTTTAATCTTTCCTGTGTTTGTCAAGATACCATGCAGCTCCAATAATGAAGACGATCCATGTCCCACAGCCGAACCACTTAGTGAATTGAATTGTCTTACTGGGATTGCCGATACACAGCTTCTTGGTGAACCCTAAAGAGTTACTCTCATCCTTAGGATACAATCTTTCCTGACAGCCCAGTTGTGCGGACATGAGGACAGACATAACCACAGTGGCAATGACAAAGTTCCTCCACACTTTCTCATCTGTCTTATACCTTGTAAACAGAATATAGAAGATCCCACATACGACAAGGATGTCTTTCACATGATCGTATGTGTCCCCGAACTTAGAGACCATCTGGTATTTACGAGCGTAATGCCCATCTAGGCAATCAAACAAGTAGGAGATATAATAAGAGATGGCAAACCCTACCCAGTTGTAGCGCCACAGATACCAGAGGGAAATCAATCCGAATACGAGCGAAAGGGTGGTGATCCCATTAGGAGTAAAGCCTAGTTTCTTAAAGAAGGAACAAGACTTGTCTACCAGATTGATGTTGTGAACGTCAAGAGGGTTCTCCTGACTAATGGGAATCTTACGCATGGACCTTTTATTATCTACCGGTTTTCTGGATGACATTGCTATCATACCCCTAGGGGTATTATACTATGCTTTTTATACTCTTTGATGGGTCACTCAGGCGTGGTCAGCCGCGTCCGATTGGGCGGGAACACAGGGGCAGTCGTCACATCCACAAGCGTTATCCTCCTTGGAGGGACAGATATCACAGCATGTCTCATCGGGATGATCCTCGTCGTCGGACTCCTCTTCGTCTTCAGGCTCTTCTTCTGTGTCATCGCAATCCTCCACAGTGACATCTGACTTCTTCTCCACAGGGGCACTTCCCGTTTGGGCACTCACGGGAGCAGGACCCGTTGGAGCTGAACCGGTCGGAGCCGATCCAGTGGGGCCGGAGAACTGGTAGCTGCCCAGACCACCCAGGTCACCACGGCTGGTGGAAGCCGTCTCAGTCACCTCATGCATCTCACCAGGGAACCAGAGCATAGGAACTGCCTGGACCAGCTTGGCAGGGAGTTGGATGGGAGCGGCATCGGGGTGCATCTTTCGAAGAGCCACAATCACCTCTCCACGGTAACCCGAGTCGATGATGCCCACACCGTTAGCGAAGGCATACCCCGTCTTGGCCAGGGAGCTGCGAGCCACTAGCATGTACCAGACACGCGCAGGAGGGATGAGCACAATGCCAGTAGTGTAGAAGTCCACACCGTTCTCAGACTTGAGCAGCTTCACCAGGGTCAGATCGTAGCCAGAATCGGAGTCACGGCTACGAGCGGGAGCAACCGCCTCAGGTAGGGTTCGCTTGAACTGGGTGGCCTCGTAAGGGAGCCGCTTGCTCACGTTTTCAGACAGGATGTTCAGCTTGGTGCCGCGTTCCATGGCGGAGATCAGGTCGATAGCGTTGCTGCGCTCCCATGAGACCTGGTTGTCCTTCACGGTTGGGGAGAACTGGAGACGAGTCGGCTCCATACCCGGCTCCAGGGTCATATTGACCTCCAGTGTTTGGGTGGACACGGAACCATGGTTGGAGACCAGGGCGACAGTGTAATCCTTGTTGTCAGGGTAGCGAGCAGAGAAGGCCGCATTGCGAGCACGCTGCTGGGTCTCTCGAGCAGATTGTCTGGCTCGGAGCAGGTCAGCCAGTGATGCAAGGGGACCCAGCGGGCCGAAAGCTCTGTTGAACAGCAGGTCCTCAAGAGTGGGACCAACCTGCTTGGGCTTCTCAGCCTCGGCGGCGGGCTTCTCAGGGTTGGTCTCAGCAGCGGGCTTCTCAGGGTTGGTCTCAGCAGAGCCGGTCTGTCCCTTGGCCTCTGCACGCTTGGTGGAGCATTCCTCACACTCACATGCCTCCTGAAGCTTGGCAAAGATCTCAGCCATCGAGCTACCCGTAATGAAACGTGGTCCCCCAGAGGAACGGCCAAGGTTATTCAGTGGGCCAGTGGAACCGAAAGGATCGCCAACGAGACCGCCAGATCCCATGCGGACGGTGCCAGGATTGAGCATTCCCAGCCTCAGCAGGTCCTCAAGGGAGAGACCCTTCTTTTCGGTCTTCACGGGCTCATCCTTCACATCACCGGAGTCCTTCACATCACCGGAGTCCTTCACATCACCGGAGTCCTTCACATCACCGGAGTCCTTCACGGGGTCATGGACCTCGCCACAGAAACGGCAAGCCCCGGCTTCCTGGGCTCCCGAAGGAGCTTCGGTATCGGGATCGGTAGGCGGGTCCATGGTGGACTGGCGGCCAGCAACAAGAGCAGAGAGCAGATTCTGGAGTGCAGCAGACATCGTGGGTTTGGAACCCTAGCCCGGAATAGTTGTCCCGGTCAATTTTATCTGCTTAGTCTATCTAACCACAGAATTAATCAAGGATAGCCCCATAATACAGTTCGTCTTCCTCTCGCCATACAAGAACCTTATTAGGAGAGTTGCCAACAATCTCAATGTCTTCCGGGGCGTTAAAAGTGTAATACATGTAATTACTCTTAGCGTCTGTCTGAACCGACCTAGCGTTGTAGTGTTGTGTGTTCCATACGCTGGCCATGAACACGGCGTTGTCAAACGACTCTGCTTTCTGGATGAGATGAACCTCTCCCTTCATCTCTAGATAGAAAATGTTCAGATCTTTAGTGGGAACCTTATGAAGGGGATACTCCACACTCTGCTCTTGAATCCAGTCCTTAAGAGCTTCATCTGTCATGAATATGACAGCATCTGGGTCAGCTGTAAAATCGTTCTTATCAATGTAGTAGTTCTGGATCCATTCATATCCTCCGTATTCGGCAAGGACCCTAGGGTTCCTCTGAATCATCAGTTCGATGGAATACCCCAGTCGCTGAGCCATTTCAAGCGAATGGACAATCAGCTTACCTCCTTCTAGATACGGACTATCCAAGGCAAATCGGCGGGGAATCTTGGGGTATTCATACTTGTCTCTCACTACGGTCATCTCCCTAAGGAAATTGTTGATGTTGCCAGGGTTAATCCCATTGTCCCTAGCATAACGACTATACAAGAAGTAAGCATACTCCTGAAGATACCTGGCGATCCTCTGGTTCTGATTGTAGGTGCGAAGGACACTGCTCGTCTTGACAGCATAAGGAAGACCAAAGACAAAAGTCCCCCTACGAACAATGAACTTATCGGGAGTCTTCTCAACAAGCTCTACCCCAGAATCCTTGATGTAACTTTCCACCAAAGCCGGGTCATTATTCTTATACACAGACCTCTCCGGGATCACCAAGGGAGGAAGAGGGTCTGTAATTAAGAAAAGATCTCTTCCCTTATGTTTGACGATCAACGTCCTTGTTTTCCCAAAGGAGTCGATTCCCTGACTTACCACACCTGGAGGAATAATCCCAGGATCAATGTCAGTCATTTGGCGATTGCCGGCATAGTAACTAACCGTCTCTCGGAAGACACGGTCTAGTTTCTCGGCAAAATCACCCGTAAAGTTACTCGTCTTTACACCTGCCTTTACAGCCGTGATGATTTCACACTGAGGGAATTGAGCCGCATCAGACTCGCTACCAGAATGCTCTAGGATAATTACAGCTGGTCTGGTGAGGTCATTGCGATACCTGAGGTAAACATACCTGTGCACAGGATGAACTAACATTCCCATACCGTTCTCTCCTCTGGTAAACAGGTAGATATTGCACTTGTAGTATTCTTCTAGGGCTCGGTAATAAATACTAGGGGAAATATACTCATCGTTGCCGTTGAACTCCTTCTTCAGGTCAGTCACATTAGACGAGTATGCGTTCTGTCTACACGCGGCAAACATGGCGTCAGTGATACCCTTTCGATTAACCCCACGACCAAGGGCAGTAGCTACTGCTTCCACAAACGAAGCTGTTGTTCTAGCCACGCCCACGCGGAAGAAATCTGCCCTTTCAGTCATGATGCTTTGGAACAGAATCTCAAGGTTACCAGGAATAGTTCCCATTTCACCCTTTGAAAGGATCTTTGGGGTCTTCAAGATATGAGAAAAACTGGTAGTTGTATCCCTGATGTCAAAGTCCAGATAGTAGTTCTTGAAGTTCTTCTTTTCCTCCTGGGGACGAGGATAGCAACAAGGAAGATATGGATACTGAGCTGAATTGCTCAACACATTTGACCTCAACCCAGGGTAAGCATCACGTTCACATGCATACCAATGCTGGGGTCCCTCCTCGGGAGTCTTAGGGAACAAGATAGCTTGCTTAAACTCAGGTGTAGGATTGATAACAAGTGTCTTGCCAGCTGGTTGTGGGGGCATCTTGTCGTCGATGATGACAGGTGGCTTCTGACACTTACGGGCATATCCAGGAATAAAAATCTGAGGGACCAGGTCCTGAAGACGGTTTGACTTCCTAACCACAAGACGAACCTCCTTTTCTTCTTGTTCAATAAAGTCCGGAATGAACTTAAGATATTCATCCACAATTCTGTCCTTGTTCTTATTGTATACGGAGAAGATCTTCCCAATGAACATAGCAATCTCCTTTGTAGCCTGCTCATCTCTGGCCTTGTTGATACGCACCCTGGTGTATCGGCTATCAGGAGCATACATCTGAGCCGACTTACGATAAAGCTTCAGATCTGCCGCTGCCTCCGTGAATCCAATAGTTACCTTGTCAACTGACCCTACTGGTTGGTAAAAGAATGTAATGCCCGATTTGACCCTACCGATACGGACAGACTCGTCCACAAAACAGAGGCTAGCCACTAGCGGGTCTGTGGCGATAATGTCGTTCATAATATACTTGTTGAATCTCTGATTTGGAACATTTACCACGGAGCTGACGCTCTGCTGACGAGTTTGAAGAATGTTAGCCTTATCTACCTGGAGGGATGTAAATACACGATCAATAAGTTCGTCTAGATTGTTCTTAGCACCGATAAGGGTCTCGATAGCCATAATAGCTTCTCCCTTCTGCTCGGCCATGATGATAACTCCCTGAGAGTAGTTCTTCTCCTGGAACTTATTAGGAACATACTTGGTGTTGAGGACATAGAACTGGACGGCAGACGCGTCTCCCAGTTCCCAGTTTTCACCCAGGTTGCGGAAACCCTTAAAGATCTTGTGTCGGTCAGACCCATTGTTGGCATAGGGAAGTTCTTGGGACATCTTTAGACGGTCAAACATCTCCACTAAGTCAAACTGGACTTTGAACTGAACCTCAAATGTAATCTTCTGAATGTCGATGGTGTCCATTTGCACTGGAAGGACGGTATTGAACTCAAGAAGCTCCTTTTCCACCTGTGTCTGGGCCTCTAGAAAAGACTTAATGTTGTCCGTCTGATCATACTCTTTGTGTTCGAGGACCCGGTCCACCTTCACATCGTATTTGGACTCAATGTCGATCCCAATAACATCTTTCATGTCCTCTAGATTTGGAACTTTTCTTAGCCAGTTATACATCACTACCTCCAGTTCAGTAGAGAATTTATCCTTCACTGACTGATAGAAAAGGTCAAAGTCAATGTTGCCACCATCAACGTCTTTCTGGATAAGGGCCAGTAGATCTTCTCCCACTATGTTGGTGGCTGGATCAATCTCCAGCAAGTCCACTGGTTGTGTAGATACAAAAAGGGGCAGTGTCTTCAAAACCCATGCTACACGGTTCAGGCGACTCTCTTGAGTATCGATACCGTACACCGGAAAGTCTCTACCGTTTAACAGCACCATTTATCTAGTCCCCCGATTTTATAGATGTCCATGAAAAACAGCCAGACTATAAATGGAGCTAGACAAGTTACTCTTAGACCTTGGCAGGTATAAGACGACCAACGTGGACTTTCACGCGGGAGACGTGTATGCCCACAGTATTTGGTCATATTGGTATGTCTCCAAAATGTTTGAAGACAATCATCCCTGCGTCGAAGGTATGACAAACGATCAGCGTAAACTCCTTATGGCTGCTGCATTGTTGCACGATATTGGTAAAGGAGGGGATCACAACTTTACTTTCTTTGACAAGCCCAATCATCCTGAGATCGGAGGTAACTACATGGATTCTGGGCAATACAAGGATGCTCTAGGTAGCATAATCGATCTGAAGAAGGTTGTAGCTGAGCTAGGGCAATCAAAGAACTACAATGTCATCTCATTCTTGATTAGAAATCATTGGATGATCGGAGGGGCTATCAGGGAACGAGTAGATGACACTAAGATGCCCTTTGAGAAGATACCTATGGATGCATTAAGATGGGATGTCTACTATCAGATGAATCTGGCAACTGAAGTTCCCTACGATCAACGAGGGTGTTTGTTTGAAATGCTATATGTCATCTGGGCGGCGGACCTAATGGCCACACAGCCGTTTAAATCCCCGGTTAGTGACGATCCACTAAGACTGGGTATCCCTCCTGCTACCCACCCAGGAGGAAATATGTATGCTATCTACAGGGTCGATGAAATAGGTCTACCACTTAGGAAACTCGTTTTAGAGACATATGATAATCCTATCACGTATCCCTCTTTTAATGGGACATTCGAATACAGAGTGGGTGGGAAGATACTTGTGGGTGGAATTCCATACTCAGTTTATGTAGACGGAAACCCGTTCATGTGGAAACAAGTAGACATGTCAACTGTAAAACCAAAGCCTTCCAGTGATCTACCCATTATCAACACTCTCAGAAAGATCTGTATGGATAGGATGAAAAGTCCCTTTGAGATCCCATTATTCAAGGGATTTCCTACAGTAGTTGAAGGTCTAAGCAAGCCGCAAATCTGCGAACTGTATGCCGCCATTGCCTCTTCTAACTCTAAGTATTCAAATTCATTCTATTACCCTATCCAAGAAGACTTCAAATCGGAAGAGCTACCTTCTGGGCAGTTAATTTACTTAGGTAGAGGATACGCTTATTGTGAGCCTCCAAACATCAGTAATTCAAGAGGACTATGGGCCTTCCTGGAAAAGAAACATGCATATGCATATGCTATCGGTAGGGGCGATGATGCTAAGTCGTTAGATAAGGGATTTTGCTGGAACGTGTTAACCTACAAAACTACCAAACAACTTCGCCTGCTAAACTTGTCCGATCCAGACATAAGGGATCGTGTGAGGAAGGATTTGAGTAACTTTCCATGCGAGGGATGGTTCATCCGAGAAGGTCTTTTCGACGATAAGGAGGTTCCTACCTATGCAGATGCGATTGATTATATGTTCCCCAGGGATACCAACCCAGCAGAACCAGATCGTGTGAGTCACACCACTGTGGATATTCAAGTAGCCATAGCGCTATCCAAGGTGTATCCCAAGATAGATGGATGGTCTATCGTATCAGAGGCAATGGACCCTGAAATAGTTATCTTTCGTCCATTCGGGGCTGTCGATTTAATCAATCATGAATACTTTGATGCTAGTAGATTAAGGACCCTAATGGACAGATGTAAATGTCCCGATAAGATAATTACCTTGTTTAAACAAGGAAAGTTGATATGTCTGAGATACCCAGATGACATAGTCAAATGTCTCCTTCCTGAAGAGATACTAGATCGGACATTAGTATCTGAGTCTGAATATAGGACCATCTTGGACGAGCAGGCTAGGGGATTGTCTGTGATCAACATCGTCTGAAACCATGTCAAAATCCTAGTATTTCCAAAATTTAGCCCCTATAAAAGTCCCTTGTCTTTGCTGCGTTCCCCATGGTGTTCGAGTAGTCCCTCAGCCGTTTGCAAAATAGATAATAAAAAGATAAGTGCATATGACTGCTGCTATAAACAGTCATCTGCGTTCGACCAGCCGGTCGATCATCCGATCAAAATTGAGTCGTCTGGCTTAAACGGTTGGGTCTAATTCAAACAGGCAACATGGCTGAGCCCGTTATTGTCTTCGAAGATGAGCCCGAGGAAACCCACCAGGAAGTCAAAGATGGTAGCTTCCCAGAGATCACTGTCAAGAAGGACGTCCGTGAGCATCTCCTTGCCCGCCCCGACACCTATCTGGGCAACTTTGTGTTCGACAGGTATGTGGCCACCACTGTCACGGGCACAAAGATGGGAAAGGAGACCGTCGAGTATAATCCTGCCTTTGAGAGGTGCGTCATCGAGGTTGGCAGCAACTGTATCGACAATGTATGGCGCTCTCAGCAATTCGGGGTCAAGTGCTCTAGCATCAGGTTCAGTTACACTCCGGATGGGAAGTTGTGTTTCTGGAACGACGGTCTGACCATTCCCATCGTCAAGTCTAAGATCCCTGAACTGACCCACATGTTCAACCCCACCATTGTGTTTGGACTGTTCATGTCCTCTACCAACTACAACGATTCAGAGAAGCGACGCACCTCTGGACGCAATGGGTTAGGTGCCAAGGCGACCAACACGATGAGCAAAGAGTTCACGGTGGAGACCCAGGATGAGAAGAACGGGGTCCTCTTTCGTCAAACCTGGAGGGACAACATGTCTGTGGTGGAGGATCCAGCCATCATCCCACAGAAGGGGAAGGGATACACTCAGGTCACTTGGCTCCCTGATTACAAGCGTTTTGGGATGCCTGGACTGACGGAACCTGTCGTTCGCCTGATCAAGAAGTATCTCTACGACATGGCCATGACCGCCAGAGTTCCCGTATACATTAATGGCGAACTCATCCCAGTCCGTTCTCTTCTGGACTATGCTCTGAGCACCCGGTCAGAGCCCGGTGATGACTACATCCACATTCAGACGGACTCTTCAGAGGTGGTTGTGTTCCCTCAGCGTCCATCCCAGTGCATCTCATATGTGAACGGTATTCCAACTCCCCAGGGCGGTGTCCACGTAGATGCGTGGTCCAAAGTCATCTTTGGGGGTATCCTGGCCAAGATCAACGGAGATGACAAAAAGAAGAAGGATGACAAAAAGAAGAAGGAAGAGAAAGTGGTCAAGCTCACACCTGCCGAGATCAAAGCACACTTCTCCCTCTTCGTGGTGGCTTCAGTAGACAATCCTGGCTTTACATCACAGGAGAAGGTGAAGCTAACCTCGCCCAAGCCTGAGACCACTTTCAAGGTGACTCAGCTGAACAAGATCATGAAGTGGGCAGTTATCACTAGGCTGAAGGATCTACTGGACCAGAAGGCGCTGAAGGCACAAACCAAGAAGCTGGAGGGAACCCGCAAGGCACACTTGAACTTGGCCAAACTGGAAGATGCTAACCTAGCGGGGACAGCACGATCCCATGAGTGCATCCTTATCTACTGTGAGGGAGATTC
>Ga0268298_10005146_pt1 | contig 12396 bp, 9 predicted proteins | sample WWTPWeurt_MetaG_FD_194462 | JGI IMG/M metagenome (GOLD analysis project Ga0268298, IMG submission 194462) | Activated sludge microbial communities from WWTP in Nijmegen, Gelderland, Netherland - WWTP Weurt | ecosystem: Engineered > WWTP > Aerobic digester > Activated sludge | place: Netherlands...
TACACCACTATTTTTCGAAGTGCTTTTTTTGTTATATGGAAAAATAAGTTTCTTGTTTTTTTCGGGCTTTTTTTAGGAGGAATATGGGTACTCTACGAAAATGAATTTGACCCTATATCAGGAACGAGTTCCGGAAATATTACACAAGATGCGCACAGTTTTATTGAACAGTCTCTCTCATTCATACAAAATAATCCACAGTCAATAGTGTTTGGCGTCACGACATTTGCGCTCATTACAGGCATTTTTTTATCCTGGAGACTTTTTCACTCGTAGCGCTCATACGATCAGTTTACACCTTCAGCCATTTACGAAAGTATGTCTCATGGAAAATATCTTTTCACTTTCCAAAACAAGTGTTTAAAAAAATATTGCTCGCCCGCCTTCTTATATTCGCGATATCACTCGGAGTGATTCTTATATGCTCTTTGCCATTATTCCTTCTTTTGATACAAGTAGAAAAATCCGAACTACTTTCTTTCATCGCTATTTTGTCGGCAATATTCATGGTATATCTTTTGGTAATTATCTTTTACACCGGAAAATATGCCTATATATACATCGCAACCTCAAAGCTTTCCATTTCAAGCGCTATTGAGTCAGGTTATTCATTATTCATAAAGCATGACATTTCCTCAATAGCCGTTTTTATAGTTCTTTTCATTCTTCGCATTTTCTTTTTAATCATCGTGAACTCAATTATTCTACTTGCATTTGGATTTACGTACTCAGATACACAGCCTTTTCTTCAAGCGATGTATATAGAAACTGTTCCCATATTTCAAAGCATAGTTGTCATCTTTATTTTTATTCTTGCACAGTCGGTTTTGGAAACATATAATCATACTGTATGGGTACTCTTTTTCGGAGAAATAGCAAAGCAATCTGAAAAGCTAGATGGTGAACAAGAAGAACAATTTGAACAAAAAGATCTCATTAAACGTAAAACACTCCCGGAGGCACAGACAACAGATATTTCAGATGTACACTAAGGAAAAATAAGGGTATAAATAAAATCAGTCCACAAGGGTTTGTAGCTCAGTTGGTTAGAGCGTCACGTTGACATCGTGAAGGTCTGCGGTTCGAGTCTGCACAAACCCACAGAAAGCTACAAAAAAACCTACTCACTTTTGATGGTGAAATGGGAAGTTTTTTTGGATATATTGATTTAATCTAAAAAACCCATTTCCATTGGAAAACAGGTAAACAACTAGTACCTTCTTTGATACTCAGCAGCAGGACCAGATTTTCCGTTTACATTACTATCACCATTAATAGCCTTGTTTACTTTTTGATTAATTTTATCCTCAACTTTTTTAAATTGTTTGTCAACATAACTCCGCGCCATTCCAATACCCATATTAATAGCATCGTTAATGAGACCGTTAATCAAATCTGTAGCTGCTATGGAAGTGAGTTCAGACCAACTTTTTGCCCCCGAAAGCATATCGTACACGGAGCCAAAAGCTTTTACAGTCAAATCAGCTGTAAACGACCCAGGGGTTACTATCGCCCCATTCTTCATAGTTGGACTAAACCCTCTGTAAGCAATATTTTGCGCTTGAGTTGCCTGAGAAAATTGGCTTTCAAAAGAACTGAACGTGCGTTCAACAGCAAGTGATACACCCAACTTATTATTTGCTTCACTTAAAAGTGATGAAAAACACCTTGAATTTCCCTGATCAAAAGGACGAAACGGGTCCTTGCAATGTTCGTTCGCCGAAAAAACAGGTAATGATTGTGCAATCCTGGTAGATACTGCACCTCTCACCCCTTCACGAACCATGGCACTGTATGTACCATTACTTCCAGGACAAAACCTCTGTTTTGTGGTGGGACTTACCCAACATGACTGACTACTTCTGCTTTCAGAAGAGCTTGACCATGGTGAGTACCCTATAGATGTTCTTCCACCAAATGAGTGTGTAATCATATTATCTACCGTCTTATAGGCTCTCATAGAAGACTTTCGAAAAATATCCTGAAAAAAATCTTGAACGAACCCATTCGATCCAAGCGATTTATTCATTTTAACCACTATAAGCTGATATGCCGCATTTTTTAAAACACCCGCTATTGTTTCCTGAATTTTTTCATATAATTCATTATATATATGTCCGATAATATCGTCACAAGGAGCTTCAACAGCCCAAACAAAACACGCGGACACGTTCTTTGTAGGAACAAAAAGACCAGCAAAAATAAATATCATACAAAACACTATCCCTCCTGAAAAAAATTCTTTTGTTTTTTTCTGAAAAATATCCATAAAAAAACGAACTTACAAACTCAAAGACATTCCGTCTGATATCCCCGCTTTTTTCAAATTCGAAAACACTTCGCCAGAGTAAAGAGAAAACATCTGCATAAAACCTTGTGTTTGTGACAAATTGATAATATCTCTGATAGGATCTTCTCCGGTCGGTTTCATGGAATCCTTCATATTTGATGCATATTGAGCAAATTGCAAACCTTGCTTATGACTTTCCAGCATATTTTCCGGAACTTCAACGCTTTTCATTTGCTGCATTATTTTCTCTCCTTTACCACTTAAATCATCGACATATCCAAAATTCCCTGAAAGAAAAGAATTCATGGAATTATTGGCGATTTTTTGAAGCGCAGATATCGCATCTTCACCTGATTCTACTTTTTCAGGAGAATTCGCCGCAAGGATATATGCCACAGCTGTTATATATTCCTCAGTATCTTGTTGCAATTTATGCTTTTTCTCCTCTTCAGAAAGTTTCTGATAATTTTGTTTTTTTACTAAAATATCCGCTTCATTAATTTCAGGAAAAACTATTTCTTTGGTATTTTCTTGAATAACATCTTGAATAATAGTGTTCACCTGTTCATCAATACTTACTCCGCTTTCGGAGTTATCATCGGAACTTTGTGCTGCTAACAAAACTTGTAGTTTTTCAGACACTTGATTCGTTAAATTTATAGTGTCATTACCGGTATGATCCTGGTCAAACACCGCAGTGCTAGGTGCGTTTTCTAAATCACCGTTCTGACTGCTTCCCGTTTGTGAATCACCTGAGTTATCTGATCGCGCTGGATATGTATCAACAGCATCCCTATCATTTCCAAAAGTAACATCCTCTATCACTTTATCTCCGGGAGCCGGCTTTAACGGATTATATCCCGTTGTAATTTCAGCATAGTCAGAATATCCGTCTCCATCTGTATCAGCTTTATATGGATCTGTCTTATATTGGGATTCCTCATCATTTGTGAGGCCATCTTGATCAAAGTCACTAAACAGATTATTTCCGCTTTCATTGCTGTTCTGTGCTGCAACAACAAACCCAAATCCGGCGATAAAAATCCAAAAAAATAGAAATAATATTTTTTTTGCCGAGTACGCGCGCATAACGTTTTATTTGTACCAGAAAAGTAAACTGAAAAAATGCATGTGTTATGATAATAGTATACAATTATGTGAGAAAAAATACCATGCACGCAATACAGCCTCTTATACAAGATTTTTTAGAATACCTTGCCATAGAAAAAAGGAGGAGTCCTTTAACGCAAAAACGCTACCATGACTACCTTATTCACTTTGCACAACAATCCTCTTCACTATACGCAGAAAATATCACCCATGAAACAATTCGGCATTACCGTCTTTTGCTTAATTCCTCAAAAAATAAAAGAAGCGGAAAAAACCTTTCTATAAAAACACAAAATGGTTACCTCATTGCTATCCGAAGCTTCCTCAAATATCTTGCAAAGCGCGATATCAATACCCTCGCTTCGGAAAAAATAGAAATAGGAAAAACTCCAGAACGTTCTGTTGAATTTCTTTCCCCGGAAGAAATTAGCCGACTTCTTTCTTCCCCTGTCAATAGAACACTTTCAGGAATAAGAGATAAGGCTATACTAGAACTTTTATTTTCTTCAGGGCTTCGCGTTTCAGAACTCACAGCGCTTGATCAATCCAAAATCAATCTTAAAACCCAAGAAATCAGTGTACGCGGCAAAGGAGGAAGAGTGCGGCTCGTGTTTCTTTCAGACACTGCCACGGAGGCAATAAAAAATTACCTACGTCGTAGAACAGACACTGATGATGCCTTGTTCGTCCGTATAAAAACACGCGCGCAAAAAAATAAAGAATCCGACCTGCGTCTCACACCTCGATCCATTCAGCGCATTGTAAAGTACTATACAGCCAAAGCAGGTATCGTAAAGGATGTTCATCCGCACACACTTCGACACAGCTTTGCTACAGATCTCCTCTCAAACGGCGCTGATATACGAAGCGTTCAGACTATGCTGGGACATGCTTCCATCACTACAACTCAAATTTACACCCATGTTACCAACCAACAACTCAAAGAAACCCATAAAAAATACCACGGAAAGAAAAGAAATCCTATGAAATAACGCCAAGAATTACTACTATACATCTTGCAAAATTTCTTCCACTGCCTTTCTGTCATTCCATGGGATACGCGTATCTTTAATTGCCATAGTTTCTTCAGCACCTTTTCCAGTAATAACAATGCTATCCCCCGACCGAGATAAGGAAAAAGCTTTTTGAATGGCTTGTCTTCTGTCAGGTATAATAAAAAGTGTTTTATCCTTTTCTTTCCCGCAAACTCCCAATTCAACCTCTCGTATTATTTGTTCCGGATTTTCATAGTACGGATCTTCATTTGTAAGGATAATAATGTCTGAATACTTATCAACTATTCCACCCATGATCGGTCGCTTTCCCCTATCACGATCCCCACACGCTCCAAATACTGCTATAACTTTTCCTGAGGAAGGATGTATTGTGTTTCTTATTAAAAAATAAAGTTTTTCCAGTGCATTAGGAGTTACTGCATAATCAATAAGAACAGAAATACCATGGTTGTTTTCTACAAACTCCAGGCGACCAGGAACTCCTGTCATAAGCTCAAGCGCTTTTGAACACACCTGCAAGTCAATTCCAAGGACAGTTGCTACGCTTATCGCCGCAAGAGCATTTTCAACATTAAACTCTCCTGGCATTTTGAGAGTAAATTTCACACCATTCACAAAGAATTCCGAACCTTGCATAGAACAATTAACATTCTCGGCCACAATATTCTCTACCCCCTTAATAAGCCCCTGAAAACTTTCTGGACTTTTTCCATATGCCACTTTTTTCTTTTTCAGTACTTGAAGAAATTCATTCGGATTTTCCATTTCAGCATTTACAACCCCATATTTCGCCATAAAAAACAACTTTTTCTTGGATTTTCTATATTCATTCATGGTTCTATGATAATCTAAGTGTTCTCGAGTGATATTTGTTATCACAGCAACTTCCGGAAATATTCCCCACACACGATTTTGGTCAAGAGCATGAGAAGATACTTCCAAAACGGCATATTCACATCTTGAACGAACCGCTTTACGCAAAAATTTCTGTACAGAAAAAGAGGAAAGAGTGGTATATTTTGTTGCATTGACCCATGATGTAGTGCCTATTTTGAAATTTACAGTAGATGAAAGAGCTGTTTTTTTTCCGGATGCATCCAATATGTTTGTTATCATCTGAGAGGTTGTTGTTTTTCCGTCAGTTCCGGTTACAGCAATAATCCGAATGTTTCTCGCCGGAAAACCGTAACACAAATTCGAAACCACAGCCTGCACCAAATGATATATGTTCTTAATTTTTTGAGAAAACATGCTCTTTATTGTATGCATCATATTTTTATGGTAACAAGTAGCGCCACACCATCCAAAAACATTTCACAATCCACATCTTTAAAACAAATATATTTCTCAGAAGTCGGTATATCACATATCGAAATGGAAACAGAACAATATCATACGAACCCACCGTAGAAACAACCTTGGAATAAGGAGAGAAGCCCATTTTAAATCGAGTTATTCCCGCCAATTGATTCTTTACGGAAACGCCTGGAGTATCAATTCCACCAAAGGAATATATATTGCACCCGCGCGCCTTCGCGTCCAGCATAACCTGAAAGTGCAAAAGATACGGCGCCATAACACCTCGAAATTCATTCGATGATCCCCCATGCAAGTATAAAGCAGTTCCATTATAAAAAATAATAATAGCTGCAGCAATTATATTACCCTCATACGAAGCACAGTATAGTGACACATACTCACTTGGTATAGAGTGAAAAATTGCCTCATAATGAGATTTTGGATGAGAAACGATGCCAGCTCGATCGGATGTTGTTGCAATAAGCGAATAAAAATCTTCGACATGCCTCAGCTCATAATCCACAAACACATTCACATTTTTCTTCTTTGCAAGACGAATATTGTATCTGGTTTTTGACTTCATTCGAGAAAGAATATCCTCTTCAGTTCCATGAATATCAACATCTAAAACAGTTTTCGGTTGCATATCATGGGGAGAATGAAGAAACATTTTGGTTCCGAAAATCTGTCTTAATAACTTCATCTCAAGTGGAGTTCGTACATCAATCCGTATCCATATAACACCATGTTTTTTAGCTTGCGTTAAGACAGATGTAAAAAGACCTTGCACACGATCAACCGATATTACTCCGTCAAAAAAAGGTCCGCGCGGACTATACCAATATTTTCCGAAAAAACTCGTTTTTCGTTCAACAAAAAATGCATTGCCAATTCGAATGGTTTCAAGTCCCTCTGCTCGGTAAACCTTTTCCCACAGTGGAGACTGGAGAAACTTGGAATCAGCGGGGAAAACATCACATGTATTCATGATTCTACTATAATAAAATAAAATGACTTTTTCAATTCTCTTAGCGAAAAAACTGTTGTAATAATTGAACGTTCTCACGTTTTTAATTACAATACTTATTATGGACGGAATAAGAAAAAAAATATTAAAAAAATATTCTGAGCCCATTCAATATACGGAAGAAATTCCGTATTTTCAGCTATATTCGCAAAAAAAACAAAGCTTCAAACCATTGTTAGAAAAACCGAAAAAGAGAGAGCTTTATCACACATATTCACTTACAAAAAAACCGAGCAGAAAAAAACGAATTAGTTTAGCGTCCTTTATCTTTCGAGTTATTCTTATATTTCTGCTTATTCTTGTTTTTTGCTCCGCAGGGGCGCTTGGATATTTTTTCTGGAAAGTAAAAAAAACAACTGAGCATATAACTGAAAATACAGCAAAAAACTCTGATTTTATATACGCAGCGAAAAGCATACTTCCATCTTTAGAAAAAAAAACCCTCCCATCATTGCGCGGGCAAGAGGATGGACGGATTAATGTTCTGCTTTTAGGAAAGGCTTCAAAAGAATATCCGGGACAGAACTTAACCGATACAATCATGATCGCAAGTATTGACACAAAAACCATGCAAACAGCTCTTCTTTCTATTCCAAGAGATATGCAAATACAAATGCCTGGATCAAAAAATTTTGTAAAAATAAACTCGATCTACAGCATAGCACGAAATGAAGTTGATCCGTCAAGTATTATACGAAAATCCATAGAAACTATAACAGGAATACCTATCCACTATTATGTTATCATTGACTATCGTGGATTCGAACAAGTCATCGATGCTATAGGAGGGATACACATTCAAGTGGATCGCGATATATACGACCCGCGATATCCGGGTCCAAACTACAGCTACGAATTATTCGAGCTCTCAAAAGGATTTCATACATTGGATGGAGCAACAGCTCTCAAATATGTCCGAGAACGTCATAGTGATCCGCAAGGAGATTTTGGACGTGCATATCGACAGCAACAGGTCATTGAATCTATAAAAAATAGAGTTTTTTCAATAAAAACATTTCTGAATCCGTTCACGTTTAATACTCTATTGAATGCGCTCGGTAATAATATTCGCACAAACATACTCCCTAACGAAATAGAAAGTTTCATTAATTTGATAAAAAAATCCGACACACAAAATATCAGCAATGTTATCATTGATGCATGGAAAAAAAATAGCCTGCTACGAGTATCTCATGTTGCATTAGAAAATGGTCAGTCTATGTTTATCCTCATTCCAAGAACTGGAAATTATAGCGAAATACAAGATGTAGCAAAAAATATATTTCATAAAGAGGAACAGTCGAATAGGATGAAAGAACTTGCAAAAGAAGCAGCGTCTGTAGCCATCATTAACTATAGTACTTCCCCTCTGGTTGCGTTAAAAGTAAAATCTCTGATAGAGACTATTGGGATGAGCGCGTTTCTTTTTCCTGCAAACAAAAAAATTCTTTTTTCAGAAACAACTGTTATTGACACTACTACTCTTAAAAAACCGTACTCTCTAGACGAAATCATAAAAAAAATTCCAGCAAAAAACTCCCATTTAGCCAAAGAAGTCATCCCTTCAGAAATTCAGTTGCAATCGAATAATGCGGATATTGATTTTGTACTTTTCATTGGCGAAGATATTGTTTCTCAATACAACTGGAACGAAGCGTCTATAGAAGAGTATCAACAATCAGAAAATTATGATCTTTAAAAATAACTCTGAAGGGAAATACTTAGGGCAAAGCAAATGGGATGGAGCGCCATTTTACGTCTTGACGACATAACACCTTTTCAGCTATTAATGGATCGCGCATAAGAATTTTTACGGCTTTTTCCATACGCATACCCTGCGACCCTTTTATAAGAATAAGATCTCCAAGTCTCAAACGGGGCAACAATAATTTCGCTGCTTGTTCCGGATCTTGAAATAAGTGTACATGAGCTTTTGGATATTTTTTCTTGTCTAATTCAGAAGCTAAAAAAAACATTCTATTCCCAACCAAAAATACCCCGTCTGCTTTCATGCGGATAATTATTTCTGCAAGAGACCTATGACCCGTCTCTTCTTCAGATCCAAGCTCCAGCATATCCCCTAAAACAAGATATTTTTTTCCAGAAAATTGTTCAAACGCCTCCAAGGCAGCGACTGTAGATGCAGGAGAAGCATTGTATGTATCGTCAATAATTCGAGTACCATTTACACCAGAAATAAATTGGAATCTCCCCTTTGGCAAGGTAAACGATTCCATTTTTTGAACTGCTTCTACCATATTTATTTTAAGAACACTCGCAACAGAAAAAGCCGCGAGCACGGCGTATACATGATGATAAGCTATAATATTCTTCAATCGAACAGGCAAAACTTTACCTTCAAATTCTATTTTGAAACGAATACCCTCAATATTATCTGCAGATTTTTCCAAAACTTCGTTAAAACCACGCATATTGGACTTTTTATCAAATCCATATGTAATTGTCCTCGCCTTTGTTTTTTTTAACATGGAAACCGTGTATGAATTATCGGCATTTAAAACAGCAACTCCATTTTTCGAAAGCATATGGATAAGTTTTCCTTTTTCTCGAGCTATAGATCGAATATTTCCAAAATATTCCAAATGGGAAGAGAAAACACCTGTTATAACGCCTATTGCAGGCTGCACAATAGAAAGAAGATACTCCATATCTCCAGGGCGATCAACGCCCATTTCCAAAACAAGAACTTCCGGATGGTGAGCATCGAAAATTATTTGTCGAACCCAAGAAAAACCAACGCACATCCAGCCGATAAAAGATTTTCCAGGAGACTGCTCTCCAAAGATAGCCAAAGGAAGACCAATCTCGTTATTATAATTTTTTTTGCTTTTTCTTACACGATATTTAATAGACAAAACATCTGCTATAGCATCTTTAGTGGTGGTTTTTCCTATTGAGCCAGTAATCCCTATTACAATCGGCTTATACCTCCATATCAAAAGACGCGCCATGATACGAAGAATATATTGCAGTATTTTTTTCATATATCAAGAGTTATTCTACCATCAACGATACATACGCCTTTTCCTTTCGGAAAAACAAGAAGGGGATTTATATCAAATTCTTTGATTTCAGGAAAATCAAAAAGGAATTTCGACGTTCTCAATAACGTTTCAGACAAAGCATTCACGTCAAATTGAACCCCTCCTCGCGCACCATTGAGAATTTTACTTGACTTCAACTTATCAATCATACGCTGAACATCTATTTCGCTAACGGGAATTATACCAAAAGATATATCCTTAAAAATTTCTACATATATACCACCAAAACCAACAGCTAAAACATGTCCCAATTGTGCGTCACGAACACTCCCAACAATCATTTCTACGCCGCCTTCTGGAGCCATTTCAGCAAGAAGCACACCTTCAACGTAAGCATGCGGAGCATTATCTTGAATTCTCTGCATCATAGTCTCATATTCTTTCCTTGCTGTAACCTCTGTCACCCCGAGAGCAACTCCGCCGACATCCGATTTATGTAAAATATCACGAGAAAAAATTTTCATTGCCACTCGACCACCCATTTCTGCAATACGAACTTCAGCTTCCTCCGAACTATGCACAACAACTGATTTTAACGTTGGAAATTTATACGCACGAAAAACATCGAGAGCCTTTGCTTCCGGAAGCGATACGTACCCATTTTTTTTTGTCTCATCAAAAATAGCCCGAACTAAACCGGGAGAAATATTAGAAAACATCATAGCTGTTTTTTCCTGCACCTCAGATACATCGGATATACATGCATACTGAAATAATTTCCCCAGTGCACTTGACGCCGATTCACAAAAACGAATTGATGCCACATGTGCGTCAGTCAAAATCCTCGTTCCATCACGAACCAGTTCTTCCCCAACAAAACTGGCGACAATTGGCTTCTGATATTGACCACGCAAATAAACAATTGATCGTGCTATGCCAGAAACATCAGTCATAGTTTGCGGCGTTAACACAGCTATAACCATATCAACATTCGGATCCGCAGAAACAGCATCAAGCGTTTTTTCATAACGTTCAACTGATGCATCACCCAAGACATCAACAGGATTTTTGCTACTCGCTGAAGCAGGAAGAATCGATTTCAAATAACTCGTCGTTTTCTGATCAAAATTAGCAAGCTCGAGACCGCTATTTACAGCTGAATCAGCAGTCAATACACCTGGACCTCCAGCATTTGTAACAATCGCAAGACGATTTCCTGATGGAAGAATATTGCATGAAAACACTTGAATCAGATCGAACAGTTCTGCAAAAGAATTTGCCCGAATCATTCCTGTTTGTTCAAACAGCGCTGTATATGCTGTGTCACTTCCGGCAAGGGAACCCGTATGCGACGAAGACGCTTTTATACCAATTTCAGTACTGCCAGATTTTAACACGATTACCGGTTTAGATTTTTTATGGAGCGTACTCATTGCACTTCGCAAACGATCAGGATCACGAAAACCTTCAGTATATATCACCACAATTCGCGTCGATTCATCTTGTGCAAAATATTCAAGTAGTTCCACCTCAGAAATCAGTGCTTTATTCCCAGTGCTCACAAATTTAGAAAAACCAATTCCAGCGGACTGTGCAAAATCCAAAGCAGAAGCACATAAAGCGCCACTTTGGGAAAGAAATGCTACATCACCAAATTTCGGAAGTAAAGGAGCGAAAGAGGCATTCATAAAAATTTCGGCGTTAATCACCCCAAGACAATTTGGTCCAATCAGAACAACATCATTTTGCGCACATACATCTCGCAGTTCTTGTTCTGCATTACTATTTCCAGACTCTTTAAATCCGGAAGAAATAACCACCATAGCCTGAACACCTTTTTTTACAGCTTCACGCGCTACACCTAAAACAGAGGTTTCTGGAACAGCAATTACAGCAAGATCTACTACGCCAGAAATATCCTCTATACGCGAAAAACATTGTTTTCCATATAACACTGTTGCTTTCGGATTTACTGGATACAAAAAACCCTTAAAACCCTGTTCTACAAGATTTTTTACAATGTCATTTCCAACACTTCCGACACGCGTCGAGGCGCCAATTATCGCTATAGACTTCGGATAAAATAATCCCTGAAAATTCATACGAAAAGATCAAAAAAAGAAACCGTATACCGATAAGTATACCACAAAAAAGGAACGTATTCCTGCACAATATTATTATGTAGATACACTCTGAAAAAATACTCCGACTTTTTACCATATAAAACCAAAAAAGTATTCCGCTCAGCAAAGGATTACATGATAAGATTTACACAATAGCGTCTTCTTGATTCATCAACAATACCTTTCTGTCAAGCCAATCTTGCAGAATAATTCTTGCAGCTTCCTGATCATCATATTGTTTTATGCCGCGTACTCCTTTTGAAACCAAGTATGTCGTGGCAAGCTTCGTAGTAAACATTTCGTTTTGATATTCAGAAATAACGCCAAAATTTTGCTCTAGAACTTCACCTAATTTTTCTCCAGCGTACATAACTTCTTCGCGATTTATAGGAGACGGAATACCGATTATCACCGTTTTTACGCCTTTTTCCATGATTATTTTCCCCAATGAACCGACAAGATTTTTATCATTTTGAAGTGTTTTATAAGCGTAAGCAATACGACTTAACTTATCAGCAAGCGCCAC
>Ga0268298_10005147_pt1 | contig 12396 bp, 10 predicted proteins | sample WWTPWeurt_MetaG_FD_194462 | JGI IMG/M metagenome (GOLD analysis project Ga0268298, IMG submission 194462) | Activated sludge microbial communities from WWTP in Nijmegen, Gelderland, Netherland - WWTP Weurt | ecosystem: Engineered > WWTP > Aerobic digester > Activated sludge | place...
GCGTCGAGCTCTCGATGTCGCCCGGCGAGGTCGTCGCGATCGTGGGGCCGTCGGGCGCGGGGAAATCGACGCTCGCGGGGCTCTTGCTGCGCCTCTACGATCCGGACGCGGGCGCGATCACGCTGGACGGGCACGACCTGCGGGAGCTGTCGCCTGTGTTCCTTCGCAAGACGATCGGGATCGTGTCGCAGGAGCCGCTCCTCTTCTCGACGAGCATCGCGGAGAACATCCGGTACGGCCGGCCGGGGGCGACGGACGCGGACGTGATGGCGGCGGCGCGCACGGCGAACGCGCACAGCTTCATCGAGCGGTTCCCCGACGGCTACGCGACGCTCGTGGGGGAGCGCGGCGTGCAGCTCTCGGGCGGGCAGAAGCAGCGCGTGGCGATCGCGCGGGCGATCCTCAAGGACCCGCGCATCCTCGTGCTGGACGAGGCCACGAGCGCGCTCGACGCGGAGAGCGAGCACCTCGTGAAGGAGGCGCTCGACAGGCTGATGCAGGGGCGCACGACGATGATCATCGCGCATCGCTTGTCGACGGTGGCGGGCGCGGATCGCGTGTGCGTGCTCGACGGCGGGCGCATCGTGCAGAGCGGGGCGCACACGGCGCTCGTCGCGGAGGACGGGCTCTACAAGCGGCTCGTGGAGCGACAGTTCGTCGCGAGCGAGGCGCTGGCGGGCTGAGGCGGGAGCTCGGTGTCTCCGTGGTGAAAAGTCTTCAGGAATGGGGGAGGGCGCGCCTACTTCGTACGGCGCGCCGCGCGCCTACTTCGTACGGCGCGCCGACCTGCGGCGCGAGAGAGTGAGCGCGAGGGCCAGGGCCAGCGCGCCGAACGCCGCGTTTGATTCGGTGGAGCCGCTGCTCGTCGAGCAAGCGCCGCCCGTGAGACGGTACGTGTCGTCGGCCTTGCCGGCGCCCGCGCCGTTGGCTCCCGCGCCATTACCGCCGCCCCCGTCGCCGCCGCCGCCGTTCGCCCCGGCGCCGTTGCCGCCGTTGCCGTTGCCGCCCGCGGAGGAGCCCCCGTTGCCGCCGCCGACTCCGCCGCCGCCCGCGCCGCCGATGTTGCTGTCGGTCAGGCAGTGACCTGCGATGCAGAGGCCGGGCTGGTCCATATCCGTGCAGGGAAGGCCGTCGAGCACGCTGAAGCTCGTGCACGTCCCGTCGAGGCAGGCGTCCGTGGTGCACGGGTTGTCGTCGGTGCAGGGCGCGCCGTTCTGCTTGTTCGGGTAGGTGCACGTGCCTGAGGCCGGCTCGCAGAGCCCCGCGAAGTGACACACATCGGGCTGCGGGCACGGCGTGTTCGCGTCGCACTTGGCGTCGACGCACTTCGAGGTCACCGGATCGCAGACCTGCGTGGGGATCGCGCAGTCGGAGGACTGCGAGCACACGTCGTCGGTGGGATCGTTCGGATCGGTCTCGCCCGGGTCGATCGCGCCGTTGTGGTTCTTGTCCTCCACGCCGTCCTTGACGCCCCCGTCGTCCGTGTCGGCCTTGAGCGGGTTCGTCTTCGTCGCGCCCATGTCCGCGTCCGGGATGCAGTGGATCGCGCCCTGCACGAAGCACCCGAAGCCCTTCTCCGTGCCGTCCCAGATGCCGTCGTTGTCGCTGTCGGGATCGTTCGCGTTGATGAGCCCGTCGCCGTCATCGTCCGAGGTCGGGTTCGCCTCGAGGCCGTCGACGAGGCCGTCGTCGTCGCTGTCGTTGTCGTTGGGATCGCTGCCGAACGTGATCTCTTCGAGGTCGCTCAGGCCGTCGTTGTCCGTGTCGACGATGCTGAGATCGTCGCCCGCGTGGCCGAGCGTGGGATCGGTCTCTCCCGGGTCGACGACGCCGTTGTGGTTGCCGTCCTCGGAGCCGTCCACGACGGTGCCGCCGTCGGTGTCGGCCTTGATCGGCGACGTGTGCGTCGCGCCGTTGTCGGCGTCGGGGATGCAGTGATTGGCGCTCGCGTCGGTGTCGGGGAGGCTGCACCCGAGGCCCATCTCGGTGCCGTCGAAGAGGCCGTCGTTGTCGCTGTCGGGGTCGAGCAAGTTGACGAGCCCGTCGCCGTCGTTGTCGAGCGTGGGGTTCACCTCGATGCCGTCGTAGACGCCGTCGTCGTCGCTGTCGCTGTCGTTCGGGTTGGTGCCGAGCTGGAGCTCCAGCACGTCGGAGATGCCGTCGCCGTCGCTGTCGATGAGCAGCCCGTCGTCGCCGGGGCCCGCGGGATCCGACTCGCCGGGATCGACGGCGCCGTTTCCGTTCGGGTCCTCGGAGCCGTCGCTCGTGCCGCCGCCGTCGGTGTCCGGGTTCGTGGGATCGGTCTTCGTCGCGCCTTGATCCGCGTCCGCGACGCAGTGGCCCGCGGACAGATCCGTGTCCGGGTTGGAGCAGTCGAAGCCGAGCTCCGTGCCGTCGAAGAGGCCGTCGTTGTCGCTGTCGGGATCGAGCGCGTTGATGATCCCGTCGCCGTCGGAGTCGCCGCTGGGGTCGAGCTCCAGCCCGTCGAGGAGGCCGTCGTCGTCGGAGTCCTGATCGTCCGGGTCCGTGCCGATCTGGATCTCGACCACGTCGGTGAGCCCGTCGCCGTCGGTGTCGATCGCGACGCACACCGCGCCGTTGCCGGCGTAGAGCGGATCGCACTTGCACGTGAAGCTCCCGTCCGTGTTGGTGCACGAGGCGTGGGCGTCGCAGTTGTCCGTGCCCGCGGCGCACTCGTCGACGTCCGCGCACGTGATCCCGTCGCCCGCGTAGCCCTTCTTGCAGGCGCACGTGTACGCGCCGACCGTGTTCGTGCAGGTCGCGTGCACGTCGCAGTCGTTGTCCGCCGGATCGAGGCACTCGTCCACGTCGACGCAGTCCTGGAAGCCGGCGGTGCAGGTGCCGTCGCCGAACGGGTTGGCCGGGTCGTTGTTGCACCGAGGCGTGCCCGCGAAGCCCGTGGGGCACGTGACGCTCGGGTCGATCTCGAGGCCGTCGCACTCCTCGACGCCCGTGCGGACGAAGCCGTCGCCGCAGACGTTGACGTGGCAGACGTTGGTGCAGTCGTCGTCGTTGCTCCCGTTGCCGTCGTCGCAGACCTCGCACAGATCGATCGTGCCGTTGCCGCACGCCGGGAGGGTGCCCGCGGCGACGAGGAAGATGAACGAGCCGGGCTCGTTCGCGTTCGACTGGTTGACGAGGTCGAGCACCGCGCCCGTGTGCGATCCGGGGAGGGCCACCGCGTTGATCTGGTCGCCCGCGTCGATGCCCGCGGTGGCCGGCGTGCCGCCGAGGCCCCCGGAGCCGCCGCTCGCGTCGCCCGTCGTCCACTGGAGCTGCTCGTAGCGGAACTCGATGTTGAACGTCGCCGCCGCCCCGCACACGCTCGCGTCGTTGTGCGTGAGGATGATCTGGAACGAGTTCAGCTTGTCGACTTGGTTCGAGTAGTACCCGACCTGATCCCACGTGAACATGAGCTGCGACTCCAGCGTGTTGATGCACATGTGGAGGTCGCCCTGGTTCGAGCGGAGATCGACGTCGGCGAAGAACGCGGCGATCGTCGGGATGCTGAGGCCCGGGATCGCGTCGGGGGTGAAGGTGCTCACCGACTGGCCGAACGAGAGGTTGCCGTTGATGTTCACCCAGAGGTCGCTGTACGTCTGGATGAAGGGGATCCCGTTCGGGAAAATCTGGCTGACGACCGTGTTGTCGACGAAGTAGCTGCCGTCGTCGAGCTGCGGGATCATCGGATCGAGGATGGTGTCCACCATCCCGGCGGGGCACGGCTTGAGCGCGGCGGCCTCGGCGGCGCGGGGGGCGAGGATCGCGAGGGCCGCGATCGTACCTGCCGCGGCGGCGACGATCCCCTTGGCGCGGAGGGCGCGGGAGCGTCGCGAGAGCGTCGAGGTTCCGGGGAAAAGGAAGGCGTTCTTGTTCATGCGCGCACCGCTCGTGGGGTGACCGCGCAGGCGAAGGCGCGGCGCCCGAGCGCCAGGCTCGCAGGCTATCGCTTGCGGCCCGCGAGCAGAAGGAGATCGCGCGCCGCGGGGCGCAAAGCTCGCGGTGGTCTCACGAGGAGAGGTCGCCGCTTCCTTGCTCGTTTCGAGCCGGGCCGAATATGCTCACCCTCGTGCAGAGCGGCCTGCTCCTCCTCGTCGACGCGGATCGTCGCGCGCAGAAGGGGATCACGCGCGTCGCGACCGAGATGGGCCTCGAGGTCGTCGCCTGTGACTCCGCGCGCGCCGGCCTGAACGCCGCGTGCGCGCTGGAGCCGGCCGCGATCGTGACCGAGCTGGAGCTCCCGGATTTCGACGGCTACTGGTTCGTCGCGCAGATCCGGCAGCAGCCCACCGAGGTCGCGTCGTGCCCCATCGTGGTCGTGACCCACGAGATCGACACCTCGTCCCGCGCCGGCACGCTCAAGGCAGGGGCCGACGTGTTCCTCCAGAAGCCCATCGCCCCCGCGGATCTCCTCGTGCAGACGCGGGCCCTCGTCGAGATGGCCCAGCGCATGCGCGAGCGAAGACCCCCGCTCGGCAGCGCCCCCGGGCCGATGTCCCCGGGCCTGCTCCCCGCGCCCGTGGCGACCACAGCGATCGCGGCCCCGCACCTCTTGCCCCCTTCCGGAGGGCTCGATCGCTTCCCCGCCGCCACCGTCCTCGTGGCGCTCGAGCTGGAGCGACGGAGCGGCAAGGTCACGCTCCGCCCGCCGGGCGCCCTCGGGCCGCCCATCGAGATCGACATCGCCTCCGGCATCCTGCTCGGCGGCCGTATTCAAGGCCGGCCCCTCGATCCCCTCGCTGTGGTGCGCGCCGCGCTCGCGATGCACGACGGCTACTTCGAGTTCGTGCCGGGCCCGGATCGCCCCGCCCCGCCCACCGCCGACTTCACCGGCAAGCTCATGGCCCTCGCGCACGAGCCCCCCCCGCCGCGCTCCAAACGGGGCGCCGCTGGACCCTCGAAGCCCCCGCCTCGCGGCGACACAAACGCCCCGCCCCCGTCGGACGAGATCGTCGAAAAGGCCTTCGCCAAGGCCGTTCGGCAAGCCACGAAGCCCCCGCCCGCCAAGGCCGCGACGGCGCACCCCCCGGCCAAACCGGTCCCTTCCAAGCCCCCCAAGGCCCCGGCCGTGCGCCCGCCGCCCCTCAAGGTGCCCCCGGCCCGCGTCCCCGCCTTCGGACCGCCCGCTCCGCCCAAGCCTCCGCTCGCGAAGCCTCCCATTCCCAAGGCCCCCGCGACCCCCGCCGCCGTCGCCCCGCGCGCCGTCGCCGGCAAGAAGACGCTCCCCCCGTCGCAGCGCGTCGACGCCGACGACGACGACGTGATCGAGGCCGAGAACGAGACCTGATCCGGGGCTCCCGGGAAAATCAGGCGTTTTCTGGGGTCATTCTTCGCGTTAAGGTACGCTTCGGGTCGTGGATCGCCCGAACACCGAGGGAACCCGGGCCCCTCCGGAACGAGAGAGCGAGTCGTCCTCCGCGGCGAACAAGCGCCTTCGCATCGTCACCCGGTGCGGGACGCTCGACGAGTTCTTCGCCACCTTCGGGCCCTTCGCCGACGACACGTCGCTGTTCATCGTCACGAACAAACCGCGGCCGCTCGGCCTGCGGCAGCCCTTCGTGATCCAGCTCCGCGAGGGCGAGACGATCATGCGCGGCGACGTCGAGGTCGTGCAGTCCATCACGGACGGCACCGGCCCCGACGGACGCAACGGCATGCGCCTCCGCCTGGAGCAGGCCGACGACGCCACGCGCGACATGCTCCATCGCCTCGTCGAGAGCGCGAAGCAGAAGCGCGCCCGCACCACCGAGCGCCCGCCCGACTCGGTGGCCGTCGCCTCCGAAGCGCGCCCCGCCCTCGAAACGAAGGCCCCCCCAAAGCCGCCGGCCCCTCCTCCCGCGGCCGGCTCCCCGGCGACGGCGCCCGCGACGATCGCCCCCAAAGGCCCCGTCGCCGACGACGCCCCGCCCCCTTCGCGCAGCGGCGCCGAGCTCTCCTCCGGCGAGCGAGCCCCCGGGGCCAGCTACCAGCTCCCCGCGAACCCCTTCGAGGGCGTCACCGCCGAGGCCCTCGAGTCCTTCGTCGAGTGCACCCTCTACGAAGAGCGCGTCCCCCGCGGCTCCGAGGCCGACGCCCCGCCCCTCGACGCTCCCATGCCGAGCCGATCCGAAGGCGGGCTCTCCTCGTTCCCGCAGTCCATCGTCACGGCCTCGCCTGCGACCCTCGCCCCGCCCGGCTCCCCGGCGCTCCCGCCGCTCCCGGCGCTCCCCCCTCCGCCGCCCACGTTCGCGGCCCCTCCGCCGCCCACGTTCGGACCCGCGCCCGGCGCCGCGGGCCCCGAGAAACCCCCCGTGCGCGACGCCGTCTTGCTCGCCGCAGCGATCCAGGCCGGCTCCATCCCGCAGAGAAAACCCTGGTTTGCGTGGGTGATCGGCACCGCCGTCGCCTCGTCCCTCGCGAGCCTCGCCGCGGCCTATTTCATGTGGGGCAGGGCGCCCGTCGCCCCACCCGCGGAGCCCACGACAGCGATCACCGCGAGCTCCCCGGCCCCCGAGCGAACAGGCACCTCCACGTCGGCCCCGGCGCTCACCGCCTCGGCCGCGCCGACGATCTCGGCCAGCGCGACTCCATCGGCGGCCCCTTCGACACCGCTGCTCAAGCGCGAGTGCAAGGCCAACGTCCGCTCCTACCCAACGGGCGCGACGGTCCTTTGGAACGGCGAGTCCATTGGCCTCTCTCCGCTCCAGGACATCCCTGTTCCTTGCGGCCCGGCCAAGGTCACCTTCGATCTCACGGGCTACGAGCACGGCGAGCGGAGCGCGGGCGCGGTCGTCGGCAAGAACGCGGGCGTCTTCATCCGCCTCGTCCCGATCCTCGTGTCGGTGGACGTCACCTCCACCCCGCCTGGCGCTCAGATCCTCGTCGACGGCCGCACGGTGGGCCGCACGCCGTCCAGCATCTCGATGGTCGGCATGCGCGAGGCCACCCTCGTCGTGACCTTGCCCCGCTTCAAGCCCTTCAAGCAGAAGGTCACGCCCGAGCCCCCCAAGCTCTCGATCCACGCCGATCTTCAATCAAATTGACCGAAATTCAATCGATCGGGGGGTGACCGCCCCGCGTCGCGTGAAACTCGGTTGCAGCCCCGATTGAAAGAGGGCATAGCTCGACGCGCTGGCTTGCCTTGTCCGCGCAGCGTCGGTCCGCCGAGGGCGGAGGGCCGGACGTGTGCGCGTATTCCCCTGAACAATCGGAGGGTTTCAATGAACAGCCACCATGGTTGGGCGTGCCTCGGGCTTTTTGTGACTCTGGGCCTCGTCGGCGCCGCGTGCGGCCGGACCGAAGGGCCCTGGGAGGAGACGGAGCCCTCGGGCTCCCCGGGCGCGGCCCCGCAGGGTCACGACGGCGACTGTCAGCCCGAGGGCAGGCTCTGCGTGTCGAACGATCAATGTTGCAGCGGCGACTGTGATCACGGGGTCTGCGACGACGAGGACGAGGGCGGGCACGGACAGTGTCAGTCCGCCGGGGAGTATTGCGGCGGCGACGACGACTGCTGCAGCGGCGAGTGCGATCACCACGAGTGCGAGGACTACGGCGGCGGGGGAGGGGGCCAGTGCCGTCCCCGGGGCGCCGATTGTTATTCGGACGAGCAGTGCTGCAGCGACAACTGCGTGCAGGGCACCTGCCGCGGGCACGGCGGCGGCGGGGGAGGGGGCCAGTGCCGTCCGCAGGGCGCGAGCTGCTACTCCGATCAACAATGTTGCAGCGGGGACTGCCGTCAGGGCATTTGCCGCGGCGGGGGCGGCGGAGGCGGCGGGGGAGACTGCCAGCACCGCGGGGAATACTGTCAATATGACTGGCAGTGTTGCAGCGGGGATTGCAGGCAGGGCTCCTGCCGCGGACACGGGGGCGGCGGCGGGGGCGGCGGCTGCCGGTCCTTCGGGCAGCAGTGCGCGGCGGACTGGCAGTGCTGCTCCCACGACTGCCGCTTTGGGTACTGCCTCCAATAGCCCGGCCGGGTCTGTCCGTCCGTCCCGCCCTGAGACGCCGTGAGCCCCCCGCGGCTCAGTCGGGCGCCGCGAGCGCGCTATTTGGTTGACAACGCACCTCGTGTTGCCTTGTCTAGCGCCAGGAAATCCCGTGGCGATCCAAAGCGCAAGCGAGCTCGAAGCCGTGGTGGCCCGAGCGATCATCAAACTGGAAAAGCACATCGCGGAGCGCGGCACCTGGCCCGTCCTCGAGGATCAGCGACGCGTCTTCGAGCAGATAAAGAAGCTCGCGCGCGACGGCGCCAAGCTCAAGGCCCTGCGCGAGAAGCTGCGCGCCGCGAGCGAGTCGGTGGGCAGCGAGGTCCCGACCGACAACTCCCTCCTCGAAGACCTCTGGGACATCGAAGACTACGTCGACTACCGCGCCTGAGGTGGTCCAGCGCCTCCTGACGTTGTCCGGGCGACGCCTGACGTTGCCCGAGCAGTGCATGACGTTGCCAAGCGGCGCCTGACGTTGCCCGAGCAGGGTTTGACGTTGCCCACCCCCGGCCACGCGCTCGCTTCGCTTCGCTTGTGGCCGCCCCTCCCAAATCGCGCGCCTCACTTCGTTCACGCGCTCAGGGCGGGGCCCCACCCTGTGCGCCCGATCTCTCACGCGGCCTCGCGCGGCCTCCGCGACATCCCGGCGGCGACGAGGAGCGCGACGACGCTGAGCACCGTCGTGCCGAAGACGCCCGGTCGCGTGCTCTCCTTCATGCCCTGGAGGAACACGAGGGGCCTGTCTTTCTCGGGGATTCGCTCGTCGTTCGCCACCGCGTGACAGACAGTGCCCACGTCGGTGAGCGTCGCCCCGACGGTCGCGAACAGCGTCGCCAGCGCCATCGCGCCGATGAACCCGAGCCTCTTCGCGTCGGGCTTCCACGCGAAGAACCCGGCCGCCACGAGGCTCGCGAGCCCCATGAACAAGATCGGCCACATCCCGAAACCACCGTCTTTGAAGAACTCGATCATCGTCCGTCCTCCGGCAAATCCGCTTCCTCGCGGCCTTTGAAACCAACAGCGCGCGAGGCCGCCGGCCGTGACGAAAAAAAATGTTTGTCACGCGCGCCCCTCTCGTGCGCTGTCGCTCTCGTGGAAGGCGAACGTCACCTCATCGAGCGGCTCCGCGCGGGCGATCCGCGGGCGCTCGCCGAGGTGTACGATCTCCACCAGGCTCGCATCTGGGCCTTTCTCCTGCGCCTCTCGGGGCGCCGCCACCTCGCCGAGGATCTCTTTCAAGAGACGTGGCTCGCGGTCGCCCGCGACGCCTCCGGCCTGCGCGAAGACACGGATCTCCGCGCGTGGCTCTTCACCGTCGCCCGCAATCGGCACCGCACCCATCGCCGCTGGGCGCTCCTCGATTTCACGCGCCTGCTCGAATTCGGCCGCGCCCCCGAAGCGCACGCCCCGCCGCCCGATCAAGAGGCCGAGGCCCGCTGGGAGGCCGCCCGCGCCGAGGCCGCCTTCCAGGCGCTCTCGCCGGCCCACAAAGAGGTCCTGCTGCTCGTGACAGGCGAGGGCCTCGACGCCGCGCGCGCCGGGGAGATCCTGGGCCTCACGCCCGAGGCCGTCCGCCAGCGCCTGCGCCGCGCCCGCGTCGAGCTTGCCGAGGCCGTCGAGAAGGCCGAAGCTAGAGCCCCCGCGCGCGCCGCCGCCCGCGAGAAGGGAGACGCTCGATGATTTCCACCGACAAACCCGCCCCGATGGACCCCTCCGAGCGGATCGCCTCCGAGGCGATGGCCCACCTCCCGCCCGCGGCCCCCATCGATCCGGCCTTTTCGCGCCGCGTCCTTCGCTCGGCTCGCGCTGAAATCGAGGGCTCCAACACCAGGGTTCGCCGCACCGAGCGCTTCTTCACGCGCGTCCTCGTGCCCCTCTCGCTCATCGTCTGCGCGGCCGGCTGGAGCTACCACGTGGCCCACGTCGCCGAGCACGTCTACCTGAGCCACGCGCGCTGAGCGCTCACATCGAGCCGCCGATCTCGTCGCCCGCCGCCCGCATCGCCCGGCCGAGCTCGCGGACGAGGTGCTCCGGCTCGATGCCCACCGACACCCGCAGGCACCGCGGCCCCTCGTTCACCTTCTCGCCCGTCGGCTCCTGAATGCGTGCTGTCGTGTCCGCCCACCCGAACCCCGCTCGCACAGGCACCCAGGCCCCCCGCTTCTTCGCGTGCGCCTGAAAGCTCGCGAGGAGCCTTCTGTGCGCCGCCGTCGGGTCCCGCTTGCAGGCGAGCTGCACGAACACCAGGCACCCGGGCCCCTTCGCGAAGAGCGAGGCCCGCGCCTCCGGATCCGCCTCCGCGTCGAGCATCCGGACCTCGATCTCCGCGCACCCCGAGGCCTCCTCGGCGAACACCCGCGCGTTCGTGGCGTGCCGCGTGAGCTTCCACCCCAGGTGCTCGATCTCCGCCGGTCGAATGTAGTTGAACGCCTTCTCTTGCAAGTATTGCCCGGTCGCCCGCGCGTATTCTCGGATCGGCGAGAGGAGCGCCCGCGGCCCGTAGAGCATCCCCGCCATGCACCTGTGCGAGAGGTACTTCGCCGCGCTCTCCACGACGACGAGCCTGCGCGAAGAGGCCTTGTCCGCCCCGAACCAGGGGGTCAAGAGGCTCTGGACCGTGTTGTCGATGACGAACGTCGTCATCGGCGAAGCCCGGAACCACTCCTCCACGCGGCTCGGCACCTCCGACACGGGCGAGGCCGTGGCCGTCTCCACCAGCGCGAGCTCCGGTCGCAGCGTCTTCAGCGCGTCGATCACCGTCCCGCTGTGGCCCAGGGGCACCCGGACGATGTTCACCCCGCCGGGCGTCACGTACCGCGAAAGGAAGCTTGTCGTCTCCGGGTGTCCGTGCCGCCCTGTCAACAGCGTGGCCCCCCGCGCGAGCCTCTGCGCCCCCACCGCCGCGGCGATCGCGCTCGAGCCGCTGTTCACGAGCAGCGCCTCCTCGGCCCCGAAGCGCTCGGCGATCTTCCCTTCGAGCTGCCTCCTGCGCCCGTGCTCCTCCGCCTCCCACACAGCGTGGGGGCTCTGCCCCTTCGCCTGCGCCTCGGCGTCCCGCGCCATCTCTTCCATCGAGTCGTAGCTCCTCGCCGTTCGACTCAATGTATTCCGTACCGCTGCGACGGCGTCCGCCACCCCTTCGTACCCGTGCGCAGCCTTCTGCCACGGGCCGAACCTGCGCAGATCGGCCGCCTCGATCTCTCGCCCCAAGAGCCCCGCCTTCTCCAGGATGGTCGCCGCCTCCGGATCGCGGAGCTCTCGCCCCGCCTCCTCCTCGAGCCCGGAGAGGAGCGCGAGCAAGTACGAGCGAGCGTCGTCGCGCGATGAACGCTGCGAGTCGTGGCTCATGGCAAGCTCCTGGAAGGCAGCGTCTTCGGCGTCCTGGGCTGGCTCTCGCTCCGCTCCAGATCGATCACGAACACTCCATGTGGCAGCGGCACCCCCGGCGCCGAGTCCCACCTCTCGATCGTGGCGATGCGCCCGAGGCTCTCCGCGAAAGACACCCACCCTTCGAGCGTCCGCCTCTCCCGGCGGCCGGCGGCGCATTCGTCGCCCAGGCATCGCCCGAAGAAGAGCTGAAAGAGCGTGTGCATCTCGTCGGAGCACCCGACCTCGACGAGCGTGTCGATCAGCACGACGCGCCTCGCCCGCGTCCTCGCTGCCACGGCGAGCAGCGCCTCCGGATCTTCGTCGCTGCCCGCGGCTGGGGTCACGAGCACCGTCTCGCAGAGGGGCAGTCCGTCCACCGTCCCGCGATAGGGAAAGAACGGCGCCGCGTGCCGCCGTCGATCCGTCCCACAGGCCTGCTCCCTCTCACAGAGCAGCACCGGACAATCCATCTCACAGAGCCGCTCTCCCACGGCCCCGTCCCCGCACCCGAGCACGAGCGTCGGACCGCGCAGATAAGGCTCCACGCGCTCCGCGATCAGCCGCGCTCGCTCGTCGTTCGCGACGACGGCCCACTGCGTGTCAATGTCCCACTCCGCGAGCCTCGCGCGCACCGCCCCGAGCGCGTCGGCTCCTCCGAGCCCGATCTTGTCTGCGGCCTCGGCCGCGAGCGCCCGAGACAGCCCCCGATCGAGCCTCAGATCGCCTGTCAACACTGCTCCGAGCCGCTCTCGAAAGCCGGCCAGCGTGTCCCCTCCGAACATGTCGCGTCGCCTTTCCCCCTCGCGGCCGCCGGGCAAATGCCACGTGCGCCGCCGGTGCGGGACAGTCTTGGCCCACGCGAAACCGATCGTCCAGGCAATTCGCCGCCTGTGGATCACCGTCACGCGGACCGGTCATTCTGCGGACGTGACGACTCCCCAACCTGCCATTGTCAGCCCCGTCGAAAACGCACACACGTGTGGATGGAGGGTTTTTCGTCCACGTGTGAGCTGACGGAGAAGGCGACGGCGACGGGAACAAC
>Ga0268298_10005148_pt1 | contig 12395 bp, 10 predicted proteins | sample WWTPWeurt_MetaG_FD_194462 | JGI IMG/M metagenome (GOLD analysis project Ga0268298, IMG submission 194462) | Activated sludge microbial communities from WWTP in Nijmegen, Gelderland, Netherland - WWTP Weurt | ecosystem: Engineered > WWTP > Aerobic digester > Activated sludge | place...
AAGGGCTTCGACGCGCAGCGCCCCGATGCGCTCTGGGAGGTGCCCTACATGCCGGTCGATCCGCTCGATCTCGGCCGCACCTACGATTCGGTGATCCGCGTGAACAGTCAGTCGGGCAAGGGCGGCGTGGCGCATTTGCTTCAGTCGGCCTATGGCCTCGTGATGCCGCGGCGCATGCAGGTGGAGTTCAGCGGCGCGGTGCAGCGTCTCACCGATGAAACCGGCCAGGAAGTGGATGCCCACCAGTTGTGGACGCTTGTCGGGCGGGAATACTTCGAGGCCGATACGCCGGTGCGCTACGTGGCGCATCACCTCTTCGAGGCGGGCGAGCGCCAGGGCATCCGCATCGAGGCTGAAGTGAATGGGCGCCCGGTGACGCTCAGCGGCGAGGGCAACGGCCCCGTCGAGGCGGCGGTGGCGGCGCTTCGCGTGCCGGTGCGGGTGCAGAGCTTCGAGGAGCGTTCGATGGGCGAAGGCGCCGACGCAGCGGCCGTGTGCATGGTGGAGGTGGCGATGGACGGCGTGGCCGGCAGCTGCTTTGGCGCCGGCATGCACCGCAACACTGTGACGGCCTCGGTGCGGGCCATCGTCAGCGCGGTGAATCGTATCGTCGGGCGTCAGGGCGATGGCGCGATGCCGGTTGCGGCGGTGTTCGCCGATTGCGTGGCCTAAAACGGGCCTGCGCCCGTCAGCGCAAATGAAAAGGGCCGGGAAGTTTCCCCGGCCCTTTTTGCATTGAAGCGCGTTTAAACGGCGGCCAGCGCCTGGTCGAGATCAGCCAGGATGTCGTCGATGTGCTCGATGCCGATGGAGAGGCGAACCATGTCCTCCGACACGCCGGCCTTCAGCATTTCCTCCGCGGACAGCTGACGGTGGGTGGTGGACGCCGGATGGCAGGCGAGGCTCTTGCTGTCGCCGATATTCACCAGCCGGGTGACCAGCTTGAGGGCGTCCTGGAAGCGTCCGCCGGCTGCCTTGCCGTCGCCATCCACGCTCTTTACGCCGAAGTTGAGGATGCCCGAGGCGCGGCCGCCCATGTACTTGTGCACCAGGCCGTTGTCGGGATGGTCGGGCAGGCCGGCGTAATTGACCCATGCCACCTTGGCGTGGCCCTTGAGGAATTCGGCCACCTTGAGGGTGTTTTCGCAGATGCGGTCCATGCGCAGGGCGAGGGTTTCAACGCCCTGCAGGATCAGGAAGGCGTTGAAGGGGCTGATCGCGGCGCCCATGTTGCGCAGCGGCACGACGCGGGCGCGGGCGATGTAGGCGGCCGGGCCGAGGGCTTCGGTGTAAACGACGCCGTGGTAGGACACGTCCGGCTCGTTGAGGCGGCGGAAGCGCTCCTTGTGCTCGGCCCACGGAAACTTGCCGCTATCGACGATGATGCCGCCGATGGAGGTGCCGTGGCCGCCGAGATACTTGGTAAGCGAATGCACGACGATGTCGGCGCCGTGTTCGATCGGCCGGCACAGGTAGGGCGAGGGCACGGTGTTGTCCACGATCAGCGGAATGCCGTGGGCGTGGGCGATGGCGGCCAGGGCTTCGAAGTCGGTGATGTTGCCCAGCGGGTTGCCGACGGATTCGCAGAAGATGGCCTTGGTGCGCGCGTCGATCAGCGGTGCGAAGGAGGCCGGGTCGCGGTAGTCGGCAAAGCGCACCTGGATGCCGATCTGCGGCAGTGTGTGGGCGAACAGGTTGTAGGTGCCGCCGTACAGCGTGGAGGCCGAGACGATGTTGTCACCGGCTTCGGCAATGGTCTGGATCGAGTAGGTGATGGCCGCCATGCCGGAGGCCAGGGCGAGGCCGGCAATGCCGCCTTCCATGGCCGCCACGCGGGCTTCGAGCACCGCCTGGGTGGGGTTCATGATGCGGGTGTAGATGTTGCCCGCCACCTTCAGGTCAAAAAGATCGGCGCCGTGCTGGGTGTCGTCAAAAGCGTAGGAGGTGGTCTGGTAGATCGGCACGGCCACCGCCTTGGTGGTCGGGTCCGGGCTGTAGCCACCGTGCACGGCGAGGGTTTCGAGTTTCATCGCGTTTTTCTCCGGGTTGAATGCGTTTTTGGGCGGCGGCTGTCCGGGTTGTCCCGGAAGGCCCGCCGGGTCTTGCCGACTGCCGTTTCTGTTCGGGGCTCACGATACTACGCAAAGAATCGCGACGCTCGTCCTGATCTTCGGCAAACCGCAGCGATCCCGGATTTCAGTCGTGACCGCGGAGGGCCTCGTTCAGCACCGATTTCAGGCGCTGATCGAAGGCCACCAGCACGATTTCCTCGAGCCCGCCGGAGTCATCCAGGGCTGCCCGGCATGCGGCAAGCGCGATGCGGGCGGCTTCGGCCAGCGGGTAACCGTATACACCGCAGGAAATGGCCGGGAAGGCGATGCTGCGCAGGCCTTCGGCCTCGGCAAGCCGGATGCTGTTGCGGTAGCAGGCGGCAAGGGCCTCGGCTTCGCCGTGATGGCCACCGCGCCACACCGGCCCGACGGTATGGATCACATGTCGCGCCGGCAGCCTGAAACCCGGTGTGATGCGCGCCTCGCCGGTCGGGCAGCCACCCAGGGTGGCGCAGCAGGCGGTAAGCGCCGGCCCTGCCGCGCGGTGAATCGCCCCGTCCACGCCACCGCCGCCCAGAAGGCTCGAATTGGCCGCGTTGACGATGGCGTCCACGGCCAGGGTGGTGATGTCGCCCGCCCAGACCCTGATCTGTTTTTTTGCCTTCATGCCGTGCTCCTATTGAGGCGGCTTTGCCGCACACTTACGCTGTGTTCAAGCGACCCGCTAGAGGGCGATTGTGCGCCGTTCCGGTGGCTGCGGCAGCGGGGCGATGGGGGACGGCGGACTTGCCATAAGGCAGGGTTTGGCGTGAAAATAATACGGTATTACGCAATAGGGGGTGGCGTGGCAAAACCCAGGGTTGTAACGGTGCTGTCCCAGAAGGGCGGTTCAGGCAAATCAACGCTCACGATGCAGCTGGCTGGCGGGCTCGCCCGGCGCGGCCGGCGTGTGGCGATCATTGATCTCGATCCCCAGGAAACGGCCATGCGCTGGGCCCATGCGGCATCCGGCACGGTGGCTTTTCCGGCTACGGTGGTGCATCTCGGTGCCGATCCGGCGGCGCTGCACCAGATGATCAAGAGCGCAGGCGGGCAGATCGATGTGATTCTGCTCGATTGCCCGCCGTCGATCGAGCACGCCGCCACACTGGCGTCGCTGCAGGAGGCCGATGTGGCGCTGGTGCCGGTGGTGCCGAGCCCGACCGACCTGTGGTCCACCAAGGGTGTCGAGCGCTTGATCCTGCAGGTGCAGGCCAGTCGCAAGGGCCTGAAGGCGGCACTCGTGCCGAACCGGGTGCTGCGGACCAATCTTGCCTGGGACGTGCTGGAGGTCATGCGTGATTTCACGCTGCCGGTGCTCGGCGCGTCCCTTTCCCAGCGTAATGCCTTCGCGCAAAGCGCGGTGGTCGGAGGCACGGTTTATCAACTGGGCCGGGCCGGCGCCGAAGCGGTGCGGGAGGTGGACAAACTGGTTACCGAAGTATTGAAACTGACAGGAGAAAAAGCATGAACACCAAGACCAAATCCGCTCTGCGCTCGACGCTGGAGCAGGAAAGCGCGGCCCTCGAAGCCCGCCTCCCCGAGCCTGAAGTCACGCTTGCTGCAGCATCCGTCGAGGCTGCGCCGGCGGCGGTCGTCGAGGCGCCTGCGGTCGTGGCACCTGCCGTGGCCGTCGAGCCGGTTGCGGCGCCCGCTGTGAAGGCGGTTCCCCGCGTCGCCAAGGCCGCGCCGAAGGCGGCTCCAAAAGCCGCATCCAAGGCCGCGCCGAAGATCGCCAAGGCCGTTGTGGCCCTGGACGTGGCCGAGCCGAAGGCGCCGGTCAAGGCCGTGAAGCCCGCCAAGGCAGCCAAGCCGGCGAAGGTCGAGAAGGTCGAGAAGGTCGAGAAGGTCGAGAAGGTCGAGAAACCGGCCAAGGCCAAGGCGGCCAAGTCCGCCAAGCCGGTTCGCGAAAAAGTGGTGCGCGATTCCTTCTCGATGCCCAAGAGCGAGCATGCCCAGCTCAAGGCCCTGCGCGAGACGCTGGCCAAGGCCGGGCGTATCTGCACCAAGTCCGAACTGCTGCGGGCCGGCGTGCAATTGCTGCTGAAGGAATCCACCGCCAGCGCCCTGACGCTGGTCGATGCCCTGGTTGCGGTGCCGAAGGGCAAGAGCGCCAAGTAAGTCTGGCCTCCCGGCCGTAAAAAAGCGGCAACAATGAGTCGATCATTGTTGCCGTTTTTTATTGAATCCCGGTCTGGTTTTTCGCCAGCCGGACTTGCACCAGGCCGCGCAGGCCATTGCCGACAAAGATCGCGTCGGCACGGCGAAGCTCATCGGGGCCGAGGCGGGCTTCCCGGGCCTTGCCTTCGCTGAGCAGGCGCCGCCGCAAGACGCCGTTGAGCAGGCCCGCCGCGCAGGGCGGTGTCAGCAGGATGCCGTTCTTCTCGACGAACAGGTTGCTGCGGGCGCCCTCGGTGAGCTCGCCCTGTTCGTTGATGAACAGCGCGTCGAAGTGGCCCGCGGCGATGACGCGGGTGAGTTCGCGGTCGTAGAGGGCGCGGGCGGTTGTTTTGTGGCGCAGCAGCAGGTCGGTGCTGGCAACCGGGTGGGGCGACAGCACCACCGTCGGCTCTGCGCCGGGCGCGCCGGCCGTGAGTGGGGTGTGTTCCAGCGTGAGATCGCCCTCCTGGCCCAGGGTGACGCGCACGCGCAGCGGCTGATCGGCCGCGACGTCCGCCAGCAGGCGCCGGAAGGTCGCGGCGTCGAAGGAAAAACCGAAGCAGCGGGCTGAATCCGAGATGCGTTCGAGGTGTTCGGCCAGGTAGGGATAGCCGTGCTCGGGATCGAAACGCAGGGTTTCGATGAGGCGCAGGTTTTTGGGCAGGGTGGTGAGAAAGCGCGCCTTGAGGTGGCATTCGGCCCATTCCGGTGCGGGGCGTGAATCATGCACCACGCCGCTGCCGACATTCAGCCGGGCCGTGCCGGCGGCGTCGAGCAGCAAGGTGCGGATCGGTACGCTGAAACGGAAGTCGCCGCCGGGGCGCAGCCAGCCGAGGGCGCCGCAGTAGAGGCCGCGGGGCGTGTCCTCGAGTTCGCGGATGATTTCCATGGCGCGGATCTTGGGTGCGCCGGTGATCGAGCCGCAGGGAAAGAGCGCGCGGAACAGCGTTGCCAGGTCGGCATCCACGGGTTCGGCGACGACGCGGGAGCTCATTTGCCAGACGGTCGGATAGGCCTCGACATGGCACAGGTTTTCGACCCGCACGCCGCCGGGCGGGGCCAGGCGGCCCATGTCGTTGCGGATGAGGTCGACGATCATGACGTTCTCGGCCCGGTCTTTTTCGGAGGCGGCGAGCCGGGCCGGATCGGTGTTGCGCGGGGCGGTGCCCTTCATCGGCTCGGAGGCGAGGTGGCTGCCATTGCGGGCGAGGAACAGCTCGGGCGAGCGGGACAGGATGGCGCCGCCGGCGTGGGCGATGAAGGCCCCGTAGCGCACCGGCTGGGCCGCCCGCAGGGCCCGGTAGAGGGCCGCGGGGTTGCCGAAGGCCTGGCCGGTGAGCGGAAAGGTGAAGTTGACCTGGTAGCAGTCGCCGTCGGTGATGTAGCGACGAATTCGATCGATTTGTCTTAAATAATCTGCTTTTTCGATGTTTTGCTGCAGTGCTCCGGTGCAGCCGGCGTCCTTGCCGCCACGGGCCGCGAGCCAGGCGTCGCAGGCCGCGTCGGCGAGCCATTCGGCGTGGCGGAAGATCCAGCCGGTGAGGAGCGGGCCCGCGTCGGGCGGCAGGTGCCGGGCGAGGTGCGGCTCGATGACGTAGCCGAGTTCGTAGCTGGCGGCGAGGGCGACCCAGGCGCCGCTTCGCGCGGCGGCCTCCAGCCGTTTGAGGCTGGCGGCCCAGTCGGCGGGCGCGTGGCAGACGACTTCCTCGAGGAGATCGGTGAGCAGCCAGGCGCCGGCTTGCCCGGCGGCGTCGAAGTTGTTGTCGAAAAGGGCGAAGGCCCCGCAGACTGGGGGCGGGGAAGCGGACATGGCAGACACGCGGTGGAGTTTAGCGTTTCGCAGCCGCGGGACGTAGCGGGAAAATCCGGATTGCCGCGACCCGCTTTGCGGGCCGCGGCGGCGGTATCAGAGCAGCGGGCTGCCGGAGTGCTCACCGCGCTCATAGACCACGTGGGCACGGCCGACCAGCAGCGGGTCGAGGGAGCCGATGTGCTCCAGGTCTTTGTTGGCGTAGGGCAGCTTGTGCAGGATGTAGCGCAGGGCATTGAGGCGTGCCCGCTTCTTGCAATCGGACTTGATCACCGTCCAGGGCGCGTCGGCGGTGTCGGTGTGGAAGAACATGGCCTCCTTGGCCTTGGTGTAGTCGTCCCACTTGTCGAGGGAGGCGAGGTCGATGGGGCTGAGCTTCCACTGCTTGAGCGGGTGGGCTTCGCGCTCCTTGAAGCGGCGGCGCTGTTCTTCGCGGCTGACCGAGAACCAGAACTTGATGATGTGCACCCCGCTGCGCACCAGGTGACGTTCGAACTCGGGCGTCTGGCGCATGAATTCGAGGTATTCGTCGGGCGAGCAAAAACCCATCACGCGCTCGACGCCGGCACGGTTGTACCAGGAGCGGTCGAACAGGGCGATTTCGCCGGCGGTGGGCAGGTGTTGCACGTAGCGCTGGAAATACCACTGGCCGCGTTCGGTGTCGGTGGGTTTTTCGAGGGCCACCACGTGCGCGCCGCGGGGGTTGAGGTGTTCCATGAAGCGCTTGATGGTGCCGCCCTTGCCGGCTGCGTCACGGCCTTCGAAGAGGATGACCACGCGCTGGCCGGTTTCCTTGACCCAGGCCTGGAGCTTGAGCAGTTCTACCTGGAGGCGGTATTTCTGCTTTTCGTAGGCCCTGCGGGACATCAGGTTCTTGTAGGGGTAGGCCCCTTCGCGCCAGCCTTCGGCGAGTTCTTCGTCGGGGTGGGAGGGCAGCTTTTTATAGACGGCTTCGTCTTCGGCCAGTAGTGCGCCGCGCAGGATGGCGGCATCGTCGGGCGAGGCGCCGGCGAGGATGGCCTGCAGGGTTTCGGCAATGCTGTGGGCGTCGTGGCTGGCGAGCGTGGCGACGATGTCGCTGACGGCGGCGAGCTTGGATTCATGGGCGGCTTCCTCGGCCTCGTCGACCATGAAGTGCTCGATGGCGTCGGGCGTGTCCTTGGGCGCGGTGTCGCCGGCAGAGACGCGGCGCGGCGCGTGGTGAGCGGCTTTGGCTGCCGGTTTTGCTGCCGGGCCGGAGGCTGCGGCGGATTTGGCGACGGGTTTGGTGGTGGCGTCTTCTTGCGTGCTCATGGGCAACCTTTCTTGTTGTAGCTAACGAGATTAAGAGCCCGGCTCGTCATCGCGAACAGCAAAAGCGCTGGCGAGCAGGAAAATGTGCTTTCGACATTTTCTGCCATGCCGGTGCCCGCCGCAATGGTTGCCTTTTGGGCAGCCCCGGTTCAGCCGGCCCGAAGGGCGCAGCGTTCGGCGTAGGTTCGGCAGCGTTCGATGTATTCCTCGGTGCTTTTGGGCATGGGCGTGCGGGCCCGCGTGATGTTGCTGACCAGATCGCGCCCCTGCTGGATGAGCTGGCGTCCGTCTTCGACGAGGTGCTGGGCTTCCGCGTTGGCGGGCATGGCGGCTGCGTTGAAGTGGCCGGACAGGCGCTCGCCGGCGGTGACGAAGCTGGTCCAGACGTCGAAGATGTCGGGGTCGGTGCGCAGGGTTTCGGTCTTGATCTTGGCTGCCTTGGAGAAGGCGAGCACGTGGGGCGTGATGCCGGCGAAGCAGGGCAGGGGCTCGAAGTTGGCGCTGATGGTTCCGGCGATGCGGTCGATGTCGCGCAGCGTGAGGGCGATCTTGATGTAGCGGCTTTCGTAGAAATCCTCGAGGGGGATCGAGAAGGCCTTGAAGGGTTCGCCCCACAGCTCGTCGATGCCTTCTTCGCCGGAGCGGTGCAGCACGAGGCGCCCGAGGCCGAGCGCCTCCTGCAGACATCGGCCGCATTCGCGCATCAGCGCGTTGTCGGACTGGATTTCGATGCCGACGGTTTGCAGTTCGACCAGCTTGGTGAAGATGTCGGCGGCCCGGTTGAAGAGGGCGCCGGCGAGCATGGCGCCCTTGACCCGGCGCCGCTCGGTTTCGGTTTCGGCTTCGGCTTCGTAGCTCTGGCGGGCTTCGTTGAGGCGGCTGCCGGGGATGTTGAGGCCGTGTTCGACGTGGTTGAAGAGGCGCCGGGTGAGGGCGCCGATCAGCTGGCGCTTGGCCTGCAGGGTGTCTTCGGGAACGGAGTAAGTCTTGAGCCAGTAGCCCGAGTAGAAGACCCGCTCACGGCCGTCGATGATTTTCCGTGTGCCTTCCGGGGTGTCGTTTTCCATGGTCCGCTCTTGGAGGTGAGTTGGGGGGGCGGCTTGGCCTTGTGGCGGTGTTGTTTAAATCAAGGCTGGAAATTTTGCACCATAACTGGCCCCGTGATGAAAATCCGTAACAATTTCGCGGCTTTTGCTACGGTCCGGCTCAGACGATTCCGTCGAGAACCTGCACCTGCACGAGCTCACCGACGGCCACATTGCCCTGGGTTTGCCCGAGAACGATGAAGCAGTTGGCGTCGGCCATCGAGCTGAGCAGGCCGGATCCCTGGGGGCCGGTGGTCCGGACTTTCCAGTCGGCGCCGTCCCGGAACAGCACGCCGCGCAAAAATTCGCTGCGGCCTGGGGCTTTGCGGATGGCCTGGGTGCAACTGACCTGCAGCAGCGGCGGTTCGGCCACCGGGTCGACTCCGGCGAGGCACAGCAGGGCTGGCCGGGCGAACTGGTAGAAGGCGACCATCGCGGCCACCGGGTTGCCGGGCAGGCCGAACAGCCAGGCGCCGCCGTCGCCTTCCGCGTCAGGCTGGCCGATACGCCCGAAGGCCAGCGGGCGGCCGGGTTTCATGGCGATTTTCCAGAACAGCACTTCGCCCAGGCGGGCCATGACCTCGCGGGTGAAGTCGGCTTCGCCCACCGAGACGCCGCCGCTGGTGATGATGGCGTCGGCGCGGGTGGCGGCGTCGCGGAGGGTGGTTTCGAGGGTGTGCGGGTCGTCGCGCACGACGCCGATGTCGATGACCTCGAAGCCGAGGCGGGTGAGCATGCCGAAGAGGGTGTAGCGGTTGCTGTCGTAGATCTGGCCTTCGCGGGCGGCGCTGCCGATGGAGACGATTTCGTCGCCGGTGGAGAAGAAGGCTACGCGGAGGCGCCGGCGCACGGCCACTTCGCCGATGCCGAGGGAGGCGATCAGGCCCAGTTCGGCCGGACGGAGCAGGCGCCCGGCGGGGAGCGCGGGCGTGCCTGCGCGCAGGTCCTCGCCGGCGCGGCGGATGTTCTGGCCCTTGCGCTGGCCGGGCGGAAGCGTGACCCGGCCGGCTGCGGCGCGGGCGACTTCCTGCATGACCACGGTGTCGACGCCGGCCGGCACGCGGGCGCCGGTCATGATGCGCACGCACTGGCCGGGCTGGAGGCGGCTTTCAAAGGGCTGGCCGGCGAGGGCGGTGCCGGCGATGTCGAGGGTGGTGTCGCCGTCGGCTGCGAGATCGTCCGCGCGAAGCCCGTAACCGTCCATGGCCGAATTGTCGTGGGCGGGCACGTCTATGGGCGACAGGATGGTTTCGGCCAGCACCCGGCCGAGGGCGTTGTGCAGGGCTACGTGCTCGCCGCCGCTGACCGGCCGGACGGTGTCGAGGATGAGCTGGCGGCCCAGATCCACGCCAAGGGCGTCGGGGGTGTAGCTGTCGTGGCGGCTGAACTGGCGGGCGAGGGATGTCACCGGGGTGTCGCTCCTGCTTCGTGTGCGCGGAGTTCTTCCGGCGTGTTGATGTTGGCAAAGGCCTCGGGCACGTCGTCGAAGGGGCAGGGCACCCACCGGAGGCGTTGCAGCCAGCGTTCCATGCGGCGTCCGCCGGCGTTCAGAAAAGCCTGCAGGTCGGGCAGTGCGTCGTGGCGCATCAGGCTGAAGACCGGGTGGAGCTGGTCGCCGGTGCGGGCTACGGCGATGCTGGCCCGCGCCGCGGTGAGGGTGTCGGCCAGGCGGATGACGAGATCGGGCGGCAGGAAGGGCGAATCGCAGGGGACGCTGACCAGATAAGGCGTGGTGCACGCCGCGAGGCCGGCTTCGAGCCCGGCCAGCGGGCCGGCAAAGCCTTCCACGCGGTCGCACACCACCGGCAGGCCGAAGCGGGCGTAGTCGTCGAGGTTCTGGTTGGCGTTGATGATCAGCGTGCCGACCTGGGGGCGGAGGCGCTCGAGCACATGGCCGGCCATCGGCCGGCCGTCCAGCAGGGCCAGGCCTTTGTCGATGCGCCCCATGCGGCGCCCGAGACCGCCGGCCAGGACGAGTCCCGTGATGGTTTCGGGGGTGGGCGGTTTCATGTCAGCCCCCGATGTAGGACATTTCGATCTTGCGCAGGGCTGCGGTTTCGGCCGTGCGGATTTCCGAGTAGCGATCGCCCCGCTGCTGCCAGATCTGCCCGATCACCGTGGCCAGTTCGGCGTCGCTCCTCTGGCTGCGCATCAGTGCGCGCAGGTCGTGGCCGCTCTGGGCGAACAGGCAGGTGTAGAGGCGGCCCTCGGTGGACAGGCGGGCGCGGGTGCAGGTGGAGCAGAAGGCCTGGGTGACCGACGAGATCACGCCGATTTCGCCGCTGCCGTCGGCGTAGCGCCAGCGTTCGGCGACTTCGCCGGTGTAGTTGGGATCGACCGGCTCCAGCGCAAAGGCTTCGCCGATGCGCCGCACGACCTCCGCCGAGGGCACCACGTCATCCATGCGCCAGCCGTTGGAGCTGCCCACGTCCATGAATTCGATGAAGCGCAGAATGTGGCCGCTGCCCTTGAAGTGGCGGGCCATCGACACGATTTCGTGGTCGTTCATGCCGCGCTTGACGACCATGTTGATCTTGACCGGCCCGAGCCCGGCGGCGCTGGCGGCGTCGATGCCGGCCAGCACGTCGGCCACTGGCACGTCCATGTCGTTCATGGCGCGAAAGGTGGCGTCGTCGAGCGAGTCGAGGCTGACGGTGAGCCGGGTGAGTCCAGCGGCCTTGAGGGCGGGGGCCTTTTTGGGCAGCAGCACGCCGTTGGTGGTGAGCGTGACTTCCATGCCGGGAATGGCGACCAGCTGGGCGATGAGGCGTTCGAGATTGCGGCGCAGCAGGGGCTCGCCGCCGGTGAGGCGGATCTTGCTGACGCCGTGGGCGGCGAAGAGGCGCGCCAGACGGGCGATTTCCTCGAAGCTGAGCAGCGCTTCGCGGGGGAGAAAGGCGTAGTCCTTGTCGAACACGGCCTTGGGCATGCAGTAAACGCAGCGGAAGTTGCAGCGGTCGGTTACTGAAATCCGCAAATCCTTCACGGGCCGGCCGCGGCTGTCGACGAGCCGGCCGCTGGGCGCTACGAGTTCGGCGGGTACGGACGGCAGTTGCCGGAGCTGGCGCTCGTCGGCGAGGGGAATGACTCTCTGGTTCATTGTCTCGTGGGGCTGTTCGGGACAGGCGCTTTTGTACCGCGAGGTTCGCGGTTTTGCCTTGTCCTGGGGCAAGGCGAAACGGCTGCCCACGAGAAAATTATGGGGGGCGAAACGATGCGGGGCAAGCCGGATCGGGAGGCCGGTGGCGCCCCGGCCCGATTTGGCTAAAGCGTGTCCAGCCTGCTCCTGAGCGATTCGGCGTGCTGGCGGATGCCGGCCAGCGTGCTGTCATCGAAGCGGGCGAGCTGTTTGAAGACCATGCCGAGGCGGTGGTTGGCGCCGAGCCTGCTGCGGTTGCGGTCGAAGAAATCCCAGTACAGCGCGTTGAAGGGGCAGGCTTTGTCACCCACCCGCGCCTTCTTGTCGTAGGCGCAGCCCTTGCAGTAGTCGCTCATGCGGTCGATGTAGGCGGCGCTCGACACATAGGGCTTGGTGGCGAGCAGGCCGCCGTCGGCAAACTGGCTCATGCCCACGGTGTTGGGCAGCTCGACCCACTCGAAGGCGTCGATGTAGATGCCCAGATACCAGCGGTGCAGTGGGGCCGGATCGAGCCCGGCGAGCAGCGCGAAATTGCCGATCACCATCAGGCGCTGGATGTGGTGGGCGTAGGCGTGATCCAGCGACTGGCCGATGGCGTGCCCGACGCAGCGCATGCGGGTGTGCCCGGTCCAGAACCACTCGGGCAGCGGCTGGTGGTGTTCAAAGACATTGTGTTCGGCGTAGCCCGGCATGCGCGCCCAATACACGCCACGCACGTATTCCCGCCAGCCGAGAATCTGCCGGATGAAGCCTTCGGCCGCCGCCAGCGGAACCTGCCCTGCGGCATGGGCCGCCGCCACCTTGGCGACGACTTCGCG
>Ga0268298_10005149_pt1 | contig 12395 bp, 10 predicted proteins | sample WWTPWeurt_MetaG_FD_194462 | JGI IMG/M metagenome (GOLD analysis project Ga0268298, IMG submission 194462) | Activated sludge microbial communities from WWTP in Nijmegen, Gelderland, Netherland - WWTP Weurt | ecosystem: Engineered > WWTP > Aerobic digester > Activated sludge | place...
GGGCGCTCCCCGTGTGGGCGGGCTGCGCGGGGAGTCAACGCAGGAATCAGGGGGCCGGTGCTCAGTCGAACAAGGCGCCCGCGAGGCCCCCCGAGGCCGCGCCGTGAACGAGGCCGCCGGCGGTCACGGCGCGCGAATTCCGCGTGAAGTGGGCTGTCGGCGCGCGCCAGATCGGTGTTACACCCGAGTGCCACCGAGGGAGTGCAGCGTGCCGTTGAACGTCGAAACTCTGAAGTCCGAGCGAGACAAGCTGAAGGACGGCCTGCGGGAGCTCGAAGCCGAGCAGCGGAAACTCGAAGCCGAGATCAAGACGCTACGCCAGAGAGAAATCCAGGCGAAGCGCGAGATCGAGGCGCTCGGCGTGTTGATCGAGATCCACGACGGTCGCGACGCCTCGAAGAAGAACGAGAAGAAGCCCGAGGCCGGCTGACGCACGCGGGACTCGTCATCGCGCGCTCAATCCCGGCCTCCTGGCACGGTCGGCGTGGCAGGACCATAGCCGTCGGTGAGGCGTACGGCTCCGAGTCTCGACTCGGAGCCACCGGATGCGAAGGCGTTCACGCGCCTCGCGAGCTCCGAGTCGTCGAGAGGCGCGCGCGGCGGCGGCTCTTTCGGAGCTGCGAGGGACTCCACACGTAGCTCGCGCGTGGGCAGCGCGAAGCGCACGCCGAGGGTCTCCGCGAGCCTCAGGATCTCGAGCAAGAGGTCGTGGCGCAGGGTGAGCTCTTCGCCCCAGGTCGCCACCTCGACGTAGCAGTGCAGCATCACGTCGATGGACGAGTTCCCGAGGGCCGTGACGTGGACCTCGAACGAGTCTTTCTTGGTCTTCTCGCTGGCCCAAACGATGGCGCGGACCCCCTCGACGAACGCTTGAAGCTCCGCCACCCGAGTGCCGTAGGCCAAGGAGAGCGACGCGAAGATCCGCCGGTGGCGCCGCGCGCCCAGGTTGTCGATCTTGGCCTCCATCAGCTTGGCGTTGGGCAACGTGACCACCGAATCACCGGGGGTCCGGATGCGAGTGGAGCGGAACCCGACTTCTTCCACCGTCCCTTCGATCTCGTCGGCTTTGACGTAGTCGCCGATGCGAAACGGCCGGTCCACGAACAGCATGATGCTGGCGAAGAAGTTCGCGATGGTGTCCTTGGCTGCCAACGCCACGGCCAACCCACCGATGCCGAGACCCGCCAAGAGCGAGGCCACGTTCACGTTCAGGTTCTGGAGCAGGATCAAGATGCCCGCGACGATCAGCACGACCTTGAGTGAGGTGCGGATCAGCGGAACCATTTGGTCGTCGAGCTTCGATTCGCTGTGCTCCGCGCGACTCTGCAGGTGGGTGGCAAACACGTCGACCAGGCGGTAGAGCGCCAGCACCACGGCGAACACCACGAGGCCGCGGGCCGTGGTGCTGAGCACCAGCGCGACTTGGAGTGGCAACCCGAGCTCGGGGTAAGCGAGACGCAGCATGAAGGCGCCCAGGAGCGCCGCGCCCGGCGTCGCGAAGACCTTGACGATCTCGGCGGCGAGGCGCGCACCTCGGCGCTCGGCGAGAGCCGCCAGGCGGTTGCGCACCACCACACGAATCACTTGCCGGAGCACGAGCCCCGCCACGAAAATCAGCACGATGGCGAGGCCCTGCCAGAGCTCCATTCCGAGCGCCTGCGTTCGGAGCCACGTCGGGAGCTTCTGGACGAGGTTGCGCTCCCCGCCCACGAGCGAGTCCTCGTAGAGCTCGTCCACCGCGTCGAGCGCCGTACGCGACCAGCGCCAGGCGCCGTCGGCCTGCTTCTCCACGACGACTTCGGGCAGCGACGGGTGCGGCGCGAACGAAGGTCTCCGGGTGTCGGGATTCACCCATCCCGGCTCGTCGCTCGCCCGTTCGGGGTCGACTCGGAGCGCTCGCGCCGCATAAACCGATTGGATCCGGAGCGCGCTCTCGCGGACCTCGCGCGCCGAACGGCCCGCGCGATCCAGACAGCGGGTCGCCTTGGCTGGGTTGTGGTGAGCGGGGTCGAGCCAACCGAACACCGACTCGACCGCCGCTCGCGGCGACTTGCAGTGTTCGGGCGGGTCCGCCCAGGCCGACGGGGCGAACACCAGACAAGCGAGAGTCACGAGAGCGATTCCAAATGAACGACGCACGGGAGCCTCCGAGCTCGGCAGCTTTCCAGAGCGCGGCCGGCAAATCCACGCCGGGAGCGGACGGCTCAGAGCTTCGTGGCGGCGAGGGCGGCGATCACGCGGAGCTCGGCGTCGGAGACCGGGACCACCGACAAGCGCCCGCGCCGAACGAGCGCGAAGTCTGCTAGGCGCGGCTCCGCTTTCATGGCCGAAAGCGGCACCTTGGTCTTCAAGGGGCGCACGGGCGCGACCTCGATGGCTAGCCAGTCGCCGGTGGTGGCGCCCGGATCGGGAAACGCGGCGCGGAGCGCGCGGGCGACGCCGACGATCTGGCGCTCGTCCCCCGTGTGGTACACGAGGCAGAGATCGCCCTTCTTCACGGCCCGCAGATGATTGCGCGCTTCCGGGTTCCGGATGCCGTCCCAGGTCGCGCGCCCGTCTCGAACGAGGTCGTCGAAGGAGTAGTCGCCAGGCTCGGTCTTGAGGAGAAAGGCCGCCATCAGCCAGGGCCCGAGTCTTTCGCTCCGCCGTCGCCTGCGTCGCCCGCGTCGCTGCCCGCTTCGCTCCCGGCATCGGTGCCGCCGTCCCCGGCAGCGGGGCAACCTGGCAACGTCACCGGAGGCTTCTCGGCGCCGAAGCTCGCGGGCTCCGCGTCGAAACCGATACCGACCGAAAGCGCGTCGCAGCTCGCGGACTCGGAGTTCGTCCCGTTCCAGAGCACGTCCGAGTTCAAATCGACCTGGGACTTCATCAGCTGATAGAGGCTGTGCCCCTGGCAGAGTCCGAGCGACTCGAAGCCCGACACCAAGTCCACCGCGCGGGCACGACCGGCGATGGTGCCATCCTTGATGTGATAGCCGCCGCCTTCTTCCGTGAGCTTGGCCACCACGATGGCGCGCTGGAGCTTCAACGGATAGGCCCAAGCCGCGCTCTTGCCCGGGAACCAGAAGAGCGCATTTTCCGGGAGTTGCCCCACGACGTAGCCATCGCGGATGTAGGCGTTGGGATCGTTCAGGAGCGCGTTGGGCGGCTCGGCACCCGGCGTCAGCGGGCCCTCGTAGGTGTCCTTCTGCAGAGTCCACTTGTCATTGGGACCCCAGCACGGGTTCTGCTTCCAAGCACCATCCGGGGCCTTGAGATCGCACTGCCACGACGGCACCGTTTCGAGACCAGGCGAGGGGTAGAAGTCCAGGCGGACGTTGTCGTCGTTGGGCTGGCCGTTCCACTTGGAGACTCGGAAGACGAAGTTGTAGTCGCCGCGGCAGAGCGCACAGTTGAAGGCGTCGTTGCTGAGGCCGAAGTCCTTGCCGAGCCCTTGGAGCGCGACGGCGTCGGCCTCGAGGTGCCCAAAGGTGTTGTCTCGACACTCGCGCCCATCGCTCGGCATGGCTGCCTTGGGCGTACACGGGAACGATTCCGGATCGATCTCGCAGGTATCCGAGTTCGTGCAAAGACCGTCGAGGTCGAAGCCGAGGCTCTTCCACGCCCCCTCGGTTTTGTCGCCGTTCCGATCCAAGGACCCGAGCGCCATCGAACGAATGGCGAAGTACAAAGAGGGCAGCTCTTCGGTCGACGTATTCTTCGGTCGATCGTCTTGGGTGGGCAGGCCCGCGGTCACGCAACCGTCTTTGCCCTTCTTGCTCCACCAGCCGATACCACTGCCCCACTGGTCGGGCGGGATGGGGCTCCCCGATTTTCCTTCGAGCAGCGACTCGTCGTAGATCTTGCAGGCGTGCAGGCAAACGCCGGCCACGAGCCCTGCCATGACCAGTCCACGAATCAGCCGCATCGGCGGACAGGATAGCAGGACGCGGTCGGTTGGGGACAAGGTCGGCGTGCCCTCCCCGGCGGAGCTCAGTCCAGGTCCCGATCCTCGAAATCGAGGACGAGCGGACAGTGGTCGCTCAGGGCGCGAGCCGCCGGTGGTGGCTCGTCGGGTCCCACCGAGCAGTGCAGGGCGGCGCAGTACCCGGAAACCATCGGCGCTCGACCCGGTGTGAGCTCGCGCAGCGCCGTCGTGACCACGAAGTGGTCGAGCGAAGCGGGGCGCCCCGCGTGGTACTCGGAGCAGGAGTCCTGGGCAGCCACGACGCGGCGAAACGACGGACCAAGGGCGCGGTCGGTGCGTTCGAGCTCGTCGTCGGCCGAAAGCGCGGGCGTGCAGCGGTCGCAGCCCATGGTGTTGAAGTCGCCGGCCACGACGATGTCCGAGTCACCGTCGGGCCGCTTCAGGGCTTTGCCTAGCGAAGAGAAGGCGGCCAGCGTCTTCTGTCGAAGATCGTAGGACCGGGCGTCGCTCCCGCTCTTCGAGTGCACCGAGATCAGAAACAGATCGAGCCCGCCGGGAAACGTGAGGTACGCCCCATGGCCGGGACGGAGGCTGTTCTTGCAGGCTTCCCCGTGAGGGTTCAGCTGGGCGACCGTGGTCGATTGGTCGTGCTTCACGCGCTTTTCGTCGAACAAGATCCCGACGTGCTGAACGTCGGGGCTCGGGCAATCGTCGAAGCTCGACGCCCAGCGCCCCCCGGTCAGCTGGTCGAGCTTCCGGGTGAGCTCGGCGAGGGCGGCCCGGCCGCGTTCGTTGGTCTTGAACTCCTGGACGGCCACGGCTTCCGCGTCGAGCCAGGCGATGCCGCAAGCGAGCCAGGCGACGTCTGTCCCCTCCCCGTCTCGGCCCTTTCCCGGCTTGCCGTCGGGAAACCAACGGACGTTGTAGGAGGCGATGCGCGCGGTGTGCTGCGCTTTCGCGAGCCGCTCGCCGGCGCGCACGGCTGCCTCGCAGCCGGCGAGGGAATCCCATGCGCTCGGGCTGGGAGCGGGGCGAAGCGGAGCGTCGGCCGCGTCCTTGGCGCCCGCGACGTAGCGCGCGGTGATGAACCCGCGGCGCCCATCCTGCGTTCGGATCTCGAGCCAGCGCCCATCGGGGCTCTCCGACACGACCTCGACCTCGATTCCTCCCGGCACTCGGCCCGACACCTCCGACGACCCCCGTGCCGGGTGGAGCGGCACGCCCTCGCCGGAGTGCGCAACGAGACGCACGCGGCGGAGCGAAGCCGACACGCCGGTGCTCGGCGGTGAAGGCGGGCCGGGACTCGGCTTCGGCCGGGGCACCCCGTCGCACGCCTCAGCGAGGAAGCCGATGAGCAGCAGGGCCCGACGGAAGGCTCGCATCCGGGCGCTCAACTTAGATCAACGACCGCCGAGCCGCGACAAAGCTCCAAGGGAAGCCAAATACAGGTTCCGTCACTCGAGCGCTGATCTATGGACCGGCAGAGCCGAGGAGGCACGACGTGACGGACTCTCTCAGGGCAGCGACGCTCAGCATCGAGGGCGGTGTCGGCGTGATCCGCATCGACAACCCGCCGGTGAACGCGCTTTCTGCCGCGGTGCTCGTGGCACTCGAGAGTTGCCTCGCCGAAGCGCGCGGCGTCGCCGGCGTGACGGGCCTGGTCATCATCGGCGCCCGCGACGTGTTCGTGGCCGGCGCCGACGTGAGTCGCCTCGAACGGATGGCGGCTGGAGCACCGCTCGACGAGCCCGGCGTCCCGCGCCTGCCGGAGCTCCTGCGCTCCATCGAGGAATCGGCGCTGCCGGTCGTCGCGGCCATCGACGGCTTCGCCCTCGGCGGTGGCCTCGAGCTCGCGCTGGCGTGCCATGCGCGCGTCGGAACGCCCGAGGCCAAGCTGGGCCTGCCGGAGCTCGCGCTCGGCTTGATCCCCGGCGCCGGAGGTACCCAGCGCTTGCCGCGCCTGGCCGGCCTCGAGGCGGCCGTCGAGATGATGCTGTCGAGCCGGCCCGTCGCCGGAGCACGCGCCAAAGAGCTCGGCATCCTCGATGCAGTGGTGCCGCAGGGCGAGCTCCTGCTCCGTGCCAGGAGTCTGGCCCTCGAGATCGCCCGAGGCCTGCGGCCGAAGCGGGTTTCGTTGAGCGAAAGCCAGCGCCTGCCCGCCGAGGACGAGCGGAGCGCGCTGCTCTCCCGCGCCCGCGCCGACGCAGCCCGGCGCTTCCCCCACGTGAGCCATGCATCGGCGTGCCTCGACGCCATCGAGCATGGGATCGAAGCGGGTGGGGACGCGGGGCTCGTGCGGGAGCGAGAGCTCTTCCTCGCGGCTCTCGGCAGCGAGGCTGCGAGGGGCCTGCTTCACCTGTTCTTCGCCGAGCGCGCCGCCGCCAAAGTCCCCGGAATCGAGCTCTCGGAAGACAGCTCGGGGGAGCTGGCAGTGATCGGCGTGGTGGGCGGAGGCACCATGGGCTCCGGCATCGCGACGGCGCTGCTCGACGCCGGGCTCGATGTGGTCCTCGTGGAGACGAGCCCGGAGCTCGCTGCGCGCGCTCGAGGCCGCATCGAAAAGAACGTGGAGCGTGCCGTGGAAAAGGGCCGCCTGGACGCAGAGCGAGCCCGTGAGACACTGGCCCGACTCGAGACCGTGAGCGCGCTCTCGGCGCTCGCGCGCGCGGATCTCGTGATCGAGGCGGCGAGCGAAGACCTGGCACTCAAGCGCCGCATCTTCGCCGAGCTCCGAGAGCTCACGCATCCCCACGTGCCGCTCTGCTCCAATACCTCCACCATCGACATCGGTGAGCTCGGAACCGGCGCCGGCTTGGAGGAGCGACTCGTCGGCCTCCACTTCTTCAGCCCCGCGCACGTGATGAAGCTGGTCGAGGTCGTGCGTGCAGCGGAGAGCGGCAAAGCCGCCCTGGCCAGCGCTCTCCGCTTGGTCAAGCGCATGAAGAAGACCGCGGTGACCGTCAGGAGCTGCCCCGGCTTCCTGGTGAACCGCGTGTTCATGCCCTATTCGCAGCTCACTGGCTTCTTGATCGATCGCGGGATCGATCCATACCGCATCGACCGCGCCCTCGTGGCGTTCGGCATGCCCATGGGACCGAACCGCATGAGCGACCTCGCGGGCGTCGACGTCGGGGTCGCCGCCGGCAACGTGCTCGACGCCGCCTACCCGAATCGGGTCTATCGTTCCGCGCTCCGGCGCTTGCTGTTCGAAGCAGGGCGCCTCGGCGAGAAGAGCGGGCGCGGACACTACCTGTACGAGTCGGGGCGCGCGCTGCCGGATCCGGAGCTCTCCGAGTTCGTCGCGCGAGCACGCGCGCTCGCGGGCTCGCCCACCAGCATCGAGCTCTCGGATCAGGAGATCGCCGAGCTCGTCCTGTTCGGCGTGGTGAACGAAGCCTGCCGAGTCGTCGAAGAACGCGTGGTGCTTCGCCCCAGCGACGTGGACGTCGCCGCGACGCTGGGCATGGGGTTTCCGAGCTTCCGGGGCGGTCCGCTCAAGTGGGCCGACGGCCTGGGCGCCGAGCGCGTGAGCGGAGCTCTCGGAGCTTGGCACGCTCGCTTCGGGCATCCGATCTTCGAGCCCGCGCACTACCTCGTCGAGCGTGCGCGGCGGGGCGCTTCACTCTTCGAAGCCTGACGAAGCTCAGGGCAGACGCGCGATCCGCGCGCGCATCCGCGGCAGCAGCCCAGGGTCGCGCTCGGCGAACACGGCGAGCCAGGGGATCACCTGGAGATTTCTCACAAAACCGAGCTCACGGCTGAGCTCCCGGTCGTACGCCAGCGGATACGCCGCACACGCCGCGTCGATCAGCTCGCGATCCTCTCCGAACAGCTCGGCGCGCGAGCGAAGCGAGGCGATGTCCCACTCGACGGGGCCTACGAACGCGTCCTCCCAATCCGTCCACAGCGTTCCGCGCTCGGTGGTGAGCACGTTTCGCACGTGCGCGTCGCCATGTACGGCTTGAAACGACGCCGTCCGACCCGCTACCGACTCCACGATGCGCTCCGCGCGCTCCCACGCGCGCTCGATCCGCGACCGCTCGTCCGAGTCGAAGCACGCCGTCGCGCGGGCGCGGGCCATCACCTCGCGCGCCTCGCGGAAGCCGCCCCAGACCGGCAGCGCGTCTTCGGGGTAGCTCGCGAGGGCTCGGTGGACCGTGGCCAGCGTCGCGCCCACGGCGGCGGGCGACGGAGGTTCCGCGATCTCGCGCTCGTGGCGCCAAAACGAGATCACGAAGCCTCGTCGCTCGTGGGGTCCGGCGTCCACTCGCAGCGCCGGCTCGGTGACGGGAGCGCCGCGTGCGCTCAGGTAGCGCGAGACTTCCACCTCGCGCCGGAGCCACTGCATGCCGACTCGTGCGCTCGACGTCGCCAACGCCACCCGGGCGATGACGGGTCCGTCGGTGAGATCGAGCCGGAGCACCAGGTTGCTGCGCTCCGCGACCAGCACCGGCTCGGCGGCGAAGCCGAGCTCGCGGCCGAGCTCGCGCACGGCACCGATGGCGCTCGCGGTCGACGCTTCCACGGCGGCGAAGCTATTCTCCGCTCTCCGCGCTTCGCGGCCGAATGGCGGAGCGCCCTTCGCGGGGCAGCGCCGACGCAGGGCGGTTGTTACGGTTTTCGAAAGGACGCGTCACCGAGTCGGCACACTAGCGCAGTTTCACGGTCGCGTCGGCGAGCTCACTCGACGGTGATCTTCGCGTCGAAGCGCCGCCCGGCGGCGTGGACGAAATACGAACGACCGGCGCGACCGGGCGCGGGCGGCTCGAAGCCCATGGCGACGGTGTGCCGAGGGTCCTCGTAGTCTTCTTCGGCCGCCACCGCCGACAGCGTCACTTCGATGCGCAAAGTCTCCGACCCGGCGCGGCCTTCCGCTTTCAGTGCGAAGCGACCGGCCTTGAGCAGCAGCAGCGTGCGCTCGACCAGAGTGACGAGCGGCTTGGGAGGCGCCGGTTTTTCGTCGAGCTTCGTCTCCTCGATCTTGCCGCTGTCGTTCACGCGGATCACGACCCGGATCTGGCCTGCGCTCCCCAGTGGAAGCTCGTCCCAGACCGGGTCCTTGTGAGTCGCCGCGGTGACCGCCTTGGCGAAGGCCTTGGGTAGACTCATCAGACCGGGGTCGCTGCCGCTCGTGCCTGGACGCGCGGGCGCCTCCCCCGCGGCGCCGGCGCTCGACGCGGAGAGCTGGGGCGGAGCGGCGTGCTTGTCGGTTCCGTTTCCGCCCGGTTCGGTCTGGCTCTCACCCGGTGTCTCGTGCCGGACTCGCGATGCTTCAAGCTCACCCGCTCGGTCGCGGGGGGGAGCTGCGGGTCGATGAGTGCGTTTGCGCTTCACCGGAGCCGGCACCGCCAACGCCGCGGGTTCCGAGCGGGACTCGGCGGAAGGCGGCTCCGGTTCCGTCGCCGGCTTCTCCGGCTCGAGCAGCTCGTCGAGCTCGTAGCTCTGGCCGATGGAGCTGGCACCGCCATCTACGACCGTCCGGGCGACCACGCCGCGGGCAGAGGTGAACGCGAGCGCGAACACAGCGAGATGCGCGACGAGCGAAGCCACGAGAGCGGGGCGCAGGGGCTCGACCATGAGCGTCGACACGGCCATTGTGACACCCCGGGCTTGCGCGCGGTTCCCTGCCGGTCGAAAGTGGCGAAAGCACGGCTGGAATCCCGGCTTTGGGCTGGGCGTTTCCCGGGTGTGACGATGGAGCGGACTCTCTTTTTCCCCCTGTGCCTGGTTGGCCTCTTCGCGTGCCAATCGCCGGCGGCCGACGGCGCACCCAAGGGCCCGGTCTCGGTGGCAGCCAGTGCCGCGCCTCTGCCCAGTACCATGCCGAGCGCGAGCGCGAGCCCCGCTCCGAGCGCGGAGCCCAAAGCCACCGCCGCCGTCAGCGATGCCGAGCTCGTCCGCATGTTCGACGAGCTGTCGGAGCCCGATCGCTACTTCTTCAGCGACAACTACATCTCCAACGAGACGAGCTACCTGCAAGTGGAAGCGGGGCTCACGGAACGCGCCAGGAAGGGTGGAGCCTACATCGGAGTCGGCCCCGAACAGAACTTCACCTATCTCGCGCTGCTCGAGCCCAAGCTCGCCTTCATCGTCGACATCCGCCGCGGCAACGCCGTCGAGCAGCTGCTCTACAAGGCCATCTTCGAGGAGTCCAAGAGCCGCTCCCACTTCGTTGCGCTGCTCATCGGCCGGCGCCACGACGCGAGCTCGGACCCGGGACCTGACGCCCGCATCGAAGACGTGCTCGCACATGCCGAACGCGAGAAGCTCGACGAACCGGCGTTCGTTGCGTTGCACTCGAGTCTCGTCGAGCGCATCGAGAAGCACGGGTTCCGACTGTCCGCGGACGACGAGAAGACGCTGCTCGCCACCCACCGCGCGTTCTTCGATCGTGGCCTGGATCTCAGCTTCGAGCTCCACGAGAAGAACGGTCGCAAGTACCCGCGACTGCGCGAGCTCTTCGCGACCAAGAACGCGGCCGGACAGACCCACGGCTTTCTCGGGACCGAAGCTGCGTTTCGCACGGTGCAGAGCATGCAGCGCGAAAATCGCGTGATCCCCGTGGTGGGCGACTTCGCCGGCGACCACGCCCTGAAGCGCATCGGCAAGGAGCTCGCGCGCCGCGATCTCCCGGTGAACGTCTTCTACGTCTCCAACGTCGAGCAGTATCTGATGGAACCCGACAAGTGGAAGGCGTGGACGCAGAACGTCGACGCTCTGCCTTCGGACGAGCGCAGCCTGTTCCTTCGCTGCTACCTGGATCAAGGCCGGCGCCACCCCCTCCAGCTACCCGGGCATCGCACGGCGAGCTTTCTCGGCTCGTTCGATCATTTCAAGTGGCGGAACCGGAGCCGGGGCTACGGCAGCTTCTACCAGCTCGTGACCGACGGCATCGACGCGCCCGATGCAGGGCGCTGAGCGGTGCTATCGCGGCGCCGGCGCTCCGAGGCCCGGCACCGCAGGGAGCGGGTCCTTGCCGAAGCCGCTCGCGGCGAGCTCTTCCTCGATGTTGAGGGCTTCGGTCGGGTCTTTCAGGAACACGACTTGTTGCTCGAGACCGCGACGCGCGAGCGAGCTCCGCAGGTTCACCAGAGCACCCGCCACCGTGCCGCGACCCTCGTTCGGATCCTTCAACTGCGCGAGGGCCGCGCGGTAGCCGCCGAGCTTCCGCAGCTCGCCGCGGTAGCGTTCGGTGTCGTTCACGGCGGTCTTCAACGTGCCGGCCACGCCCGAGCTTCCAGGCACGAACGCCGCGGCGATCTTGAGGTAATCGAGGTAGTCGCCGCCGCCTCGCCAGATGCGCATCACCTGCCGGTACACGTTGGAAGTCGGTAGCCCGGTGAACGAATCGAGGATCCCGAGGAGCTGGCCCAGGGAGTCTTCTTCCTCCATTCTCGCGGCGAGCCAGCGCCGATACTCGGGGCTCGCCCCGATGGAACGCCGCACGCTCTTGGCCTCGGCGAGGAGCTCGGCGCGCGTCTCGGAGCGCTCCGGATATGCGAGGGTCGGCGCGGCGTCCTTCGCTCGGTCGTCGAGCACGCTGAGCAGCACCTTGCGCACGTTGGCGGCCAAGCTCGACGATCCGGCGTCGGTGGCGCGTGCGCAGAGTCCAACCGCCAAGATGCCGGCCTCGGTGCGCATCAACCGAATGCGTTCGCTCTCGACCCTCCCGAGCACGAGCAAGAGTACCTCGCCGTAGTCCGCACGGCTCACCTGGTAGGGCAGCTCGAAGGGCAGGGTTCCGCCGGCGTCGATGGTGTCGAGTTGACGGACCAGGCGATATTGCTCCGTGCGCCCTTCATCGATGGCGTAACGCACGCGAGAGATCTGGGCCAATAGCTCGGAGAGCGCGAAGTCGAGGCGCCGTACGTCTTCGTAGTCCTTGTGGATGTTCTCCCGCGCGAGTTTCCACGCACGCGTCGCGCTGTCGCGCTCCTCGGCGTTCATGTCGGCACGGAAGGTCAGCCGATCTGGCACTTCGCGCTGGACTCGGAAGCTCTGCCCGTCGTCGGCGACGCGAATGAAGAACGGCACCTCGTGGGCCTGCAAGGTGTCGAGCGCGACGATGCCCTTCTGCGCGAGAATGCGATAGGCGCCGCTGGTGCCTTCTGCGGCGCTCCGCTCCACGCCCGCGTAGGCCTTGGCGTAGTGCGAATACGCGCCCGACACCCAGGCGTGGCCGTGGAGGTGCGCGAGAGGCGTCTCGCTCCTCGGCTTCGCGCAGCCGAGCCAGACCAACCCGAGGCCGGTCCAGAGGAAGTCTCGCCGACTCGTCATGGGGACAGCACCGTGAGGCTCGCTTGACCGTCGAACTTGTCGGCCACGCGGGCGGCGCGCCGGAGCTCCGTGCCCGCCGGCCCCGGACTTCCCTGGGCGCCCGCTGCACCGCTCGCGCCCGCTTTGCCATCGGACGCGGACACCGTACCGCCGAACGTACTGCCGGCTCGACCCGCGCTGCCACCGGTGCCGGCCGAGCCGCCGAGACCAG
>Ga0268298_10005150_pt1 | contig 12394 bp, 11 predicted proteins | sample WWTPWeurt_MetaG_FD_194462 | JGI IMG/M metagenome (GOLD analysis project Ga0268298, IMG submission 194462) | Activated sludge microbial communities from WWTP in Nijmegen, Gelderland, Netherland - WWTP Weurt | ecosystem: Engineered > WWTP > Aerobic digester > Activated sludge | place...
AGGACGAGGTGAACGCCGCGACCGAGGCGGCGCTCCGCGCCGAGGCGGATCTTGCGGCTTCGCGCGGCATCCTGCGACTCGCGCAGGAGCGGCTTGACGACGTCCGCGGCTCGCAGAAGCGCGCCAACGACGCGTGGAACGAAGCGGCCAAGGCGGGGGCTCTCCCCGCGGCCTGACCGTATGGGGTGACCCGATGAAGCGCACGATCACGATCTCGCCCGACGGCACTGTCACGATCACGGAAGAGACGGAAGCCCCCGCGCACGTCCTCGCGCCGTGGCCTGCGACGGTGCCGTCGGTCCCGTGGCCGGTCTACACGCCAACGCCGCACAACCCGACGTATGAGCCGGTGTGGGTCTGGGATCCGACGTGGGCGCCGACTTGCGGCAAGACGTGGACGTCCGACAACACCCTTGCGATGGGGTGAGTCGTGACGCTGCCCGCAGGCATCAACGCAAACTGGCTCAAGCAGCGCTTCGGAGCCGGTTTGTCGTTCGTCGACCGAAACGGGATCCCGTTTCCTGACTCCGTCTTCGATTTCCAGTTGTGCGCCGCCGCCGACTGGATCGAGATGGAATTGGGCGTCGTGATCGGACCGCGCTCCGTCGTGGGCGAGCGCTACAACGTCACGAACATCACGCCGCCGTGGTTCAACACGCGTCCCGCGAAGAACCGTCCGGTTCGCGAGGTCACGGGCATCCGCTTCCGCTGGGGCAACAACCCGCAGGCGCAAGAGATCCCGTATCAGTGGGGCATGGTCCGGCAGAACCGGCTCATTGAGATCGTGCCCGACTACTACACGCCGTTCGTGCCCAATCCGAATGTCGTGTGGCTCAACACGTACGCGCTCCCGTGGTCGAACAACATGATCCCGGGCTTCCTCGAGATCGACTATGAGGCGGGCTTTGACGGCGTGACGTTGCCCGTGCCTCCGTCGCTTCTGAATGCGCTCGGCCTCAAGGCGATCGTGCTGGCGCTGGTGGCGCTGGGGAATCAGCTTTTTCCGCCAGGCACGACGAACCTAAGCCGGTCGCAGGACGGCCTTTCGCAGAGCCGCGGGACCACGCAGAGCGCAAACAGCGTCCTCTTCGGCGCGCAGATCAAACTCTACCAGGATCTCCTGGCCGAGCAGATGGTCACGCTGCGCGGGCAATTCGGCGGCTCAGTGAAGTTCGGGGCGATCTGACATGGCCACGGCTCCCACGCCATACGGCTGGAACCCGCTCTATGAGCCGCGGATCGCCGATGCCGACCCGAACGATCTGCGACAGCAGATTTTCGACGAAGGCTTGCGCGTGCGCTGGGAGAAGGCCGCGCGCTGCGCCTGCAACTTCGTGCAGCGGGACGAGGCCGATTCGGCCTACGACGTCACGACCACGAAGGAAGGCGATCCCGAGTGCCCCGAGTGCAAGGGCGTCGGCTATCTGTATTACGGCGCGCAGGAGATCCGCGCCCTCGTGCACGACACCAGCGCCGACCCGACTTGGCTCAAGATCTACGGCGAGTTGATGGACGGCTCTGTCTCGATCACGCTGCTACCCGAGCACGTGCCGAGCACCCGCGACCGATTCGTGGTGCTTGACCAGTGGCGCCGCTACTCGGAGCAGAAGCGGCACGAGACGAACCCCGAGCCGCTCACGTACCCGATCATCGTGGTCCCGACGACCGTAGGCGAGGCGGGCGACGCGACCATCCCGACGACGATCAACCTCGGCATCCTGAACGCGCGGCGCGCCGACGAGAACGGCCACATCACCGACGACCCGATGGTCGTGGGCACGGACGTTGACGTCACGGATGATGGCGAGGTCGAGTACCTGGACGCTGGCACGTATGCGAGCGGCATTGTGCTCGTGCGAGTCAGCGACCCGACCGGAGTGCTTAATGGCGTTGCATTGCCGGCCGGCACCACATTCGCGATCGGCACGGTGCCGTTTGTCGTCACGACCACGGCGGGGATCTTGTACTCACCGTCCCCCGTGGCGATCGCCGCAGTGGAAGCGCAAGCGCCGGCTCCTGGCTCTGTCTACAATTTCTCTGGCGAATTGGGCCCGCTGGACGTGACAATCAATGGCGTCGCCTACGTGGCAACGATCACGCCCATCACGGGCTTCGACAACGGCACGGACCCTGGCGTCGGCGGCAACGTCCCGGTAGTCGGCGAAATGGTGTCGTTCGACTACTACTGCCGGCCCTGCTACGTCGCTCGGAAAATGCCCCACTACAGCCGCGAGGCGTACGTGGTGCAAACGCCCTATGTAAACGGCACGGACGGCTCCCAAGGCTATTGGGATGCAAGCGCGGGCACGTTCCCGAGCGGCACGATCGCACGCGGCGACTACTTCGAGGTGTCGGTGGGCGGCACCGTCGACGGGGTTGTGTTCGCCGAAGGCGAGACGCTGCTGGCGCTCATCGCAGACCCGTCGACCACGACCTACACAGGGCAGTGGCTGCGCCTCGTGCCTGGTGTCAGCGAGCCGACGCTCGTCAAGCTTTCGAGCATGGTCCTGTGCTGGCTCGAAGACCTGGGAGATCCATTCCGCCGCGCGGGGGTGACGCCGTGATTTCGCTCGACGTCATCAAAGAGGACATTCTAGATACGCTGACGAGCAACGTGCTCCGGGAAATGGTCATCAACACGCGCCAGTACGCTTGGCGCTACGCTGACGCCTACCTCGAAGGGCTATCCGTTGAGCGCGAAGGCGATGCGATCGTCGTGCGCGTGAAAGGCGACATTCCGAATTTCATCGAGCACGGGCTCGGTCCGGGCGGGCTCGGCACGGAAGGCCCGTTCGACATGCGGCAGAACGTGCTCAAAGGCCGCGAGCGCCGCGCCATCCCGATCGCTCCGGGCGTCATCCGCATGATGAGCGCCAACGGCGCGCCGTGGATTCATCCGGGCTTCAAGCGGCATGCGCTGCTCCCGATGCTGATCGAGAACATGGATTCCGTCTTGGAGCAGTCGGCGAAAATGGGGCGATGGTGGCGCTACACGGACGGCACGTGGCGCAAGGACTGGATGTAGCATGCTAATCTGCACCCACACGCTTGCGGTCCTCACGGAAGGCTGGGCAGCGATCACGCAATCGGCCGACACGTGGGACGCATTCTTTGCCTCGCAGGCGTACCCTCGCGTCATTCCGCGCGGCGAAACCGAATCCGTACCAGCGTCCCGCGTCATTTACTCGCAGTTGACGGGCGACAACGCCGTCACGCTTGACGTTGGCATCGTCTTCGGCCGCGCCCAAATCCCCGGCATCTACATCAGCGCGGGCGACGAGCGCGTAATCAACGAAGCCGTCGGCCAGAACATGAACCCGTCGCTCCCCGCATGGGCCGAGGAGTCGGGCTCCGTCACGATCGACTGCATCGGCAAGACCCGCGTGCAGTGCGAGGCCATCCACATCGCCGTCAAGGGCCTCATGTACCGAGCCAAGCCGAAGCTCGTCGGCACGATCGCCAGCGGCGGCTACAACTACATCGATGCCCGCTTTGCCGCGTCATCGGGCCCCCGCGGCTTCGGCGACGTCACCAAAGAAGGCTTCGGCGGCTTCAAGGCCACGGTCCGGTGGACCTTCGAGCGGCACGACGAATACCCACCCATTTTTGCCCCGGCCCAGGCCCCGGCGTATTTGAGCATCCACGCATTCGATGCGGTCGACCAGTGGGGTAACCACGGTCGAGTGAGGCCGAGCGACCCCGAGGAGTGAACGAGAAATGGCACTGACCTACCCCGTCCTCACTGACGACCAGCAGCAGCGGCTCAACACCCTCGGGCCGCCGTGGCGCACCTTCCACATGTCGCAGCGCTTCGCCGAACTGGAGACCGACTCCGGCGCGGCCACGGCCGAGATCGCGGCTCTGATCGGCGGCGCGTCGCCCTTCAACGCGATCCTCTACACGGGCCAGCCGACCAGCACCGACACCCTCGTGATCAACGTCAGCGGCGGCGCGACGCTCACGTTCGAGTTCCTGTCGGCCGGAAGCACGGTCGCGAACGACGCGAACATCGGCGTGGTCATCGCCGGCTCGTCCGATCTGACCTACGCCAACTTCGTCGCCGCCATCAATCGCACGGCCACCGCCAACGGCCTCGAGAACAGCGACGGCGACCAGGCGCTCTACCTCGGCACGCAGCCGCTCTTGGCCATCCAGGCCACCGGCACGGACACGGTCTACATCTTCCAGGCCGACGCGGCCGGCGGAACGCCGATCACGGGCGCCGGGAGCAACATCGCGTTCACGGACGGCCTGAACAACGCGACGCTGCTCCGCACCAACATGAACCTCTCGCCGGGCGCGCAGAACAGCTCCCGCGCCGCGGTCTCCCGGGCCGTCACGTCGGCCGATCTGGCGCTCACGCAGCCCATGCAGATCGACGTGCCGTTCCTCCCGGTCGCGTGCACGCTCCAGGTCTTCGACTCGGGCGGCCGCCTCAAGTGGGGCGCGGATGCGAAGTGGGCGGCGGGCACGGCCGTTGGCGGGCAGAACTTCCTCAACGTCTCGCTGAACGCATCCGCCGCGGGTGACGCGGGCGTCCTCGTCTCCGACGCGACCGTCACCCCGACGGCCTCTGTCGAGCGCGGCGCGTACGTCTCCGCGCCGAACCGGCCGATCAAGGTCCTCCAGGTGCAGATCACGGCCGACACCGCTCCGGCGGGCGGAACGCTGGTCTACAACGGCATCAAGACCGCCGCGGACGGCACCGAGACCGTGCTCGCCTCGGCCGTCAACGTCGCGACCATCGGCGCCCACGACCCCACGGACATCACCTACGACGACGCGGCGCTCCCGCAGACGATCGCCGCCACCGAGAAGCTTCAGCACCAGCTCGTCGGCGGTGTCGGCCTCTCGGCTCCGACGGCCGCGACCTTCACGACCCACTATGTGGTGCTCGTCGAGGCCACCGACATCCTCGTCGCCGACGTCTTCGGAGCGTAAGCCACCATGCCGAACGGCATCAACATCAACGGGCAGTTCGTCAACACCCCGGGCACCTACGGCCAGATCGTATTCGACGCGGCCAACGGGATCTCGGGGCTCACGCGGAACCTCGCGCTCGTCGGCGAGCTCCCCTATCTGCCGTATGCCGTTCCGGTCGAGGTGTTCTCGCAGCCCGCCCTCACGGGGCTCCAGCCCGCCGATCTGAACCTCCAGCGCATCGCGCAGACGATCTATGAGGCCGCGTCGGGCTTCACGGCGCCGTCGTCGGTCATCCTCTGCAACGTGCAACCGAACACGCTCGCATTCGTCAACGTCCTTGACGGAAGCGGCAACCCCAGCGTCCAGATCGACGCCAACGTGTATGGCTCGGTCGGCAATCAGACCACGGTCGCGGTCGCCCTCTCGGGCGGCACGTACACGATCGATCTCGCGCGCAGCGGCATCACCGAGCAGTGGACCGCCGAGGCGGTCGAGCTGTTCGATCTCCAGTACACCGGCACGGGCCCGAGCACGACGGTTGCCGCGGGCTCCGATGGCGTCAACATCAGCACCTATGCCGGCGCCGGCACGCTGAACGTCGCGTCCACGACGGGCTTCCCGACGACGGGCACAATCCGCGTCGCAACGGCGTCGGGCGTCAAGGCTCTCTCCTACACCGGCACGGGCGGCACGACCTTCACCGGCGTCAACGCCAACGGCCAGACGGGTCTACTTGCGACGGGCGGCGCCGTCACGACGAACCAGTGGACCACCGTGCAGACGGGCGTTCGCCCTGCCACCACCGTGGCCGTCGGAAGCAACGGCGCGACGCTGCCCCAGGCCACCATCAACGTGGCTTCCACGGCCGCGTTCGCCGTCGCCGGTACGCTCCTCGTCGTGACCACCGAAGGCGTCGAGGAGGTCACCTACGAGGGCAAGACCGCCACGACCTTCATCGGTTGCGCTGGCGGCACCGGAACGCTCGCGACCGGCAACGACATCACCCCCGACGTGCCTGTCCAGGCATGGGTCGCGGCCTCTCGCGCAAGCCTCGCGATCGGCACGTTCTCGCCCGCATGCCCGTGGGATGGACGCGTGTTGCTCACCCCGTCGGGCGCACCCTCGGGAGAGACCTACACGGCTGCCGTCACGGGCGTCGACGCCGGCACCGGCACGAGCATCACCGAGAGCGTCACGTGGACCGACGGTATCAGCACGCCGGCTCTCACGGACGCGTCGTTCTCGACGCTCACCAGCATCGAATTCTCGACCAGCGGCAACGACACGCCCACCTTCACGGTAGCCGGCGACATCAACCGCAGCGATGAATCCGAGTACGTGACCGCGGGCGCCTGGGCTGACGGCCTCTCGGAGGCCGCTTACAGCACGGCCCTCTTCACGATCGCCAACGTCAACGACCTGGCCGACTCGATCTACCTCTCGTCCATGGATCCGCTGGCGCCGACGAGTATCGCCACGGCTCACACCTTCGAGTCAAGCAAGCAGGCCATCGTGGATGCGCTGGCTTCGAGCGCGCTCGTGACCGCCACCGCGATCTCGACCGGCGGGACCCCCGTGGCGCTGGCGAGCACCAACATGGCCGGAGGCTCGCAGAGCGCCGCGTCTGGCTCCGACTGGACCGCGTGCGGCGTCGCCATGCGCGGTGTCGCGTGCTTCGTCGAGTCGTGGTTCTCCGAGTCGTCTTCGGTGCAGCAGGCCATGAGCTCGCACCTGGCTTACATGGCGGGCCCCGGCCGCAATCCGCGCAACGGCTGGGTCGGCATGCCGGCCAACAGCACGCTCACGCAGGCCCGCGCACGCACCGCGGTGCTCAACTACCGCAACGTCGGCCTCGTCGTGGACGAGATCCAGCGCGCGAGCCCGATCGGCGGCCTCGAGTGGCGCTCGCCAAAGTGGTGGGCCCTCCAGGTCGCGGCCATGCAGTGCGGCACCGACGAGTCGCTGACCTACAAGGTTCCGGCGATCGACGACTTCCGCCGCTCGTCCACCATCCCCGGGACCAGCGTCGCGAACAACCCAGCCATCGCCGCGGGTATCACGATCCTCGGCGAGCCGCTGAACGGCCAGGCCGCGATCCTCACCCGGATCGTTCGAGCCCTGACGACGTGGCGCACCAACAACGACCCGGCGCAGACCGACGTGCGCGCGAACCAGTCGCTCAACGAGCTTCTGAACTTCGCCTTCACGAACATGGTCGCGCGCGTCGGCGAGCCGACAACGCTCCCGCTCAAGGTCGTTCGCGGCGCATGGCGCACGGTGCTCCAGGATGCCGTGGGTGGCGGCATCATCGCGGGCGCCGACATCACCACCGCGGACGTCGTGCGCAACGCCAACGTGCTCCTCTTCAGTTGCACGATCGCCCCTGCCTACTCGCAGGAATTCTTCGTCTTCCGCGTCCAGGTCGCCCCGTCGAGCACGGGCACCGGGATCGTCTTCCAGCAGGCGGCATAACGCATGGCCGGTGAAGCTACCTCGGGCGGAACCACAAGCTTCTACCTGAACAACATCGAGGTGGCGCGCGCTGTGAATTGCACGGCCTCGCAGCAGAACCAGTTGATCCGCGTCGACACGCTCGGCCGGCTCTTCTCGTCCGAGATCTTGGTCGACAACACCTCGTGCTCGCTCCAGGCGTCTGCCGTGTACGTCGCCGAAGAGGACTGGAACCTTTTCGGGATCACGTACCGCCTCGACGCCGCGGGCCAGATCACGGTCGCGACGCTGCCCCCGGCCGCCGAGGCGCAGATCTTCAACGTCAAGGGCGACAAGGTCATCGCGCGGCTCATCGGCCTGAAACTGGAATCGCTGAACGTCACGACCCAGAAGGGCATGGCGGTCATGTCCAACATCACCATGCAGGGCACCGTCATGGTGCTTGGCGAGGCGCAGTCGTGACCCGACCGGCTCACCCGGCGCTGGCGCGCTTGCAGGGCTCCGCGGTCTCCGTCGCGGACAAGACGCGCGCGATCCAGCAAGCGGCCGCAACTCCCGCGCCCAGCGCGCCGGCTCCCGATGCCGTGGCCAAGCGCGACCTGACACCGCGCACGCTCACGCTTCGCGTCGAGTACGAAAGCCCCGAGACGGGCAATGTCGAGGTCGTGGAACTGACGTCCACGGTCCCCTCGGGCGACGAGCACGCGCGCATGGCGCGCACGGCCGTGGCCTTCGCTGGCGGCACCCCGCTGGACATGTTCAGCGCCGAGGACCGGATCTACTTCCAGTGGCTCGGCCGCGCGTTCGTCCAGATCCGCGACCCGTCCGATCGGGCCCGCGAGCTTCTGGTCGAGCCGGACTTTCTGGGTCCGGTCGTCGGGAGGCTCGTAGAACACGAGCGCCGATTTCAGCTCCGAGGCCGAAGCCCGAGCGATGTCGCGACGCTCAAGCCCTTCGTGGTGGTTCATGCGCCATGGGGTCCCGACAAGCCTCCCGCCGCGCAGTGACGATCCGACGCGCTCGGCCCTGACGGAAGCGGATTGCCTCGAGTTGGCGCTTCTGGCCCTTCCGCAAGAGCGCTGGAACGAGTATGAGGGCAAGAAGAACCTCGACGCGTTCGGCGCTGGCGAGCTTGCGCCTGACCCGCGCGTGCAAGACTTCTTCGACAAGGTGACGCGCCGCCGGCAGGAGGCCGCTCGTGGCTGATTCCGAGCTCGAAACCACGCTTCGGATCCGCCCGCAGATCGATGACGCGGCGGCGGCGCAGATCGGCGACCAGATCGCGGCGCAGGTCAACCGGAAGCTGAACGCCGGGATCGGTGCGGGTGTCGGCGGCGCCTCTGTCGGGCCGAATGCTTCGACGGTGAGCACCGCGGCGCCCGCGGGGTGGGGCTCTGTGCCCAGTGGTGGCGGCTGGGGTGCCAGTGGCGCCCCCGCGATACCAATACCAATGGCTCCTGGCGCGTCCACGGTGAGCACGGCAGCACCTTCCGCGGGTGGCGGCGGGGGCGGTGGTGGAGGTCCAGCGTCCACCGGCGGATCGGGTGGCGGCAAGCAACGCTCGCTCTGGACCGATGAGGAGCGCGCGGACATGGGCCGCGTGAATCGCGCGCGCCCGGATATGAGCCAGTATCTTTCTGGCGGAGGATTGTCGTCAACCGCACGGTTCCTGGGCGCTTCTCTTGGCGGCAATCCGCTTACTGCCGGCATCCATGCGGTGACGACTGGGATGGGCGAAAGCCTGATGTCGCATGCGCGCGCGCGCGCGCAGCAAATAGAAGATGCACGCGCCATGGGAACGCCAGAATCAGCGCTGCCTAGCATGGGAATGCTTCGCTTCGCTGGTCCGATTGGCATAGCTGCAACGGCGATTGGCGGCTTCGCCGTCAACCAGATCGACAAGGGCCTTTCGCTTCAGGAACAGACCAGCACGCGCTATGCTGGCTTCTCGCGCACGCTGGCGCAGAGCCTTCAAACGGGAGCGGCCGCCTTCCCAAACGGCTACCTGAACGTCCAGCGCGACTTGACGACGCCCTACTATGGAGCGATGGGACCCGACGCGCAGGTGTCGGCAATTCAGGCCATGCTTGGCGCCGGCATGCAGCAGCGGCCCGAGGACTTCCTTCCGACGATGCGGCTTGGCATGACGGGCGCGTCGTTTGGCTCCATGGCCAATTACATCGCGAGCCGTCGCGTCGGCAACGATACGGCCAACCTGGGCGCTCTCACGGGAGCGATCGGCGCCGCGCAGGCTGGAGGACTCACGGGCCCGGGGATCGACGCGCTGCTCGGCCAGATCGCATCGAACACGCGCAGCATGGCGATGCGCGGCGTGCGTGTCGACGCTGCCGACGTCAACCGGCTTCTCAACCGCGGCGTGGACGCCGGGATCGCGCCCGAGGTCGCGCAAACCGGAATCGAGCGCATGACGGGCAACGTCCTGTCGCTCCGAGATCAAGCGCTAGCGCCGTTCAAGGGCGTCGGCGACGCCATGGTTATGATGGACGCGCTCCGCGGCGCGCGCTCTTACGAGGGCTATGTAGCGAACCTCGAAGGGCTCGCCGGCACGCCAACGCAGATCGCCGACGTCCTGCGTCCTGGCGGGCGGCTCGTTGGCGCGGCCTATCAAGGCACGGGCCTCCGCAACGACGTCACGCGGGCGCCCGTGAGCCCGACGGAGGCCACGGGGCGTGCGCCTAAGTTCTTGGACGAGGGATTCTTCGGGCCCAAAGTCACCGAGGCGATGCAGTACGCCGCGTCCATCGCCATGCGCGACGAAAGCCGCTTCGCCAACATGCAGAGCGGAAGCGCATTCGCTGGGCAGCAGAGGTGGGCCGAAGCTTTGGATATTGGGGCGATGGCCTTCGACTTCGTGAACGAGGCCAAAGCGGGACTCATGGACGCGGTCATGCATGGCACGCAGTCCGGCATGGGCCCGCTGGTCGACGCGGTCAATCAGCTCCGCGCCATCTTGGAAAAGCGACTGTAATGGCGGCCCCTCCCCGCCCGCCGGGCCCCAACCGGGACGTGTTCTCGCAGATCGGCGAGAAGCACACGCAAGGCGCTCCCGCGGCCCTTGGCGTCGACGAATTGACGGGCAACCCGATCTCGGTCGTGTCGCAGTCGCCGATCGACAGGAATTGGTCAAGGGCCTTTATCGAAGTCCACCGGCACGACGGGCGCACCTACGACCTGACGCCATGGTGCAAGGCCGCTTCGTGGACGCCTTCACTCGCCGAGCCGTGGACGTCCATCAGCGTCACGTGCGTCCTGCCTTTCGCCAACCGCTTCATGGCCCCGACCATCGGCGACTGGATCGTCGTGCGCTCTATGCAGCGCACGCCGTACGCGTGGGGCGTCGTCGTCGAGGAGCTCGTGCCCGGCATCGAGGGCAACCTGGGCAACGCGTCCAGTGCCATCGCCAGCGCCCCGATCACGTTCTCGGCCGTGTCGTGGCTTCGCTACCTGCGCAACGCGCCCATGTTCGCGTCGCCCTACTCGCTCGCGGGGCGCGACAATTCGATCGGCACGTTCTTCGCGGCCGAGGACTGGGTGTCCATCATCTACGGCTTGCAGTCGGCCATGGCGTCGGGCGAGCTCGGGCAAGCGCTCATCCTCGCCGTGGCCAAGATTGCCCGGCTCCGGCTGCCTCCCACGCTTGGCGGCGGATACCTCGGCGACGCCGTCAACGTCGTCTATGACGCGGCCTCGGCGCAGCAATCGGGCCTCTCGGGACTTACCTTTGACGTCTGCCGAGGTCCGCGGATCATGAACGCTTCGCAGGCGTTCCCTGACACGACGAACGCGCTCGACTTCCTGATGGGCATCTTCGTGCCCGACAAGCAACTTGTCGAATTCTGGGAGACGCTGGCTCCAATCCGGCAGGAATCGCAGAGCGGTCGCGATGCGCTTGGCGCCGTGCCGTGCCTCGTCTACCGGCTTCGCCCGTGGCGCACCGAGCCGCTGGGCGACTACATGGCCCGGAACACGCCCGGCGGCCAGTCGCAGGCGTCGCCGACGATGACGCTCGCAACGGGTGGAACGGATGCGGGCTTGACGGTGCCCGATCCCGACGTGGCGCTCGTTGCGGCCTACAGCGCTCCGACGTGGGTCCCGAGCCAGGGCGTCGTGCTTGACGTCAACGACGACGGGATCAACCTGCCGGCGCCCCGGCGTAGCGACTCCGAGCGGATCAACGCCGTGACGCTCGGGCTCCCCACGCAGGCCGATTCGCCGATGCGGTTCTGGCAGGCGGCGGGCTTGCCGTTTGCTGATTGGGGCAGCGTCGACAAGCACGGCTTCCGCCTCTACCAACCGAACTGGCCGTACCTGCCGCCGAGCCCCACGAAGCCCACGGCGAACAGCGCCCTCGGGACGCTGGCCCAGCAGGGTGCAACGCAAGCCGTACAAGGCGCGGGCGTGGCCGCAGGTGGCAGCGGGCAGGGGCAGACGCTGCCAGGCTTCATCCGCACGATGGCGGGCCTCGTGGCGATGATGTTCATCGGCCAAGAGCGCTTGCTCAAGGGGCGCATCGTCTGCGGCTACGGACGGCCGCGACTTCCGATCGGCGTGCCCGTCACGATCCGCTGGCCCGGCGGAAACCGCTTTGTGGCCTATGCCGAGGCGGCCGAGCACCGCGTCGACTTCGGCGGCCCGCAAGGCCAGGTGTCGGGCAACACGACGGTCACCTACAGCCGCGGGGCGTGGGTCGGGACGGAAGATCGGGACTCGCCCGCGCGGCTTCCGGTCACGGTGGAGTCGGTGCCGGTTCGGGCGCGCAAGCCGCAGGTCCGTCAAGAGCCCGAGCCGATGTGCATGAAGGGCCAGCGAGCCGGCACGTGGCCAGAGACGATCGTCGCCGTCGACTTCAACCTCGTGCCCGCGTCGCTCACCACGTGGGCGCTGTCTCGAGGCTTCACATCGGCGGCCCTGTCGACCAACGACGACAACCAGCGCCGCCGCGTCCTGGTGAGTGCGGCATGTGCGCGCGTGATCGAATACTACTGGCGCCAGAGCAACC
>Ga0268298_10005152_pt1 | contig 12393 bp, 10 predicted proteins | sample WWTPWeurt_MetaG_FD_194462 | JGI IMG/M metagenome (GOLD analysis project Ga0268298, IMG submission 194462) | Activated sludge microbial communities from WWTP in Nijmegen, Gelderland, Netherland - WWTP Weurt | ecosystem: Engineered > WWTP > Aerobic digester > Activated sludge | place...
ATGGAGCATGTCGAACCCTCGTCCCGCGCCACCGTAGCCAGCCTGGCCAACATGGCCTGGAATTTTGGCTGGGCCTTCAGCCCCACGGTCAGCGGCTGGCTTCAGGTGCGCTACGGTTTTGGGGCGACCTTTGCGGGCACCATTGCGCTGTACATCGTCTCTACTGGCCTCTATTGGTGGTTTTTCTGGCGTAAATCTGCTAAAGAGTTGGCGGTCAGCCCCATTTAATAAACGTCAGTTCGATGTAAGAGATTTTGGGTGTAATTTGGGTGGCTATGCCACCCAAATTACACCCAAAATAACCTCTTTTCGAACTAACCCGAACTGGCGTTAATAAGGTTGTTGGTGCTGTTTATGGATCGGGTAGCTTTTATTCTTTCTCGCAGCGCAGCATAATATCAGCGTCCAAAACAGATTTTGTTTCGAGATGGCGAAACCCATGCTGGTTCAGGATATCTTTGAGGGACTGGTGTGTGTAATGCGTGATATGTTCATCTGCATACCCGCCGGGGATTACAAATTTGTAAATGGCTTCAATCAGCGGCCATTGCCAGGTGCCGTAATCAGGCGTCCCCAAAATCAGGATCCCACCCTTTTTTAAGACACGATGAAATTCTTTAAACAGAATTTCATCGTACGGGATGTGTTCAATCACTTCAGCACAAATAATGCAATCAAATGTTTGAGCAGGAAATGGCAGAGAGTATATTGTCCCATTCAAAAGATCTTTATCAAACTGGCGCATAAAGCGCAGCTTGTTTTGACGAATATCCATGCCGACGATATGATCCAGGTCGATCAAAATTTGACTTGAGCCGCAGCCGATGTCGAGGGTGAATGCGCCGTCCGGTACCCATTTGGTGATGATTGCGTGCCTGCTTCTTTGCCAAAAACGTTGAAAGACAATCCGGCTGTGAAATGCCCGACGGTCATAATCAGCGGCATCAATCGAATTCCGGATCCGCCACAATTTATATAGCATAGAGAGATAGGCAAAACCAAATTTAAAGAAATAGGATAACGGGATCAATCGTGGGCGGGGTATGTAATTGATCGGAATATCCTTTACCTGCCACCCTTCAATCATGACTTTCAGGATGGTTTCAAGCAGAATATCGAAATTTTTTCCCTCCAAATGGATGTTTTTCAAGACTTTTGAATGATACAGGCGTAAACCGCTGCCAATATCGGTGATAGGGATTGATAATGCGTTCCGAAAGAAAGCGCTGAGCAGAATTTGGAAAAAGAACTTATTTTCATCTTCTCTGGATAAATCGTTTTTCATAAAACGCGAAGCAATAATCACTTCACCTTGATGCCGATTTGCCCAAAGAGACTGGACAATTGCGATATCATAAGATAAATCGGCATCCAAAGTGATAATGAATTCGCCTTTAGCCGACTCGAGACCTTTCCGGAGTGCATCCCCATACCTGTTATTTTTCAGTTCAATAATCCGAGCTTTCAGATTATTGAGCAGGCCCGTTTTCTTCTTTAGGTTTGCTCCACAAACGACTAGAAACTCATAGCCCGCCTCGCCAACCAAACCGGTGAGTATTTCATTCAATTGGGACAGGATCAAAGGAACATCATTTGCTTCATTCGTTGTAATTATCAATATACTTATATCCATGAAACCTCAACCAATCTTAGCCAATTTTTTTGCATCTGCATCAATCTCATCTCAATAAGCCGGGGATATGGGGTGTTAAGGCGGATTCCGCCCGTCTATACACCCCGTTCTCACTTTATTGAGATGCTACCTGCACCAAGTATAATTCATCTGTTTAAAAGGAAATATCACTTATGAACCGTTCTTTACTCTTCATTGCAATCCTTTCCCTGGTACTCTCCGTTATCGCTCCAATGGCCATCCCCACGATAGGCCAGGGCGATTTTATTGCTTATTGGTCAGCGGCCCACTTGATCATACAGGGACAGAATCCGTATGATCCAAACATCATGTTTGCCATCCAGACTTCAAATTCAATCAATATAGCGGATCCATCTGCAATGCAAAATGTGTGGAATCCACCCTGGCTGCTGGCGTTCTTTCTGCCATTTGGTCTGCTTCCTTTCAAGACGGCATCCATGATCTGGATGTGGTTGATAATTTTTTTTATCGGGCTTTGTGTTTATATCTCCATTGGTATGACGAAAGGAAGGCGGAACGAGCGTCTATTTATCTGGTTTTTCATTATCTGTCTGTTTTTTGGACCCGTCCTTGCCCTCTTGAAGATCGGGCAGGTTTCCATCTTAATTTTATTGAGTCTGATAGGTTGTTTGTATTTTTTTGACAAAAAAAATGATGCACTGGCCGGCGCAATTTTGTTGATGGCGCTGATCAAACCACACATCGTCTTTTTTGTTTTTCCTGTAATTGTCTGGCGAGCCTTTCGTTTGCGGCGCTGGTGGTTATTTGTTGGTATGATCTGCGCCAGTATTGTCTCTGTTCTGCTGATTATGCTCTTTTTCCCAGAATGGCCGTCAGCCTATGTTACTCTTCTCGGCAAAATGCACGTTTCAGATTGGTTCGCCAGCACGCTCTGGAGTTTTTTGAATGTTGTCTTTAATCTCAAACTATTGCCCTGGACCGGCCTGCTGCTGTTACCCCTTGTTTTTTGGATTGAGGCGCAGGGCAGCCGTTGGGGAAACCTGACGGTTCTGAACCTCAGCCTGTTAATTTCAGTTTCCTTTGCGCCTTACGGATTTTTATTTGATCAAGCCGTTCTAATCCCTGTATTGGTTCAAGTATTGGACTGGATTGTATCCAAACAAATTAGTCGCAGCGCTGCCTGGATTGGCGCTTTTGGTCTTGTCGGTCTTTACGCAGGCCTTTATTTCTTAATTTCTATGGATAATTTGCCCTATTACTTCTTCTTCTGGGTGCCATTTGCCTTGTTGGCGATTTATATTTTTACATTTTGGTCATGGCAAAAAACACAATCGGATTCTGCCAGTCTCCAAAATGGCCAGCCAGTATAAACAGTAACACAAACTACACAATTCACGCTATGGATAAGAAAAGCACCCTGAAAGTCAATTCAAATATTATTCTTATCCTTGCGCTGTTTGGATTACTGATCATATTACGGCTGCCATCCCTTTTTCTTCCATTCGAAGCAAACAGTGCTTCTTCTGCCTATGACGCCCGGTTAATGACCCAGGGTGAACCTTTATACGGAACACACCACCCCAGCCATCATATGCCGGGAATTTATTTTACCTACTACCTCATCTTTCGTTTCATTGGCGAAAGTCCCTTTGCGATCAAGTTATTTCTGATACCGTGGCTTTTCCTGGTCGTACTCATGATCTACCGCCTGGGTTATCTTTTGAACGGCCGGAAGACTGCTTTTTTAGCGGGCTTAATCGCGGTTTTCTTGTTATGTGATCCATATTTATTAGGAAATACAGGCGGGTTGGAGATGTTTGCCCAATTACCCAGGATGGCAACAGTCTTATTGGCTGTGGAGTTGATTAACCGGCGTGCATCTCCCTGGAAATTTATCTGGGTTGGTCTATTGGGAGGAATTTGTTTACTGTATAAAGTAAATTTTATCGCCCCAGTATTGGTAGCCTTTGGATTGGTTGCAGCGGATGCGTTTCAACATCCCACATGGGGAAGGCGATCTCGCTCCATTTTTTTTGGCGGCTTGTTTATCCTGTTGGGCATCGGTGTGGTGTGTTTATCTGTTGTGATTTATTTTTTCCAGAATGGCCTGGCTGAGCGCTTTTTTCTTGTGTTTTCGCTTGGACAACAATACGTCAACCCCGGAAACAGCCCATTCACATTGAAAAATATGTTTACGAATTATCAATACCTGATCGGTATTTTTATTATTGCCAGATTTGTAACCAGTCTCTTTATTCCAAGTCTTTCGGCAGGTTTTTTAATGGTCTGGTTTATTTTGCGCCAGTACCGTTTAAAAAGGTTAAGCTGGCTGCCCGCCTTGGCTGTATGGCTCTGGTTTTGGGCTGGCTTTTTTGAGATCGGTGTCAGCGGATACCTGATACCCTATTATCTTCAATCTCTTGTCCCGCCTTTGTCGTTGTTAGTCGGCTGGTTTCTGGCTGATCTATTTGAAAAAATCCGCCCTGTTGAGGAAAGGTGGGGATTAACAAGAAAATTTCCAGTGGTATCCATATTCTTGTTGGTTATATTCTTTTTCAGCCTGCCCATCAATCAGGCTTATTGGTTGGATTATGCACAATATGTACAAAAGAAAATCGATTATTCGGAATTTGTAAGCCGCACGCCGATCACCGGAAAAGGCGATCGCTCCTCGATTGCACTTGCAAATTATCTGACTGCCCATACATCACCCGAAGACCGAATCTACATCTGGGCAGACAATTCCTCAGCCTATTATCTGGCGCAGCGCCTGTCGCCTATCGAAACAATTTTCCCTTCTCAAATTGAATCTCTTGGGCCATATCAACGAATATTCGCCCCAACCACAAAGTATATTGTCGTTGGGCAATCGACTTTTATCGAACGCCCGCCCTGGACGGAAGATGAGCTGACCAGTCTCTACAGCCTGGAGACCAGTATTGCTGAATTTAGGCTGTACCGCCGGAAGTAAAACTTCGCGGGTGAAGGGCGTTATTCTTTGCATAATGTTCACAAGCCCACCACCACAGCCCGTACGCCGGCGCCAACCAGCCAAACCAAAACTCATCCAACGGTCGGTGGAGCAGTAAATCGGCCAGGTTAATCGCCATCAACAAACCCAGCATCAACCACAGCATTCGCCTGTGCCCGGCCGCCAGCAGTGGGTGAAGCGCCGCCAGAATCGCCGGCAGCAGGATGACCTGATCGTAGGTCCAGGAATATGCTGAAGTGAGGATGGAGGCAAACAGCAGTACTGGAAAAGTTTCCCGCCAGTCCCAGCGGTCTTGCCGATTCAGCCAGAAAAAAATGAACCAGACCAAACCAAGCCCAACTGGCAGGAACTGCAGCCAGAAATGTTCCAGCCCCAACACCAGACGCAAGTAGCCCCCAATGGTGGGTGTGGCCCAATCCCTGGGCGAATTGTGTAAAATTGCCTGCACATACCCGGAGACAGCCCCCGGGTTAAGGGCCAAAACCGCCCCAAAGGCCAGCAAAACACCCGCACCTGCGCCCAGCAAGACGCCCCAGCGCTTATTTCTGACCGACCAGAACAGCAGCGCAGGCCAAAACAGGTAGAACAACTGCGGCTTGAGCGTAATCAGCCCCGCAAACAACCCTGCCGCCCAATCATTTTTGCGCACGGTCATAAAAAACAAAAAACCGCTCGATCCAGCCAGCAGCCAGGGAGTGATCTGCCCTTTTTGCAAAACAGAGATAGTAGGCCCAAAAACGGCTGCAATGATCCAAACCAACCACAAAAACTTGCGGCCTCCGCTGTACACTTGCCAGAGAATATCGCTGGAGAGCAAAATAATCAGAACTGACCCCAGCAGCCAGATCAAGCGCGCCAACGAATAATCCAGCAGACCAAATGGAATCAGCAGTGGGAGAGACCAGGGCGGGGTCCAGGCGATTGGGATTACATCATAACTGGTTTGCTGCCCCACGGCCTGGTCACGAACGGCCTGTACCGCACCGGCATCATAGGGGTTTTGACCAATCATAACCAGCTTGCCCGCTGCCCAATAATGTGCAAAATCGTCTACCGGAATATAGGCCGGGTTGGACAAAACCTGGATATTCAGCCGCCAAAGCAAAACCAGGCAGGCAGCAATCAGAATCATCAGAACGCTGCGGTAAAGCAGAACCTTGCGCCGGAGTGGTTTTATTTGCATAGGGCCGGGTTACAGTACAACTTGGTCCCGGCTCTTTCTTCCAACAACTTCCAGCCAGAAACCTCAGCCAGCATTTTTTTTATCGGCAAATTGCCGTCCGCCCAATCTTCCCAGAAATTGTCAACCACCGCATAGCTCATGTTTTCCAGTGACAGATCCCTGACAAAGCGCTGCATATCGAAACCGGGTCTGAGCATTGCTTCACCGCTGCTTTCATACACAGCGATCGTACGAAAATCCACCGTTTCTACCGGTATCATCCAGGCAACTGCGCCAGAGGCCAGAACCAGGTCGTTTGGCTTGATTTTTGTATTAATTGATGCTGCAATTGCTTCGACTTCAGCCTGCGGGATGTAGTAACGAACAAAATACGGCCTGGGCATGTAGAACCTGGCATAAGCCTCTGCGTTAACAAACGCCCGCACTCCTGTTCCTAACATCCAGATCATGGGGGTGAAGAAAACGGCGAAGACCACCAGTGAAGAAACCAGTGAACCCAGCAGCTGACGCACAATTGGCGCCACGCCCATTCCAAGAAATGATTCCAACCGCTGAAAGGCATCTTTAATCTCAGCGAAGGCAAACGCCACCCCTCTTCCCAGCAAATGCCCCAGCCCAATTGCAATAACGGGCCAGAGCGCAATCAGGTAGTGGTCGTCTAATATCCGCCCAAAGGCGAACATCCCCAAAAAACCGCCAGCCAGCCAGAGCAAGCAGATGCGCAGGCGTTGGTCGGGCAAAATGGCCAGACCAACCAGACCCAGCATAATCCAGGTGCGGTCTGGGGCCATCTCGCCATAGTTTTGCACCAGATTAAATAAAGCGTAAGCCAGGCTGCTGCCGCTGGCTTTGCCGGCGCCGGCCCCCCAACCCAGCACATACAGAAGATCGTACCAGGCTTCGGTCGGACCATGCCAGAAAACAGGCAGAACCACCGCCAACCAGGGCAGGCCACCAAGCAAGAGCGCCGCTGCCAGATGTTTTGGCCGGTGAATAGCCACTGCCAGCACAAGCAGAGCTATATTTACCAATCCCAGATAATCGGAAGCCAGAGCGGCTCCGGCGCACAGGCTGGCCGCGGCCAGCCAGAGAATCTGGCCTGTGTTCAGATAAAACCATAAGCCGAGCAGAAACAGCATCGTCAGCAGGGCAAACCAGTTATAGGTAAACCCCAGGCGGTTGAAGAAGACCACGTCCGGCAAAATGGCCAGCAGTACTGCCGTATAAGCCGCACTGGTCTTACTCAGCGCCTGGCGCGCAATCAGGTAACTGACCGCCACCGTCAGCACACCACAGGCGGCTGTCAGCGACCGCAAAACCAGAATATCCGTCCCGAAAAGCTTGAATGCGCCAGCCAGCAGCCATATAAAAAGCGGCGGCCGCCCGATTAATAGGGCTGAGTTGCGGATACCCATAAAGTCAAAGTTGCCATGGGCAAGATAATTTGCCAGGCGGATAAACTCGCCTTCATCCACAAACCAGTCCGGATATGTGCGCAGGTTGGCAAAACGCAGCCAGGTTGCCAGGCTCAGTACCAGCCCAAGCAGCATTATCTCAGCAACAAACGGTTTATTTTTCATTTTCTCAGATTATAATTCACAATAAGGAAACCAAATATGAAAGTCGTGATTTTGGCAGGCGGCCTGGGCACCCGGCTGCAAGAAGAAACCCTGATAAAACCCAAACCGATGGTCGAAGTCGGCGGCAGCCCGATTCTCTGGCATATTATGAAAATCTACGCCGCCCAGGGTTTTAACGAATTTGTCGTCTCCATGGGCTACCGCTCCGATGTCATCAAGCAGTATTTCCTCAATTACCACTATATTAACAACGACATCAGCATCAACCTGAAGTCCAACCAGGTCACCTTTCACCAAAAAAAGGCCGATGATTGGATCGTGCACCTCGTCGATACCGGCGTCCAATCAGAAACGGGCGGGCGCATCCGCCGCCTGGCGCATATTCTGGGGGACGAAACCTTTATGCTGACCTACGGCGACGGTGTGGCCGATATCGACCTGACCGCCCTGACCGCCATGCATCAAAAGCACGGCAAGCTGGTTACCGTTACCGCCGTCCACCCTCCCGCCCGTTTTGGCGGGCTGACCCTGGAAGACCAGCAGGTCTCGCGTTTCGCCGAGAAACTGCAGGTGGGCGACGGCTGGATCAACGGCGGTTTTTTTGTGCTGGATCCCAGGGTGCTTTCCTATATTGAAAATGACTTCACCCCCTGGGAAGGCCCGCCCATGGACCGCCTGGTGCGTGAAGGCCAGGTGGCGGCCTACAAACACCAGGGTTTCTGGCAGTGCATGGACACGCCGCGTGACATGCGCCTGCTGGACAGCCTGTGGGCCGAAGGCTGCGCCCCCTGGAAGGTCTGGGAATGAGTTCCTCCTTCTGGCTCGACCGGCCAACTTTTGTCACCGGGGGCAGCGGGCTGTTGGGCAGCTGGCTGGTGCAGCGCCTGGTGGCAGCCGGCGCCGATGTGGTTTGCCTGCTGCGCGACTGGGTCCCGCAGAGCGAACTGGTCCGCGCCCAGCATCTCCAGCGGGTCAAAGTGGTCTCTGGGGATGTGCGCGACCGTGATACCCTGGAGCGGGCGCTGGGCGAATATGAAATTGACACCGTTTTGCACCTGGCAGCCCAGACGATCGTCACCATTGCCAACCGCAACCCCATCTCTACCTTCGAAACCAACATCGCCGGAACCTGGAACCTGCTCGAAGCCTGCCGTCGCAGCCCCAAAGTCCGGCAGATTGTGATTGCCTCTTCCGACAAGGCCTATGGCGATCAGGAAGTGCTGCCCTACGCCGAGGACACCCCCCTGCAGGGCCAGCATCCGTACGATGTCAGCAAATCGGCTGCCGACCTGATTGCAAAGACCTACGCCGTCAGCTACGATACCCCGGTGGCCATCACCCGCTGCGGCAATTTCTTTGGCGGCGGGGATCTGAACTGGAATCGGATCGTGCCGGGCTCCATCCGCTCCATCCTGCGCGGCCAGCGCCCGACCATTCGTTCGGATGGCCAATATGTGCGCGATTATATTTATGTGGAAGATGGCGCTGCCGCCTATATGCTCCTGGCCGAAAAACTGGCCGGGCAGCCCGAACTGCGCGGCCAGGCCTTTAATTTTTCCTACGGCCAGCCGCTGACCGTTCTGGACCTGGTTCACCGCCTGCTTGAGCGCATGGGCTCGACCCTGGAGCCCGAAATCCGGAATGAGGCCAGCAACGAAATCCGCCAGCAGTTTTTAAATGCCGATAAAGCCCGCCAGATATTGGGTTGGTCCCCACTCTTCGCCCTCGACGCTGGTCTGGACAAAACGATCGCCTGGTACCGCACTTTTTTGGCTGAAGGAGCATAAGCCATGCAAACACACCCCCCATCTTTGTGCGCCGAGAGCAGTGTATGAGCCGCGAAGAAAACCTGCGCGCAGAAATCTTGAAACTGGTGGCCGAATATTACCAGGAACGCTTTGCCGGGCGCACCTTCCGCCCCGGTGTGGATCGGATCCATTACGCCGGGCGGGTCTTTGACCAGCAGGAGCTGACCAACCTGGTCGACGCCAGCCTGGACTTTTTCCTGACCGCCGGGCGCTACGCCGACCAGTTTGAAGCGGATTTTGGCGAATATTTCGGCCTGTCAGACGCCCTGATCGTCAACTCCGGTTCCTCGGCCAACCTGGTCGCCGTCACCGCCCTGACCTCGCCCAAACTGGGCGAGCGCCGTCTGCTGCCCGGCGATGAGGTCATCACCGTGGCGGCTGGCTTCCCGACCACCGTGGCGCCCCTGGTTCAGAACCAGCTCGTGCCGGTCTTTGTGGATGTCAGCCTGGGCGATTACACCGCCATCCCCGAACGTCTGGCGGAGGCGGTGGGTCCGCGTACCCGGGCCATCGTCATGGCCCACACCATGGGCGTGCCATTTGACCTGGACACCGTCATGGCCCTGGCCAAAGCCCACAATCTGTGGGTGATCGAAGACAACTGCGACGCACTTGGCTCACGCTACCGCGGCCAGCTCACCGGCAGCTTTGGCGACCTGGCGACGGTCTCTTTTTACCCGGCCCACCACATCACCATGGGGGAAGGCGGCGCTGTGCTGACCGGAGATGAGCTGCTCGGGCGCATCGCCCGCTCGCTGCGCGACTGGGGCCGCGACTGCTACTGCGCCGGCGGCGAGAACGACACCTGCGGCAAGCGTTTCAGCCAGCAGTTCGGCGACCTGCCCTTTGGCTACGATCATAAGTATGTCTACAGCCACATCGGCTATAACCTCAAAGTCACTGATATGCAGGCCGCCGTCGGGCTGGCCCAATTCCACAAGCTGGAGAGCTTCATCGCCCGCCGCAAGGCCAATTTTGGCCGTATTTATGCCATGCTTGCGCCCTACGCCGACCGTCTGATCCTGCCTTCTGCTCTGCCGAATTCCGATCCGGCCTGGTTTGGCTTTGTGCTCACCATCCGTCCGGACGCTGGCTTCAGCCGCAACGATTTGACCCGTTTTCTGGAGTCCAATCGAATTGAGACCCGCAACCTGTTCAGCGGCAATTTGCTCCGCCAGCCGGCTTTTATGGATATTCAGCACCGTGTGGCTGGAGACCTGCGCAACACCGATATCATCACCGAGTGCACCTTTTTCATCGGCGTTTATCCCGGCCTGGACGACAGCCAATTGGACTATATTGGCTCGGTTTTTGAGCGCTTTATGTGCGGCGAGCGGGTGGTGTAATGCCACAAAAACTGGCCTGCAAGGTGCTGGAAGTGCTTGACCACGGCGGGCAGGTTTATTCGCTGTTTCTCAAGCCGGCTGCTTCGGCGCCGCGTTTTCAGCCGGGCCAATTTTTGCATCTGGCCCTCGATTCCTATTCACCCGGTGATTTTTGGCCCGATTCGCGCCCGTTTTCAATTGCCAGTTCGCCGCTGGAGCGCAGCCTGCTGCGCATCACCTATGCCGTCAAGGGTCAGTTCACCCGGCGCATGGAAGCCGAGCTGCAGCCGGGCCGGACGGTCTGGATCAAGCTGCCGTATGGTGAGTTCACGATTGACGCTCGGGCGGATGTCTGCCTGGTGGCGGGCGGGACGGGCATCACAGCTTTCAGCGCCTTTCTTTCGGCCCTGGCGCCGGCTCCCGCCGGTACAGGCTGTGCGGTTCATCTTTTTTATGGGGCGCGCCAGCCCGACCTCTTGATCTATCGCCCACTGATTGAATCCGCCCGGCAGCGCTGCCCAAACCTGCATGCCCACTACTGGGTTGAGGAACAGCCCGGCCCGTCCGGCCTGCCCGACCCGGCGTATTCCAGCGGAAAGATCGACCTGACCGCTCTCTGGGAGTCCGTCCCCGCCCCGCTCCAAAAGTTGTTTTATCTTGCCGGCCCGCCGGCCATGCTCCAGGCCTTTAGCGCCGGGCTGCAGGAGCGCGGCGTGCCCGCCGGGCGAATCTTTGTGGACGATTGGAGTTAGGATGGGCGATAATCCGCTTGCCGCCGATCTGGAGCATGTCTTGGAGCACACCCGCGACCTGTGGGAAGATCTGCGCGGCGAGCGGGTTTTCATCACCGGCGGCACCGGTTTTTTTGGCTGCTGGCTGCTGGAGAGCTTTGCCTGGGCCAATGCCCGGCTTGGACTGAAGGCCAATGCGCTTGTGCTGACCCGCAGCCCGGAGGCCTTTCGCTCCAAAGCCCCGCACCTGGCTGCCGACCCAGCGATTGGCCTGCAGGTGGGCGATGTTCGGAACTTTGAGTTTCCGTCCGGGACGTTTTCGCATGTGATCCATGCGGCGACAGACGCAAGCGCCCGCCTTAACGCCGAAAATCCCTTGCTCATGTTGGATACAATCATTGAAGGAACACGCCGCACTCTGGATTTTTCGCTGAACTGCGGCGCACACAATTTCTTGTTAACCAGTTCAGGGGCAGTTTACGGAAAACAGCCGGTGGATATGACCCATATTCCGGAAGATTACCCTGGAGCTCCTGATCCATTGGACCCCCGGTCGGCGTATGGGCAGGGTAAGCGCACTGCCGAACATCTTTGTGCGCTTTATGCCCGTCAGTCCACCCTGCGGACGAAAATTGCTCGCTGTTTTGCATTTGTTGGCCCATATCTGCCGCTGGATGCTCATTTTGCTATCGGCAATTTTATCCGCGATGGGTTGAAAGGCGGCCCTATTGTTGTTCAGGGGGATGGAACACCGCTGCGTTCCTACCTCTATTCGGCTGATCTGGCGATCTGGTTGTGGACGATTTTATTCAAAGGCCAATCCTGCCGGCCTTATAATGTAGGCAGCGAGGAGAGTATGTCGATTGCGGAGGTGGCGAAATTAGTGTCTACTTATTTTAAGCAAACTCCTGTGATCGAAATCCGCAGACAAAGAGATTTGCAAAAGCCAATCGAGCGTTATATTCCAGATACGAAACGTGTAAGAAATGAATTGCAACTGAGTTCACGCTCCTTATCCATTCGTTTCATTGCTCAAACAGCATATATTAATGGAGTGCCTCATGCATAAGTTGGCCAAACGGATCTGTCCAATCTGTTTACAAACTGAAGTTGAAGGACTTCATACGACAAAATTTTTGCTACCCATCGGACATCCCCT
>Ga0268298_10005153_pt1 | contig 12391 bp, 10 predicted proteins | sample WWTPWeurt_MetaG_FD_194462 | JGI IMG/M metagenome (GOLD analysis project Ga0268298, IMG submission 194462) | Activated sludge microbial communities from WWTP in Nijmegen, Gelderland, Netherland - WWTP Weurt | ecosystem: Engineered > WWTP > Aerobic digester > Activated sludge | place...
CGTCGGGGAGCTTGAGCATCTGCAGGATGGTGGAGACGCAGCCGACCTCGAACATGTCGCCCACCGTGGGCTCGTCCTTGGCGGCGGCCTTCTGCGCCACCAGCATGATACGGCGGTCGGCGGCCATCGCGGTTTCCAGTGCCTTGATGCTCCTGGGACGGCCGACGAACAGCGGGATGACCATGTGCGGAAACACCACCACGTCGCGCAGCGGCAGCAGCGGCAGGTCGATCGGCGTGGTGGGCAAGGGTGTGATGGCGGACATGGGAACCTCTGGCTGACAGCAGCCTACATGGTTGCTCGGACGACATTTTCAACCCGAAGCGGCGCGCCTGTCCGCCGTGGGTTCAATGTCGACCGGAGCGGTTTCAGACACCGCGGATTGATATGAAAACCATAGCTGCTTGCGCAGTCTGGGAAAGCGCAAACAGGCTTTCTGGCGCCAACGGCGGCTTTCAGGCCTTGCGGGCGGCTTCGCGGTACACCAGCAGCGGCGGCTGGTTATCCTCGATGGTGTTGTCGTCCACCACCACCTTGGCCACGCCGGCGGTGTGCGGCAGCTCGAACATGATGTCGATCAGCGCGCCCTCCAGGATCGAGCGCAGGCCGCGCGCGCCGGTCTTGCGCGCCAGCGCCTTGCGCGCGATGGCCTTGAGCGCCGACGGACGGATTTCCAGCTCGACGCCTTCCAGTTGGAGCAGGCGCCCGTACTGCTTGACGAGCGCGTTCTTCGGCTCGGTCAGGATCTGGATCAGGGCTTCCTCGGTCAGTTCGGCCAGGGTGGCGACCACCGGCATGCGGCCGATCAGCTCGGGGATCAGGCCGTACTTGATCAGGTCCTCAGGCTCGACGTCCTGGAAGGTCTCGCTGATCGAGCGCTGCTGCTTGCTGCGCACGGTGGCGCCAAAGCCGATGCCGCTGGCCTCGGTGCGCGCCTCGATCACCTTCTCCAGCCCCGCGAACGCGCCGCCGCAGATGAACAGGATGTTGGTGGTGTCGATCTGCAGGAAGTCCTGGTTCGGGTGCTTGCGCCCGCCCTGCGGCGGCACGCTGGCCAGGGTGCCCTCGATGAGCTTGAGCAGCGCCTGCTGCACGCCCTCGCCCGAGACGTCGCGCGTGATGCTGGGGTTGTCGGCCTTGCGGCTGATCTTGTCGATCTCGTCGATGTAGACGATGCCGCGCTGCGCGCGCTCGACGTCGTACTCGCAGCTTTGCAGCAGCTTGCTGATGATGTTCTCGACGTCCTCGCCCACGTAGCCGGCCTCGGTCAGCGTGGTGGCGTCGGCCATGACGAAGGGCACGTCCAGCTGTCGCGCCAGCGTCTGCGCCAGCAGGGTCTTGCCCGAGCCGGTGGGGCCGATCAGCAGGATGTTGCTCTTGGCCAGCTCCACGTCGCTGCCACCTGCGTCCTGCTTGTGCTTCAGGCGCTTGTAGTGGTTGTAGACAGCGACGGCCAGCGTGCGCTTGGCCCTTTCCTGGCCGATGACGTAGTTGTCGAGGTTGGCCTTGATGTCGGCGGGCGTCGGCAGCTCGCCGCGGGCTTCGCCCGGCACGGCCTGGGCGGACACGTCCTCGCGCACGATGTCATTGCACAGCTCGATGCACTCGTCGCAGATGAACACGGACGGGCCGGCGATCAGCTTCTTGACCTCGTGCTGGCTTTTGCCGCAGAAGGAGCAATAGAGCGTTTTCTCGCTGGAAGAGCCCTTTTTTTCGGCCATGGGGTGAGAGTCTCCTGACGGTTCGGCGCATGATACCCAAGCCGGCACCCGCGCCGGCCCCGGGCGTCAGGGCCTTTGGGCGATGACCTGGTCGACGATGCCGTAGTCACGCGCTTCGTCGGCGGTCATGAAGTAGTCGCGCTCGGTGTCGTTGCGAATCTTGTCCAGCGGCTGGCCGGTGCGCTCGGCCAGGATGCGGTTCATCTGGTCCTTGGTGCGCAGGATGTCGCGGGCGTGGATCTCGATGTCGGTCGCCTGGCCGCGCGCGCCGCCCAGCACCTGGTGAATCATGATCTTGCTGTTGGGCAGCGAGTAGCGCTTGCCCTTGGCGCCCGCCGCCAACAGGAAGGCCCCCATGCTGGCCGCGAAGCCCAGGCACATGGTGGACACGTCGGGCTTGATGAACTGCATGGTGTCGAAGATCGACATGCCGGCGCTGACGCTGCCGCCGGGCGAGTTGATGTAGAAGGAGATGTCCTTGTCCGGGTTCTCGCTTTCCAGAAACAGCAGCTGCGCCACCACCAGGTTGGCGGTCTGGTCGTTGACCTCGCCCACCAGGAAGATCACGCGCTCCTTGAGCAGGCGCGAATAGATGTCGAACGAGCGCTCGCCGCGGCCGGACTGCTCGATCACCATCGGGATCAGGCCGAGGTTGCTGGGTGCTTGATGGGTGTACATGGCGTCTTACCTCACAGAACAACGGGAAGGGTCAGGCTAATGTAATTGGGGCCGGAACCCGCCGGCGCAAGCGCCCGCGAATACCCGCCCCAATCACAGACAAAATCAGCTTTTTCGCTTATCCAGCCAGCGCGAGCAGCTCCTGAAATCAGAGCGCCCGCGGACTGGCGCGGCCCGCTCACTGATTGCCCATCAGCTCGTCGAAGCCCAGTTTCTTGTCGGTCACCTTGGCCAGGCCCAGCACGTGGTTGGTGACGTTGTTCTCGATCACCATGGCCTCGACATCCGCCAGGCGGCGGTTGTCGGCGTAGTAGTAACGCACCACTTCGTCGGGCTTCTCGTAGCTGGCCGCCAGCTCCTCGACCTGGGCCTTGATCTGCTCGGGCGTGGCCTGCAGGGCATTGGCCTTGACCAGCTCGGCCACCACCAGACCCAGGCGCACGCGCTGCTCGGCCTGCGGGCGGAAGCTGTCTTCCGGCAGCGGCAGCTTGTCCACGTCCTTCAGGCCGCGCGCCTTCAGGTCGGCACGGGCGCTGGCGATCATGCGGTCCAGCTCGGCCTGCACGCTGGACTTGGGGATGTCCAGCTCGGCCTTGGCCACCAGCGCGTCCATCACGGCCTGCTTGTTGCGCTGGTTCAGGCGGAACTTGACTTCGCGCTCCAGGTTCTTGCGGATGTCGGCGCGCAGACCGTCCACCGTGCCGCCTTCCACGCCCAGCGACTTGGCCAGCTGCTCGTTGACTTCGGGCAAGTGCGCGGCCTCGATCTTCTTGACGGTGACCATGAAGTCGGCCGTCTTGCCCGCCACATCCTTGCCGTGGTAGTCGGCCGGGAAGGCCAGCGGAAAGGTCTTGCTCTCGCCCAGCTTCATGCCGCGCACGGCGTTCTCGAACTCGGGCAGCATCTGGCCCTCGGCGATGACGAAGGGGAAGTCCTCGGCCTTGCCGCCCTCGAACGGCTCGCCGTCGATCTTGCCGGCGAAGTCCACCGTCACGCGGTCGCCGTCCTCGGCGGCGGCGTCCTTGGCGCGCTGGGCAAAGCTGCGGCGCTGCTTGCGCAGGATCTCCAGGGTGCGGTCGATGGCGTCCTCGCCCACGTCGGCGCCCAGGCGCTCGATCTCGGCGCTGGCCAGATCGCCGATCTTGACCTCGGGGAACACCTCGAACACCGCGTCAAACGCCATCTGGCCCTCGGGCGCGCCCTCCTTCTCGGAGATGGCGGGCTGGCCGGCCACGCGCAGCTTGGCCTCGTCGGCGGCCTGGAAGAAGGCCTCGCCGACCTTGTCGTTCATCACCTCGTACTGCACCGAGTAGCCGTACTGGCGCGCCACCACGCTCATCGGCACCTTGCCGGGACGGAAGCCATCCATGCGCACGGTGCGGGCGAGCTTGCGCAGACGCGCCTCGACCTCGCTCTGGATGGACTCGACCGGCAGCGTCAGCGTGATCTTGCGCTCGAGTTTTTCAAGGGTTTCGACATTCACGGCCATGATGCTTTCTCTCGTTGACTGAAGGATGTTGCTTGCCTGGTGCGCGGGGGGGGACTCGAACCCCCACACCCTTGCGGGCGTCAGGACCTAAACCTGGTGCGTCTACCAATTTCGCCACCCGCGCGGCTGGTACAAACGAATCGGGCGGTGCGCGACAGCAACCGCCCGTCGGAATCTGGCGAACCTGCTATTTTACCCTCCGCGCGAGGGGGCCCGCCGACCGCCGGCAAGTCGCCTTCGCCGACGCCGCGCCAGCGCCGTGTCGGGGCATCGGGCGCGCGGGCACAATCGGCCGACCCATGTCCACCCCCCTGTACGTCGCGCCCGGTACATCGCCCCAGGCGGAAAACTTCCCGGTCGCCTCCTGGCTGTGTCCGCCGCGCCTGCGCCCGCCAATCGCCGCCATCTACCGCTTCGCCCGCACGGCGGACGACATCGCCGACGAGGGCGGCGCCACGTCCGCACAGCGCCTGGCCGATCTGGCGGCCTTGCGCGCCGACCTGCACGCGGTGGCCGGCGGCCACGCGCCCTCGGCGCGCTGGGCGCCGGTGTTCGGCGCGCTGGCGGCGCAGATGCGCGCCTTCGCCCTGCCGGCGCAGCCGCTGGACGAGCTGCTGTCGGCATTCGCGCAGGACGTGGCCTTCACCCGCGACGGCGCCGCCTACGCCGACATGACCCAGTTGCTGGACTACTGCCGCCGCTCGGCCAACCCGGTCGGTCGCCTGCTGCTGCACCTGTACGGCGTGACCAGCGCCCAAGCACTGGCCGAGAGCGACGCCATCTGCTCGGCGCTGCAGCTGATCAATTTCTGGCAGGACCTGTCGGTGGACATCCCGCGCGGGCGCTACTACCTGCCGCTGGCCGAATGCGCCCGCCACGGCCTGCCGATCAGCGATCCGGGCGCGCAGTTCGCGGCACTGCCGGCCGATGCGCGCAGCGCCGCCCTGATCGCCGAGCTGACCCGCCACGCACGCCAGCTGATGCAGGCTGGCCAGCCGCTGGCGCGCCGCGTTCCCGGCCGCGCCGGCTGGGAGCTGCGCGCCGTGGTGCAGGGCGGGCTGCGCGTGCTGGACCGCATCGAGGCGCTGGGCCCGGCGGCGCTGCGCCAGCGGCCGCGGCTGCGGCGGCGCGACGCCCCGCGCCTTTTGTGGCGCATGCTGCGGATGTGACAATCCGCCCGTGACCGCCGCGCAAGACTACGTCCAGCAAAAGGCCGCCGCCTCTGGCAGCAGCTTCTACTACGCCTTTCTTTTTCTGCCGCCCGAGCGGCGCGCCGCCATCACGGCGTTCTACGCCTTCTGCCGCGAAGTGGACGACGTGGTCGACGAGGTCAGCGACCCCGGCGTGGCCGCCACCAAGCTGGCCTGGTGGCAGGCCGAGGTGAAGCGTGCCTTCCAGGGCCAGCCCACGCACCCGACCATGCAGGCGCTGATGCCGGGGGCCGAGCGCTTCGGCATCGAGGCGCGCCAGCTGCTGGCGGTGATCGAAGGCTGTCAGATGGACCTGCAGCAGACGCGCTACCTGGACTTCGCGCAGCTGGCGCGCTACTGCCACCTGGTGGCCGGCGTGGTGGGCGAGGTGTCGGCGCGCATCTTCGGCCAGAGCGCGCCGCGGACCACCGATTACGCGCACAAGCTGGGACTGGCGTTTCAGCTCACCAACATCATCCGCGACGTCGGCGAGGACGCGCGGCGCGACCGCATCTACCTGCCGATCGACGAGCTGCGGCGCTTCGACGTCAAGGCGCACGAGATCCTGAAGGGCGACTATTCCGAGCGCTTCACGGCGCTGATGGCGTTCCAGGCCCAGCGCGCGCACCAGCTGTACGACGAAGCCCTGGCCCTGCTGCCCGCGGCCGACCGCGCCAGCCAGAAGTCCGGCCTGATGATGGCCAGCATCTACCGCACCCTGCTGCGCGAGATCGAGGCCGAGCGCTTTCAGGTGCTGCACCAGCGCATCGCCCTGACGCCGCTGCGCAAGCTGTGGCTGGCCTGGAAGATGCAGGCGCTGGGGAGGTTTTGATCGCCCCCTGTGTCGCTGCGCGCCTTCCCCCCCGAGGGGACAACGCCAGTGGCCGGCACGGGTCCGACCACGGCGTTCGCCGGCCTGGCCTGCTCCGCGGCCATTCGAAGATCGCCATGGCGCGCGCAGGGCATCGTTTACTCCTCATTTGATAGCTACTCGCGTAAGACCCACAATCGCCAAAGCCTGTTTTGACCACAAACAAAACCCCTGAACCCGCCCTGCGCGTGGCGATTGTCGGCGCCGGCTGGGCCGGCATGGCGGCGGCGGTGGACGCGGTGCAGCGGGGCCACGCGGTCACCGTCTTCGAGGCCGCGCCCCAGCCCGGCGGGCGCGCGCGCGGCGTGCCGCTGCGGCTGCCCGACGGCCGCGAGGTAACAGTGGACAACGGCCAGCACATCCTGATCGGCGCCTACACCGACTGCCTGCGCCTGATGCGCACGGTGGGCGTCGATCCGGCGCAGGCGCTGCTGCGCCGCCCGCTGGCGCTGACCTACCCGGACGGCGGCGGCCTGGCCCTGCCCGACTGGCCCGCGCCGTGGGACGCCGCCGGCGGCATCCTGGGCGCGCGCGGCTGGTCGTGGCGCGACAAGCGGGCGCTGCTGGGCGCGGCGCTGGGCTGGCGGCGCCGTGGCTTTCAGTGCGACGCGCACACCAGCGTGGCCACGCTGTGCGCCGGCCTGCCGCCGACGCTGATGCGCGAGTTCATCGAGCCGCTGTGCGTGTCGGCCCTCAACACACCGGTGGATCAGGCCAGCGGGCGCGTGTTTCTGCGCGTGCTGCACGACGCACTGCTGGGCGGGCGTGGCAGCTCGCACCTGCTGCTGCCCCGGGTGGATCTGGGGACGCTGTTTCCACGCGCCGCCCAGCACTGGATCGAGGCCCGCGGCGCCCGCGTGCTGACCGGCCATCCGGTGCGGGCGCTGCACTGGCGCCCGCCGCACTGGGTGGTCGACGAGCAGGCCTTCGACCGCGTGGTGCTTGCCACATCAGCGCCCCATGCAGCACAAATCGTTTCCAGATCAGCGCCAGTAGCTCCCGTTTTCATAGCTGACGAGCTGCGCCGCTGGGCCGATCAGGCGATTGCCCTGCGACACCAGGCCATCACCACCGTGTACGCCCAGGCCGCGCCGGCCGGCCCGGGCAAGCGGCTGCGCCACCCCATGCTGGCGCTGCGCCACGGGCCACGGGCGCCGGCGCAGTTCGTGTTCGAGCTCGACGCCATCACGGCGACGGCGCCGCCCACCGGCCTGCTGGCCTTCGTCATCAGCACCAGCAGCGACGAGCGCGCCGCCCTGCAGACGGACGTCACCGCGCAAGCGCAGGCGCAATTGGGCCTGGCGGTCACGCCGCTGCGCACCTTGACCGACCGGCGCGCCACCTTTGCCTGCACGCCGGCGCTGGTGCGGCCAGCCGGCCAGATCGCGGCCGGCCTGCTGGCCGCGGGCGACTACATCGCGGGCCCCTACCCCGCCACGCTGGAAGGCGCGGTGCGCAGCGGCCTGCAGGCCGCGGGCGCCCTGGGCCACGGGCGGGCGCTCTGAGCGTGGCGGGCACGACCCTCGGCGGCGCGGTCGCCTGGCCGGCCAGTGCCCGCCATGGCCGATTCCGTACACTGCGGCGCATGCGCAAGAGCCTTTCCCTGTCGACCAAGCTGCTGGCCACGGGGCTGTGCTTTCTGGTCATGGCGCTGGCGTCGATCGGCTTCATGCTGTGGGGCACCTGGAAGCTGGAAGGCGGCGCCGCCGCCATCAACGAAGCCGGTCGCCTGCGCATGTACACCGCGCGCATGGCACTGGCACTGAAGACCGGCGACACCGAGCGGCTGCAGGAGCTGTCGCGGCGGTTCGAGGAAGGCCTGGACCTGCTGCGCCAGGGCACCTCGATGCGCCCGCTGTTCGTGCCCTGGAGCGGCGAGACGCAGGCGAGCTTCGACGACGTGGCCAGTGGCTGGCTGGCCCTGCGCGCCAGCTGGCTGACGCCGGCAAGCGCCGCCGCCGCGCCGGTGACTGCCCAGGCCGACGCCTTCGTGCTCCGGGTGGACGCCTTCGTCGCCGCCATCGAGACCCAGATCGCGCGCTGGACCGCGACCCTGCACGTGTTCCAGATCTTCATGATGGGCGTGGCCATCCTGGCCGCGGCGGTGTTCATGGTGATGAGCTTCACGCTGGTGTTCAACCCCGTGTCGCGCATGCAGCTGGCGCTGGCGCGCCTGCGCCAGGGCGAGCTGGGCACGCGCGTGCCGGTCGACAGCGACGACGAGTTCGGCCAGCTGGCGGCGGGCTTCAACCTGATGGCCAGCGCCCTGCAGACCTCGCACGAGGACCTGGAGCGCAAGGTGCGCGACAAGACCGCCGACATCGCCGAGCACAACCGGCGCCTGGCCGCGCTGTACGCGGTCAGCGCGCTGGGCGCCGAAGCCACCAGCCTGGAAGCCCTGGCCCAGGGCTTCGTGCAGCAGATTCGCCGCGTCTCGGGCAGCGACGCCGCCGCCCTGCGCTGGTCCGACGAGGCCAACGAGCGTTACCTGCTGCTGGCGGTCGACGGCATGCCGCCTTCGCTGTCCGAGCGCGAGCAATGCCTGGAGACCGGCGCCTGCGAATGTGGTCAGCCCCAGCAGCAGGCCCGTTTGCGCGTGATCCCGATCCTGCCGGCGGGCGGCGTGCCCCTGCCGCATTGCCGCGAGGCGGGCTTCGAGACCGTGGTGATCATCCCGGTGCAACTGCACCAGCGCCTGCTGGGCGAGGTGACGCTGCTGTACCGCGCGCCGACGCAGCTGCCCGCGGACATGCGCGAACTGCTCTCCACCATGGCGCTGCACCTGGCCAACGCGATCGAGGGCCTACGCGCCAGCGCGCTGGAGCGCGAAGCGGCGGTGGCGCAGGAGCGCGGCCTGATCGCCCGCGAGCTGCACGACTCGATCGCGCAATCGCTGGCCTTCCTGAAGATCCAGACCCAGCTGCTGCGCGACGCCATCGCCAAAGACAACGGCGCGGCGCGCGACCGCAGCCTGGACGAGCTGGACGTCGGCGTGCGCGAATGCCTGGCCGACGTGCGCGAGCTGCTGGTGCACTTTCGCACCCGCACCCAGGACGAGGATATCGAGGACGCGCTGCGCGCCACGCTGTCCAAGTTCGAGCACCAGACCGGCCTGCCCACCACGCTGACCATGACCGGCCAGGGCCTGCCACTGGCGCCCGACGTGCAGATCCAGGTGCTGCACATCGTGCAGGAAGCCTTGTCCAACGTGCGCAAGCACGCCGGCGCGCGCCATGTCGAGCTGCGGGTGCAGCGCCACCCGCACTGGCGCTTCGAGGTCATCGACGACGGCCTGGGCTTCGATCCGCAGGCCGTGCCGCCCGATTCGCTGCACGTCGGCCTGGGCATCATGCGCGAGCGCGCCCAGCGCATCGGTGCCACGCTGACGCTGGATTCGGGCCTGGGCGCCGGCACCCGCGTGACGCTGGCCCTGCCGCCCCGGGCCCTGGAAGACCTGCCCGTCACCCCCACCACCGCTGCCGCATGAGCGCTCCCATCACCCTGTTCCTGATCGACGACCACCCGCTGCTGCGCCGCGGCCTGGTGGCGCTGCTGAGCCAGCACCCCGACCTGCGGGTGGTCGGCGAGGCCGGCGACGCCGGCGAGGCACTGCGCCTGCTGCCGTCCTTGTGCCCGCAAGTCATCCTGCTCGACAACCACCTGCCCGGCGTGCGCGGCGTCGACGCCATCGCCGGCCTGCGCGAAGCCTCGCCCGGCAGCCGCGTGGTGATGCTCACCGTGAGCGAGGACGGCCAGGATCTGGCCACCGCGTTGCGCCACGGCGCCCAGGGCTACCTGCTCAAGACCATCGACGGCGAGTTGCTGGCCGACGCGGTCCGCCGCGCCGCGCTGGGCGAGCCGGTGGTCAGCCCCGAGATGATGGGCAAGCTGGTCGCCGCGTTCCAGCACCAGGGCGCCCCCGAGCCGGTGCCGCTGGCACCGGCCGCGCAACCCGCCGCCCCATCACCGCTGTCACCGCGCGAGGAGGAGGTGCTGCGCGAAATCGCGCGCGGCGCCAGCAACAAGGAAATCGCGCGCGCGCTGGACATCGCCGAGACCACCGTGAAGATCCACGTGCAGCACATCCTGCGCAAGCTGGGCCTGAGCTCGCGCGTGCAGGCCGCCGTGTACGCGTCGGACCGCCAGCGCTGAAGCCGCGCCGCAGGCCAGCCCCCAGCGGGCGTGACCGGCGCTCGGCCTATCAGGGGCAGGCGCGCCGTCGCGCCAGCGCTGGCGCCACGGTGGGGCGTCGCTTCAGTTCGCGCCCAGCCACTGCACCAGTCGATCGGCCACGGCGGCGTCGCCGAGCAGGGCCAGATGCCCGAGCTGCCAGGCCACGTGGCAGTGCGCGGGCGGAAAGGCCAAGCCGCGCGCCGGCGTGTCGTGGCGCCCCAGCGCGCTGTTCAGTGGCACCAGGCCGTCGCCCAGCAGGCGGTCGGCCAGGCCGCAATGGCGCTCCGCCAAGGCGGCGGCCACCGCGTAGCACGCCACGCCCGCGGGCAGCGGCACGGGCGCGGCGCGCCGGTCTGGCGCGCGCCAGTCGCTTTCCCGCACATGGCCGTGGCGCAAATCCGTGATGCCGGCGCTGCGCAGGCGCGCCAGGTGCACGAACGGCCGGCTGTAGGGGTTGCTGGCCAGCAGCAGATCGATGCCGTGGCCGGCACGCTCCAGCGGCGCGCCCAGGTGCGGCGTGCCCAGAAACACCAGCCGGCGCAACTGCGCCGGCCAGCGCTGCCGCTGGCCGCGCGCCCAGTGCACCGCGCCGCGCAGCACCAGGCCGCCCATGCTGTGGCCAATGGCACTGAATTCCTGCACCGGCACCGGCCAGGCCGCCAGCAGGGCTTCCAGGCGCTCGGCCAAGTCGCGGGCGTTGTCCGACACGTGGCGTCCGCTGTTGTAGCGCAGGTACACCGGCGTGTAACCCAGCGTCCGGGCCAGGTGGGCGCCGTGGTCGTGCCCGCCCTGCGTCCACTGCAGGTCGTTCATGCACAGGCCATGCACCAGCAGCAGCAGCTTGCCACTGGCCTGGCCGGCCGCGTGCAGCGCGAGCGGGTCCAGCGGCTGACCCTGCTGGCGCAGCAGCATCGGCAGGGCCAGCGGGTTGTCGTCGGCCTGCAGCCGGTCGCCCAGCACGCCGTTGAGGGCCGACAGCACCGCTTCGCGCTCGACATCCACCTCGCCGGGCGCCGCGTGCAGGACGCGCTCCAGCCAGGGTTCGAGCCGGCCCAGCGCGGCCTGCAGGCCGGCGTCGATCCAGCGCGTCGTGCCGCGCACGCCGCGGTAGACCAGACCGGTCAGGCCGCCAGTCCGCCCGGGCGCACTGCCACGCAGCCCCAGGCTGGCGTGCACCGACTGGTGCACCCCCTCGACGATATGGGTGACGCCCGTGGTCGCCTGGGTGGCCAGGCGCGCCGCGGCACGCAGGTCGGAGGCGCGCAGCTGCTGCCAGGCGCGGCGCGGCGCCGGCGCGGGTGGCTGCGGGGAGGGGGAGTCGGTCATGGGCAGTGGCGGGGCAGATGCCGTGCGGGGTATCAACGAAGCATCAAAAGTGATAGCTGCTGGCGCACGCCAGATAAGCGCCAAGGCCAGTTTTTGATGCCAAAACACCCATCGACAGCGCGCCCAGTGTCGCACAGGGGCCGGTCGCGGGCGCTGTTCGCTACCGCCTGGCCAGCGTCGCTCTAGTTCTTTGGAACTATGGTCTGGGAGTAGGCCCTCGTTCTTCTGCGTTGACGCGCACCTCCCAGCGAGGGATGTGCACATCTAGGGGTTTACGCGAGCATGGCAGGGCATTAGGCAAGAGAGGAAAACATATGGCGTCCCCGTCGCTCGTTGCAGCCGAAGATCCCCGCCGCACCCGCCAGGCCTGGTCGGTGCTCATCGTCAGCACCCTGGCCTTCACCGTCTGTTTCATGGTCTGGATGATGTTCGGCGTCATCGGCATCCCGATCAAGAAGATGCTCAACCTCAACGCCACGCAGTTCGGCCTGCTGACGGCGATGCCGGTGCTCACCGGTTCACTGGTGCGCGTGCCGCTGGGCATCTGGACCGACAAGTACGGCGGCCGCATCGTCATGGCGGTGCTGATGGCCCTCACCGTGCCGGCCATCTGGCTGATGGGATCGGCCACCGAATACTGGCATTTCCTCGTCATCGGCCTGTTCGTGGGCCTGGCCGGGGGCTCGTTCTCGGTCGGCACGCCCTACGTGGCGCGCTGGTTCCCCAAGCAGCGCCAGGGCATGGCCATGGGCGTGTACGGCGCCGGCAACTCGGGCGCGGCGGTCAACAAATTCGTCGCCCCGGTGATCCTGGTGGCCTTCGGCTGGCAGGCCGTGCCCCATGTGTACGCATCCATCATGCTCGGCACGCTAGTGCTGTTCTGGCTGTTCAGCCACAGCGACCCGGCGCACCTGGTGGCGAGCAACGTCAAGTTCACCGACCA
>Ga0268298_10005154_pt1 | contig 12389 bp, 7 predicted proteins | sample WWTPWeurt_MetaG_FD_194462 | JGI IMG/M metagenome (GOLD analysis project Ga0268298, IMG submission 194462) | Activated sludge microbial communities from WWTP in Nijmegen, Gelderland, Netherland - WWTP Weurt | ecosystem: Engineered > WWTP > Aerobic digester > Activated sludge | place: Netherlands...
AGTCGCGGCGCCCATTGAAGAGCGAGGTAGTTCTCGCCCTCCCACCACGGGTCATCGAACCTCTCCGGCAGGTGCCTGTGCCTGTGAAACCCCTGCGCTTGCACCGAGAAGGCCCCGAAGAGGTGCTTCACGATGTCGTACCGCACGTACGTCTCTCGATAGAACGTGCGCCCGTGCGCCTCTTCGTAGGTCGAGTCCGGCTGCGCGGCGTCCGAGGTGCGCGCGCCCAGCGTCACCTTCGCGTAGCTCTTCTCCTTCTCGAAAGAGAGATCGCCTCCGACGGCGACATCCCATGTGTCGGTGCGCTTCGACACCCTGCGTCCGGCCTCCCTCGGATCGGGCACGGTGCCCTCTTCGCAAGTCGGGTTCTCCGCAAACTCGGAGTAGCTCACGTAATATCCGGCCCACGCGAACGCCGCCGCCTGCCTGTTGAATCGATACCGCGTGTCCGCGCGACCCCCGGTGTTGCACACGTTGGGGGATCCGAGCGGCTCCACGTAGATCGGCTCGGCCGTCGGAGGCGAGCTGTACGAGAGCACCGAGAACTCCGGTCCATAGAACCCGGGAGACGACGTCGCCACGTTCGCGGCGAGCCCGAAGAACCGCCGATAGTGCTTCCCTTCGAGCCCGATCGAGAGCGCCCCGAGCCGCACGTTCGCGTTCGCGTACACCGCATATCCGCCGATGTCCGGCGCCCGCTCCTCGCCAGTCGTCTCGTCCTTCTTCAGGTAGTACGTCCCGTCCGCGAGCTGCTGCCCCGCGACCTCCAGATAGAAGTCCGCATACTTGCTGATCTGCGGCAAGCTGAGCGACCCGCTCCACGTCCGGATCTGCGCGTGCGCGATGGCCGGCGTGTTCGCGTCGAGGACGGGGTTCGTGAAATCGCACGTCGCGATGGCGCTCTGATCGGTCCCCGCCGCTTCGAGGCACTTTCTGTATCCCAGGCTGTGGTCCTCGCGGAGCAGCACGGACGCGTTCGCCGCGAGCTGCACGAGCGTGTGCCCGCCCTCGATGCGCCCCCCGAAGATCGCGTCGCTCTGGAAGTTGGGGCGCGTGAGCGAGAGCGTCGTGAGCTTCCCGTTCTGGTCGATCTGCTGGAGCTTGGAGGGCTCGGGGAAGCCGAAGAACACGCCCGAAGCGTCCGCCGTCGCGACGCGCCCTGTCGCCTCGTCCACGCGCTGAGGGTTCGTCATCCCGGCGAGGAGCGTCCCGCCGATCCGGAAGCTCCCGAGGCTCTTCGAAGCCTGGATCTTGCCGCCTCGAATGGTCGTGTCGATCGCGAGCTCGTCCACCTTTCGCAGGCTGAGCACGAGCCCTCGGCCGAGCTGCGCGTAGAAGTCGCCGGCCGTGATGTCGAGCCCCGGCTGCTGATAAACGAGCGACAGCTTCGCGGGGTAGATGCCCGAGCGGTAGCGCGTGTTGAGCTCGTTCAAGAACTGGTTGCTGCGCCGGATGATTTCGTTGCTCGTGGCCGGCTGCCCGCGGTGCTCCAGCTCATCTTTCGCGAAGCGGACGACGTTCCCCGAGTCGACCGTGTTCGCGTAGGCCTGTCCGTCGAGCCTCACATTGAGGCGGAAGCGCCAGTATCCGAGCTGGACGTTGAGCCGATCGACGTAGTCGAAGTAGTTGTCGTCGACGAGGTCCTTGGGGTTGCCGTCCCCGCTGTCGTTGCGGTTGTCGAAGTGGTAGCTCGCGATCGCCGTGTTGGTGACGTCGATCGCGAGGGGCCTCCCGCCGAGGTCCTTGAACTCGATGGCTTGCGCCCCGCTCGGCGCGAGCAGCGCGGCGAGGGCGAGCGAGGGGGCGACGATGCGAAGGGGGCGCACGACCGCTCATTAACACGGATCACTTCGCGAGGGCCGAAGGCGAGCGGCCGCCGCCGGGGGACGCCGCCCCGACGCTGCGCGGATCACTTCGCGAGGGCCGACTCGACAGCGCTCGTGATCTGCTGCTCGGATCCCGGCTGATATCCCGCGCGCTTCCACGCGATGGATCCGTCCTTCCCGACGACGACGGAGTAGGGCATCTCGCGCTTGGGGTTGTATTGCGCGACGACGGTCGTCTCCTCGTCGAGGAGCACCGGGAAGATCATCTCCTTGTCGTGGACGATGCTCGCCACCTGCGCGCGCGACTCCGGCCCATCGAGCGACACCGCCAGCACGATGAACCCCTTGTCCTTCTTGGCTTTGTAGAGGTCGACGAGGTGGGGCATCTCCGCGAGGCACGGATCGCAGGTGGTCGACCAGAAGTCGATGAGCACCACCTTGCCCTTGTAATCCGAGAGATGAACGGTCGACCCGTCGAGCGCCTGGAGCGTGAAGTCCGGCGCGGATCCGGCGCTGTTGCCGCTCCCGTCGCCGCTCCCGGGCTGCGCCGTGCCGCCGCCTTCAGGCACCTTGACCTCGCCCTCACCGCCGCCGGTGGTGCCGCTGGAGCACCCCAGAGCGAAGGCAAACGAGAGCACCACGGCGGCCCGGAGGCCCGCTGTCCGACCGAGACTCGACATCATGCAACACCGATATGGGGGAGGCGCGGAGGCCGCAAGGGCGAAACCGCGACAGGCATGGATGGGCACCCCCTTGCAGCGACCCTCAACCGCCGTTGAGGATCTTCTCGTAGGCCTTCCAGAAGCTGCCGCCTGGCGCCGGAGCGCCCGCGATCACCATCACGACCGACATCGTCTTCGTGTCGATGATCATGTTGGTGGGGAAGGCGTCCTGGTCAAAGAGAGCGCTCAGCTTGTACGTCGGATCGATGACGATCGGATAGTCGACGTCGTACTTCGAGCTCCACGCGTGCAGGTTCTTGGAAGTCGCGGCGATGCCGGGCGTGCCGCCGTCGGCCAGGTTGGAGAGGAACTCGCCTCCGAGCGGCTTGTACTTCTGGTAGAGGCCGGGCAGCACGTCGGCCGCCTCCTGATTGCAGGGCCCGCACCACACGGACGCGACGTCGATGAGCAGGACCTTGGGCTTCTTCGCGCCGACCTCGAAGACAGTGCCCTCTTCGTAGACCGCGTCGCCCGTCGGGTTGTAGAAGTCCGCGAGCTCGATGGGCTGCAGCGTGCTCGCGTCCTTCAACGAGTTCGCATAGCCGAGGAACTTGTAGTTCGCGATGATCGAGCCCTTCCCGATCCCGTACGGCCCCGGGGGATAGGCCTTCGCGCCGTGCGCCTGTTGCCCTGTCCCGTCCGGGAAAGCCGGGGCCAGCGTGCCGTCGCCGCTGTCGCCGCCCCCCTGCCCCGAAGCTCCGTCACATCCGATGAGCGCTATTGCGCCAAGAACAGCAAAGATCGTGTGCCGCATGATGTCCTCGTCTCGCGCCTGCTGCCCGCGATTGGTCAGGCTTGCGATTCTTCGGGCGCGGCGGCGCAGCGTCAAGGAGCAAATGGTTTTCAGCCCGCACGATCTGCGGTAGGGCACGAAGCTCCAACCGCGTTCCCCGAGGTCTCGTACGCATGGACCACAAGAGCTTCTCCGAACTCCTACGCACGCGTGTCTTCTCGTATTTTGCCGCGGTCTTCGCGATCTCGTCCGCGGCGCTCCTCGTCTCGGCGTGCAGCGGTGGCAGCGGGACGGGCGGCTCCGGCGGCTCCGGCGAGTGCGACGGAGTGATCGTCAACGGCGAGTGCAAGAAGTGCGACGGCGTGATCATCAACGGCGTCTGCGAAGGCAAATGCACGGCGGACAAGTGCCTCGAGAACAACGTCTGCGTGGGCAACCGCTGCCTGTTGAAGTGCGAGTCGCACCGCGACTGCGACCCGGCCGGCGGCCAGGACTGCACGCCCGCGAAGGACGACGAGACCGAGGCCGACGTGAACGTGTGCATGTTCACCGGCAAGCCGGCGGGCATGGGCATCCCCTGTCCCGTGGGCTTTGAGTGCGACGGCTGGCGCGCGTGCCCCGACAACGGGATCTGCTTCAGCGGCCAGTGCGGCGGCGACCAAGCGGCGTGCGTGCCGGACGCCGACGTGTGCAAGGGCGACGCGAACTGCATCTTTGGCAAGTGTCCCGACGGCACCGGCTGCCGCCCCGATTGCTTCACCGCGTGCAACCTCTGGCTCTCGTGCGACACGAAGGGCGAGGCCGACGCCGACGCCTATTGCACCAAGCGAGACTGCATGTCGGACGACGAGTGCATCGGCGGCTACTACTGCGGCATCGTCCGCGATCCGCACGAGATCTGCGACTCCAACCCCAAGAAGGGCGACAACGGCTTCTGCGGCACCACGAACGAGCCGTGCATCGCGCTGCCCGAGGCGAACACGTCGCGCTTCGAAGGCTCGGTGTGCATGCTGCGCAAGTCGTGCCTCAAGCGCGGGCCCGGCGCCCCCTGCGCGACGCACCTCGACTGCTCGCAGCTCGACAACCTCGCGTGCGTGAATTTCGCGGGCGAGAGCCGCTGCGCCTCCAAGTGCCTCACGAACACCGACTGCGCGAAGGACGCGAGCTGCGATCCCGGCCTCGGCGCGTGCGTGCCTCGCTTCGGCGCGTGGAAGGGCCCCCCGGGCACGTTCTGCGCGCCTTGCATGACCGACGAAGACTGCGGCGGCGCCGACACCTACTGGGCGTGCTCGGATCTCTCCAACGGCATGCACGCGTGCTTCGATCAGTCGTTCCCGGACACGTGCACCACCGACAACGACTGCCCCACGTCGGCCGCGGGCAAGCACGGGAGCTGCCTCGACGAGGACTTTGGCCTCGCGCCCGGCGACTCGCAGTACCACCGCTGCTACCTGCCCGTGAACCTCAACACGAACAAGACGAGCTGCTGGTAGGCGAGGAGAGTGCCGCGACGACACCCTCGCGGCTCTCTTATCTGCGAGCCCGATCGCGAGCCCAATTCTGACGTCGGCTCGGGGCGCGCCGAGCCCGTGCGTGTGCTTGAATCCCCCCCGTCGCGGCTCCGTCGTGCCCCAAGACGGCGGACCGCTTTACGCTGTCTTTCAACTCACGCAAACTCGCCGCCTCGGGGAAATCCCGGCGATCCGTGGATGCGTGCGCTTCTGCCGCTCATGCAAGGAGATGCTTCAATGAAGAGGAAGATGCTACTTCGCCTGGCCGCTCTGCCGTTCATCGCGGCGATGGGGGCCGTGCCCGCCGTGTCCGGCTGCGACATCGTGAGCAGCGCCGCCTGCCCTGATTTCAACGCCAGCGCGAACTTCGGCGCGAACCTCGACATCGACGCCGACGTGAAGACCTTCATGCAGGCAGCCGGCAACTTCCAGGTGCTCGGCGAGGCGATGGTGCAAGAGGTCGGCGACGCCTGCGCCAAGATCGCCGTCGCCGCCGGCGGTGACAAGTCGCTGTGGGACGGCAAGACCGGCTCCGAGTACGTGAAGGCCGCCTGCACCGAGGCCGACGCCAAGCTCGCCGCCGCGCTCGACGGCGTCACGATCGTGTTCACGATCGAGGGCGGTCAGTGCAAGGTGAGCCTCCAGGCGACGGCCGAGTGCAACGCCTCGTGCGACGTCTCCGGCAAGTGCACGCCGGGTCAGCTCCAGGCCAAGTGCGAGCCCGGCAAGCTGGCCGGCAAGTGCGAGGCCGAGTGCAAGGGCTCCTGCTCCGCGGACGCGGGCTCCATCCAGTGCACCGGGTCGTGCGACGCGCAGTGCACCGGGACGTGCGCGGGCAACTGCAACGGCCGCTGCGACGGCGCCGCGAGCTCCGGCCCCTGCGGCGGCATGTGCGAGGGCCAGTGTGACACCGAGTGCACCGGCACCTGCTCCGGCCGCTGCACGTACACCGACCCGAGCGTCGTCTGCTCCGGCACCTGCCACGGCGACTGCACCGTCGACTACAAGGCGCCCTACTGCGAGGGCGAGTTCCAGCCCCCGGAGTGCGACATCGACGCGGAGTGCCAGGCGAACTGCGAGGCGAGCGCCACCGCGCAGGCCGAGTGCACGCCCCCCACGATGGGCTACGCGCTCACCTCCCCGAACGGCACGGATCTCACGGCCCTCGCGCAGGTGCTCGAGGAGACCGTCCCCGTGTTCGTCGTCAACACGATCGATCGCGGCCAGGGCCTCGTCGCCGCCGCCGACGCGCTCGTCACCTCCGGCGACAAGATCGCGGGCAAGGCGGATCTCGCTGTGGACGCCGCCGCGTGCGCCGGCGCCGCCGCCCTCGCCGCCGCCGACGCCGCGCTCAACATCAAGGTCTCGGTGCAGTTCAGCCTCTCCGTGAGCGCGACGGCCACCGGTCAAGCCAGCGCGAAGTAACCTCCTCTCGTCCGATTGACGAACCCACCTCCAGGGCCTAGGGAGCACGGACCCATGCTCCCCACCCTCGAAACGATCCAGCGCGCCCTCGAAAAAGTCACCGAGCCCGAGCTCTCTCGCTCGCTCGTCGACGCCGGCATGGTGCGCGAGGTGACCCTCGACGCCGGCGCCGTGACCGTCACGATCGATCTGACGACGCCCGCCTGCCCCTACAAAGCCAAGATCGAGGCCGACGTGCGCGCCGCGCTCGAGGCCGTCGGCGCCGCGAGCGTCGCGATCAAGTGGGGCGTCCTCATGACGTCGCGCAACATCCTCTCCGACGATCCCTGCCCCGGCGTGAAGAACATCGTGCTCGTGATGAGCGGCAAGGGCGGGGTCGGCAAGAGCACCGTCGCCGCCAACCTCGCCGTGTCCCTCACGCGCTGGGGCGCGCGCGTCGGCCTGCTCGACGCGGACATGTACGGGCCGAGCGTGCCCACGATGTTCGGCGTCATGGGTCGACCCACCTCGGCCGACGGGCAGAAGTTCCTCCCGCTCGAGCGCTTCGGCATCAAGCTCATGAGCATCGGCTTCTTGCTCGAGGACCCGAAGAGCGCCGTCGTCTGGCGCGGGCCGATGATCCAGGGCGCGCTCCTCCAGTTCCTCAAGGACGTCGACTGGGGCCCGCTCGACTACCTCGTCCTCGATCTCCCGCCCGGCACCGGCGACATCGCGCTCACGATCTCGCAGAAGGTCCGCACCACCGGCGCCGTCATCGTCACGACCCCGCAGGAGGTCGCGCTGCAGGACGTCTACAAATCCGTCTCCATGGCGCAGAAGGTCGGCATCTCGATCCTCGGCGTCGTCGAGAACGAGAGCTACTTCCTCTGCGACGGCTGCGACAAACGCCACGAGATCTTCGGGTCTGGCGGCGGACAGAAGGTCGCCGAGATGGCGGAGGCCCCGCTCCTCGGCCAGATCCCGCTGGAGCCCGGCGTCCGCGAGTGGGGCGACGCGGGCACGCCCGTCACGCAGGCCGCGCCGGACAGCTCGGTGGCGCGCGCGTTCATGCAGGTCGCCGCGGCCCTCGCGGGCAAGATCAGCGTCCACAACATGAGCCGCGAAGGCGCCCTCCGGATCGATCGATCCGGCGGTGTCAACCGCCACCTGCCGATCATGCGCTGAGCCGGCGAGCGGCCTGGCGCCCACGCTTTGGTGCGGACGGCTTCGCCGCAGCACAATGCGCGGCGCATGGGACTGTTGCGGGGAAGGTTTACTTCTTCCCGTCCTTTGCGATCCTGTGAAATGCACTGGTTATGCGCGGCGAGGGTCGGCTAGGATGCGCCGCTACCGCTGTCGAGGCGTAACGGCCCGCAGGCGAGGCGCGGATGAGCCAAGAAAACGAGACATCACCCGAACAGGGCAATGACCCGCAACCCCCGGTGTCTGCCCAGTCGACCCCCGAAGCTGCTCCCGACAACGGCAGCGCTCCGGTCGCAACGTCCACACCGTCCGGCGAAGAGGCGCCGGTTGACGCTGGGGCTCCGGGTCGCGCAAGCGCGCCCTCTGCCCCAGACGCGGATAACACCGCACCGGCGGACGCGCCCGCCGCGAGCGAAAGCGCACCCGCGCCCGCTGCTCCCGCGGCCGCCGCTGGGGGACGGAGTCCCGACGCTGCGCGCGCTTCGTCCGACGAAGACGACGCCGAGAACGTCGGGAACCTGAAGCCCGCCGACGATCTCCCCGACGACATCGGCAACCGTGCCGGCGCCGCCGCCGCGACAGCGTCCGCGCCTCGGGGCGAGCCCGGCACCGGCAAGAAGCGTCGCCGCCGCAAGAAGAAGGGCCACAAGCCCGACGGCGCGCCCGGCGGGCCCGCGGAAGGCGCGGCAGCCGGCGAGCACGCGGAGGGCGAGCACGCGGAAGGCGAGCACGCCGAGGGCGAGCACGCCGATGGCGAGCACGAAGGCGAAGAAGGCGAGCACGAAGGCGAAGAGGGCGAGCACGCGGAGGGCGGCGAGGGCAAGCCTCGCAAGCACCGCGGCGACAAGGGCCCCCCGCGCGAGCGCCCCGCGTTCGGCGTCGGCGAAGAGGTCTTCGGCCGCGTGTGCAAGGTCACCGAGCACGCGGTCTGGGTCGACATCGCCGGCAAGGCGGTCGGCCTCTTCGATCGCCGCGAGCTTCAGCACACCGACTCGCCGGTGGAAGAAGGCGATCAGTTCATCGCCACCGTCGCGTCCTCGGGCGTGCGCGGCGGCATGCTCATGCTCTCGCAGACCATGCCCGAGCTCGACAAGGTGCGCGAGCACCTCGAGGGCGCGCAGAAGAGCGCCGAGACCGTCGAGGGCTTCGTCACCGGCGCGGTGAAGGGCGGCCTCGAGGTCGATCTCGGCGGCCTCCGCGCGTTCGCGCCCGCGTCGCACGTCGATCTCAAGCACGGCGCGGATCTCTCGCCGTACGTCGGCCAGCGCCTCGAGTGGGTCGTCACGACCTACGCGAAGAAGGGCCGCGACATCGTCGTCTCTCGCAAGAAATTCCTCGAAGAGGAGACGAAGAAGCACCGCGCAGAGGCCCTCTCCAAGATCGCGCCAGGCACGATCCACAAGGGCATCGTGCGCAAGGTCGTCGCGTGGGGCGTGTTCGTCGCGCTCCCCGACGCGGACAACGTCGAGGGCCTCGTTCACCTCACCGAGGCGAGCCACGATCGCGGCGCGAAGCTCATGGACCTGTTCAAGCAGGGCCAGGAGATCGACGTCAAGGTCCTGCGCATCGACGACAAGGGCAAGCTGTGGCTCAGCCGCAAGGGCGCGGTCGCGGACCCGTGGGACGCTGTCAAGGAGAAATACGCCGTCGGCTCGCGCCACAAGGCCAAGGTCGCGCGTCTCCAGCCTTTTGGCGCCTTCATGGAGCTCGAGCCCGGCCTCGACGGGCTCATCCACACGGCCGATCTCTCGCTCAAGCCCATCACCACGCCCGACGAGGTGGTGAAGGTCGGCGACGACATGGACGTCGTCGTCGCGAGCTGCGACAGCGCGGGCAAGCGCATCGGCCTGCACCCCGCGCTCGCCGACGAGAACGAGCCCAAGCAGAAGGTCGCGCAGTACAAGATCGTGCAGTGCGAGATCTCGCAGGCGGTCGAGGGCGGCCTCGTGGTGCGCATCCTCGGCGTCACCGGGCGTCACGCGCGCGCCTTCATCCCGGCCGGTCACACGGGCACGCCGCGCGGCACCGACCTCCGCAAGGAGTTCCCCGCCGGCTCCAAGCTCGAGGCCAAGGTCCTCGAGGTCGACCCTCGTCGCGGCGAGGCGAAGCTCTCGATCCGCGCCGTCAAGGAAGACGTCGAGAAGCAGGCCTACCAGCAGTACCGCGCGGGCGTCGCCAAGGAGGCCAAGTTCGGCACCTTCGGCGATCTGCTCCGCAAGGCCGGCGCCGACAAAGCAAAGTAAGCAACGCGCCGACAGGGTGTCGACCGCGAGCAGAGGACGGGTGGGGTCACGTCCGCGGAGGGTCGACCGCCAGCGGGAAGGGATGCCCCCCTCCGGGCCCGCGTTTCGCGGGCCCTGTCCCCCCAAGGGTCGTGCTCGGCGCTTCGCGCCTCCGCGCGCCCCGGGGGGCCACGATCACTCCCGACCGAGCGCGAGCACCGGATCCATCCGAGCGGCTCGACGCGCTGGAAAGAACCCGAACACAAGCCCGATCGTCGTGCTCACCCCGAGCGCGACGACGAGCGACATCGGCTCGAGCTTCATCGGCCAGTCGAGCGCCGCCCCGAAGCCCAGGATCATCCCGTAGCCGAGCGTCGACCCCACGATCCCTCCGAGCGTCGCGAGCGCCAGCGCCTCCATCAGGAACTGCACGAGGATGTCCATCTCGCGCGCCCCGATCGCCATGCGGATCCCGATCTCGCGCGTCCGCTCCGTGACGCTCACCAGCATGATGTTCATCACGCCGATCCCCCCGACCACGAGCGACACCGTCGCGATCCCGATGAGCAGCGCCGACAGCGCCCCGAAGATCGCGTCCTGCATCTGACGGAACTCCGACTGGCTCCGCACCATGAAGTCGTCCTCGTCGTTCTCCCCGATGTGGTGCCTGTCGCGCAGGATCGCCTCCGCCTGCTTCTTCGCCCGCTCCGTCACCTCCTCGCTCGCCGCGCTCATCAAGATCGCGTGCGTGTCCCCGCGCCGCCCCACGAGGATGTGCGATCGGATCGTCGCCATCGGCATCAACACGATCTCGTCCTGACTCTGCCCGAAAGGCGACGGCCCCTTCTCCTCGAGCACCCCCAGCACCCGGTACGGATGCCGCCCGATCCGCACCGTCCGCCCGATCGGATCCGACGAGCCGAACAGCTCGCTCGCCGTCTCGGATCCGATCACCACGACCTTCTCCCCGAGCGCCTCGCTCGTCCCGTTCCACGCCTCCCCTCGCTGCAGCTTCCAGTTGCGGATCTCGAAGTACGACGTCCGCGTCCCGATGATCGAAGCCTTCGCGTTCTGCCCCTCGAAGATGACCGTCCCGCTCGCTCGCAGGAAGGGCGTGGCCGCCTTGATGCTCGTCGACTCGCGCACGAGGGCGTCCGCGTCCAGCTCCGAGAGCCGCGATCCGCTGAGGAGCGTGCGCACGCCGGACGCCCGCGCCGACCTCGGGAACACGATGAGCGCGTTCGAACCGAGGTTCGAGATCTGATCGTTGATCGACGACCGCGCCCCCGCGGCGAGCGCCGTCACCGTCACCACCGCCGCGACCCCGATCGTGATCCCCAGGATCGTGAGCGCCGCGCGCAGCTTGTTCCTCGCCACGGCCCGCACGGCGATCGCGATCGCCGACAAGATCCGGAGCAGCGTGCTCATTCGTTCCTCAGCGCCACGATCGGATCGAGCCGCGCCGCGCGCCGCGCCGGGAAGAACCCGAACACCACGCCGATGCCCCCGCTCGTCCCGAGCGCCGCGATCACGGCCCCGAGCGGCAGCTCCATCGACCACCCGAGGGCCTTCGTCAGCACGTTGATCAGCGCGAGCCCGATCGCGAGCCCGGACAGCCCGCCGATGAGCGACAGCACCACGGCCTCGACGAGGAACTGCACCATGATGTCGCCCTCCGCCGCGCCGATCGCCATGCGGATCCCGATCTCGCGCGTCCGCTCCGTGACGCTCACCAGCATGATGTTCATCACGCCGATCCCCCCGACGAGCAGCGACACCGCGGCGATGGACGAGAGCAGCACCTGCAAGCTGTCGAAGATCTGCTCCTGCGATTTGCGGAACTCCGCCTGCGTCCGGATCACGAAATCGGGCTCGTCGTCCGGATCGATGTTGTGCCGCTGCCTCAGGATCTGCTCGATCTGCTGCACCGCGCGATCGACGGTCCGCTCGTCGGTCGCCGAGGCCATGAGCTGCTGCACGCGCCCTGGCGACGTCGGCAGCACGCGCGCCCGGAAGCTCCCGATCGGCATCAAGATCCGATCATCCTGATCTTCTCCGAAGGGCGACTGCCCCTTCTTCGCGAGCAGCCCGACGACCCTGTACGGGTACCGCCCGACGCGCACGTACTGCCCGATCGGATCGCGCCCCTCGAACAGGTTCTCGCGCACGGTGTCCCCGATCACGCACACCTTCGCCTTGAGCAGCTCGTCCGACTCCGTCCACGTCTGCCCGCTCACGAGCTTGAAATCGCGCACGCGCAAGTACGACAGCGTCGTCCCCATCACCTGGGTCGCCGCGTTCTTGTCGTCGGCCACGATCTGCGCCGAGAGCGACGAATAGGGCGTCACGTCCGCGACGCTCTGCGCCTCTTTTGCGATCGCGATCCCGTCCGCTTCGGTGAGCCGCCCCGACTGATTCTGCTTCGCGCCGGACGCGTTCGTGGCCTGCGGAAAGATGTAAATGATGTTCGCGCCGAGCGACGAGATCTCCCCGAGCACCTTCTGCCGGACGCCTGTCCCGAGCGCGACGACGATCACGACGGCGGCCACGCCGATCAAGATCCCGAGCACGGTCAGCCCGGATCGCAGCTTCGATCGCGCGATCGCGCGGAGCGCCAGCCTCACGGCGGCGAGGAACGTCTTCACGCGCGCCCCGTCCAGGAGCGGCGCTCTGCGAAGAGCGACACAAGCGACGCCTTGGGTGCGGAGCGCTCCTCCGGCGAGGGCAAAGGTCTCTCCGAGCGACCCAAAGGCCTCCCTGGGGCACCC
>Ga0268298_10005155_pt1 | contig 12384 bp, 11 predicted proteins | sample WWTPWeurt_MetaG_FD_194462 | JGI IMG/M metagenome (GOLD analysis project Ga0268298, IMG submission 194462) | Activated sludge microbial communities from WWTP in Nijmegen, Gelderland, Netherland - WWTP Weurt | ecosystem: Engineered > WWTP > Aerobic digester > Activated sludge | place...
GGACGGCGCAGGCCAGCGGCGCGCCGACCGCTACCTCGGGTTCGGTCTGGCCCACGTGGTCTCCCTGGAGCTGGTTTTCGAGATCCGCGACCCGCTGCCTCGCTGGTGAAGCGGCGCAGTCCTCGGGCCGGAATGCGGCCTTCGAAAAAGCGCTCTTGACGTCTTTGGGGGAGCGGGGTTCCGTTCCCCCTCGTGAAGTGCGACCGGTGCGGGAGGGAGAATCCCCCGAGCCTCAGGTTCTGCCAGGATTGCGGAAACCGGCTGCAAGCCGTACCCGCCCGCCCGGTGGAGCCAACGCCGCCGCGCGGCGTGGCGCTTGGTGGCGGCCGGCCGCCCGCACCCGACTTCGACTTCTCTCCTCGTGGCGCAGCGCGACCGAACGACGTGAACTGTGGGCGCTGCGGCGTCGCGAACCCCGCAGGTTCGCGCTTCTGCTCGGAGTGCGGCGCGGGCCTCGGAGCGCCGGACGAGCCCGCGGCGGCGCCCGTTGCCGGCGCTCCAGTGGTCGGACTCGCGGATGGCGCCGCTCGCGAAGCGCCACCGGTCGTGTGTCCCCGCTGCCGGGGCAGCAACACGTCGGCCATGAGCTTTTGCCAATACTGCGGCGGGCGCTTGCAGCCGGAGCCGGCGCGCGAGCCAGCCGTGGTGCCACCGCCTCCGAGCCAGCGCCCACCTCCGCCTTCGCGCCGGCCGCCGGCCGCCGCACCTGCCCCGCCCGCCTACGCGCCCCCGCCCGCTGCGCCAGCGGCGGCACCCGTGGCAGCCACGCGCCCAGCAGGAAGCGAAGCGCAGGGCGCACGTTTGGTCGTGGTCGCGCAAGACGGCAGCCCCGGGCGCGAGTACGCCCTCGCCCCGGGGGTCACGGACATCGGCCGGACCGAAGGCAACATCCAGCTCCCGAACGACCCCTACGTCTCCCCCCGCCATGCCCGGATTCTGCGGCGAGACGGGCGTTTTTTCATCCTGGACCTGGGGAGCACCAACTCCGTTTTCGTCCGCCTCAGGGCCCCGAGCCGGCTCCAACATGGGGACTTGGTGTTGATCGGCCTTGAGGTGTTAAGGTTCGAGGTGGTGAACGCCACCGAGAAGGGCCTGGGCCCGGCCATGGATGGGGATACGCAAGTTTTCGGGTCCCCGATGCTTCCGCGTTACGCTCGGCTGAGTCAACGAACGGTGGAAGGCGTCACACGCGACGTCTACCACGTCTCCAAAGACGAGGTCGTGGTGGGACGGGAAGCGGGCGACATCGTGTTCACCAGCGATCCGTTCATGAGCCGGCGGCATGCCTCGTTCGGTCGCGAGCGGGACGGCTCCTTCACCTTGAAAGACCTGGGTTCTTCCAACGGTACCTACCTCGCGATTCGGGACGAAGTGGAGCTCAGCGACGGGGACCACGTGCGAGTGGGGCAGCACCTCTTTCGGCTCGAGCTGAGCAAGAGTCAGAGCTAGATGGCGGAGAGCTCGGAAACCGGTCGCGGCGAAATCCGCCTCCACGTGTTCGGCCGAACGGACGTGGGGCAAATCCGCGAACACAACGAGGACAACTTCCTCGTGGCGGACCTCACGCGCAAGAGCCGGAGCTTGCTCGAAGCCGATCGCAACCAGATCATCGGCAAGCGCGGCACGGTGCTGGGCGTCTGTGACGGCATGGGCGGTGCGGCGGCGGGCGAGGTCGCCAGCCAGCTCGCCGTCGACATCATCTACGAGAAACTGTCCCAAGGAGACGCGCCGGAGGGGCGCGACGAACTGGCGCGCCGCTTGGTGCAGGCCGTCGAAGATGCCGGCATCCGCATCTTCAACGAAGCTCGGGCCGACCGCACACGCCGCGGCATGGGCACCACGGCGACCATCGCCGCTCTGCTCGACACGCGCTTGTTCGTCGCCCAGGTGGGCGACAGCCGCGCGTACCTCTTCCGGAATTCCGCCCTCGTCCAGGTGACGCGCGATCAGTCGCTGGTCAACCAGTTGATCGAAGCCGGCCAGCTCACGGAAGAAGAAGCCGAGACCTTCGAGCACAACAACATCATTCTTCAGGCCCTCGGCACCGCGGACACGGTGCAGGTCGACCTCACCTACGTGGACCTGAAGAAGGGGGACACGCTCTTGCTCTGCTCCGACGGCCTCTCCGGCATGATCCGGGCCGACGAGATCCGCGAGGTCCTGAACTCGACGGCCGACCCGCTCGAGGCCTGCAAGATCCTCACCGAGCGCGCGAACCTCGCCGGGGGCCACGACAACATCACCGTGATCGTCGCCAAGTTCGAAGGCGAAGCGTTGAGCGCCCCGGCCGCCGAAGATGTCGTCAAGTACACGAAGTATGCGCTGCCCGACAGCGGCGAGGTGGGCACACGCCCGTCCGTGAAGTCCATCGAAGACGTCTCGCTCGGTCCGGTATCGGACGAAGCTCAGCGTGAGTCGCGCCGCCTCAAGGTCGGGCACACGCTCATCGGCATGACGACGCCGGTGCTGGAAGGCGCGGACGCCGCCCCACCGACCGCACCGCAGGGTCCGCGCTATCCGTCGAATCCGCCTCCCGTGTTCAGCCTCGACGACGAACCCGTCCAGATCCCGACCACAGGCTTGCCCCCGTCCGCCGTCGGCGCGCTAGTGGTCGGTGCGCTGGTCGTGGTCTCGGTGATCGGGTTCTTCCTCCTGCGCTGAGGTTCGAGCCATGCGCCACGCGCTCCGGCGGCTCCTCTGGATCGGGCCGACGCTGTTCGTGATCTCCATCGCACTGTTCTGGGTCCTCACCGCCGGCCGGGGCGGCGGCGGGCTGGACCCCGATGAGGCTGACGAAGAGCACCCGTTTTTCGGGGACCACAGCCGGCCGCGCTTCTTCAACTCGCGCCCAGGCAACGTGCGCGACCTGGCGCTCCTCGCCATGCAGAGCATCGCGCGGAACGACGAGCGAGCGGCGGCGGCAGAGCGCGAGCTGGTCCGGCTCGGCGGCGCGGCGCTGCCCCACGTCTTACCGCAACTCGACAGCCTGGACCCGCGCGGCCGCGGACGCGTGGCGCTGGCCCTCGCTCCGCTGGCGAAGCGCATGAACGTGGGGACGGCGGAAGACCGCGCGAGTGCCGACGCCGCCCTGCTGTTCTGGACCCGATTCTGGCAAGACCGCGCCATCGACTTCCGACCCGCCGTCGCCGCCCGCGCCGTGGCGAGGCTCGGCGAAAAGTCCACGGTGGGGCGCCGCGACGACGTGCGCGCCCTCGACACCTTCGCGTTGCCCGAGCTGATGCGAAAGCTCACTCCCGTGGAGACCGAAGCCGACGCGGCGCGCGTCCGGCGCATTTCGATGGCGCTCGCCTCCATCACCGAGCAGCCATGGCGGCTGGAACGCGATGCGGGGCTCGAGGCCGCAAGGGCGACGGCGCGTACCTGGCAGCGCTGGTGGTTGGTGCACCATTCGGACTACGTCACCCACGACGGGGCCGAGCGGGTATTCGCCATGCTGAGCGACACCGAATACGGTCGCTGGGCCGCCGACGCCGTTGAAAACCAACTCGGTACCAGCGAGAGCGGCAAGTCGGTACGCGAGCTCTGGAGTACGCGTGCGCCCACCACGACGTGGTTGCTCGGCGCGGGCCTGGTCGGCGGATTCGCGGCAGGCATCGCGCTCGGGCTCATGGGTGCGGCGCGCGCCAACGCCCCCTTCGACCGTTCGCTGAGCGCGCTGGCCATCGTGCTCGCCGCGCTCCCGACGACGCTGTTCGCCCTCGTCCTCGCGCCCGGCGGTCCATCCGCCCAACACGCCGTTGGCGCGTTCTTGATGGTAGTGACGGCCGCGAGCGTGGTGGCGCGACACCAGCGGTCCGCGACCCGCGTGGCGCTGGATCAAGAGTATGCCCGCACCGCGCGCGCGTTCGGCGCAGGCCCGTGGCGTCTCGCGCTCTGGAGTTTTCGCGCGTCCTGCGTGAGCGTGGTCTCGCTCGCCGGAACCCACCTCGCCCACCTGTTGACGGTGGCTTTCGTGGTCGAGCATGCGCTGCACCTCGAAGGCCTCGGCGCGGTCACACTGAAGGCCGTCTACGCCCACGACATCGCTTGGCTGATGGCGCTCTCGCTCAGTGTGGCGTTCCTGCTCTCCCTGGCGCAGATCGCCAGCGATCTGCTGCTCGGCGCCCTCGATCCGCGAGTCCACCTCGGTCTCTTGCGCAAGCGAGGAGCGGTCGAATGATGCGCGAATCGTCGCTGCTGGCGCGTACGGCCGCCGTCCTGCTGGGCCTGCTCGTGCTCGTCGCGGTCTTCGCCGACCTACTCTGTTCCCACGCTCCGCTGCTCGCCCGTACTGGCGGACACTGGCACGTTCTGCCGGCGGTCACCGAGCCCGCTCGAGCAGCGGCGCTGACTCGAGAGCTGCGCGAGCAAGATGGCTTCGCGGTATGGGCCCCGGTGCGCGCGAGTCCGACCGCCAAGGCCACGGACGACGCCGAGAGGCATTGGCTGGGCACCGACGACTCGGGGCGCGACGTGTTGGCGCAGATCATCTTCGGTGCACGCACGCTCGTGACGACGACGCTCGGCGCCCTGCTCGTCGCCCTCGTCGTCGGCGTCCCCCTGGGAGCGGCGGCGGGCCGCGGCAACGTCGCGGACGCGCTCTTGAGTCGCACGGTCGAATGGACCGGCGCCGTGCCCACGGTCGTGGCCATCGCCGTGCTGCACGCGAGTGAGCTCGTGACGAGCACCTGGGTCGTTGCCATCGCGCTCGGCGCGTTGCGTGCCGCCGAGGTGGCGCGCCTGGTGCGCGGAGAGGTGCTGCGCGTGAGCGGCACCGATTTCGTGCTGGCCGCACGCGCGCTCGGCGCGTCCCCCATCGCGGTCGTCCGTCGCCACCTGGCGCCGCACCTCTTCGGTCCGGTGCTCGTGAGCGCTTCCCTCGGCGCAGCGGCGGTGGTGCTGGTCGAGGCGGCGCTCTCGTATCTCGGGTTGGGTGTCCCGGGCGAGGTCCCGAGCTGGGGCGCGCTGCTCGGGCGCGCCGGCGTCGCGCCGACCGGGCGGCTGCTACCGGGCCTCGCCATCGTGATCACGACGGCGTGTCTCGCGATCTTGGCCGAAACCCTGGAGGACCGGCTCGCCGCCCGCCGCGGCGGTGCAGGCCGCGTCTGAGCTTGCGAATCCGGGGGCGCGGATGAATATTGCCGGCCCCATGGCGTTGAAGGCCGTCACTGAGCGAGATTTCGAGCAAGAAGTCCTGATGAGCGAGCTCCCGGTGCTCCTGGAGTTCGGCGCCGAGTGGTGTGGGCCCTGCAAGGTGGTCGCGCCCGAGCTCGAGGCGCTCGCCCGCGAGCTCGAGGGCAAAGCCAAGATCGTGAGCGTCGACATCGACAAGTCCCCCATGCTCGCCCGCGAGATGGGCGTGCAATCGGTGCCCACGTTCGTGGTGTTCCACCGCGGCCGTCCCATCGGAGGCCGGGTCGGTGCGCTGAAGAAAGCCCAACTCGCGGAGATGCTCGAACCGTATTTGCCCCGCGCCGCGGGCTCGCTCAAGCCAGAAGAGGTCGCCGCCCTGATCGCGCGCGGCCAAGTCAGCGCGGTAGATACGCGCGAAGCCGCGGCGTACGCCCGCGCCCACCTCCCGCGTGCGGTGCACATGCCCCTCGAAGAGCTCCGCTCGCGCCTGGCCGAGCTCCACATGCTCCCCGGGGCGCCCGTGCTCTACTGTCGAGGTGGCGACAAGACCCAGAAGCTCGCCGCCGAGCTCGCCGAAAGCGGCATGCCGGTGAGCTTCCTCGAGGGTGGGCTCCTCGGCTGGGAAGCGGCGGGGCTCCCCGTCGAGCGTCCCGACTGAGTCCGCACGCCGCCAGAGGGTGGGGCTTGGGTGCCTCCGACGCCTCGCGTGCGGCTCCACGAGGCCGTGCGCGGGCCTGCCCGTCCCAGCCCGGCTTCGCGGGCCGTAGAGAGGGATCGACGGCCTTCGGGCGAATGCCGTGTCAGAGTCGCTCGTGGAACGCGCGAAGCGCGGCGGCGATCACCTCGCGTACCGGCACCTGGGCCTCGCTCGCGAGCCGTGCGCACACGTCGAACTCCGGCTTCACCTGAGGTGGTCCGTAGGGCCCTTCGCTGATCTTGACCGGCACCTTGCCGAAGCGGGTCGTCACTTCGATCATGCGCCGCGGACGCTCGATTCGCATCGCTTCGCGCCAGCGGACGCCGATGCTGCTGGTTTCGCGCAGCAGGACCTCCGCCAGCCGCGCCTCGGCGCCACGTGGAGCGAGCGCGGACAAGGTGAGGCCTGGACGGCCCTTCTTCATGGTGATGGGAGTCGCCCAAGCGTCGCGCGCGCCCGCGGTGAGCAGCGCCTGGAGCGCATGCGCGGCGAGCTCGCCGGTCATGTCGTCTACGTTGCACTCGAGAACCACGTGTCCGTCGGCCTCCGAACCGCGGGGGGTCACGCCTCCGAGCACGACGCGCAGCGCGTTGGCGCGATCCGGCAGCTTGCGCGTGCCGGCACCCCACCCGATGCGCTCGGGCGCGAACTCCGGCCAGCGCTCGAAGCGGAGAGCGACCGTGGACACGATGGCAGCACCCGTGGGTGTAACGAGCTCGGACTCGATGCCGGCGTCGTAGGTCGGGACACCTCGCAGGCACTCGACGGTCGCGGGCGCGGGCAACGGCAAGACACCGTGCCGGCACTCGACGCTGCCTCGGCCTAGCGGCAAGGGTGAGGCAACGACCTCCGCCCCCAGGTGCACGAAACAGGCGGCGGCTCCCACGATGTCCACGATGGCATCGATGGCTCCGACTTCGTGGAAGTGCACCTGCTCGACAGCGACACGGTGAACGCGTGCTTCGGCCTCGGCGAGCCGCGTGAAAATCGCGAGCGCCAGGCTCTGCACGGCCGGATCGAGGCTCGAACCGCTGATCAGCCCGCGGATGTCGGCGAACGAACGCTCGGCGCCCGCGGCGGGCTCGTGAACGTGGAAGCCGGTTGCCCCGATGGCCCCGGCCATTGCTCGGCTCGCATGGACCTCGACGTCGTGAAGGCCCAGCGCGGTCACCACACCGGAGACGATCGAGAGCGGCACGCCGAGATCGACCAGCGCCGCGATGGTCATGTCGCCGGCAATGCCAGCGAACGCGTCGAGGAACAGCAACTTCCCGCGACCCGCACCCGCCTCCAGATCGGCGCGGTGCCGAGCGGGGTCGGCGTCGTGCACGACGCAAGCCGACGCGGGCTCTGCGTCGTCGAGGCGCTGACGCCCGTGTCCGTGGCCATGGCCGTGGCCGTGGCCGCCGCTCATCCCGAGCTCCGGTCTTCGTTGGCGAGGACGATCCGCAGCACGGCCATCGCTGCGCCGAACCCGTTGTCGATGTTCACGACGCTCACACCGGACGCGCACCCCGTGAGCATGCCGAAGAGGGCGGTCAGGCCCCCCCATGCCGCGCCGTAGCCGACCGACGTGGGCACGGCGATGACCGGAGCGCGCACCAACCCGCCCACTACGCTCGGCAGCGCCCCTTCCATGCCGGCGACCACGATGACGGCGGGCGCCCGCGCGAGCGCGGGGAGCTCCCCGAAGATTCGGTGGATGCCGGCGACTCCGACGTCGAACACACGCTCGAAGGGGATGCCCGCCATGCCGAGCGTGATGGCGGCTTCTTCCGCCACCGGGAGGTCACTCGTGCCGGCGGTCACGACCGCCACGGGTCGCGTGTCGCGGGTCGGTATGGGTCGAGCCGAATGCGTGAGCGCCCGAGCCACCGGATGGAATTCGAGCTCTCGACACAGCTGCCGAGTGCGCTCGGCCTTGTCTGCATCTACGCGTGTCACGAGCACGTTCTGCCCCGCATCGATCAAGCGCTGAGCGATGCCGGCCACCTGTTCCGGCGTCTTGAACTCACCCAGCACCACCTCCGGCATGCCGAGGCGGATGGCGCGGTGGTGGTCGACCCGCGCGAATCCGAGATCCGCGAAGGGCAGGTGTTCTAGCTCGCGAAGCGCGGCCGGCACGTCAGTCGCACCGGTCCGCACGCTCTCGAGAAGTGCCTTCAGTCGATCGGAGTCCATGCTGCGTCCCGAATCGCCGGAAAAACTCGTGGATTTGTCCGCCGAAGGCCCTCTCATAGTGCACGACCCCGCGAGCGTCGACTAGCGCGTTGGGTCGAGCCCGACCCGAGGATGCTTTTCCCCCAAATCGACCGGCAGGGCGCTTGCGCGCAGATCGCGGCCGCAACGGAAGCCGGGCGGCGTTCCGAGACGACGGCGGGTCGTTGATACCAGCGGGATCGTTGATTTAGTCTGGGCCTCCGATCGGATGCCCGCTCCCACCGCGCCGCTCCTGGGATTCGTACTCGGCGTGCTCTTCGCATGGCTGGCCCGCGAACGTCTGGGGCGCGGCGACGATCACGGGCGCAACGCTTTCATCGTGGTGAGCCTCTTCGGGTTGCTCGTGTTCGCACCCATCGCCGGCTACTTCCTGGCGTTCGCACCGGACTGGTCCTACGCCTACTTCGTCGACAGTCAGCGTTTGCCGGGCGTCGTGGATTCGGCGTGGGTACTGGTCGACGCCGCCAGCGTACCGCTCGGCTTCGCGGCGCTCGCGCGCCACGCCCCCGGCCGTCGGATGGGACCGCTCATGCGGCTCGTGGTGGTGCCGAGCGCGGTCGCCGTCGGCTTCGTCCTGCTGTCGCTTCCGCGCCTCGGGGTCGACGCTTCGTACGCCCAATACCACGGCGATTTCGGCCGGCGCCCGGTGTCCGGAAGCCCGCTGGGCTTCGCCCTCCTCTGGATGACGTTGGTACTGCTGTCGGGCGCGCTGGTGACGGGTGTTTGGCTCCGCCGCTCGAGTCGCGCTGCCGAGCGTGATTGACGGGTCCGCCGGGACCCTGCGAGGCTCCGAGCCGCCGACATGACCCAAGAAGAAGTGCAGAAGCTCGAGGGCCTCGCGGCCGAACTCGTCGAGAAGGCGCGGGCCCGCGGTGCCGACGTCGCGGAAGCCACCGCGCGCGCGGGCTGGGAGCTTTCGGCCAAGGTGAGACTCGGCCAACCCGAGCTGGTGGAAGAGGCGGGGCATCGCGGGGTCTCGCTGCGCGTGATCAAGAACCAGCGCGTCGCGGTGACGTCGACCAGCGACCTGTCGGCGGATGGCATCGAGCGTTGCATCGGCGACGCGCTGATGCTCGCCGACTTGTCCGAGCCCGATCCCTTCGCCGGGCCCGCGGACCCGGCGGAGCTGGCACGCCCGCCGTTTGCAGACTTGGACCTCTACGACCCGACCGTCGAGAGCATCACGGCGGACGAAGCCGTCGAGCGCGCGACGGCCGCAGAGCAGGCCGCGCTCGACTTCGACCGGCGCATCACGCTGAGCGAGGGCGCCACTTTCTCGCGCACCAGGGGCCAGAGCGCGCGCGTGCTGTCGACGGGGTTTTCCGGAACGCAGCGCGGCTCCTACGTCTCCATCGTGGTGAGCCCGGTAGCCGAGGACGAAGGCGGGAAGCGTCGTCGGGGCCACCACTGGAGCGCGCGCCGACATCTGGCCGAGCTGGAGTCCCCCGACTCGGTCGGGCGCGAGGCTGCGCGGCGAACCCTCGCCAAGCTCGGCGCCCGGAAGGTCCCCACCACGGAAGCACCCATCGTGTTCGACCCCGACGTTGCGCGCTCGCTGCTCGGCACCTTCGCCGGCTGCATCCTCGGCGGCGCGATCTGGCGCAAGTCGAGCTACCTGGTGGAACGGGAGGGCTCGCTCGTGGCCAGCCCCCTCGTCTTCGTCGACGACGATCCGTTGATCCTGCGCGGCCCGGGCTCGCGCCCTTACGACGGCGAAGGCCTCGCCTCACGCAAGAACGTAGTCGTCGAAGCCGGTGTCCTGAAGACCTTCCTCCTCGACTGCTACAGCGCGCGAAAGCTCGGCAAAAAGAGCACGGCCAACGCGGCCGTGTCCGGCGGCTCCATCGGCGCGAGCACGACCAACTTCGTGTTGCGCAAGGGAAGCCTGACTCGCGACGAGATCATACGGTCCACCCAGCGCGGGCTGTACGTGACGGAGATGATGGGGTTCGGATTCAATGCAATTACCGGCGACTTCTCGCGCGGTGCGGCGGGCTTCTGGATCGAAGACGGCAAACTCGGTCAGCCCGTGAGCGAAGTCACCGTGTCATCCAACCTGGACGCGATGCTGAAGAACATCGACGCCGTCGGCGACGACCTGGACATGCGCACCAGCACCGCATCGCCGACCTTTCGCATTTCGAAGATGACCATCGCCGGGACGTGAGCCGCGTTCGTAATCACCGCGCCTTCGGCGCCGTTGTCGACGATCGATGGCGCGGCGCGCCCGAATGGGTCGGCCCGATTCGAGCAGGCCCTGCGCAGGGGCTGGCCGCTTCTTCAGTCTTCACACGCATTGGAGCCGCCAGGAGACGCGCCGGGCGTGCGATGCCGAGCGAAGGACGCCGGGTCGTCGTCCAGCGCCCACGGCACGCAACGCGCAACGCTGATCCCCGCCTTGGGTTTCGGGCTCGGCGGGAACGCCGACGAAGCGGCACCATCCGCGCTCTCGAGAACCAACGGCTCGCCGGAATTCGAGAGCCCGCTCTTGCCCAAGCTCGGAACCCGGAGCAACGGCGTGCCGGGCAGCGGCGCGATGTCCAGCCCGGAATCGGGGTCGTAGTCCTCTCGCACCACGAGTACGAACGCTCCCGGCGCGAGCGCGAAGGAAGGAAGCACCGTCTCCCCGCCAGCGTCGCGCAAGCGAAACCCCTCGAGCTCGACGCTGGCACTCCCGTCGTTGTAGAGCTCGACCCACTCGGCCTTGGGTTCCGGGCCGTTGGGGTTCGCGTACACCTCGTTCAGCACCACGTGGGGCCGAAGCGACGTCGTCACGACGGGCACGTCGCCCTGAAACACTTCGCGCTCGAGGTTCCGAACGCGAAAACGCACGAGCTCGGTATTGCTCGGGGTGAGTCCGCGGAACACGAATCGTCCCTTCGGAGCCAGCGCGACCGTCGCGTTCGCCGGCGCTGAGACGAGCCAGAGCGTGGGATCGGCTGGCCCCTCGACGATGCCGCGGTCGTCTTCGACGCGCAGGCAGCCGGGCCCGATCGCGAGCTCGTCGGCAGCGCAGACGGGCGGCGCGCCCGCGACCGCCAAGCCGCGCTCGAGGGCGTCTGGGGCGAGCTCGACGCCTGCGTCGAGCGGGGGCACCCAAGGTCCCGAGGTTTCGATGGCGGACGGCGACACCAATCGCACGCAGCGATCGGCGCCGACGTCCGGCGCCGCTCCCGAAAGCGCGAGCACCCGGTGATGTCCAGGCTCGAGAAAGCGCTCCGCGTCCACCGCGGGCGCAGCGCCCGCACCGCAGAACAGCCAATAGTCGGGAGCGCCCCCGGTCGAAAGCGGCGGCCACACGCGCGCGAAGGGAGGCTGAGCCTCGAGCACACCGAACGTCGCGAGGAGACCGAAGCCCGGAGCCGCGACGCTCACGCGCTCGCCCGCAGGGAGTGTCAGCGCGGGCGCGAGCACGAGCTCGCCGGCGCCCTGCCATGCGAGCGCGGGGAGACGTCGTTCGAGTAGCGACGCCGGCACGTCACGCATCCGGAGCTTGCGTTCGTGGTAGGCGGAAAGCTCGCCCGAAAAGAGCCAGAGCTCCGTGGGGTCCACGGGAACACCATCCCACGCAATGCGCGAGACCGGCCGCAACATGCCGTCGGGAGCTTCGGGCTCGACGCGCGGAGTCGGCACGCTCGGCGGCTCGCCCGCCGACGTCGGGCTCGGCACGGGTGATCGGCAGGCGGTGGTGAGAAGGACGACGAGGCAGCCGGCGCGACGCATGGCCATCCGTTCGGACCGTGTGTCAGGCAGGTTGCGCGCGAACCTCGCCGGGGCTCGCAGCGCTCGAAAGGATGGTGTAGACGACGCACGTGTCCCCTGCCGATATCCAGGCGCTGCGGCGCGCGTTGAGTTGTTCCATCGGCGAGCTCGCTCGGGCGTTGGGCGTCGAAGCAAAAGAGGTCGTGCAGTGGGAGAGCGGCGAACGCTTCCCTACCAAAAAGCACGTCGACCTCATGCAGAAGCTCGGCGCACGTGGTCCCGATGCGATTGCGCGCGCGCCCAAGGCCAAGCCGGCCGCGCAGGGCGATCTCTCCCGGCTCGCCGATCCCAAGTTCTGGGAGGTCGCGCGCAAGCTCGCGCGACACCCCGAGCTCTTCTCTGCCGTCGCGAAGCTCGCCGAGGCCTACGACGACCCGACTCCACCGAACTGCTGAGCCAATCCGCAGGAAACCCGCGCTGGCTGACGGCGTTCGGGTGCACCGGAAAGGGCGCAGCTCGAGGCCCGGTGAGAGCTTCCCCGCCCCGAGGAGCTCGGCGTCCCCATCCGGCGAGGCCAGCTCCGCCACTCAGTCGTCGTCGTCGTCGTCGTCGTCGTCGTCGTCGTCCGAATC
>Ga0268298_10005156_pt1 | contig 12380 bp, 5 predicted proteins | sample WWTPWeurt_MetaG_FD_194462 | JGI IMG/M metagenome (GOLD analysis project Ga0268298, IMG submission 194462) | Activated sludge microbial communities from WWTP in Nijmegen, Gelderland, Netherland - WWTP Weurt | ecosystem: Engineered > WWTP > Aerobic digester > Activated sludge | place: Netherlands...
CGGAAAGTGCGAGCTCAACTGCGGGACCGGCACCACGAAGTGCGGCTCGGCTTGTGTGGACACGAAGACCGACCCCCTGAACTGCGGGGCCTGTGGCACAGCGTGCGCTGGTGGGCCCAACGGCGTACCGGCCTGCGTGAACGGCAGTTGCGACATCCAGTGCAACGCCGGGTTCGCGAAGTGCGGCACCCAGTGCGTGAACACTTCGAGCGACGTGCTCAACTGCGGGAGTTGCGGAATCGCTTGCCAGTCCCCCGCCGGGGGGAGCGTGAGCTGCGCAACGGGGGCGTGCGTGCAAAGCTGCCCGTCGGGCCAGTCGGTTTGCTCGGGCGCGTGCGTCAACAAGCAAACCGATCCCATCAATTGTGGGTCGTGTGGCAACGCATGTGCGACGGGCAAGGTGTGCTCCAACGGAGTGTGCACGGCCAACTGTCCGTCCGGCACCACGGAGTGCAACGGCCAGTGCGTCGCCCTCGGCTCGGACGTGCAGAACTGCGGGAGTTGTAACAACGCCTGTACGTTCCCGGTCGGCGGCACACCGACCTGCAACGGCGGCAACTGTGGCTTCGTCTGCAACAACGGCCTGATCAAGTGCGGCTCCTTCTGTGTCAACCCAGCACAGCTCCCCAACTGCGGTGGCTGCGGGAACACGTGCGAGCCCGCGCCGCCGCATGGCTATGCGCTCTGCGCCAGCAGCGCCTGCTCGTTCGACTGCAACTCGCCCTACACGAAGTGTGGCACGGCTTGCATTGATCTGAGCGGGGATCCGGCGAACTGTGGGCTGTGCGGCAAGCAGTGCCAGGCGGGCGAGGTGTGCCTCACCGGGAGCTGCGTGCTCAAGTGCCCGACCGGGCAGACCAACTGTGGTGGTCAGTGCGTCGACTTGAACTCGGATCCCCAGAACTGCAATCAATGCGGGCACGTCTGTGCTTCTCATCCGCTCAGCACGCCCACCTGCGTCGGCGGCGTCTGCGGATACAGCTGCACGACGGGCAGCGTCGACTGCAATCCGTCGTTGAACGACGGCTGCGAGAACACGCAGATCGACCCGCGACATTGCGGGGCGTGCAACGACGCCTGCTCCACGAGCGGCGTGCTCAGCCTTTCGTGCGTCGCCGGCGCCTGCGATCCGTACTGCCAAAAGGGCAAGCTCGACGCCGCCGCGGGCGACCCCGACAACGGCTGCGAGGGAAGCTACAGCGGCCTGAACTGCGGAGACGTGGGCGTGCTGTGCCAGAAGGTGGCTCCGGGCAACGGCGGTACCGGTGGAGCCGGAGGAACCGGAAGCGGAGGCATCGGCGCCACGGGAGGAACGGGGGGAACGAGCGTCGGTGGCACGAGCGGTACGGGAGGGACGACCGCGAGTGGAGGCACGACCGGTTCCGGGGGCACGATCGCCACCGGAGGCACGGCTGGGACGGGCGGCGTGGGTGGCACGGGGGGTACGAGTGGCACGGGCGGCACGGGGAACCCGCCCCCGCTCGCCTGCCTCGCCGTCAGCGCGGCGTTCGTGTGCGGCTGCACGTCGGCGGCGCAGTGTGGTTCGGGTCAGTCCTGCGACACGTCATCCGCTTGCCGGTGCAATGGCACGCTCTGTTCCTACGGCGAGACCTGCGCCCCGGCGGGGTGCCGCTGCAATGGCGGCTCGAGCTGCGTCGGGGTGGTGGGTCTCGCATTGGCGGCTTGCTGCCCGCCCACGACGCTCGATCCGGTCGGTGGCTGCCGAGACCTTTCGGACGACGCCGCGAACTGCGGGGCCTGCGGTCGGACCTGCCCGCCCGGTTTCGGTTGCGGCTCGAACGAGTGCCGTTGTCCCGTCGGAAATCCGAGCGCGTGCAACGCTGGAACGCCGAAGCCGTTCGCATGTAATGCGACCGGCGCATGTGTGTGTAACGGCGTCGCCTGTGCGCTCGGGCAGCGCTGCCAGCCGAGCGGGAATTGCGGCTGACGTCGCCCCGCCCGCCTAGGCGGGAAGATGTGCAGATGTTAGTCTCGATAGCGTGTCGCAACTGCGTGCCTGGCTTCGTTTCGGGCTCGCCGCCGTCGTGGCGGGTGTTCTTTCCAACTGCTTCGTGAGCATCGACGACGTGGCGCAGCCGAGCGCCACCGGCGGCACGGGGGGCACGCCAGACGGAGGGGACGCCGACCCTTGCGCGGCGTGCAGCCCCGACGAGAAGTGCTGTGACTCCCAGTGCGTCAACTTGGACACCAGCGCGGCGCACTGCGGGTCGTGCGGCCACGCCTGTCCGGGAACGGTTTGTGTAAACGGCAATTGTACGAACGAGTGCGTGCTCGGACAGCTCGACTGCAATCAGAACGTCGCCGACGGGTGCGAAGTCGACGCAGTGACCGACGTCGACAACTGCGGCGCCTGCATGGCCGCGTGCAGCTCTCCAGTGGGCGGAACACCCGGCTGCACGGCGGGAGAGTGTCAGCTCCTGTGCGCCGGCGGCGCGGAGCTCTGCGACGTGAGCTGCATCGACGTGAGTCAAGATCCCGACAATTGCGGCGCCTGTGCCGCCACGTGCCCGGCCCAAGGGAACGGCGCGCGGACCTGCCAAGCGGGCAAGTGCGGGGTCACCTGCGACGTGGGCTTCTCGGCGTGCGGCGCCCAGGGTTGCGTGAATCAACAGACCGACCCCAACAACTGCGGGGCTTGCGGAACCATCTGCGCCACTGGGAAAGTCTGCAATGCCGGCAAGTGCGACACCGCATGCAGCGCGACGCTCTTCCAGTGCGGCGCGTCGTGCGTGAACCTCGCCGCCGACGTCGCGCATTGCGGCGCCTGCGGCGCGGCTTGCACCGCCCCCACCAACGGCAAGCCGCTGTGCGTTTCGGGCAAATGCGAGACCGCGTGTGACACCGGTTTCGTCAAGTGCGGAGCCCAGTGTGCGAACCTGAGCAAAGACGCTGCGCACTGCGGGACCTGCGACAACGAATGCGTGGCGCCTGCCAACGCCCAGGCCACATGCTCGGGCGCCAAGTGCGGGTTCGTGTGCAATCCGGGCTTCTCGCAGTGCGGCGACAAGTGCGTCGACGTCAAGAGCGATGCCAACCACTGCGGCTCCTGCAGCGGTGTCTGCAAGCCGGGTGAAGTCTGCGCTGCGGGGGCCTGCACCGCGAGCTGTCCCAGCGGCACGACGCAGTGTGGCGCGTCGTGCGTGGACGCGACGAGCGACCCTTCCAACTGCGGTCAGTGCGGTACCGCCTGCCCCGGCGCCCAGCACGGATCGCCTGCGTGCGTGGAGGGCACTTGTGCCGTCGAGTGCGACTCCGGGTACACCACCTGCAACGGCGCGTGCGTGAACACCGGCAGCGACGTCGAGAACTGTGGCGCTTGCGGAAATGTCTGTGGCGCTCCGCTGAACGGGACGACGAGCTGCGTCGGAGGGAGCTGTAAGCCCCTCTGCGCAGGCGGGCTCCTCGTTTGCGGCAATGCCTGCGTGAACCCGCAAACCGACAACCAAAACTGCGGCAGCTGCGGCAATGCCTGCGCTGCGGGAAAGGTCTGTTCCAACGGAGTCTGCGCGCTCTCGTGCGACACCGGGACCACGAACTGCGGCGGTCAGTGCGTGTCCCTGTCGAACGACCCGAACAACTGCGGAGCCTGCGGCGCCGTGTGCACCAGCCCGCAGGGCGGCGCGCCGACGTGCACCGCCGGCAGCTGCGGGTTTTCGTGCTACCCGCCGCTCATCAAGTGTGGCTCGAGTTGCGTCGACCCGACCCAGCTTCCGAACTGCGGTGGCTGCGGCAACGCCTGCCTCCCGGTTCCGCTGAATGGCTACCCGGTTTGCCTGAACAGCGCGTGCAGCGTCGGATGCAACGGCGGCTACACCAAGTGCGGCAACGCTTGCGTGAACACGCAAACCGACAACGCGAACTGCGGTGCGTGCGGCGTCCAATGTGGGCAGGGCAAGGTCTGCCAATCGGGAAGCTGCGTGCTGAACTGCACGCCGCCTTCGGTGAATTGCGGCGGCCAGTGCGTGGACACCCAGACGAACCCGTCGCACTGCGGTAGCTGCAACGTGCTTTGCCCACCCGTGCCCAACGCCGCCGCCACGTGTTCGGCCGGGAGCTGCGGGTTCTCGTGCAGTGCGGGGTTCGGCGACTGCAATCTGCTGAAGATCGACGGTTGCGAGGTGAACAACCTCAAAGACCCGCTGAACTGCGGAAAGTGCGGTCGAACCTGCGGCACCGGGCAAGTCGCCTCGATGGCTTGCACCAACGGCAATTGCGACCCGTTCTGCAACATCCACTTCGCCGACTGCAAGACGCCGATCTCGCCGAGCACGGACGATGGTTGCGAAACCCTGGCCGCCGCCGACATCGCGAACTGCGGCAGTTGCGGCAACGCCTGCGCGCCGCTCCCGGCCTGCGCCAAGAGCATTTGCGTGTGCATCGACGACGTCGACTGCGGTACCGACGGCAAGTGCATCCCGACGGTAGTCAACGGAATCAAGCGCTGCTCGTGCAGTGACGTTCTGTGCGGCACCGGCGAGGCCTGCAAGGACAGCGCTTGCTCCTGCAACGGTGGCCCTTCGTGTGGCGGTGAGAAGTCCTGCTGCAAGGACGGTTGTCACGACCTGGCGAACGAGGCGGCAAATTGCGGCGCCTGCGGCCGCGCGTGCCCAGACGGCTTCAAGTGCAAGCAGGGAGCGTGCGCCTGCGCCGGGGACCTCAGTTGCAATGCGGGGACCAAAGGCATCTGCGGCCTGACCGGGCTCTGCTCCTGTGAAGCCGTGACCTGCACCGTGGGCAAGCGCTGCCTGAGCAACGGCAAATGCGGCTAGTCGGCTCGGCCTGCCTCGTGTTGCTCGCGTGCACCGTCTCGGGGTGCGCCGAGGACGACCTCGACGACGCGCTCGCCAGCGGGGCGTGCGGCGAGAACGGCGAATGTGCGCCGGGCTACACCTGCAGTGCGAGCCAGCTTTGTGTGGCGAACGCCGAGGATGCCGGAAGTGACGCGGCGGCGGAGGCGGGCCCTTGTTCGAGCTGCCCGCCCGGCTCGATCTGCTGCAACTCCAGCTGTGTCGACCGAAACGACCCTTCGCACTGCGGCAGCTGCACGAACGTCTGCCCGGGCACGTCGTGCCAGGCCGGGAGCTGCACCAATTCCTGCCTGCCGGGACGCGCTGACTGCAACAAGAACGTGATCGACGGCTGCGAGGCGCCGAGCGCCAGCTGTCCCGCCGACGCCGGAAGTGGCTGAGCTCACCCGGTGAGGAGTCGCCAGGTGCCGTACGCGACGGCCGCCAGCAGCGCCACGGCCACCACCAGGATCCCAAACACGGCCTTGTTGCCCGCTTGCTCTTCGCGCGCGACGGCGGCCTGGAACTCCGAGAGGCGCTTCTCGAGCTCGTTCACGCCGCGCTGAGCCACGTCGTCACCCGGCGCGAGCACGCGCAGCTTGCTCGCAACCGCTTCGATTCGGCGGAGCGCAGCGTGAGGAGTTTCGTACGAGTAGTTCTTGGGGTCGAGCAGTTGCGTAGCCCGGAGCGCCGCGTCGAGCAGCACGTCTCGGTCGTCGGGGAGGGGACCGCCCGAGATCAGGCGCGCCCGTGCCTGGTCGTCTCGAGCTTCGCTGATGGCCACGTGGAGCTCTTGGATGGCCTCGGCCTCGGCCTCGGGCGTCTCGATGCGGCCGACCACGCTGCCGCAGAAGTGACAGATTCGGCCACGAACCTCGGAGCCGCAACTCTGACAGCGATCCGCCATGCTCGGCCCTCCGACGGGGGTCACTCGGGTCGCGGTTGGTCGCTCTTCCGAAGCTGCACCAGGCGATCGGCTTGGATCCGCTCCGCTTCTTGAGGAGTCACGTGATCGGAGTGGCAGCTCGCTTTGGCTCCCTGCGAAACGCCCACCGCCGACTTGGTCTTGCTGGCGAGGCGGTGGATCTCTTCCGGCGGGAGCACGCCGCGACGCTCCAACGTCGCACGTTGCTCCGGACTCAGGGCGGCGCTCTTCAGCACGCGTTCGCGCTCGAACCCCTCGGCCTTGCCGCTGTGGAACTCGACGATCTCCTTCGAGATGCGCACGGAGCACCAATCGTGCCCACACATCGCGCAAAAATCCGTGTCCACGTCCAAGTCTTCGTCGTGCAGGGCGCGCGCATAGTCGCCGTCGAACGCGAGCTCGAAGTGCTTCTCCCAGTTGAGCGCTGCGCGGGCCTTCGTGAGGTCGTCGTCCCAGTCGCGGCTACCAGGGATGCCCAGGGCTACGTCGGCGGCGTGGGCGGCGATCTTGTAGGCGATGCAGCCCTGCTTCACGTCGTCGCGTTTGGGCAGGCCCACGTGCTCTTTCGGTGTCACGTAGCACAGCATCGACGCACCGTGGTACGCCGCAGCGGTCGCCCCGATGCAGCTCGTGATGTGGTCGTAACCGGGGAAGACGTCGGTCACGATGGGGCCGAGCACGTAGAACGGCGCGCCGTGGCAGAGCCGGCGCTCGAGCTTCATGTTGTATTCGATTTGATCGAACGGCACGTGACCGGGACCCTCGATCATGACCTGCACGCCGTTTCGCCAGGCACGCTCCGTGAGCTCTCCGAGGGTCGCGAGCTCGGCGAGCTGCGCCGCGTCGCTCGCGTCCGCCAGACCCCCCGGCCGCAGACCATCGCCCAGCGAAAACGAGACGTCGTACTGGCGCATCACGGCACAGATGGCGTCGAAAGCCGTGTACATGGGGTTTTCGCGGCCGTGGACCAACATCCACTTGGCGAGGAGCGAGCCGCCACGGCTCACGATCCCGATCAGACGGCGCTTCACCAGCGGCAGGTGCGCGCGCAGCACTCCCGCGTGGATCGTGAAGTAGTCGACGCCTTGTTCTGCCTGGTGGGTGAGGGTCTCCAGGATCACCTCTTCCGTCAGCTCTTCGATCTTGCGCCCGAGGATCATGGAATAGATGGGCACGGTGCCGATGGGGACCCGGCTCGCGCGCACGATGGCGTCGCGGCAAGCGTCGACGTCGCCCCCGGTCGAAAGGTCCATCACCGTGTCGGCGCCCCAGCGCACCGACCAGCGCATCTTCTCGACTTCTTCGTGCGTCCCGCTGGAGACCGGCGAAGCGCCGAGGTTCGCGTTCACTTTGGTGCGGCTCGCGCGCCCGATGCACATGGCGTCGAGGCCGTAGCCGAGGTGCACGCGGTTGGCCGGGATGATCATGCGGCCCGCTGCGACCTCGTCGCGGACCTGCTCGGGGGTGAGGTGAGGCTCACGTTGAGCGACGCGCCGCATCTCGGGCGTCACATGGCCGAGGCGCGCGTGTTCGAGCTGCGTCACCGGTTCGAAACCGGGCGGCGCTGCCGCGAAGCCGTCGCTCTTCCGCGACCAGCCCGCGGGCAAGAAGTCCCAAGCGCTCTTGTCGCTCGGCGACGGCATGCCGGGCGTGTCCGGGGAAGAGAAGGCGAGCGGTCCGCCCACGTCGCTCGTGTTGGCGAACGAACCCGGGCTCGTGCCTTGGGATCCGGTCGATGGATTCGTGGCGCCACGGAGGGGCAATGTCGTTGGCTGCATCGGGCTCCTTCTCTTTTCCAAACGGGAAGGACGCCGGGGGCACCGTGCGTCGCTTCCCTCCGCCGGTCCGAACCGGATCAGGTCTTTGCGGGTTCCTCTCAGCTGCTCCCCAAGGAGCCGCGCCCCGAGCGACGCTCCTTCGTAGCTGCTCCGTCGCCGGTTCGCCAGGGGCTCGCCCCGTGGGTCCCGCCTGGAGCCTCCGCTCCAGCCCCGCCCGCCGTCTCACGAAAGCGCTGGGTTTTGTGCTGTGAATCAATGTTCACTCTTGCGAACAGTGACTTCAAGCGCTACCCGGTTCCCGCGTGAGCCAAGAGCCCGAGCCCCCGAGAGGTCAGCTCCGAAGCAGCATCCGGAGCTACGCCAAGACCGCCTACGTCGAAGCGGTCTTGGCGGCGGCCGAACGGCTCTTCCTCCGCGACGGCTACCACGCCGCGAAAATGGCCGACATCGCCCGGGAGGCCGGCATTTCGGTCGGGACTCTCTACAAGCACTTCGTCAGCAAGGAAGCGGTCTTCGAATCGCTCGCCGATCGCGGCCGCGAGGAGGCGCTCGCCATCATGCGTCGGGCTACCGCTCTCGGTGATCCGAAGGCGCGCGTCGAAGCGATGGTCGAAGGGCTCTTCGCCCACATGGAGCGGCAGAACGCCATCTTCGCCATACTGGCCGAGCTCGGCGAGCCGTTCGAGCAGCATTCGACGCCGGGGATGTGCGCCCGCGACGCCGCAGCGGAGATGGAGGTCGCGGCCCTCGTGGAGGCGGCCTTCCTCGAGGCGTCGAAGCAAGGTGTGCTGCGCGGGAATGCGTCTCCTCGAGTGCTCGCAGCGCTGTTCACCGGCGCGGTGCGCGGAGCGCTGTTCGCATGGATCCGCAGTGATCGACAGGAGCCCTTGGCGCCCCAGGCGCAGGTGCTCGTAGCGCTGTTCTTCGAAGGGATGACTGCGACATGAGAAGTGTCTGGATTGGGCTGATGGGGTTTTCGCTGGCAGTCGGCGGCTGCAAGTCGGCCGCGGGCAAAGCCGAGCTCGGACCCGCGACGGGCAGCGGAGTGCCCGAACCGGCGATCCCGCCGGTGGCCTCGGCGGAGGAAGTGCCCGACGCGGCACGGGCTGCGGACGGCGCACGGCTCTCCGGCACGGGAACGCTGTACGCGAAGGCGGAGGCGCAGCTCGGACCCAAGGCGACCGGCGTGCTCTCGCACGTGGCGGTCAAAGAGGGAGACCGCGTCAAGAAAGGTCAGCTGCTCTTCCGGCTCGAGTCCGCCCAGGCGGACCTTTCGGTTCGACAGGCGAAGGCGATCCTCGAAGCTGCTCAGGTGGGCCTTCGCGCCGCCGAGATCGACTACAAGCGGACGAAAGAGCTCTACGACAAGGGTTCGGTAGCGCCCGCCACGTTCGACCAAGTGCAGGCGCGTTACGACAACGCGAAGAGCGCCGTCTCCCAGGCCAAGGTCGCCGTCAGCATGGCCCAGAAGGCGAGCGGGGATACCTCGGTCCGCTCTCCCATCGACGGTGTGGTCACCGCGAAGCTGAAGAGCGTCGGCGAGACGGTGACCATGATGCCGCCCACCGTGGTGCTGGTGGTGCAAGACGTGAGCAGCATCGAGCTCCGCGCGCGGCTTCCCGAACGCGCGCTCCTGACGCTCGGCCCCGGCAGCAACATCCGCATGCGCTTGCCCGCCGTCGACATCGAACGCATGACGCGCGTCGACCGCATCAACCCAGCGGTCGACGCGCTCACCCGGAGCGTCGAGGTCGTCGCCGTGCTCGAAAACGCCGACGGCAAGCTCAAGCCGGGCATGCTGGCCGAGGTCGAGTTCGGGGACCGAGACGCGGGAGCAGCGCCTGCCACGCCGGAGCCGAAGCGGTGAAGCTCGCGGACGTTTCGATACGCCGGCCCGTGTTCGCGGTGATGCTGATCGCCGCGCTCTTGGTCTTCGGTGTGCTCGCCTATCCACGCATGGGCGTGGACCTGTTCCCCAACGTCGAGTTCCCCGTCGTGACCATCACCGTCGTCTACCCCGGAGCCGATCCGGAGACGATGGAGACCAAGGTCGCAGACCCCATCGAAGAGGCGGTGAACACCCTCGGCGGCATCAAGGTCCTGCGCTCGGTGAACCTCGAAAGCGTGACGCAGGTCGTCGTGCAGTTCGAGCTCGAGGTGAAGGTGGACCAGGCGATGCAGGACATTCGAGACAAGATCTCGGGTGTCACGGGTCAACTCCCGCCCGGCATCGACCCACCCGTGGTGCAGAAGTTCGACGTGGGAGCGACGCCGGTGATGTCCATCGCCCTGTCGGGCAACCTAGGCCCACGCGCGCTGACCGAGCTCGCCGACGACGTGGTCAAGGAACGGATCCAGCGGATCGCAGGCGTGGGCGGGGTCGACTTGATCGGCGGGCGGGAGCGCCAGATCAAGATCCTGCTCGACCCGGCCCGGCTCGCTGGGCTCGGCCTCAGCGTGGACGACGTCGCGGGCGCCGTGCGTGCTCAGAACATGGACCTGCCCGCCGGCAGCGTGGAGAAGGGCGCGCGCGAATTCTCGGTCAAGACCAAAGGCGAGGTGAAGAACGCCGCCGAGCTCGAACAGATCCTGATCCCGAACCCACGGGGCACCAGCGTGCGCGTGCGCGACGTCGGCCGCGTGGTGGATGGCGTCGCGGACGCCAAGAGCGCCTCGTTCTTGGACGGTAAATCGGCGGTCTCCTTGGTCGTTCGCAAGCAATCCGGCGAGAACACGGTGGCCGTGGCCGAGCGTGTGCGTCACGAGCTCGAGGCGCTGCGACCTCGTATCGAGAAGACCGGAGCCGTGCTCACGGTGCCCACCGACAACTCCGTGTTCATCGAGCACTCCATCGCCGACGTCCAATTCGACTTGGTGTTCGGCGGATTCTTGGCGGTGCTGATCATCTGGCTCTTCTTGCGCGACTTCCGGGCCACGTTGATCAGCGCGGTGGCCATCCCCACCAGCGTGGTGGCGAGCTTCGCCTTCATGCAGTGGCTCGGGTTCACGTTCAACAACATGACGATGCTGGCGCTGTCGCTTTCCATCGGCATCTTGATCGACGACGCCATCGTGGTGATCGAGAACATCCACCGGCACCTCGAGCTCGGAAAGAGCCCGATGCAGGCGGCCTCCAGCGCGACGGCGGAGATCTTCTTGGCCGTGCTCGCCACGACCTCGTCGATTCTCGCGGTGTTCGTGCCGGTGGCGTTGATGAAGGGCATCATCGGGCGCTTCTTCTTCCAATTCGGCATCACCGTCAGTGTGGCCGTCGCCGTGTCCATGTTGGTGTCGTTCACGTTGACGCCGATGCTCTCGTCGCGCTTCCTCGGTGCAGGTCACGGCCAACGCCGTAACGTGATCTTCCGCGCCATCGAACGCGTCCTGGACTGGGCCGATCAGACCTACGGGCGCATCGTGCGCTGGGCGCTCGCGCATCGCCTGGTCACCCTCGGGCTGGCCACGCTGGCGCTCTTGTCGTCGTTCGTCTTGGTGAGCCGTGTGAAGGCGGAGTTCTTGCCGCCCGAAGACCGCGCGCAGTTCGAGCTCCAGGTGGAGCTGCCGACGGGGTCCTCGTTGAGCGCGACCAGCAAGGTGGCCGAGGCCATCGCGGCCGACGTGCGCGAACGAGCGACGGGCGTCCGCAACACTTTCACCACGGTCTCCGGCGGTGCGCAGGGCCAGTCGAACCAGGCCTCGATCCAGGTCGTGATGACGTCCGCTTCGGCGCGCAAGTTCCACCAGGAAGACTTGATGGCGTGGGCGCGTCAGCGTTACGGCAAGGTGCCTGACGTGAAGGTGACCGCTCAACCCATCAACGCGGTGGGAGGTGGCGGCGGATTCCGGCAGCAGCCGATCCAGTTCAACGTGCGCGGCAAGGACATGGACGAGCTCGTGCGTGTCACGGGCGCCCTGAAGAGCGAGCTGTCTTCGGTGCAGGGGCTGGTCGACCTCGACACGACCTATCGAGGCGGCAAGCCCGAGCTCGAGATCCACGTGGACCGCGAGCGGGCAGCCAGCCTCGGCGTGCCCGTGGCCAGCGTGGCCTCCACCGTGCGCGCGCTCATCGCCCAGGACGCCGTCAGCGAGCTGAAAGATGGCGCAGACGCCTACGACATCGTGATGCAACTGCCCGAAGAACAGCGTCGGGACATCGACCAGCTCGCGAACCTCAAGGTTCGTGCCGTGAGCGGTCAGCTCGTGGAGATGTCCAACGTGGTTCGCTTGGACCGCGGGCTCGGCCCGAGCCAAATCGAGCGCCAAGCGCGGCAGCGGCAGATCACCGTTCTCGCGGGCACGCAGGGCTTGCCCCTCGGCGAGGCGAAGAAGGCGGTCGACGTGGCGGCCAAGCGCGTCGTGCCTTCGCACCTCACGTCCGACTACGCCGGGATGGCCGACATCATGGGCGAGTCCTTCGGCTACATGGGTATCGCGCTGATCCTCGCCATCGTGCTGGTCTACATGATCCTCGCGGCGCAATTCGACAGCTTCGTTCAACCGATCACCATCATGTTGTCGCTCCCGCTCTCGGTCGTCGGGGCCTTCGGCGGGCTGTTCGTGTCGGGCATGACGCTGAACATCTTCTCGATGATCGGCGTGATCATGCTGATGGGGCTCGTGACAAAAAACGCGATCTTGCTCGTGGACTTCGCCAATCACCTGCGGGCCGAGGGTGAAGAGTTGCGCGAAGCGTTGGTGCGAGCCGGCGTGATTCGCTTGCGCCCCATCGTCATGACGACGGCCGCCATGATCTTCGGGATGCTGCCCGTCGCGCTGGCCTTGTCCGAAGGCGGCGCCGTGCGCGCGCCGATGGCGGTGTGCGTGATCGGGGGCTTGCTCACCTCCACCGCGCTCACGCTCGTCGTGGTG